>Ga0256829_1001053_pt1 | contig 23840 bp, 24 predicted proteins | sample 131447metaG_FD_185979 | JGI IMG/M metagenome (GOLD analysis project Ga0256829, IMG submission 185979) | Hydrothermal vent microbial communities from Lau Basin, Pacific Ocean - 131-447 | ecosystem: Environmental > Aquatic > Marine > Hydrothermal vents | place: Pacific Ocean: Lau Basin | collected...
GGTGCAGCTCGGGAGTCCGAGAAAAATCTGATTCAGAAGGTGTGGCATGAACTGCGCACTATCGGCTCTCGCATATGGGACGGCCTCAAACGGGCCTGGCACTGGCTTACCTCTATTGCGAAGAAAGGGGTGACCTGGCTGAAGAACCTGACCCGGCTGGCCTACAATTATATCCTGAAATCGTTCGAGGCAGCGCGCACAGTGGTCTCCGGCGTTGCCGGATCGCTGGCATTTTTCGCTCACAGGGAACTACGATTCCCCTGGCGCGGGCTGGGTGTGGAACCTGCACGGCCTATGCTACGGATGGGAAGGGACAGCGATTTCGATTTCAGGACAGTGGTGAATGGGGCTGCCGATGCTGTGGCACTGGAACGCGTTGCAACATATCTGGAAAGCAAATCCTCAATCTTCGCCATGTCCTGCCGGATGTTTGCTGCGTTGCTGGAACTGGTGATCGATCTGATTAAACACACCGTTTTTAGCGGTTGGGCCGTGCTGCTCATGGCGCTACTGAAGTTGTACAAAGTCATTAAGGCGTTTGCGCCGCAAATTCTCGCCTTTGCCCGGACAGAGCGGCGTATGCTTGCGGTGGAGGCGGGATGATCGGAAATGCAGGAGGAAGGTGGCAATGACAGGTAACAGCGAAAAACGATTAAAGGCTATTCAAAGGCGTCTCGGCATCAATCCGGATGGTCTGCTAGGGCCGGTCACGCTGACACGTATCGAAGCGCTGCTCGATGCGCAGCTGGGCGAGGCAGAGACAGAGCCTGTTTATAGTCTGATCTGCTCGAAGAAGGGGCTGGAGAAAATTGTTTCTTTCGAGATCTCTTCCGCAGCCTACTACAGACGCTTTCTGCAGCACCCAAGCTGGCCGGGTGGCGAGAGCGGGGTGACGATTGGAATCGGTTATGACTTGGGATTCCATTCCGCAAGCCGGATTAAAAAAGATTGGCGGGGAAATATTCCCGATGCCGATCTTGCGCAACTGGCAGGTGTCACAGGATTAAAGGGCGTGGATGCGCAAGCCGCACTTGCCAGCGTGGCGTCGATTCAGATTCCGTTACGGGCGGCGAGTCAGGTCCATTATCAAGCGACCCTGCCGGCCTATGCTGCAAAGACGAAAAAGGCCTATCCCGGCGTGGAGGATTTGCCCGCCGATGCGCAGGCGATGCTGCTTTCTCTGGTGTTCAATCGCGGCACAAAGATGAGTGGCGCATCAAGGCGCGAAATGAAAGCGATTCAGCCGCTGGTTGCAGCAAAGGATATGGACGGTATCGCACAGCAGGTTCGTTCGATGAAGCGCCTCTGGGATATCGACAAGCTGGCCGGTCTGCATAAGCGCCGGGATGCCGAAGCCGAGATGATTTCCAATGCGAGGAGTGAATACGATCCGGCAGAGCTGGTGAGGGTCTGAATGCTTTGCGTTGAAACCTGACTGAGCCGGCTGTCAGGGCGTTTCAGGCCAGAGCGGGCATTGATGTGGATGGTATCGTCGGCCCAGAAACCTTTGAGTCGCTTATGCAAAGCTTTTGTCGTGGCTGCCGATCGAAACTGGCTGTCAGCCTGTTTCGAGGCGGGGTATGAAACATTCAATGGTAAAATTGCCCAGGTTGAACAGCCGACCGGATACCGTTTTTTCGAAAATGCCAACGGTGATAGCTGGAAGGAGTGAGATATGGATAAAATTCTGGCAGGACCGATTTTAAGGCGAGTGGATGCCGCGCAGGTTAATATATGGTTGGCCAGTAGCGAACCGTTATTGCTCAATGGCCGATTGTACGGCCATGATTTGGCTAAGCCGCCTTTGAGCGAACAGTCGAGTTTCCGAACTGTGAAACTTGGTGACAGGCTATTTGTACATCTGTTGAAGATTAGCCCCGAAGCCAGAGGGCCGGACTTCCCTGACGGGGAGTTGCTCTATTATGACATCCTTGTTCAACATACCGATGGCAGCGAAACAAGCATTGTACGGCAAAATCCCGATTTTGTGTTTTATGAATCCGGGCATCAGCAACTCCCTGGTTTTTTTATTCCGGCCGGCTCGAAGTTCAAACGCATCATGCACGCCTCATGCCGTCGTCCGCATGCCAAACAGGCGCTGCCGGGCTGGGAGAAGATGGATCAGCTCAGCAGCGGCGCCGGTCTGATTGAGGATAATTTCGATGATCTGACGGAGCGTCCCGCCGCCCTGTTTTTAACCGGCGATCAGATCTATGCCGATGATGTCGCCATGTCGGTGCTGGCCATGCTGATTGATCAGAGCCAATCATTGACCGGCTGGCATGAGCGCATGCCGGTTGATGATCATGGCGGTGAAGTCACGCCTGCTGATATCAAGCTGCATGGCCGGATGCATGAGCTCAATCTGGCCGGCTTCGGTATCACCTCCACGGCTGCAGATAATCATCTGCTCACCTTTGCCGAATATGCCGGTATGTATCTGGCGGTATTGGGTGGTGAGGTGTCCATGCCTGAGCGGCGGCACGTTTTCAGTCGTATCCACCCTTCCGCAGCCGTGGACTATAACCGGGAAAGGAAGCGCGCTCAGGCATTTTTTGCCACGCGCCGGGATATCCGGCGTCTGCTGGCCAATATTCCGGTCTACATGATTATGGATGATCACGAAGTCACCGATGACTGGAATCTGAATCCGGCCTGGGAAGCCAAAATGTATAGCAATCCGTTCGGTAAACGTATGGTCAGCAACGCGCTGGCAGCCTACTGGGCCTTTCAGGGCTGGGGTAATGACCCGGACAAATTTGATGATGCCTTTATGGATACCATTGAAGCGCATTTGAACCAGCATCAGGCCAGTGGTAGCAAAGCTGATGCCTTTGATGCGCAGATGCTGGATCGGCAAACTGTGGATCGTTGGTCATACACGCTGCCGAGTGAACCGTTCACGGTCGTGCTGGATACCCGCATGCATCGCGAGTCCGGCTCGAATGGGGCGGCTGGTGCTTGTGTGTTGATGAACGGACAAGCGCGTGACTGGCTGAATCAGACATTGCAGCAGCAGCGCAATGATTTGGGTGAAGATTATCCGCTGCTGCTGATTTCCGCTTCACCGGTGTTTGGTTTTGCCCGAATGGAAAAATTTCAGCAGATATCTTTGGAACTGGGTCTTTCGCCAGCTACGCTTGATCTGGAATCATGGCGCGAAGGTTTCACATTGCTTGAATCTGTGTTGATGCAGCCAGCCAGCGGCATTCAGGCCGTGACTGTGTTATCGGGTGATGTGCATTATTCCTTCAGCGCGCTGGATCAGTTCAAAAACGCCAATACATCCAAAGCGATTGATGCTGCTCAGCTAACATCCAGCCCGGTCAGCAATAATCCAGCCGGAGGCATCATTGGCAAAGGCTTGCTTGACGTTGAAGATAATGAATATCCCGATTTGATTCGCCCGCAGGAATCGAAAGGGCGCATTACCTCATTGAATAATGTCGGGCTGGTGTTTTTTTCCGACGACGGCAGAACCGAAAAGCATGTGCTGGTTGCGCGCCAGCGCAAGGTTGATCAGCCCAGACATGTATTAACGTATCAATACCCATAACAGGGAGCCACATGACAAAAAGCGTCATACCCGCGCAGGCGGGTATCCAGAGCGGCGTTTGATCATTGAAACCCATAGATTCCCGCCTGCGCGGGAATGACGGATATGATCCATAGCCACTTTTCACAAGCCCATTGGGAATGAATTGGTTAGATTCGCCGACATGCCAAAAATATTATTTCATTTCGGTGAGCTTTCCCTGAAAGGCAAAAACCGATCCACATTCGAGCGTCGTATGGCGCAAAATATTAAACGGGTACTCAAGCCCGTATTGAAGCCAGCCGGTTTTCACCGTGAGCATGGTCGGATGACAGCGGATATCGAATCGGTTTCGGATGAGATGCTGGATTATCTGGCGCTGATTCCGGGTATTCGTAATTTTTCCGTCGTGCATGAATGTGAATTGACACTGGAAGCCATGCAGGAGGCGGCAAAACAGGCTGTGCTGAAAGATTTCGGCCCGAATGTGGCAGGCAAACCGTTTCGCGTCACCAGCAAACGCAGCAATAAAGGCTTTCCGATTCCATCGCCTGAAATGAATTTCGAAATCGGAGGCTTTCTTAAAAACCAGCTTAATCTGGCTGTCAATCTTGATCATGCGGAAATCGATGTGCGTGTCGAAGTCGGTGCGGATGCGGCGTATATCTATACGAAGAAGATTGTCGGCATCGGCGGTTTGCCGGTCGGTACGTCCGGGCGCGGGGTTGTGCTGTTCTCTGGAGGAATTGATTCGCCGGTGGCGGCCTACACGATGATGAAACGCGGTATGGAAGTAGTGCTGGTTCACCTCTACAACAGCACCATCAACCGCGATTTCGCCAAGATTAAAGACCTGGCGCGTCAGCTCTCCCGTTATCAGGGGCGCGTGAAGCTCTACATGATTGATCTGGAAGAGTTTCAGCGCCACGCCATTGCCGAAGTGCCGGCCGAATATCGCATGATTATCTATAAGCGCCAGATGATTCGCTCAGCCGCCCTGATTGCACGTCAGGAAAAGGCGCAAGCGCTAGTAACCGGCGACTCGCTGGGGCAGGTGGCCAGCCAGACGCTGGCCAATATCCATGCTATTTACGACGCCTCCGACCTGCCGCTGCTGCCACCGTTGATTGGAGCGGACAAGGAAGAGATCATTGCCCTGGGGCGGCGCATCGGCACCTACGATATTTCCATTGAGGAGTATTGCGATATCTGCTCGTTCCTGATCGCCAAACACCCGGAGACGCATGCACGCCGTTCAAAGGTGGCCGAGTTAGAAACGCGTTTGCCGCTCGAAGGGCTGGATTGCACCACTCGTATTGTGCTGTTCGATGCAGGTCGCGAATTAACTTAGCGATTCCTGCCTGTTTTGATCGTTTCGTAAAAAGTCTGTCCATGGCCTTTTTACTCCACGGCCATCCATGGGCGCTCTGATGACTTCTTACGAAGCCATCATTATTGATTCAGGAATGTCTTGTAATCTGCCAGCAGCGAATCTACCGCCAGTTGATAAAATCGTTCCCCATCTTCAATGCTTGCCAATGCCGGATTGGAGCCGATGCGGCCATCGGGAAAACTGCGCCGGAAACTGACGGCATCATAAATCTCGCCGGTCGGGGCAATTTCCGGCGTCATGGCAACCTGCTTGACCGCTTCCGGGTAAGCATAATAACTCAGTGCTACTTCGCTCACTGTGGCATGATGCCCTTCTGCGCCATGATACAGTTCGGCGGCCAGAGCGGCGATGGAATCATCTCGCCACCAGTTGGACAGCCTGCAACGCGGAGGCTGTATGTCATCGCCTTTTATTTCTGTATAGATTTCAGAAAAAGCCGCCGTGACCGGTGCAATATTACCGCCGTGCCCATTGAGGAAATAAAAATGCCTAAAGCCGTGTTGATACAATGATTCCACCACATCGTACACCACCCGCATCAGAGTGGCTGGTTTCAGTGTGACAGTGCCGGTAAAGGCCATATGGTGTAACGACATACCATAATTAATAGTGGGGGCAATGAGGATTTGTTCGACTTCGGCCATGCCGGCAGCTATTTTCCTCGGGCAGATGGCATCAGTGCCGATGAGTCCGTTGGGACCATGCTGCTCGGTTGAGCCAATCGGAATGATGATGCCGGTGGAGTGCGTTAAATAGGATTCTACTTCCTGCCATGTGCTGAGTGAGAGTTGCATCGCGTTTATTGTCCGAGCATGGCGTCTTTCAGGTCTGAATCAGCTGGCTTTTTGCCCAGCCAGACGGCCAATAGCGCTTGCTGAAAATCCACCCCGTTGATCACTCCTTTTTCGCTGCCGTTAAAGCTAACATGGGTGCTGCCATCGCCGAGAAAATCGAACACGACTGAATCGCCACGGCGGGCATCTGTAAACAGCGCATTGAATTGGCCAAGCCGTTCATTGAGCGCCTGCATCTGCTTATGCGACTGGTTTTTCTCAAAGCCTTCTTCCCAGCCATCGGTGAGTTTTTCCCTGCCCACTTTGCCATACAGAAAATTCATGGTGACGCGTTTGACGCCATGATCGGCGAGCACCGCTTTGGCGCTGGATGCATGCTGTTCCAGATAGAGACCGCCCACGTAGATATCGAAAAAGAATTTGGTGCGGATGCCGGCGCCGTTAAGCTGCAGGGTCTTGCCTTGCAGTTGAATCGTATCCGGTAATGTTACGCTTTCAATTTCAATGGCCTGAGCGAATAGCGGCAACAGCAGTAGCATGCTGAAGAGTAGCAATCGAATCTGTTTCATGGGTACCTCCTGAAAACCTGAACCTAGCCACTGATGACACGAATGAACACAGATTAAAGCCCTAATTAAAACCCTAACCCAGCAAGCCGGAACCAAGCTTGAACCACAGAGGGCACAGAGAGCACAGAGGAGATCAAAATCTTTATGTTTTGGTTTTCTCGAAGTTGTTCAGCATACTATGGATGTGCGACTTCAGTCGCGCATCTACGGCACGGCTGAAGCCGTACTTCCAGTGTGATCTGACTTGTAATGGCGGTGGTCACCATGCTGCTAATAGTTGTTTTCTCTGCCTTTCCTCTGTGCTCTCTGTGTCCTCTGTGGTGAAAATCTTTTGACTTTATGATCATTTGCTTTGCTGTGGTGAATATTTCTTATGAATTATGTACAAGGTATTTTTCGCAAGGGATTAAACCCACCTCTGCATATCTGACCCATCAGCGGCTAACCATCACCATCCGATTAAAAACCAAAAGTGAATCGACTGCAAGCGAGCATTTACAGCGTGGACATGGTCGGCTACGGTAGCACGATGCAGGTGGCTTTATGGGACGCAAGAAAACCTTTCGAATCGTTCTGATTTGTCTACAAGTATACAAAAATGGCAGCATTGCACTTCAGGTTTGAATGAAGAACAAAAATTGCTGGTTGAATGAACAGCAGGAGAGAATAGATGTTAAAACGATTGACCATATTTACACTGCCCGTGCTCATGTTCAGCGCAACCACAGCCTTGGCGGCCAGCTACACTTACCAGATTGATCACGGCACTCCCGGCGTGATTGCCAGCAACAGTAAAATGGCGCGACTGGTGCTGATCGGCTCTGGCGATTGCAGCAGCATCCCCTACAATATTATTGCCGACGGGGTGAAATCGCTGGGCGGTACGCTGGATCTGAGCCGGCAGGTCTCCTTTCCGCTGGATTTTACCACCGTGACCCTATCCTGCTCCAAAGCCGGTATTAAGGCGGTTGTCAGCAAGGAAGGATCCGGCCTGTTTTAACAGGCCGCGCGATAAGGTATGCAATGAGCCCCACACAATGAGCTATTCTCCGATAGCCGTAATGGTGCGCTTTCCCCGTAGATGATGGATGCAAGCATCAAAGGCCACCGGCAGCGCTTAAGGCGACGTTTCGCGGCGCATGGCTTTGATGGCTTTCACGATTACGAAGTATTGGAACTGCTGTTGACCTATGCCATTCCGCGCGTCGATGTCAAACCGATTGCCAAGCGGCTGTTGGAAATATTCGGTACGCTGGCCGGCATTTTTGATGCAACTGCGGCAGAGCTGGCGCAGACCGAGGGGGTGGGTGAAAAAGGCGCGCTGTTCCTGACCCTGATCCGGCAGGTCGAAATCCGTTATCTGGCCTCTGATCTGCCCGGTAAAAAAGTGTTTGATCGCCCCGAACGGGTCAAGGCGCACCTGCGTATGCTGGTGCAGGGGCGTGGTATGGAGTGTTTTGGCGCCGTGTTCGCCGATCAGCAACACCGCCATATCGCCACCCAGATTCTGTTCGAGGGCACGGTGGATCGTGCCGCCGTCTATCCGCGCAACCTGATGAAGCGCGCTCTGGAACTCGATGCCAAGGGGCTGATTCTGTTTCACAACCACCCCGGCGGTACAGCCCGAGCCAGTCAGGAAGATATTGATTTGACCCGCCGCATGGCCGATGCCTGTGCCGCACTGGAGATCAAGATTCTCGATCATTTCCTGATTGCCGGCACAGAAGTTCTCTCCTTCAAAGAAAACGGCTGGTTTTGAGCAGGCATGTTCAGGTGCTTGGCTTTCTCATCCGATTCTCGTTAGTCCGAATTATCCTGAAGAAGATGGAAATCTCTTCTCTTCGCCCGGAAGCGGAGCAGGACTTGTTGGATATGGCAAATTGGCATGTGCAGCAGAGGCAGGGCTTGGGGTGAGCGTTTATGGATGAGGTATTGGCGTCGATTTCAATGCTCGCAGAGTCTCCACGACTGTATCCAGTTGTTCATCGAAAGATGAGGCGCGATAGTTCAAAAAGACGCAGGCGCAGTTGGTGAATGATTTTGAATTAGGAATTGCATAGTTTTCGGACATGAAAAATTTCGATGTATTTAATGGTGATGCTGATGGCATCTGTGCTCTGCACCAGCTGCGGCTGGCACATCCACGCTCATCCAGGCTGGTGACCGGGGTAAAGCGGGATACTGCGCTGCTTAAGCGCGTACAGGCTAATGTTGGTGATCAGGTCACGGTGCTCGACATTTCGCTGCATAAAAACTGCGATGATCTGGTTGATCTGCTCAATAGGGGCGTAGAAGTTCAATATTTCGACCACCATTTTGCCGGGGATATACCGACATCAGACAATCTGGAGGCGCATATCGACACCTCCGCTAACACCTGCACCAGCCTGCTGGTGAACGGTTATCTGGGTGGCGCATACCTTCCGTGGGCGGTAGCGGCGGCCTTCGGGGATAATCTGTTCGATGCGGCCCGCGCAGCAGCAACGCCGTTAAACCTGTCCGAAGCACAGATGCAGCAGCTCGAAGAGCTGGGCACGCTGATCAATTACAACGGTTATGGCGTGACGCTGGACGACCTCTATTTTGCGCCGGATGCGCTGTATCGTGAAATTAGCGGTTATGAAAGCCCGTTTGAATTCATTGCCGCTTCGCGGGCATTCAGGCAATTGGCTGCGGGTTTTGCCGCTGATATCGAACAGGCCAGGGAACTGACTGCCGCCGTTGAAGAAACAGCCGTGAAGGTATTGATGCTGCCGGATGAGGCATGGGCAAGGCGCGTGTCCGGCGTGTTCGGTAATGAACTGGCGCGCGGAGCGCCGGAGCGGGCGCACGCCTTGATGACGGTGCTGTCGGGTGACGATTACCGTATCAGCGTGCGCGCACCGCTGAATAACAAAACCGGCGCCGATGAGTTGTGTATGCAGTTCCCCACCGGCGGCGGGCGTAAGGCAGCTGCCGGTATCAATGCGCTGCCGGCGGAGATGGCCGATGATTTCATCGCAGCATTCCGGCAGCAGTATGGTGCTGAATAGTTTACAACATGGCGACCAGCAGGGCACCGACCGTCATCAGGCATACGCCGAGCCAGTTGAGCAATGAGAGTTTTTCACTCAGGAAAACGACGCCGAAGACGGCAACCAGCACCACGCTCAGCTTATCGACAGGAGCCACCTGAGAGGCATTGCCCAGCTTGAGGGCGCGAAAATAGCAGATCCAGGACGCGCCGGTGGCAAGCCCCGACAGGCAGAGAAACAGATAACTTTTGGCGGAAATCGTGCGCAGCGGTTGAAATTGGTTCGTGGCCAACAGAATGCCGCCAAGTACGATCAGGATTATGACAGTTCTGAAAAAGGTTGCGAAATCCGAATTTACCTCTTCAACGCCGACTTTGGCGAAGATGGCCGTCAGCGCTGCGAAGACAGCGGATAGCAGCGCCCAGAATTGCCATGATGCCAGTGGAGTCATCATGGCATGATAGCGAATCATCCGTGCTTTGAAAGAGGGCAGTCAGCGATTAAGCTCGCCAACAGCTTACTGTGTGGCTATAAATTGCGCCGGAAGTTGCTAACGGATACAAGGGAGAAGAGAGATGGGGGTTCTGGCCGGAATACATGCTGTAAAACATGCGTTGGATGCCGGCGATTCGGTGGATGAATTGTTGATTGAGAAGGGGAAAAGGCATCCGCGCATCAATGAATTGATCCATCTGGCCAAAAAAAACGGTATCCGTTTCTCTTTTGTGCCGAAGCAGGCGTTGGTACGCCTGGCTGAAGGCGTGCCCCATCAAGGCGTCGTGGCGAAAATGGTTGCGGCAGGGGCTATGCAGTCTGTCTCATTTGAAGATTGGTTGAAGGCGCTGGATATGGATTCGGTGCCACAGGTGTTGCTGCTGGATCAGGTCACCGATCCGCATAATCTGGGTGCCTGCGTGCGTACGGCGGAAGCAGCCGGTTGCGCGGGCGTGATTGTGCCCAGGGATCATGCCGCCGATCTGCATTCGCCGGTGGTGGCGAAATCAGCTTGCGGGGCGATGGCGCGTTTGCCTGTATTACGGGTCACCAATCTCAAACGCTGCATCGAACAGTTGCAGCAAAAAGGGTTCTGGACGGTGGGGCTGGCCGGCGAAGCGGACACGTCGATCTATGATGCGAAACTTACCGGCGCGACAGCGGTGGTGATGGGGTCGGAAGGTGCTGGCATGCGCCGTCTGGTGCGGGAATCCTGCGATCAGTTGGTTCACATTCCTATGCCGGGAGCAGTGGAATCGCTGAATGTATCGGTGGCAACCGGTATAGCGCTGTTTGAAATTAACCGGCAGAATAACGCCGGTTGAGCGGCTGCGACGAACAGCTGCGATGAACAGATCAGGCAGCGGCTTTTTTGGAAGCCTCGGGTTGCGATGTACGGATGAATTTCTGACCGCAATACTGGCACTGTCCTGAGCCGCCCTTCAGATTGATATAGACCAATGGATGCTGGCCATTATCGGAGCAGGAAACAATTTCTTCAGTTGATTTGATGATTGAACTACTCATTGTGTCGTGCCCCCGTGGCTGGTGTATAGCCGTAAAAAAAGCGGGCGAATTTTGTCGTCAGGGCTGATAATGTCAAGCTTTTTACGACTTCAACAAGTATTGGGGCTTTGAAATAACTATTTTTGACAGAGGTGTGTCTGATGAATGGAGCTGACCGGGTGTTGATCGAGGGGCTGGAGGTACGGACGGTGATCGGTATTTATGACTGGGAGCGGGAAATTCGGCAAACCGTTCGTCTTGATCTGGAGATGGCCTGGGATATTTCGAAAGCAGCGCAAACCGACCAGATTGAAGATACGCTGGATTACAAAGCGGTATCCAAGCGTCTGATCTCATTTGTTGAGGGGTCCAGTTTCGGTTTAATTGAGTCACTGGCTGAGCACTGCGCCGGGATTGTACTCAATGAGTTCGATGTGCCCTGGCTACGCCTGAAGATGTCCAAACCCGGCGCAGTGCGCGGCAGTGAGAATGTAGCAGTGTTGATTGAAAGGAGTCGGCATGGCTGAGGTGCTGATCGGTATGGGGTCCAATATCGATCCGGAATCCAATCTGTTGCAAGCGGCTGCGGCGCTCAGAGCCGAATTCGGAGCCGTTATATTTTCATCCGTATTCCGCTCGGCGGCGGTGGGCATGGATGGCGATGATTTTCTCAACGCCTGCTGTCTGTTCAATTCCGCACTGGAACAAGTGGAAGTGCGTCGGCGCATGAAGGAGCTGGAAGATGCGCAAGGGCGCGACCGCTCCAGCGGCTCATGGAAGCCGCGTACGATTGACCTGGATGTACTAATGTATCATGGCAAGATGATTGATGATGAGTTGTACAGCTACGCCCACGCCTATGTGCCGGCTTCCGAACTGGTAGAACTCAATGCCCCGTTGCCGGGTACGATGCAGAAGCTACATGTTGTATCATTATGCCTGTAGCTGAATTTGAAGTCACTCCTGATGGGCAAGGTGTGATTTTAATGCGATTGGGCTGGGGGCAAGGGATTTTATGATGGTGCGTATTGACCATTGCCAATATGATATATATTATACGGTATATATCAGGAGGTGCATAGTGAACACTGCCAAAATTTTTCAAAATGGCCGCAGTCAGGCCGTCCGTTTGCCGAAGGAGTTCCGATTTGATAGTGATGAGGTATTTGTACATAAAGTAGGGAATGCTGTCGTCCTGTTACCGATTCGCCACAGTTGGAATACACTGTTCCAGTCACTGGATCAATTTTCAGACGATTTTATGCAGGATGGTCGGCAGCAACCAGAGCTACAGGGGCGCGATTTTTCGTGTTTCGACTGAGGGCGGACTGATGTACATGCTCGATACAAACATCTGCATTTATCTGATCAAGAATAATCCGCCACATGTTCGCCCCCATTTTGAGCGCCTGCAACCTGGAGATATTCTGCTATCATCAATCGTACTGGCCGAACTGATGTATGGCGTATCCAAAAGCCAACATAAGGAACGCAATCATGCTGCACTGGAAATGTTCCTAATGCCACTTGAAATCGTTCAGTTTGATGCGCAGGCCGCAGAAAAATATGGTGATATTCGCGCCGGGCTTGAGTGCTCAGGCAAGGTCATTGGCGGTAATGACCTGTTCATCGCTGCGCATGCCCTTAGTCTGGATGCAACACTGGTCACCAACAATGTAAAAGAATTCAATCGCGTTCCGAAGCTTTATATTGAGAACTGGGTCTAACGCGCATGGATTTTTTCAACGAATAAGGTTAGGTCGTGAGAGCGAAGCGAACCACGAATGCACACGAATGAACGCGAATAAGGGCAAGGACTTATCCTCCTGTGAGAGATGTAGAGTAGCATACATGTATATACTTTCGATCTATCTTTTCAATTGTTCCAAAAATGAAAAAAGGAAAGTCACCATTTGATGTGGTGGGCATAAAAACCATGCAGGACTATGGTTTGTTTGGCAGCGTGATCCAGCTAATCCGGGGCAGCACGCTGTCCAGGCGATAATGGCTATGATCCGCATGATTCTGTAACTCGCCGTGTAAACGAAATTTGGTATCGACGCTGGCCTTGCCGCGATATTGCTGTTGATGACTGATCAGTTTGATGGCGCTGATGGCCGTCTTTTCGCCGCCTGTGCGAAAACGGAATTCCAGCTTGCTGAAGGTATAGGGTGGCAGCGGTTGCGCCGTGCTATCGGTTGCGGACGCCGGTGTTGCCTCCGCTTGGATTCGTTGTCGCCAACTGCCGTCGTAAATCAGCATATCGCCATTGCTGCGCTGCCAGTCGTGCATGGATGTCTGTGCAACAGCGCCCTGTGCAATGACGCCGTGCAGGATGATATTGGCCTGCAATTTGCCGCCGATATCCGCCTGCAACCAGTCGCCCAGGCCAGTCAATTGTGATAACTGTACGTGTTTGGCGCGTATATCGCCCCCGATGCCCAATCCCTCCGGCAGCGCTGTCAGCGCCAGTTTCTTGCTGGTGAATGATCCACCGGCCAGTGTGGCGCTAAAATTGCGCAGCATCAGCACCCCCTTGGTGAGCTGGTAGCGACTCTGAATATCCTGCCATCTATTGCCCAAAAACTGCAATTCGCCGTGCAGAATCTGCCCTTGCAGCGATAGCTGCTGCCAGAAGGAGGGGATGGCGTTTACCGTATCCCGATTCAGGTTTCCAGAGATCACATCAATATTGCCATGCCCTGATGCGGCCTGATAGCTGCCCCGCAATGTCGCCTTGCCATATACGCCATCAAGCAGCAGGTGCTCGCTGGTAAAGCGTCCCTGTCGTACGCCGACATCGGCATGGATATGCCAGTCATCTATGCCAAAGCCATCCAATTGCCACTTACCTGTCAGGTTTGCAGCCATATCCGACATCGTATGTGTTTGCGTGTTGGCTGCAGGCTGTTGCTCATTTTCCGTAGACTGTCGTTCGATCTCCGTCTGCTGCGACCAGCTCGTTTTGCCGCCGCCACGCAGCGCGCCATGCCAGGCTGGCAGACTCTCCGGCAGCTGCACCCCTTGGCTATGTAACTGATCGAAATCCACATTCAGATGTTTGATTGACAGCGACTGTCGGGTGGTTTTTTTCACCGCTTGTTTTTTAACATCCTTTTTCTTCACCTTCCAGTCTAGATTTCCCAGCGTGGCGTCACCCAACTGCCATGCCTGCAGCGTGGCTGCGACAGTATGCTCCCCTTGCCACTTGATGGTCGCCTGACCGTGCGCTTTGACCGTGTTCGGCTTCACCAGCCAGCCAGGATAGCTCAGTTGGGCTGCATCGCCATTCACATCCGTGTTTACCACCCTGATATCGCCGTGCTGATGCAGGCGCAGTTTTCCGCTGATGACCCCATCGGCCTGTAACGCCGGTTTGATATGCAGCGTAGCAAACAACATATTGGATAGCGGCAACCATAAGCCCGCATCAGCGCTCTGCGTATTGATAGCCATATCGAAATCACCATTGCTACGCTGACTACTCTGCATATGGATGATGCCACCATCCGCCTCAACCGCCGTTTCTGCGTGCCATCCCTTGGTATCGCCAGCCAGTTTAGAGACTTTCAGGTGTAGATCCGGCAATGGGTAGTCGGTTTCTCCGGCATGGAATGATGCATCCGACAGATTCACATCGGCATGAGCATGCCAGATCGTCTTATGCCACTGAATAACCGCTTTGAGTTGCGTGTTGGCTTTTATCATGTGCGCCAATGTCAGTTTTCTAGGCAGCAGATGCGCCCACTTGGACATCGGCATATGTTCGGCCTCCAGCGTTGTGCTGCAGTGGTTCTGTTGGCATGTGCCGGTGATCGCAACAACGCCCTGTTTGCCAAAATGCACAAAACTGTCGCGCCATGATAAGCTGCCCGATTCGGTATGGTTGAGTCTGCCGCGCAGGGATATGGCGCTGACTGCCTTGCCGCTTTCCACTCTGGCCTCGCCGAATAGAGACCACGTCTGCGCCTTGGTAATGTCCAGCGTGAGCGCGCCATCCAGCAGCTTGCCCTCCTCCAGTAACCATGTCATCAGCGTGGCAGGAACCAATGATTGCAGTCTGAGCAGTGGAAAGTGCGTCAGTTTCAGCTTGCCAAAACCACGGGTAATATTTCCGGTATGGAAAAACAGACGCCCGTTGCCGCTGATCGATTGGCCATCCTGCTTGGCGTTCAGCTCCCACAGGGTTTCGCTATCCATACCGATATTGCGCAGATCCAGATGCAGGTTATTCAGTAATTCCTCGCCATCGGGTGTTAATACCTGACTGCGAACCAAGCTGATGCGTTGCACAGGCAATGAAGAAATGGCTGCCGATGTCGGTTGTAGCGCATCGGGCTGAATAATGATGGTGGCATCATGGATATCGAGCGTATTGACTTGGATCTTTCCCAACAGCAGTGGTAATAATCTGAGGCTGACTATGATATGCCCGGCCTGCATCTGGAATTGCCGGTGATGCAGTGACACGTGCTCAAGGCGCAGTCCGACGCCATGCATCAAGGTCAGAGAGGATTGATCAGCCGACAGCTTTACATCAGTGGCCTGACTGATCTGCGCATAGAAATGCTGGCTAATTCTCGTTGCATTCAGGCGTACTGCCAGTACGGCAGCCAACACCAACAGGGCTACACCTGCGACAACTATTCTGCGCAGCCCTGTTGACATGAATTTGCGATCAGCCTTTGAGCAGTGCTTTCAGACGCTGGTTGACCATACCGGGATTGGCTTTGCCGCGTGATGCCTTCATCACCTGACCGACAAAGAATCCGAGCAGTTTATCCTTGCCGCCGCGATAGCCTTCCACCTGGCCTGGATTGGCTGCCATGACGTCCACAATAATGGCATCAATCGCGCCTGTGTCGGATACCTGTTTCAGGCCTTTGGTTTCGATAATGGTATCGGCATCATCATCCGACTCCATCATGATATCGAGCACGTCCTTGGCTGCCTTACCGGAAATCGTATGATCGCCTACGCGTTCCAGTAGTCCGGCCAGACGTTGAGATGAAACCGGAGATTCAGCCAGTTCTTTACCCGCTTCATTCAGACGACCCAGCAATTCATTGATCATCCAGTTGGCGCAGCGCTTCGGATCAGCCGGGTGCGCCGCCGCCAATGATTCATACCATGCCGCCGATTCGCGCGTCTGGGTCAGTACATCGGCATCGTAAGGGGACAGACCAAATTCGGTTTCAAAGCGCTTGCGCAACTGACCGGGCAGTTCCGGCATGCCAGCCCGAATAGCATCCACTTCGTCCTGCGTGAAACGCAGTGGTGGCAGGTCGGGCTCCGGAAAATAGCGGTAATCATGTGCTTCTTCCTTGCTGCGCATGGAGCGGGACTCGTTTTTGACGGAATCCCATAAACGTGATTCCTGCACCACTGCGCCGCCATTTTCGATGATTTCAATCTGGCGATTGACTTCATATTCGATGGCCTGTTTGATGAAGCGGAACGAGTTCATATTCTTCATTTCGGTACGTGTGCCCAGCGGTTCGCCCGAACGTCGCACCGATACATTGGCATCGCAGCGGAACTGCCCTTTCTCCATATTGGCGCCGGAGACATCGAGGAAACAGACCAGTTGATGCAGTTGTTTCAGATAGGCGATGGCTTCATCGGCATTGGCCATATCCGGCTCGGAAACGATTTCCATCAACGGTACGCCGGAGCGATTCAGGTCAATATGTGATACGCCATCCAGCCCCTCATGCATCGATTTACCGGCATCTTCTTCCATATGAATGCGGGTGACGCCGATACGTTTTTCACCATCGTTGACCGGAATATCCAGATAACCATGCTCGACAATCGGTAGCGGAAACTGAGTGATCTGATAGCCCTTGGGCAGATCGGGATAGAAATAATTCTTGCGGTCGAATTTAGAAATCAGATTGATATCGGCATTGATCGCCAGACCGGTCAACACGGTTTTTCTGGCCGCTTCGATATTGAGCACAGGCAACTGGCCGGGCATGCCGAGGCAGACCGGGCAGGTTTGTGTGTTGGGCTCAGCGCCGAATTCGGTCGAGCAGCCACAGAATTGCTTGCTTTTGGTATTGACCTGCACATGTACTTCCAGGCCGATGACTGTTTCCCAGCTCATGCTTCACCTCCGAAATTGATCGGCGCTTTCACCCAGTCGGTGGCGGCTTCATAGGCCGATGCGGCACCCAGAATCACATCTTCTCGCCAGGCCGGCGCGATCCATTGCAGACCGACCGGCAAGCCATCGACAAAGCCGCAGGGTTGGCTCAGACCGGGCAGACCGGCCAGATTCAGGGCGATGGTAAAGATATCGGAGAGATACATGGTCAGCGGATCAGCGGTTTTTTCGCCCAGTTTGAAGGCGGTAATCGGGCTGGTCGGGGTGGCAATCACATCGACCTGTGCAAAGGCATTGATAAAATCCTGCCGAATCAGCGTACGCACTTGCTGCGCCTTAATATAATAAGCATCGTAATAACCCGACGAGAGCGCGAAGGTGCCGGTCAGGATACGGCGTTTGACCTCTTTGCCGAAACCTTCATCGCGACTGCGGGTGTACATGTCGAGCAGATCATCCGGATTGTCGCAGCGGTGGCCGAAACGCACCGCATCGTAACGTGACAGATTGGCCGAGGCTTCAGACGGGGCGATGACATAATAGGCCGCCACGGCTGCATCGGTATGCGGCAGGCTTATATCGACAATTTCCGCCCCCAGCGCTTCACACTCGGCCAGCGCCGCATCAATGGCAGCGCGCACGCCGGTATCCATGCCATCGACAAAATATTCTTTCGGCTTGCCAATGCGTAAACCTTTCATGCCGGTTTTATCGCAAGCACCCAACCAATCGACAGCAGGCGCATCCGGCACCGATGTCGAATCCATTGAATCGTGGCCGGACATGGCGGCGGCAATCATGGCCGCATCTTTTACCGTACGCGTCATCGGGCCGGCCTGATCCAGCGAAGAAGCGAAGGCGATAATGCCGCGCCGCGATACGCGTCCGTACGTTGGCTTCAGGCCGGTAATGCCACACACGCTGGCTGGCTGTCGAATCGAGCCGCCGGTATCGGTACCCAGTGCGGCAGGCACCAGTGCCGCCGCCACAGCTGAGGCCGAACCGCCGGATGAGCCACCCGGAATACGTTCGATATCCCACGGATTATGACATGGGCCGAAGGCCGATGTTTCGGTCGAGGAGCCCATGGCGAATTCATCCATATTGGTCTTGCCAACCAACACTGCGCCGGCCTCTTTCAGTTTGGTAATCACATGCGCATCGTAAGGCGCATGAAAATCTTTCAGTATATGGGAGCAGCACCGGGTTGGCCCGTCCTGGGTGCAGAAGATATCCTTGATGGCAATCGGCAAGCCTTCCAGCGCCCTGGCACCGTGTTTGGTGCGATAGGCGTCGCTGGCTTCGGCCTGCTCCAGCACATGCGCCGGATCGATATCGACAAAGGCATTCAAATCGCCATTAAAAGCGGCGATACGATCCAGATAGGTTTTGGCCACGGCCACAGCGGTTGTTGCTCCGGCATCGAGCCGGTCTTTGATTTTGGACAGGGTAGAAAACGGCATTATTCAATCACCTTGGGCACAACATACAGGCCTGATTCAGTTTGGGGGGCGGGGGCTTGCAATGCTTCGCGGCGATTGACGTTGGTCACCACATCGAGGCGCTGCGGCATGGCGATATCGTGCGGATGCGCGATCGGCTCTACGCCGTCGGTGTCCACGGCGCCCAACTGTTCCACATAGCCGATGATATTCGATAATTGCGGCCCGAGCTCTGCCGCCTCGTCGTCGGTCAGGCGAATGCGGGAGAGCATCGCCACTTTTCTTATATCAATATCCATCATGTCGCCCCGTTTGTAAAATCGATGCGAAGCATAGCCACAATGCGTTACCGACTCCACCTACTTTTCAGACGACTTGCATCCTGATGCCGATGCAAGATAATACACCCCGCCGCGCAAATGCCCGGCCAAATCATAAATGCTCTGATCGTGTATGAGTGGGTCGGGCGTAGCGGGCAAACCGCACAAACCGGTTTCCACCATAATATAACCGCCGGGTTGCAAATGTTCCGGGCCATCGCGCAGAATCATCGTTAAATATTTGAGACCATCCCGCTCGTCGGTGAGCGCGTGGCGCGGTTCCTGCGCAAGTTCTTGTTCCAGCGCGCCCATTTCGTGCTCGGCGACGTAGGGCGGGTTGGAAATCACCGCATCGAACGGGTAGTCCTCGGGGCACAGTGCCGCCAGCATGTCGCCCTGCCTGAACATCATGCGATCAATGACGCCAAGCTGTTTGGCATTGAGCCGGGCGACAGCCAGCGCTGCTGCGGAAATATCGGTTGCGACCACGGTTGCGCGGGGATATTCGCAGGCCAGTGTCACCGCGATACAGCCCGAGCCGGTGCCGATATCGCAGAAACGGAGCGCCGCCTGCTGGTCTGGAAAGCGTTCCAGTACAGCTTCAATCAGATGTTCTGTTTCCGGCCTCGGAATCAGCACATCGGGGGTCACCAGAAAGGGGCGCGACCAAAACTCCTTTTGACCGATAATATAGGCTAGCGGCTCACGATGGATGCGCCGTTGCAGCAGTCGGTTAAAATCCTTCTCGATGGTTTCCGGCACCATGTCATTGACACGGACAATCAGATCAGTGCGACTGAGATGCCAGATCTTCATCAGCAACAACTCGGCATCCAGCCTCGGCGCATCGCAGCCTGCCTGCTGCAATAAAACGGCGGCCTGGCGCAGTAACGTCCCGATTTTCATTGCTGTTTCTTTATCCTCTACCGAGGCTCGGCTATGAATGGGCGGCGAGTAGTTCGGCCTGATGGTGGGTCAACAACGCATCAATCAATTCGCCCATATCCCCATTGATAATCTGTTCGAGCTTATACAAGGTCAGATTGATACGGTGATCAGTGATGCGGCCCTGCGGAAAGTTGTAGGTGCGGATACGTTCCGAGCGGTCGCCGGAACCGACCATACCCTTGCGCGTCTCGGCGCGCTCGGCATTGGCGGAAGACTGCTTTTGGTCGAACAGTCTGGCCTGTAACACTTTCATGGCCTGCGCCTTGTTTTTATGTTGGCTGGCCTGATCCTGACAGGTGACGACGATGCCGCTGGGCAGATGGGTGAGACGCACGGCTGATTCGGTTTTGTTGACATGCTGACCGCCAGCGCCGGAGGCGCGATAGACATCAATACGCAGATCTTCTGTGCGAATATTGACATCCACCGCTTCCGCTACTGGCAGAACAGCCACGGTGCAAGCCGAGGTATGAATACGACCGCCAGATTCGGTTTCAGGCACGCGTTGTACGCGGTGTACGCCGGACTCGAACTTGAAACGTGAAAACACGCCCTTGCCGGTGACTTGAGCAATCACTTCCTTGTAACCGCCGATGCCGGTATCGCTGCCCGACAGGATCTCAACCTTGAAACCCTGCGTCTCGGCATAGCGGCAATACATGCGGAATAGGTCGGCGGCGAACAGCGCCGCTTCATCGCCGCCGGTTCCCGCCCTGATTTCCAGAATAATATCGCGGGCGTCATTCGGGTCTTTGGGCAACAATAGCCAATTTAAGTGTTCTTCACTGTCAGCAAGCGCCTGTTTCAGCGCAGCCATCTCTGATTCCGCCAGTTGGCGCAATTCAGTATCACACTCCGGATCAGCCGCTAAATCGTGGTTGTCCTGCAACTGCTGTTGCAGCTTCAGATATTTCGAAGCCGCTTCGGCGACCGGCTCGATTTCGGAAAATTCGCGAGATAATTTGGTGTAGCGTTGATTGTCAGATGTGATATCGGGATCGGCGAGCGAGCTAGCGATCTCTTCGCGCCGCCTGAGAATATTATCCAGACGAGTGTTCATTACGCCCCTTTTGCGAGCTGTTGAGCGAACTATTGTGCGAAGCAGATCCATGCCTTGGCAAGTCAATGTCGAACAGACGTGTGACTGCGCCCATCAGCAGATCGCCTTCAATGTCATCCGGTAATTTCTTCAACGTGCAAAGCGTCGGGTGCATATAGCGCTTCATCAACGATTTGCTAAAGCGCTCCACCGCCTCAATCTGCTCAGCGTTAAAACCTTTCATATAACGCAACGCCTTTTCCATCTCTTCCCTGCGACGGGCGTCCATCTGTTGTTGGATACTGCGAATCAGCGGAACCGATTCGAGCGATTTCAGCCAGCGATGAAACTGGGCGGTCTCCTCATTAATGATATCTCCGGCCTGCTCGGCCTCCTGCTCGCGATGTTCGACATTGCCTTGCACCACATGCTGCAGGTCATCAATATCATAGAGATAGACGCCGTCGATATCGGCGACACGCGGATCAATATCGCGCGGCACGGCGATATCAACCAGAAACATCGGATCGCCCCTGCGTTTCTTCATTGCCGCCTGCACGGCATCGGGCAGCAATACAAAGGTGCTGGCGCCGGTGCTGGAGAGGACAATATCTGCAGCATCCAGATAATCGGGCAACTGCTCCATCGTCAAGGCATGACCCTCAAACTCCAGGGCCAGATTCTGAGCTCGTTTCAAGGTCCGGTTGGCCACCAGAATATCTGTACAGCCGTTACCGCGCAGGTGTCTGGCAGCCAGTTCCGCCATTTCACCAGCGCCCATCAGCAATACAGTTTTATCGGCCAGATCTCCGAAAATATGGCGCGCCAGTTCAACGGCGCAGGAGGAGATATTGACCGCCTGCTTGCCAATGCCTGTCTCGCTGCGAGCGCGCTTGGCGGCAGCGAAAGTGGATTGATAGAGCCGGTGCAACACGTGGCCGGCGCTACCTGCCGCCAGCGCATGCTCATATGATGCTTTCACCTGTCCGAGAATTTGAGGCTCGCCGAGCACCAGAGAATCCAGTCCGGCCGCCACGGAAAACAGATGCCGAATAGCCTGATCGGTAGTGAAAGAGTAGAGGTGCTCACATACATCTTCCATATCCATGCCCGACTTTTCAGAGAACCACTCATGTACGGCAGCAATTGCGGCATCGGGATCGTGGGTTACCACGGTCATCTCAACCCGGTTGCAGGTTGAAAGCAAAGCCGCTTCGCGAATGGATGGATGTTGAATCCGCTGCTGTAATATATCGGTAATATCGCTTTCGTTGACAGCAAGGCGCTCACGTAGCTCAACCGGTGCGGTTTTGTGATTTAATCCGATATGACAAATGCGCATGACGCAAAATCCTAGCGATTTTCAGCGGCCGGGTACAGGTCGCCGTCTTCTTGCAGCGTCAGAACTAGCGGCGCGGTGCATGTCTGATCAGCAAACAGGCGCGCCTCAACCCTGCCTTTCTGTGTCGATTCCAGTAGCAAATAGCAGACCGGAGAGGCGTTGCCATGGCGCCGAACAAGCTCGGACAACCGATGCATCTGCTTCATATCCAACTGTCGGCGGGCAAGCAGATAAATCCCGATCCAGTCTTGTTGGCGGCAGAAGTCTGTTAAAGATGGCGCTCTGTGGCCGATTTTCGTGACACTTGTGCGACTTTCGATCAGATTGCCGCCGCCGGCGAGCAGCCCCTGGCAGCAATCTTGCTCCCTCGACATTGCATCAATGGCATCATGCAGCAACGCCTGCATGCAATGACGACGGATACAGATCTCTTGTTGGGGGAAAAGGCCAGCTTGCATCGCGCAAGCATAAAAGCCTGACCTGCTTCGTCAATGAAGGCTGACTGCATGGAATGTGATGAAGTCATCAAATGTGATCGCCATCACGGCGTGCGTGGTGGTGGCAATAGACAATTGCCATGTGATTTTTGCCATGGAGGCCAATCTGGGCATATGAACAAACGGATTTATATCTCCTCATCCGGAACCTTATTCGGATTCGTGATGCGCCGTAATCTGATGATGGCAGCATGCGCGCTGCTGCTTGGCCTGGTGGGCTTTGGCGTATGGGGCGCTTACAATGTCTACCACAGCGAGCAGCTGTCCATAGCGTTGCAACAGGCCCGACACGCCATGCGGCATGAACACCTCGACAGCGATCGCCGCATCGCCAAGCTGACCAATCGACTACAGGGCGACAAAAACAAACTGGCGGTTTATGCACGCACGCTGGGCCAGATGCAGGCGCGGATGGCCAGACTCGATGCTCTTGGATCCCGGCTAGTTGATGTCGCCGCTCTGGATAAATCTGAATTTGATTTCAGCCTGACTCCCGCTTTCGGCGGCGTGCGCCAACAGCCTGTGGGCGGCTACGATGCTGACACGAGCTTGCACAGCACGCTTGATCCAATGGATGCAAAGCTTAAACAGCTGGATGCGCAGTTGGCCGCCGTGGACTTCATGCTGGAGCAGAAAAACACCGCTGTGCATGCCAAACCGCACACCTGGCCGACAGCAGGCGGCTGGATCAGTTCTGGCTTTGGTCCGCGTATTGATCCCTTTAGCGGCAGGCCTGCTATTCACCGAGGTGTAGATATAGCCAATCACTTTGGCGCACCGGTGCTGGCAGCCAGCACCGGCGTGGTCACCTTTGCCGGAAAAATGGAAGATTTCGGTTATGTGGTGGATATCGACCATGGCTACGGTTATAAAACCCGCTATGCGCATCTCTCCAGTCTCACCGTTCATGTCGGAGATGTCATGGTGGATCGCCAGATGCTTGGGCGCATTGGTTCCACCGGCCATTCCACCGGGCCGCACCTGCACTACGAAGTGCGCCATGACGGCAAGCTGATCAACCCGAGTGCATTTCTGCGCAGGGGATAACCATGCCGGTGCAGCAGCAGTTTTTTGTGATACTCTTCAGGGTCTTTGGTTTGCGTCATGGTGCCGCCGCGCGGAAACAACGCATCATACAGGCGCGACACCCAGAAACGCAGTGCGGACAGCCTGAGCAACTGCGGCAGTGCATCATGCTCTCCGGGCAGCAGTGGTCGCATGGATTCATAACCGGCCAGAAATGCATCCATGCGAGCTTGATCCTGCTCAGAAAGCATGACCGCCTGCGCATTGAGTGAAATAGCGATATCCATGGCAAAGGCAGCATCATGGGCATAA
>Ga0256829_1001054_pt1 | contig 23826 bp, 34 predicted proteins | sample 131447metaG_FD_185979 | JGI IMG/M metagenome (GOLD analysis project Ga0256829, IMG submission 185979) | Hydrothermal vent microbial communities from Lau Basin, Pacific Ocean - 131-447 | ecosystem: Environmental > Aquatic > Marine > Hydrothermal vents | place: Pacific Ocean: Lau Basin | collected...
TTGCAATTTTGAGGCGCATAGTGAGCCTACGCAACGAAGAATTGCAGAAATTTGGGCCGCTCTCCCATCGGCGCAGTAGATTGTTCCTAAGTCCGACAGGCTCCTAGGTGGAAAAATCATGCTGGCACCGCGTGACATCCCGGATGTCGGCCGCTTCTGTGTCATCTGTGATCCCCAGGGCGCCACCTTGTCCCTTATTACCTATATCAAATAGCATGAATAACGCCCGTGCGACGCGCTGACCGGTTGTTCCAGGTCGTACAGTTTTTGCGCTCAAGGCGCGTTACTACCGCACGCTGGTTGTCGGAAGTTCTTGAGGTTTCCGAGCGGACGGTCTATCGGGATGTACAGGACCTGGTGGCGTCGGGTGTCCCGATAGAGGGAGAAGCCGGTATCGGTTACGTCATTCGGCGCGGTTATGATTTACCGCCGCTGATGTTTACCCGGGACGAGATGACCGCCTTGACGCTGGGGGCGCGCATCGTCAACAGCTGGGCGGATCCCGGGCTGGCGATGGCGGCTCAATCCGTGTTGAGCAAAGTCGAAACGGTGTTGCCGGATGCCTTGAAAGGGGAGCTGGACCAGACCCGGCTGTTCTCACCGCTGGTACAAATACCGGCGCAGGTGGCGGCTTTTATGAGAGAACTGCGTAGCGCGGTGGATCATCGCAACAAGGTCGTCATCACCTATACCCGGGCCGACGGCGCCGATTCAAAGCGTGTCATCCGGCCGTTGGGGTTATTCTTCTGGGGTACGGTCTGGACACTGGGGGCCTGGTGTGAAATGCGCCAGGCGTTCAGGAATTTCCGGCTGGACAGGATTGAAACGCTCCGGGTCTGTGACGAGCGATACCCGAACGAGCCAGGAAAAACCCTCGAGGACATGATTGCATACGAGAAGAAAAGGATGAACGATGAAACGCTGTGACTGGGCGACGGGTGTGGAGCCTTTGTATACAAAGTACCACGATGAAGAATGGGGTGTCCCGGTCTTTGATGACCGGAAACTGTTTGAAATGCTGATACTCGAAGGGGCGCAGGCCGGCCTCAGCTGGATCACCATCCTCAGGAAACGGGAAAACTACCGCAAGGCATTCGATGATTTCGATGCTGAAAAGATTGCCGGTTATGGTGAGCGCAAGCGCGCTGATCTAATGAAGGATGCCGGTATTGTCCGAAACCGTCTCAAGATAAACGCGGCTATCGTCAACGCGCAGTGTTACCTGGCTATACTTGAGGAGCACCGGGATTTCAGTACCTATATCTGGCAATTCGTTAATGGCGAACCCATCCGGAATCGATGGAAGTGCATGCAGGATGTCCCCGTGACGACCGATGAATCGGACGCCATGAGCAAGGCACTGAAAAAACGCGGATTCAAATTTGTCGGGCCAACAATCTGCTATGCATTCATGCAGGCAGTCGGTATGGTTAACGACCATACGACAGATTGTTTCTGTTGCAAGGATTGAAAAACACGCACACAGATCATGGTGCCCGAAAAACTTAGACCTATCAGTTTAATAAATGTGCCTTCTCAAAAAACTGAAACGGGGCAGTTTTCAGGTGTTTGTGCAATTCATGGTAAAGAGCCGGGTGTGACGGCGGAGTTCGGTATCTGGCTTAAAAAGAGTTCGCAAGGCAAAAAGCTGGGGCGTGAAGCAATCACGCGTCTGGTGCAGTGGGCGCGAGCCAATGTGGTGCTGTCCGGTTTGGTCTACCCGGTTGATAGAGACAATATACCGAGTCGAAAGATTGCCGAATCACTGGGTGGCATTGTGGTGGCTGAGGGTCAGCGGACGTCACTGTCTGGTACCAGCCTCAATGAGCAGGTTTACCGGATTGATGCCGGGGAATAACGCCAGCTATATAGTGTTACTGACCGTTTTCCCTGCCGGGGCGTGTTCAGTTCATGCACCATGCGTCCCAGTGTGATCATCGCCTTTTCCAGTGCCTCATCCCAGAGGGTTGTGCGCAGTTGAGCCGGATGAAATGGCGATATTTCCCGGTGGCTGAAAATATCGGGCCGGGTGCAATGCTGATGTGCTGTGCCAGCGCCTGCTGACACAGCAGTAATGAATCCACTTTTTTGGGTAATTCAATCTAGATGACGAATCCGCCTTGCGGTTGGGTGATACGGGTTTCCTGAGGAAAGTATTTCCCCACGGCGCGGGTCATGAGCGATACCTGCCGCTAATAATCGCGCCGAACCTGGCGCAGGTAATGGTCATAGCAGCCTTGCTGCAGGAAGTCGGCAATCGCATACTGTGGCAGGGTGGTGACATATTTCCGGTATTCTATTTGTTCCCGGTATTTTCCCGGAATCACCCAGCCGATTCTGAGGCCTGGCGAAAGGCTCTTGGAAAAGGAAGAACAATAGAGTACCGGTTGTTTGTTGCAAAAGGCTCTTACCGCGCGAGGTCGCCCGGCGGCAAACCCCGGAAGGTTTCTGAAACTGTACCGTTTCATAATTGGCAATACTGAATCTGTATTGTTTTGAGTGTGCCGGTTATTCTGTGGACCTGTCAACGCTGGCCGTCAGGGAAACACGCCGGGAATGCTGGTCAGAGGAAAGGTGTTATTGGTACTGGATTACAGGAGTGAATGAATGGGTCCACAAAACAGTTTCCCCCTCTTTCAGGTGGATGCCTTTACGACGAATAAAGCCTTCTCGGGCAACCCCGCGGCGGTTTGCCTGCTGGAGGCGCCGCAGGATGCGGCCTGGATGCAGGCGGTTGCGGCGGAAATGAATCTAAGTGAAACCGCCTTCGTCAGGCCCGTCGATGACGGATTTGAGCTGCGCTGGTTTACGCCAGCGGTCGAGGTGGATTTGTGTGGTCATGCGACCCTGGCGGCAGCGCATGTGTTGTGGGAGCAGGGTGTTGTGAGACCGGGCGAAACGATAGTATTTCAGACCTTGAGCGGGCGCCTGCCGGCAAAACCATCCGGGGACTGGATAGAGCTGGATTTTCCTGAAGAGCCGGTGACCCGTGTGGATGCACCGGAGGGTTTATTGCCGGCACTGGGCATGGATCAGGCGAGCGTTTATCGCAATCGCCTCGACTACCTGGTTTCCGTTGCCACGGCAGCCGGGATCCGGGCGCTGGCGCCGGACTTTCCCCGGCTGAAAACCGTCGACATGCGCGGCGTGATCGTGACCGCGCCTGCCGATGAGCCTGGGTTTGACCTTGTGTCGCGTTTTTTCGCACCGGCGGCCGGTATCGACGAAGACCCGGTGACCGGTTCCGCACATTGCGCCCTGTATCCCTTCTGGCGTGAACGACTGAACAAGTCTGAACTGACGGCATACCAGGCATCGGGTCGGGGTGGCCGGATTAAACTGTGGGGGCAGGGCGGGCGCGTGACGCTCACAGGACAGGCCGTCACGGTGATGACGGGTGCGTTGCATGTCTGAGCGGGCGCAGTGCTGGATAAACGGAAGCCGGATGCCGGGCAGTGAGGCGCATATCTCTGTGTTCGATCACGGGCTGCTCTATGGTGATGGCGTTTTCGAGGGTATCCGTTTTTATCGGGGGCGCGCGTTTCGCTTGCAGGCACATTTACAGCGCCTGATGGATTCGGCCGCAGCGATCCGACTGACGGTCCCGTATACACAGGATGAATTGACACAGGCGGTTGCCGATCTCATCGAGGCCTTTGCGGAACCGGACGGTTATCTCCGACTCATTGTGACCCGTGGTGCCGGCCCGCTGGGGCTGGACCCGGATAGTTGCACACAACCCACAGTTATTATTATTGCGGATCGACTGTCGATGATCGATGCGAAGCAACGCCAGCAGGGCGCTCATGTGATCATCGCGTCCACTCGTCGCCTGCCCGCAGACGGACTCGATGGCCGTATCAAAAGCCTCAATTACCTGAACAACATACTGGCGAGGATAGAGGCCAATCAGGCGGGCGCCGATGAGGCAATCCTGTTGAATCAGAACGGTTACGTTGCCGAAGGCAGTGCAGACAATATTTTCGTGGTGCGTGACGGGCATCTCCTGACGCCACGCCCTGTGGATGGCGCCTTGCAGGGGATTACCCGGGGCGTGGTGATGGAGCTTGCTGCAGAAAGGGAGATAGCGGTAACGGCCTGTGCGTTGACCGCTTATGACCTCTACACCGCAGACGAATGCTTCCTGACCGGTACCGGTGCAGAACTGATTCCTGTCCGCGACGTGGATGGACGCCCGCTAAAGCATTGTCCCGGACCGGTCTTCTCTCGCTTGTCACGTGCATTCAGTGAGCTGATTGCCATGGAGTCACAGCCCCGATGATTCAACCCGTGGAATGTATTGAACGTATCTGATGAGGTGGCAATGAAACCTGTACCGGTCCTGGCAGACTCGATCCCTGTGCCGGAAAAGAAAACGATTTATCCGCAACCGTTCGCGGCGTTGGTGGAAGGCAGAGTGAAGCGAAAACTCGGTGATTACTTCGGGCTGAACAACTTTGGCGTTAACCTGACCGAACTTGCTCCCGGCGCGATTTCTGCGTTGCTTCATCATCACTCGAAGCAGGATGAATTTGTCTATATTCTGGAAGGGACGCCTACCCTGATACTCGGGCAAGATGAGTATGTGCTTAGTCCTGGTGATTGCTATGGCTTCAGGGCCGGTACGGGCATCGCTTCCCGGCTTGTCAATCGGTCGTCGGCGCTCGTGACATATATTGAAATTGGCGATCGCAGCATCGGTGACGAAGTGGAATACCCGAATGACGATCTCAGAGCGGTTCAATCAGCCAATGGTCAATGGCAGTTTACACACAAGGATGGTCGACCCTGGTAAAAGCGCTGCCTCAGGTATGCGAAGAAGGAAAATACTGAAGCGCGCGCAATGCCATTACGATATCCTCCGTTTCGGCGCGAGCGCGGTAGTCGGGATCGATGTGCGCCCAGGTGATTTCAGCGTGGCTGTCTATCACATAAGTGGCCGGTAACGGAATGCGGTTGACGGTATCGCCTTCCCGATTTCCTTGCGCCAGGCCGACACTGGCAAGCACCTCGACATGTTTAGCCGGCATGTCGAATGCCAAGCCGTATCGTGAGGCAACCTGGCAGCCTTCATCGCTCAGGACCTCGAACGCCAGCGCATTTTTGTGACTGATAGCCGATGCATAATCGGGCGTTTGCGGCGATATGGCGATCAGCGATGCCCCTGCCGCCTGAAATTCAGCGAGTGAATTCTGGTAGGCGCGCAATGCCAGATTACAGTAGGGACACCAGTCGCCACGGTAAAATACCAGCACCACGGGTCCCTGTGAAAGGGCCTGACCCAGACTTACCGAAGCGCCCGTTGCCGAAGGCAAACGAAAGTCCGGTGCTTGATCACCGACCGACAGGCAGCGTTGCTCGGCACCGGCGGCCATGATTTCATCCCGACCGGCATCAAGATCCTCGACCAGCTTGTCCGGCAACTCTTTTTTCAGCGCATCCCATAATGCGTCGGCCTGTTTGCGTATTGTCATGGTGTGGTTAGCGCTTTTTTGCCAGCGGTTTCAGCGCAGCGAGAATATCGGCCGGTTCCATGCGTTTTTTGTAGTCGGTGTCTGCATACGCAGCGCGTATGGTGCCGTCACGGTCGATGATGAACGTTCCCGGTACCGGCAGGCCGCGTCGCCCCGGGCCGTTGAATGCGGTGATATCCAGGCCGAAGCTGTGTTTATAGGCATTATCCAGTTTGTCTGAAACTTCCCAGTACAGATTGTAGGATTTCACCACCCGGTCATCGAGGTCACTCAGAATCTCGAAAGGAAAACCGTCTTTCTCGATCTGGCCGAGCGATTTGTCCGGCATTTGCGGCGTCACCGCGACCAGGGTTGCCCCGTATCGCGTTATTTCAGGCAAGGTGTCTTTCAGTGTATGCAGCTGAAGGTTGCAATAGGGGCACCAGGCGCCGCGGTAGAAGACCAGTACGACCGGCCCCTTTTTCAATTGATCGCTGAGTCGAATGGTTTTCCCGTAGGGATCCTTCAACGCGAAATCAGGCGCTTTTTCACCGACCTTGAGTCCGGGCTGCGGCATGTCGGCGGCAAGCTGTGAGGCCGCCTGATTCATGACGTCGAGGTCCGGTTTTTCCACCTTGAGGGCGTTTTCACCGGTATACAGTTTTTTCTCCAGTTGCTGGACCTGTTCGGCATAGTTCGGAATAGCCGTTGCACCGTCTGCGGCGTGGCTGAGCTGTAAGGGCGCAAGGGACAGGGCCGTTGCGAGACTGACGGATAACAGGTGGTGTTGCAGGAAAGTGGTTTGTGTCATGGGTTTTCTCCTGAAAGTATTCGGTGTGGGTGAATGCAATGCATGGTTATTGCGTTGTGTATAGCTGAACAACACGGCTGATGTTGGCGTTACCCAGTGATCGCTCGACCGCCTGGCGGTAGACAGCCCGGGCCGCCGCAGACAAGGGCGTACGGGTCGCGGCGGATTCTGTGAGTGAAGTCAGGTAACCGAAGTCTTTTTCCACCAGGTCAATGGGGAACAGCGGGGCAAACGTGTGTGACGCCATGAGTTGCCCCATAATTTTCATCGCCGGGCTGGTTGTCGGGAGCGCGTTGAGCCAGTCCACACAGTGCGTGATCTCCATGCCCTGCTTTTCGAGCAGACCGAGGATTTCACCCAGCGCTGCCGTTTGAATACCGAACAGTGCATTGACCGCCAGCTTAAAGGTCGCCCCCGAGCCCGCCGGGCCGATGTGGTGGATCGCCGAGCCAAGTGTCATCAACGTTTCACTCACCCGCTCCAGCACAGCGGCATCGCCGCCGACAAAATAGATAAGCTGCCCGGCTTCCGCCTGCGGGCGGGATCCCGCTACAGGGGCATCCAGAAAGGCGGCGCCACGGGCGCTGACCCGTTCGTTCAGTTCGCGGACCCAGGCCGGTGTCAGGGTGCTGGATTCGATGGCGACCGTTTGCGGGGAAAGGCTTTGCAATGCGCCGGTTTCCTCATTCAGCCACAAGGCCCGCGAGGCTTCGTCATCGGTCACCATGGCGATGACAAGGTCGGCTTCCCGTGCCGCTGCCCGCGGTGTGTCCGCCCGGATGGCGCCTTTTTCGATCAGGGGCCGGGCGCGTTCCGCTGTGCGGTTAAAAACAGTAACGTTGTGTCCCGCGTCGAGCAGCCTTGCAGCGATCCGCGAGCCCATGGCGCCCAGGCCCAGTACGGCAATTCGAGTCATTATTCGAATCTCCTCGCAGCCTGTTTCAGGCCGTTTTCAGAATATAGTGGTCGATAGCTTCACGGGCAGCGCGTTTGCTGTTTTCCATCGCCGCCTCGTCTGTCGTGGTGCCTTCCACTGAAACGAAATGGCTGTCGGTGATGCCAAGAAATCCCAACAGGGTGCGCAGGTAAGGGTCCAGGTAATTGAAGGCCGACATGGCCGGGTTGGAAAACACCGCGCCGGTGGCTGTCACGACAACCGCGCGTTTACCCTGCACCAGGCCGGTAAACCCTGTGTCAGGATCGAAGTTGAAGGTATAACCGATGCGTACAATCTGATCGACCCAGGCCTTCAGCACAGAAGGCAGCGAGAAGTTGTACATGGGTGTGCTGATCAGCAGGAGGTCTGATGACATCAGTTCCTCGATCAGTTGGTCGGACAGGGCCGTGGCGGTTTTCAGGCCGGCGTCGTGTTCTGACGCGGGGGTGTAAAATCCACTGATGGTGGCATCTTCGATGTGCGGCACCGGATCGCGCAGGAGATTTCTGGCCACCACCTCGTCGTCGGGGTGTTGTTGCAGCCACCGGGTCTGGAAATAGTCGGCGATTTCCCGGGAGTGGGAGCCGTGCAGCCGGGCACTCGCATCGATACGCAGCAGTCTTGCCATGATGTGTCCTCGTCGTTAATGAGCGTGAGGCAAGCCTATAGGCTGTCTGGATGCGCATAAATACCCTGCCGTGGAATGGATTGTTGCGTATACTGCACGAATGGACGTGGCCAACCTGCAAATTTTTGTCGATGTCATGCGCCGTGGCAGCTTTGCCGCCGTGGCGCGTGACCGGGGCGTGAGTCCGTCATCGATCTCGCGCGCGATTGCCGCGCTGGAAGCTGAACTGGGCGCGCGACTGTTCCAGCGCAGCACCCGCCGGATCGAGGCGACCGAGGCCGGCCAGTTGTATTTTGCGCGCATCGAGCCGGTGGTCGACGAACTGGAACGCGCGCGCACCATGGCGGTCGACATCAGCGACCAACCCCGCGGGCGGTTGCGTATTACCGCGCCGGTGAGTTTCGGGCAATTGGCCATTGTGCCTTTTCTGCCGGAGCTGGCAGCGCAGTACCCCGATCTGTCTTTCGAGCTTATTCTGTCGGACAGTATCGATGACCTGCTGGCCGAGCATTTTGATATCGCGCTGCGGCTGGGGCCGTTACAGGATTCGGCGTTTGTCGCCAGCCGTTTGTGCGACATGCGCTTCGTGGTTTGCGCCAGTCCGGCTTATCTTGACAGGCAGGGTGCGCCACAGTCACTGGCTGATATGGCCGGGCACGATTGCCTGGTATTTCCCATGTCCGGATTCGATTCACGCTGGCGTTTTCGTGACGCACAGGGATGCATTACCGATGTGGCAGTACAGGCGCGCTGTGCCATCTCCAACGCCCAGGCGTTGAAACAATGTGCCCTGGCCGGCATGGGTCTCACGCTGCTGCCGCGCTGGATTGTCTGGCGCGAGCTGCAGGACGGTAGCTTGCGCAGTGTGCTGCCGGACTATGACGTCAGTGCCACGGATTTTGATGCGGCTGCCTGGCTGCTCTATCCCTCACGCCGTTATCTTCCCCTCAAGGTGCGGGTGTTCGTGGATTTCCTGAAGGAGAAGTTCAGAGGAGAGCAGCCGTGGGATGTACAGCAATAATGGCAGGAGCATCATCATCTGTTCTGGAACTCGCAATGATTAACCTGTACGCCCCGTTACCGAAACCAGCATGCCCTGTAAATGAGAGCGTATCCTTGGCCTGCCCAGACCGGCGTTTGCAAACCAGGTGTACAGGTCATCGGTCGATACCTTCGGCGCAAGCCGATGCCAGGTCAGCAGCGCTTCCCGTGGGAAACCCGTCAAACCCAGTGTAGCGATCAGTGAATGAACTTTCCGATTCGTCATGGAAGCGTCGGGTACAAGTACCGATACACAGCCCTTGCTTACGGTGACACGTCGCATCTCACGCAGTGAGCGCTGAGGGTCTGCCACGATATTGATAACTGAGGCCGCGAGTGTGCAATCGAACTGCCGATCGGCAAAAGGCAACGCCATGATGTCGCCGATACCAAAGCGGATGTCGTTATCCCGGTTATTTCGCCGAGCGCGTTCGATCATGGTTGCTGACCGGTCCAGGCCTGTAACAGAAGCGGTTTCAGCGAGCTGTTGGCTGAGTACACCCGTGGCACAGCCGACTTCAAGCAGCGACATGCCGTGTTTGATCGGTAGCGTGTGTGCCCAATCCAGCAAAGCCATTCTATACCACTCCAACTGATTGATGCGGTGAAACAGTTGATCGGGGTTGAACTTCAGTTGCCAGAGGATTTTGAGACGGTGATAGAGCATTGGTATGTGCTGCCTGCTGTTCGGGGAACATATATTTGTATCTTTACCTTACGGGGCAAGGTTTGACACTGAGACAGGCATACTCGTGAATTTATCCGTTGTCCTCGATTTTCTTAGAAAGGTCGGGGATATACTGCCGGCAATTTTCATCCCAGGCCTCTACCGTGAAGCGTATCGCGCGCTCGACTTTAGCGTAGCCGGGGCGGGTACGTATGTCCGGTATCAGTGTGTCGACGTCTTCAATAACTTCAGCCCGACCCCAGAGTTTTATCCGGCGGGGTAACGTGTAGTCCATGAAAGTGATGAAGGCCTGGTCATTTTCAGAGAGGTTGCCGGCAGTGATGTACTGGCGGTTGCCCTTGAATTCCGGCCATGCCAGTGTTGCCCGGTCCGGAACAGTGATGAAACCGGGGGGACCGCCACGGTGTTGTATGTAGGGTCGGCCTTCCCGGCTTGAAGTTCCAAAGAAGAACGAGTCCCGGGTCCGGATGAAGGACACAACATCTTCCGACAGGCGGGACTTCCAGTATCCACGCGCCTCAAGGCGTGCAATGCTGTCACGGGAGCCATAGCGCTCCTGAACCGCACGGGTGGTCGGTGAAAACAGAATGTCAGCCGGGTCCGGTGTCTTGGGCGTGTCTTTAGGATCAGTCATATCGGCACAGTTTATTCAGGCTGTGTGCTTTGCATGGCGTCGCGACGGGAAAAGTCTTCATGCCAGGCAGTCAGCTCCGGGTGTTGGTCACGCCACCCCAGCTCAGACAGACGGAAATCCAGATAAGCAAGGGATGAACCCAGTGATAGTTGCGCCAGCGAGACGCGACCGGGCAGTGTGTCGAGGCTTTCCTGGACAACATCCAGCGAACGACGGATCTGGGTTTCCCACTGTGTGATCCAGTCAGCAGATTGTTCCTCAGCCGACCTGCGCCGCTCCATAACGATGTTGTAGGCGGCGTCGAGTATGCCGTCACAAAGCGCCTGCCAACGCAGGACAGTCCAGCGTTCCAGTCCGGATTCCGGTATCAGTCTGCCGGCGGTCAGGGTGTCGAGGTACTCACAGATGACCGGGCTGTCATACAGAGATGTTCCATCCTCCAGGATCAGCGTGGGTACCTTGCCCAGCGGATTCTCGGCTTGCAGATCAGACGTGTTATCGAAAGGGTTGCAGGCTACACAGGTGACAGCTTGATTGAGGCCCTTTTCATGGATCACCAGTCTGACCTTGCGGGAGTAGGGTGAGGTTTTGGAGTAAAACAGTTTCATGACAGGTTTCCCTTGTTATCATCCAGCGCATTCCGTGTCTCCCGCAAATTGTTGACCAGCTGTCGGAAAGGTTTGTCACCAATGCGCTTGCGCAGAGACTGGAATAGTTCTTCGCCGATTTTCTCCAGTTTTTTCTGCAGTCGTTTTCCTTCCCGAGTCGGGAACACGGTGGCGGAACGCCGGTCGCTGCCACTGGTATCCCGGCGCACCAGCTGACGTGCCGCCAGTGCATCGACAAAACGCGTAACCGTTGACGGATCCAGGTGCAAGACTTCAGCGAGTTGCTTCTGGGAGAGTCCGGGTTCGTCAAGCACCAGGCGCATGAGGTAGGCATGAGGCGGCGACAGGCCGGTCTGACGGAATTCGGCTTCCCATAGACGGTTTACCTTGCGTGTCAGCGCATTGAGATTGAAATAAAGGCATCTTTCAAACATGTGGCAAGCCTAAATAAGTTTGCTTGTACATGCAAGAATTTAGCATAACAATACCGGCAGGCTTGACAAACGGGGGACAGTCCCATTAGGCTCTGAAATATGAACACTCACCTCAACACAGTCTTTATCAAAGTCATTATGCGACTGTGGTGGAAACATTGTTTCCATCACGGACTGTGCTGATGTTGTTCTATAACGATTAATCACTTCAGGGCAGCCGCGGATCTCGCCGCAACAGACTGTCCAGCATTCTTTCCCGCAGCAAGATTCCCGGCCACCCTGGATCGGGGAGACGTACGTGGAAAATGTGCAAACAACCGCGCAACAGCGCATGCTCGGCAGCCTTATGGTGCTGCTCGCGGCGGTGGGTTTTTCAGCCAAGGCGGTATTGGTCAAACTGGCTTATGGCTATAGCGCCGGGCTGGATGCGATTACGCTGATGACCTTGCGCATGTTGTTTGCGCTGCCGTTTTTTCTTGTCGTCGCGTTCTGGCTGCAACGACAGACGCACATACCAACGCCTACCCGTCGGGAGCTGGGACTGATTGCCGTGCTGGGTATACTGGGCTTCTACCTGGCCAGCTTGCTCGACTTTTCGGGGCTTGCCTATATTCCCGCCGGGCTGGAACGTCTGATTCTGTTTCTCTACCCGACACTGGTGGTGCTGTTCTCGGCGCTGTTTTATCGTCGGCCTGTCACCCTCCGGGAAAGAGGCGCGCTGACAATGAGCTATCTGGGTATTGTGGTAGTGTTCCTTCAGCCGTTGGCGGTTGTTCCTGTCCGGCTGTGGTTGGGTGTTGCACTGGTGTTCGGGTCCGCCGTGGTGTTCGCCCTGTACCTGATGCTGTCCGGTGCCCAGGTTCGGCGTTCCGGTTCCATTGCCTATACCGCCTATGCCATGACCGCGGCCAGTCTTGCGGCCGGCGTACATTTCGGCATCAGTCACCCGGTATCCGCGCTTGAGCTTCCGCTGCAGGTCTATGGCCTGGCGCTGCTCATGGCGCTGTTGTCCACGGTATTACCGGCCTTTCTGATGCATGCGGGTATCCATCGCATCGGCGCCGGGCGGGCTTCTATCATGGGTTCGACCGGTCCGGTTGCCACCCTGTTCCTGGCCTGGTGGCTGCTCGGTGAGCCGTTGACCCTGGTGCAGATGGCGGGGACGGCAATGATTCTGGCCGGTGTCGTGTTTGTCGGTCGAGCCGGGATACCAACACAAAAAACAAAGAGGATAGCAACATCATGACAGAGCATGCTGAAAGAGACATTGAAGCCGGTGGCGGGTATGCGGTTATCTTTACCTCCCACAGATCGGAAGGGGAAGACGAAGCCTATGCAGAAACGGCAAAACGAATGCTGTCGCTGGTTTCACAACAACCGGGTTTTCTGGGTATGGACTCGATACGTGGCGCTGACGGCAAGGGGATTACCGTATCCTGCTGGAAGGACCGTGCCTCAATTGAGGCCTGGAAGCATCATCCCGAACATGCCGAAGCCCGTTCACAGGGACGGGCGAACTGGTATCAACACTTTACAGTACGCATCTGCAAAATAGAAAAGGAGTACGGGTTCTCATGAAAGTAACAGTTTTCAAAAAATGGATGACTGGTCTGGCCCTCACAGTCATGCTTGCACTGGCAGGCTGTGCAGCTACGGTACAGGATAATAAACACCCGACCACCGCCACGGTCGAATCGGCCGACGGCAGTCCGATTGTCTATGGCGTGCGCGGGCAGGGTGAGCCAACCCTTGTCTTTGTGCATTGCTGGACCTGCAATCATACATTCTGGGATGCACAGCTTGACTACTTTTCCCAACATCACCGGGTCATCTGGCTGGACCTGGCCGGGCACGGCGAGTCAGGCAGCCATCGGCAACGTTATACCATGCAGGCTTTCGGTCAGGATGTGGCAGCGGTTGTCAGGCAGGTCGATGCCCGCAACGTCATCCTGGTCGGGCATTCCATGGGAGGGCCGGTCGCGGTCGAGGCGGCAAAACAACTGGGTGACCGTGTCATCGGGATCGTGGGTGTCGATACCTTCTATACACCTTTCGAGTATCCCGCCAGTCAGGAAGCCATTGCGGCATTCGTGAAGCCGTTTGAAACGGATTTTCACGGGAGCACCGATAAAATGCTGCACTCCATGTTTACTCCGCAGGCAGATCCGGCTGTGGTCGATGCCATCGTCGGCAAGTTCTCGGCAGCCGATCCAAAGGTCGGCGTCAGTGCCATGTATGAACTGTTCGACTGGAATGCACATCAGGCTCCTGCCGATTTGCAACGGTTTTCTGACAGGCTCTACAACATCAATGCAGCACCCACCGGTAAAGAACCACCGCCCAATGCACATGTCGTTATGGTGCCGGGCGTCGGGCATTTTATTGCGCAGGTGAAGCCAGTGGCTTTCAATCAGGCGCTGGAAGGGATTATCGACAGACTGACCGGGGCGGGTGGCCCGCTGGCCAAATGACACTCCAACAGGACAAACCGCTATTATTAGTGGACACCGAAGATGTTCGGGTGGCCGAATTTTCGCTGCCACCCGGACAGGCGGGCCAGCGTCACTATCACTCGAATGTGTCGGAATATTGTTATTGTCTGGAAGGTCTATTGACCCTAACCCTGGAAGGTAGCCCTTGCAAGACGTTATCGCAGGGTGAAAGACAGTTAATCCCGGCGGGTGTCCCGCATCGGGTCGCGAACACAGGCGAGGTATCCTGCCGGTACCTGGTGGTTCAGGGTGTCGGTGTGTTCGATTTTATTCGCTTAAAAGGAGAAGACGATGCCTGCGTTGAATTATAATGGAAGTTGCCTGTGCGGTAGTGTCCAGTACCAGATAAGCGGTGATGTTCTGCGGTTTTACCACTGTCATTGCAGCCGTTGCCGAAAAATGAACGGCACCGGGCATGCCACCCATATTATGGTCAAGGCAAACACCGTTATTCTGGGACTCCCGTGCGGAATGGTCGTGTGAAGCCAGTGGGTTGCCTACATTTTCCGAGTACCCGGAAACATAATCGGCATACCGGTTATCGTCAAATTCCTGGTGAGTTGATAAAAAATTCTTCTTGACCTATACCGACCGGTCTAGTATTTTATTACCCATGACCAATACAATAGATACGCGACAGCATATTTTGGATACCGCCGCGACGCTATTTCACACGCAGAGTTACAGCGATGTGGGTGTCGCCATGATTTGCAAGGAAGCGGGTGTCTCCAAGGGCAGCTTTTTCCATTTCTTTCCCAGCAAGCAGGATCTAGGCGTAGCGGTTCTTGAGCAATTTCGGGAAAACATCAATACGACCCTGGTGGCCACGGCATTCTCCGGCCAGCACCCGCCGCTGGAGCGGATTCAGCGGTTTGTCGATGGATTGTATCGCTTCCAGAAGGCGCAGGCTGAGCAGCATGGCCATCTACCTGGCTGTCCCTTCGGTAATATCGTGATGGAGCAGGCGACACAAGATGAAGTGCTGCGTTCCAAGGCAGACGGGTGTATTCGCTCGATTACGAACCATTTGCGAACCGCTGTGGCGGATGCGGTTCAAAGCGGGGATTTGCCTCCAGTGGACGAAACGGCCACCGCGGACGCCATGTTCAGTTACCTGGAAGGTATACAGCTGATGGCCAAATCACGCAATGACGCGGAGGTCATCAAGACGCTGGGGGCGGCGGTGACGTTGATCCAGGTGCCGATCAAAAGCCAGTAGTATTTTTTGACTTAAAACTATACCAACCGGTCTATATATATACACACCAACAAAGGAGGTGCTAACCATGCCTGATACCAATCAAACCCTGGATGCCCGTGGACTCAACTGTCCGTTACCCATTTTGAGAACGCGCAAAGCACTGAACACTCTGACAGCGGGCCAGACTCTGCAGGTGATCGCGACCGACGCGGGTGCGGTGAAAGACATCAGTGCGTTCTGTGATCAGACCGGCAACGAGTTGCTCTCAACCAGGCAATCCGGGGAAGAACATATTTTTGTGATTCGAAAAGCATAACTCGACGACTTTTAACCCGTTCGCCAAGCGAACTTCACTATGTAACGAAAGGAGAAAACCATGCCACTTACACTGACTTTAACCGAAGGCGTACTACCGGACGGTGCTGAACAACAGGCCGTCTCAAAAATCACTGATGCCATGCTGAAATGGCACGGATTGTCCGGCAACAAAGTCATGACCCCCAATGTCACCGCGCAGGTGAATATCCTGCCCGAGAACGCCACCTTTTCCGGCGGCAAGCCCTTTGCCGGTGCCTGGGTGGAATGGAAGACCCCATCCTTCGCCTTTAATACCCGCGAAATCCAGACCGGCTTTTTCAAGGATGCCACGGACATCATCCATGAACTGTCCGGCGGCAAGCAGCCGCGGGATCATATCTACGTCAATGTGGTTCATACCGTGGATGGGGCCTGGAATCTGGATGGGCAGGCCATGACCAATGAGCAACTTGGTGAGGCTATTTCACGAGGATAAACCGGCCGCAAGTTTATGAAAGATAAACAAGCGACCGAACGGATACTACCCTCAAGGACTATCCACACGATGACAGCGTTAGCGTCCTTGAACGTTCGGTCGCTTTCTATTCAGAAGAAGCAGGCGGAGTAAGTCCGTTGAGTGATAAGGAACCAATGCGATGAATAAATACGAAACACCAGATGATGGCAATAGCTTGAGCCGCCGTGACGTGCTCACTTCGGTGGCTGCGACCATCGTTCTACGTTTAAGAGAAAAGTATGAATAGAGCAAGAATTTTACACACGATGTTGCGGGTTGGAAATTTACAGCGTTCAATCGATTTTTACTGCAAAGTGATGGGTATGCGTGTATTGCGCACCCTGGATCAGCCTGAGGACAAGTTCACGCTGACATTCCTGGGTTATGGGGACGAGTCGGAAACTTGTGTTCTTGAATTGACTTATAACTACGGTGTCGATGGTTACGATCCGGGTAGTGCTTACGGGCATATCGCCATTGGTGTGGAAGATTGTGAGCAGGCCTGTTCCAACGTCGTAGCGCGTGGCGGTGAAGTAAGCTATGGGCCCGTCATGATGGAAGGACTGAGCGAGAAGATTGCATTTGTGAAGGATCCGGACGGTTACCAGGTTGAACTGGTAGAACGTCCTTCCCATTGGTTGTCCTGAATCTGAAACAGGTAAAGCAACAACGACTATTGGAACGGCGAAGTTCCGTTTATCATGCTAAGGAGGTACACCCATGGCATCACGTTCAATCAGTCAAATCTTCGCCTTCACGGCTCTACTTTGCGCAAATGTCTGCCTGGCCGATAGGCTACAGCTCGGCGGCAGCGAACTGGAATCGATTACTTTGGATAAACAAGCTCTGTACCCGGAGGGCCTGGCGTTCAATCCACTTAATGGCCGATTCCTTGTGGGCTCCTTTCGAGAAGGCGCCGTGTATGAAGTCGCCCCCAACGGCAAACTCAAGATACTTATCAACGATGCCCGACTGAACTCAATCCTCGGTATCCGAGTGGACGTCAAACGTGACAGACTGATCGTGGCCAACTCGGACATCGGCGCCAGCATTCGCCCCTACATGCAAGGCCCCCTCAAGCTGGCTTCGGTGGGAATTTATTCGCTATCTTCGGGTGAGCTTATTCATTTCGTGAATCTCGGGGAGCTCAAACCTGACGAAAAACATCTGGCTAACGATATCGCGGTCGATCCAGACGGCAACGCCTATATCACGGACAGCTTGGCATCGGTTATTTACAAAGTCGATACGCAAGGTAAGCCCTCCATTTTTCTGGAAAGCACGAAGTTTACCGGCAAGGGCATCGGCCTAAATGGCATTGTCTATCACCCGGGCGGTTATCTCATAGTCGCCAAGAAAAACGATGGTGTATTGTTCAAAATTCCAGTCTCGAAACCCGAACAATTCAAGGAAATTAGTTTACCCCGAAAGCTGCACGCTGCAGACGGATTGATCCTGGTAAGCGACACACGTTTGGTCGTCGTGACAAACCGTGTCAACGGTATTGTGTCAGACACCGTATTCGCATTGGAGAGTTCAGATCGGTGGGACAGCGCCCGCATTACCGGTGAGTATTCGTTAGGCGACGTCTACCCGACGACTGGGGTGGCGCGGGATGGTAAAATCTATGTACTACACAGTAAGCTGAATGTTCTGATACAGGCACCGAAATCGGAGAAAAGAACGCTAGCGGAAAAGGCTGTCATACAACAGGTCGGTCACATAGAACCTTAGACACACAGACTGCATCGATATGGACGCCCGTGCTCAAATTGCATGTTATGCCAGACCTCCCAGGCGCGCATGAATAAGATCAATAAACAGTTGTACTTTTTGGTGTTTATAATGGCGGTCCTGGTAAACCGCGTAAATACCCGCTTTGCCGCCATCATAGTCGGACAGAAGCAGTTCCAGATGACCAGCTTTGAAGAGGTTGTTATGAATATTTATAATTTGACCACGATCTTCGTGGAGGACTGTGAGCAAGCCTGTTCTGACGTAACTGTACATGGCGGTAAAGTGGCCTATGGTCCTGCCATGATGGATGGCCTAAACGAGATGATCGCATTTGTGAAGGATCCGGACGGTTATCAAGTTGAGTTGGTAGAGCGCACTGAAGACGGGTAATCGTGATTTGACCGGTCACACAAATGTGCCTGGGGAAGTCTAAATCGTTGAAAGGCTCTTGTTCAGAGTCGAATACACATTATTTTGGAGTTCCCGGATGAAAAATTTTGATGTACAGAGTATAGAATTGAATGTGTCGCGCCAAAAGGCGTTTGACTTCATTGCTGATCCGGCGCAGCTGCCGAGCTGGACGCAAGCCTTTGCGACGGTCGAACCGGGTCGGGCGGTCATGAGGACACCCGAGGGAGAGGTCGAGGTTGGCCTTGATGTGGTTTCGTCATCGAATTGTGGCACGGTGGACTGGCACATGACATTTCCCAACGGCGATGTCGCGACAGCGTGTTCCAGACTGGTAGACAACGGAAAAGGGCGGTGTATTTACAGTTTCATCCTCCTGCCGCCGCCAGTACCGCTGGAGCAGCTTGAAGGGGCGTTGGACGAGCAGTCCAGCACCCTGACAGAAGAACTTGGGAAACTCAAGACTATCCTCGAACATCATGACTGAAAGGCAGAATAAGCAGAATCCTGGTCTTGAACATAACGTCGCTAAAGCCAGGACAGGTGACCGGGATGCCCTGCAGGCCGTGATTCTTGCGGTTCAGAATGACGTCTACGGCCTGGCATTGCGTTTCCTCTGGCATCCCCAGGATGCCGAGGATGCCACGCAGGAAATCCTCATTCGAGTCATCACCGGACTCGGTAATTTCCGTGGCGACAGTGGATTTCGTACCTGGGTTTACCGGATTGCCTGTAACAGCTTGCTCACTTTGCGTAAACAACGCGCTGAAAAAGGCGCAATGCGCTTTGAGGAATTCGCTGATGATCTGGCGTGTCAAGGCTCTGGTTGCGTGTCGCAATCTTCACCGGATGGCGAAGAACGACTGCTGTTGGAAGAAGTCAAGATCGGCTGTACGCTGGCCATGCTACTGTGCCTGGATCGGGAGCACCGTCTTGCCTATATTCTCGGCGAGATCATGGAGTTCAGTCATCAGGAAGCCGCGCAGGTGCTGGAGGTTTCGCCGGCGGCATTCCGCAAGCGTCTGTCGCGCTCACGAGACAAGATAAAAACATTTATGCTGGCGCGCTGTGGCCTGGTCAATGCCGACAACGCCTGCCGATGTCGTAAACGTGTCTCCCTTGCTATCGATAGAGGGCGCGTGAATCCCCACCAGCTTCTGTTTGCTTCGTCCATGGAAGTCGCCCGGCAGTTTCCAGTGGTGCTGAAAAAGATCAGACAGCTTGAGGCGACGCGACGAGCGGCTGCCTTATACCGTTCACATCCGCCACCAGAGTCTGCTGCATCGTTCGTATCGTGGATCAGGGCTGCTATCGATGTTGGCAAGCCATGAGGGTCAGCTGATCGAAGACGACATCTATGGCGGTCCGGGTGTCGAGGGCGAACGTCCCCAGGCCCCGCGCAGTGAGCAAGGACTTTCCCGAAGGGGCCTGCGCCACCCAAACCCGGGGCGGCCTGTATCAAGAGTCAGTGACTGCTGGCGTAGAGTCTTTCACTCCGCTGCACCGCTGTGTATTGCGTACAGGTTCCTGCAGGTGTGATGGAGACGAGTAATCTGTGCGAATTGTTTTGTGACAAGTCCGGTGTTTTTCAGAAAGTGACGCTGGATAGTGCGGCTGCTCCAGCCGACTTCACTGGCAATGTTGGTAATTTTCTCAGTTCCGGCGGATCGTACGATCAGCTTCAGGGCGTGTTCGAACCTGGCGTCTGGTTTTTCCCTGAGGTGTTCAAGCAACCATCTATCGAAGATGAATGAAGAGAAGGTATCAGGCTGCTTTTCATATAAGTCATCGGTCAGTTCGCTCAATTTATACCCTGGTAGCAGGTTTTCGTTTATGAACGGTCCGGTGACATCGGAACGGTCGATGTAAAACCAGTGCCGCAATGCACCGGGACGGAACCAGATCCGGAAATACTCACCCGACTGAGGCAGCAGCAGTTCGACAGGTGTCGTTCCTGGGCCGCCGACTTAGTAAGTATGGCGGTGAGCGTCACATACTTTGTTGCATTCCGTGTAACCATGGGTTCCTCCTTGGACGGACCCGCTGAATGGGTGAGGATTTCACGTTAGCGAGAGAAGGCCAGCCAGGTCAGGGGGAAGGTTTTCCCCGTGAGCGTCCAAAATCCGCCGTACCCGCGCGGCAGGGTAGGGGTGCCAACGCCGTCCTTCGGTGCGCTTCGGGCTGGTGTTGCGGTTGTGTATGGTGGCCACATAACGTTCCAATGCGTGATGCACGTGTATACGCCTGGCCGAAGCGCTCCACACAAAAGCGTTATCTTCACCGATGGCCACAGGCGAAAACGGATTACGTTGCCAAAAACCGCGTCGATAACACAGGGTGCCGCCACACACCCAGGGACGATTTCCGTCGTAGCGGTACTCCCAGGCATCTCCTGTATCCGGCTCGTAAAACAGCACTCGCGCCATCCCCGATATTTCGGCACCGCTGTTTTGTAACTGGCAAACTTGCACGGATAGCCAGTCCTGGGCCATCCAGTCATCATCATCCCAGTGCACGATGATTTCACCCCGTGCCTGGTCACACGCGTGGTTACGTTTTGCGCCCAGCGTTTGTGCCTGCCCGTCATACACGTAACGTATCCTCGGGTCCGCCGGGATCAGGTCCTCCACCGGGTCATCGCCGTCATCCAGGATCACCAATTCCCGGTGTGGATAGTCCTGTTGCAGAAACAGCCGTATCGCCCGCGGTACGAATCCCCGGCGATTGGTGGTGGGCATGATGCAGGATACCAGTGTGGCGCCGGAACGACGCACCGCGACCTGCGACGGCGCGGATTCCCAGGCCGCCAAATCACGGTATTGGCTACTGTCTGCCACGAAGAATTCCGGTTCCGACAGCAGCGCCTGCCACGCCCCGGCATTGAGGTGTTGGCCGGCATGGAAACGCCAACTGTTTTTGCCATGGCGAAGGTAGATAAATAATCGTTCCCCTTCCATGCGGCATAACCGTGCGCCACGCTCCAGGAGCGTGCGCAAAAACTCGGCGTCCTCGCGCAAGGACAGCGCTGGATAGACCGCCTGTCCCTGCCACAGGGACTTGCGGTATACCAGCGTTCCGCCCGCTACCCCTTCGTGAAACAACCGTTCGAACAATTCCGGGGAACAACGCCAAAAACGCCAGCGTTGCAGATCGAAAAACAGCGTATTGGACAATCCGCTGACGTCGGCGACGCCCATACGCAACGGCTCGACCTGGCGGCGCAGACGCCGCGGCGCATACCAATCGTCGTCATCCCATTGGGCTATCAGTGTGCCCCGCGCCAAGCCATTTCCCTGCTGCCGCTTGGCGCCGATGCTGGTGGCACTGGCCTGCACATACCGCACCCTGGCGTCATTACAGCGTATCCCCAGGTCCGCCTCGGTGTCGTAGACGATGATCAGCTCCCTGTGAGGATAATCCTGTTCCAGGAACTGGCGAATCGCTCGCGCCACCCATCGCGGCCGCCCCCGGGTCGGCATCACGCAGCTGACCATGGGGAACGTCGTTTCGGGTCCGTGTAGAGTCCAGGGACTGGCGTCGGACGGCGCACTGATGCGAACCGAAATGCGACCGTGCGGAGCAAAATCCGTGCACTGCTCACCCCGGCAGTGCGGCGCTGCGCGCCCCGCGTAGCGGCCGCAAAAGCGCTGCTGATAGTGATCGCGCCCCCGCTCCAGGGCCGCCTGCTCCTGTTTATGCCGCAGCTCAGGTAAGGGCATGCGGTGGGCAAAGGCCCCCTTCACCCACAAACTGCGATAGCCGGCACGGGCGAGGCGCAGGTTGAGGTCCATCTCCCAGCATGCGGCAGTGCCGTAGGTGCTGTCGGCGCCGCCCACCGCGGCCAGGGCCTCGCCGCGAATCAGAAAACAAAAACTGCCCAAGCTGTATAGCGGTTCCAGGCTTTGGTGGCTGTTGCCGTGGCGTTGAGCCAACACAGCGCTGCTGGCCTTGAGTGCGCTGGGGTGTTGGGTATGTGGAACCGACTGCTGCTGCTCGTTCCAGGCACGGTTGCTGCTGGGGCCGGCCATAGCGTGGTCCGCAGACGCCTCGATAGCCGCCAACAAACGCTCCAGCCAGCCGGGGCCGGGTAGCGTGCCGCACTCCACATTTGCGTAGTACCGGGCCGCGTTCTGGCGCCAAAGGGAATTGAACGCCGCCGCAGGACCTGCGCGCACGGCGGACACGATGCGGGCGATCCCGGCGTAGTCGCTGTGCCCGGCGCGGGCTTGCGCCGCAGGTCCATCCAGTAACAGCACCAGTTCGTAATCCGGTGTGGTGTTTTCCGTCAGGCTTAACAGGGTCGCCTGTAGATGCTCCTGCGGGTCGGCATCCACGTAGACCCCGATTATGATCGTTGCGGTGTTGGCCATACCGGTCCCCAGCCCCCCGCTTACCAAATAGTGAACGGTTCGCCGCTGTCGCTATCGGTGAAGTACGCCACCGCAATGCCGTCAAACTTGAAGCCCGGCACATCGATACGGCACCACAGCGCCTTGTCATAAGGTCCCGTACCGGTGATGCACTCAATATTTATCTTCACTGTATTTTTGGCTCGGTCACGTGTATTCAGATATAACGGCAGGAAATAGTCGTGGCCGTGAAAATCCAGGGTATCCATTTCCATGTTTACCAGTACCGCGCTCAACTGCTTGTCGCTGGCGTAGCTAAAACGAAAGGTAAACTCGGTGCCAGCAGCGGCCGGCCACTGCAGGGTGGTAACGGTGCCGTCCACTTTGGCCTGCGACGGACAGGGTTGCGCAGGATAAACCACCACCGCGCCGGCACCATCGGCGTACAGGTTGTCGATGGGTACCGCCCGTGGCGGCGAGCCGACCTCTACCGCGCTGCCCTCTACGCCGGTGCTGGATTCGGCGCTCACGGCCGTGAGCTGGCGATGCGGTGGACTCCCGGCGTTGCTCATCTGATAAACGCCGTTACCAAAGCCACCGCCGTCACAATGGAACACCAGGCCGTTGTCTGCGGTGATCACCGCGTCTTCGTTCACCTCCATGCCGCAGGATGGGATCAACTGCAGCTGCACCTGGTCTTCACCGGGCAACTGCGGCGAGCGCTGCAAACGGCCGTCGCCGTGGTCCAGGCACACCTCTATCGCCCAGGTCATATCGCTGAGTTGGAAAATACCCGTGCCGTCGTAATTGAGCTGCTGGTGCTCGCGCCCGGGGCCACTGCTGGCGGCATCCATATACTCCACGTCGCCGATAAGAATGCCCCCGGGGTTGGCGTTTTCACTGATGAAGTCGATCCCCGACAGCAGTTCCTTCATCACCACCCTGGCGCCGTCGTCACCGCTGGCGGCCGCACCGCCCTCCTGAACCAATACGAAGTTATAGGCCTCGTCGGCATACCCGACCCGGGAGGCAACCGCCAGGATGCTGCCGAACACGAACACCCATCCCTCCCAGCGCGCGGCGATCTCCTGCAAGCGTGTGATGGCATAGTCGGCCTCCTTCATTTGGTAGGCGCCGGTGGCGCCGCGAAAGAAAAACTCCGGGATCATAAAGACGTTGAGCGGCGCATCCCCCGGGGGAGAGCTGTCGGTGAGCGCCGCTGCCGCCGTGTTGATCGCTCGCTCCAGGAGCTGGCAACGGGCCTCGATGTCCTCCCGGGGGTCGGACAGGCCCAGATAGATCCCGGTGGGCATGGCGTTGTTACGGAATACCGGGTCCTTGGGGGCCGTATTGATGTCATAGGCGATGAAACGTAGCGGCTTATTGCTCATGGTTGCTCCTTTCCGTGGCGGGTAGTAACCACTCGGGACGCGCGTCGCGGTGGCTCGAAATCGTTACCAAACATGGCCATGGCCCGTAGGTGAATTTGATCAGGTAGTTGACGTAGATGTTGACCGGTCGGGTCTCCTCTTCAGAGGTCTTTACGCCGCTATTGCACACTTTCTCGTCCGGGTAGCCGGTGCACTGGTCC
>Ga0256829_1001055_pt1 | contig 23822 bp, 15 predicted proteins | sample 131447metaG_FD_185979 | JGI IMG/M metagenome (GOLD analysis project Ga0256829, IMG submission 185979) | Hydrothermal vent microbial communities from Lau Basin, Pacific Ocean - 131-447 | ecosystem: Environmental > Aquatic > Marine > Hydrothermal vents | place: Pacific Ocean: Lau Basin | collected...
CCGGTTTTCCCCGCTCACCTCCCGCAACTCGCTGCGCGACTGCTGCAACTCCGCCGCCAATTTCGCCGCCACCTGCCCTTCCAACCGCTCCAACTGCGCCGCCAACGCCGCAACATCATCCGCCGCCTCATCACCACCCACCTGCCGTCTCAATATCCACAGCTGCAGACCCACAATGACCAACAGGCCGGCGATCACAATCATCATATCACTCATGCTTTACCCCTCTCTTCTGGCCCAAGACAGCACACGTGCAGGCAACGGTTCTCGCAACTGCCAATGGATCGACATCGGTTTGGAACCACTATGTTTCACATAACGCAGTGCACCGGCAAATAGATACGGCGCTGTGAGGCCGTTCGGTAATTTCTTCCGCTCACGAATGAACAGTAACGGCGTATAGCCTCGCTGCTCATGTTCAATATAACGTCGGCCAGTCATGCTCTGATCACTCGTCGCAGATTGACTCTGCCAGTGAAACAGGCGATCTGTGATGGCGTAGTCCTCGTACATCGTAGTGGGTGAAAAATCGGACTCCGCCTTATTGATGTCAGCAAAAAAGACATCAAGCTGACGTTCAGGCAGATGCAACACACCCTCTTTCGATGAATATGGCGACTCAAAATCACCCTTGCCTAGTGCCAAGAGAATCTGTTCCCTGGTGTATGAGGCGTGCAGTAGCAGACAGCCTGTGTGATCAGGCAGTCGTTTGACTGGCAGTGGCGTGCGATGTGCCAGTAGCCAATCCATGAGCTCAATCAAATCACGCTTGAATCCTGCCTGTGATACCACAAACGCTTGTGCATCCTGCAGTGACAGATCTCTATCTTTCCCCCACAACACGCAATACAGCAGCGCAGGAGTTAACGCTTCATGACTCTGGCCATCGATCAGCAGTCGTTTCATATCAGCAATCAGATAGGGGTCATCCATGAGAGAGAGTCGTCGTAAACCATCCGCCAGCTGTTTCGCGCGCAGGCGCAGTGACGCCTCCACCGACTTCTCTGCAGCTTGCGCCAATAAGATGCTCGGTAGTCCATGCCGATATAATTCATCGGGATAGTGCAAACAGAGATAATCCAATATCTGCGGCAGTGATGGTTGCTCAGTGCACTGATGCTGTAATTGACGCAACTCCTGCAACAGTGATTTGCCTCTCAAGGCGGCCATGGATTGCTTGATATTCTCCAATACATACGCCTTCGCTTGCCGCTCCAGATAGATCACACAACCCGTTGGCACAAATGGCATACCCTGCTCAATCTGCTTTTGGACATGCACTGCCGGCTGGCTGCTTAATGCTTGGAAACGTTTGGCATAGCGGAATTTTCTGTGCTGCGGCGCGATGAAGTCGAGCACCGTGACATGCGATTTCTCGTGATGCAAACGCAGCCCCCGCCCAAGTTGTTGAAGAAAAATGGTCAGGCTCTCTGTCGGTCGTAAAAAGAGCACCGTATCCACACTGGGAATATCGACGCCCTCATTGTAGAGGTCGACTGTAAAAATGCAGTTGATCTTGCGCTGCTCCAAGGCCTGTTGTGCTTGTCGCCGTGCCTCTTTCGCAGTTTGTGCGCTCAATGCTATTGCCGGCAACCCGTGACCAGAGCAAAATGCCGCCATAAACTCGGCATGTTGCACACTCACACAAAATCCAAGCGCGCGAATGTGTGTCAAATCGGCGAGATATCGCTCCATCTGACTCAACACCCATTGGGCACGAGCAGCATTATGGCTAATGCGGGCATCTAATTCAGATTGAACATAGCCCCCTTTGCGCCACCCCATCGAGGAAAAATCAAGCCCTTCCAGATCAGGAATACCGTAATAGTGAAACGGCGACAACAGCGCCCGTTCAATTGCTTCAGGCAACCGCATCTCATGTGTGAAGCCACCACCAAAGTCAGCGCGAATATCACTGCCATCACTGCGCTCCGGCGTTGCCGTCAATCCCAACAACACCTGCGGTTGAATATGCGCCATGAGGCTCTGATAGGTGGCCGCAGCAGCATGGTGTGCTTCGTCCAAAACAACATACTCAAAATGCGCCGGCGGCAAACGATCCAACCCCTTGCTGTGCCAACTGGCCACCGTACAAAACAGGTGATCGAACTGGCTCGGCTGCGCATCGCCCACAACCAACTCAGCAAAACTGCCATCACGCAGTACCTGGCGAAAACTGGCGCGTGCCTGCCTCAGTATCTCCTCTCGGTGCGCCAAAAAAAGTAATCGTGGCCGGCTCGCTGCCTGATCACAGTAGGCGCGATAATCGAATGCAGCGACCATTGTTTTGCCTGTTCCGGTTGCGGCGATAACCAGATGTTTACGCTTGCCAGCGGTGCGTTCTGCGGCAATGTCTTCCAGAATCGTTTGCTGGAATCCGAAGGGGCGGATATCAAACAGCGGCATTGCATCATCTGCTTCGGTTGCGCGTTCACTGGCCAACGCAGCGCGTAGCTCTGGCAGATTGATTGCACGACACGGCGTAAACTCCGACGCATCCTCCCAATGCGACTCAAATGTCGCTACAGCATGGCGCCAGAGATGTTCTGTTTCATACTGACTGACTTTGACCGTCCACTCCAACCCCTCATCAAGGGCAGCCTTCGAAACATTAGCCGAGCCGATGTATGCCGAGCCAAATCCTGTCAGGCGGTGAAAAATATAGGCTTTGGCATGTAGCCGCGTCCGTTTGGTGTCATAAGAGATGCGAATTTCGGTATTGGACAGCTGCAACAGCGTTTCAATGGCTTTGATGTCAGTCGCGCCCATGTAGAAGGTGGTTGCGATACGCAATCGTGGACCACCATCTGCAGCAGGGCTCTGGGTAAAATCACGCAGCACATCCAACAGCGGAATCAGACCAGAAAATTTAATGAATGACACCAACCAATCGGCACGGTCGCAACTGGCCAGCTCCTTCTGCAACTGTGCACGCAGCGCGGGGCTGCGTGATGAGCCGGTGAGCAGCGCAGAGACAGAGAGCGGCGTATCGGGGCGTGGTGGCTCGTGCATCCGTCTCCCGGTATCGTCATCCGACGGTTTGATCGCCGTCAATGCGTTTGCGGTCTGTGGCAAGATGTGTGGCAAAAAAACGTGCAGAAACTGCGCCGAATCAAGCGCTTTCTGCAGCGATTCTCTCCACCGATCAACCCCTGTTTTGGTGAATACCTGCTCGGAAAGATAATCCGCAAACACCTTGGCAAGGCGCGTTGCGATTTTTTCAGGTAACTCTGCACGGTCAATTGCCGACCAGATCGCCTCATGCTCTTGGCCCGCTTCAAGCAACCGGCGTTTTAACTCAGGCGTTTGAAGCAGGTCATAGAGACCGGGTGGCAGCGATTCCATGCGTTGTTTCAGATCTGTTTCGTCGCCATCAGTCTACTCACCCAGCATCCCCGCCACGGCATCGAGGGCGGATTTGAGTTTTTCCGGCTCGCTGCCGCCGGCCATAGCCAAGTCGGGTTTTCCGCCGCCTTTGCCGCCGCAGAGGGTGGCGACTTGGCGGACGAGGTTGCCGGCGTGGAAGTGGCCGACGCGGTCTTGGGTGACACCGGCGACCAGTTGGACTTTGGCGCCGTTCTTCTGGCCGAAGACGAGCACGCCCGATTTGAGTTTGCCCTTGGCTTTATCCATGAAGTCGCGCATGTCCTGCACACCTGAAACTTCCGCGACGAGCAGCGGCACGCCGTTCACCTCCACCGCCTGCTTGATGAGATCATCGAGCATGCCGGTGGCCTGTTTGGCGCGTAGCGCGGTCAGCTCCCGCTCGCTCTCTTTCAGCCGCGCCTGCAGCGTTTCGACCGCTTCGGCCGCCTCAAACGGACGTGTTTTGAGCAGGCCGGCGAGCTGATCCAGTGTCGTCAAATCGGCGACGTAGCTTGCGTAGGCGGCGTGACCGGTAAGCGCCTCGATGCGCCGCACACCGGCGGCGATGCCGCTCTCGGAGACGATGCGGAACGGGCCGATATCACCGGTTCGGCGCACATGCGTACCGCCGCAGAGCTCGGTCGAGAAGCCGGCGGTGACGACGCGCACCTCATCGCCATATTTCTCGCCGAACAGCGCCATCGCGCCGCTTGCCACCGCCTCCTCCTGCGTCATCAGCTGCGTGGTGACAGGGTCGTTGGCGATGATTTCGGCATTGACCGCCGCTTCGATCTGGCGCAGTTCATCCTTGCTAATCGGCTGGAAGTGATTGAAATCAAAGCGCAGTCGCGCCTCGTTGACCAAGGAGCCGGCCTGTTTGACATGCTCGCCGAGCGTGCTGCGCAGCACCGCATGCAGCAGATGGGTGGCGGTATGGTTGCGGCGGATCGCATCGCGCCGTTGGCCATCAACCGCCAACTCAACCACCGCGCCCTGCGCCACGCTCCCCTCGCGCACCCGGCCGATATGGACAAAGAGATCGCTGAGCAGCTTCTTCGTATCCTCCACCACAAAGGCGCCATCCGCCAGCGCGATCGTGCCGGTATCGCCCGTCTGACCACCCGATTCGCCATAAAACGGCGTCTGATTGGTGACCAGCCAGCCGGCATCGCCCGCATTCAGCTGCGACACCGACTCGCCATCGCGCAGCAGGCCGGTGACCACGCCCTCGGCTGTGATCGTCTCATAGCCCAAAAACTCCGTCGGCCCATGCGCTTCACGCAGATCAAAGATCGCCTTCGGCAGCGCCGCCTCGCCGGAGCCACCCCACGCCGCCCGCGCCCGTGCACGCTGCTCCTCCATGCAGGCATGGAAGCCGTCGAGATCGAGCTGCACATCCGAACCCTTGAGAATATCGGCAGTGAGATCGGTGGGGAATCCGTAGGTGTCGTAGAGCGTGAAGAGTGTCTGACCGGGGATGGTACCGCCCGCACCCGCATCGGCCGCTGCCTGCTCGACCAGTTTCAAGCCCTTGTCGAGCGTCTTGATAAAGCGCTCCTCTTCGATGCGAATCACATGCTCGATATTGGACTGATTCTCCCGCAGTTCGGTGAAATGGCTGCCCATCTCCGCCACCAGCGACTCCACCAGCCGATAGATGAATGCCTCATGCATGCCGAGCAGACGCCCATGCCGGCAGGCGCGGCGCAGAATCCGGCGCAGCACAAATCCGCGCCCCTCATTGCTCGGCAACACACCATCAGCCAGCAGGAAGGAGACCGAGCGCAGATGGTCGGCCAGCACTCGCAGCGATACATCCTGCGCCGCATCTTCGCCGAAATGGACGCCGGTAAGCTGGCAGGCGCTGGCGATCAGGTTTTTGAATAGGTCGATGTCGTAATTGTTGTGCACGCCCTGCATCACCGCCGCGATCCGCTCCAGCCCCATGCCGGTATCGACACTCGGCTTGGGCAGCGGATGCAGCACGCCGTCGGCATCGCGGTCATACTGCATGAAGACCAGATTCCAGATCTCGATGAAGCGGTCGCCATCCTCTTCGGGGCTCCCGGGCGGGCCACCCCAGACATCGGCGCCATGATCGTAAAAAATCTCCGAGCAGGGGCCGCAGGGGCCGGTGTCGCCCATCGACCAGAAATTATCTTTGGCACCAATACGGGCGATCTTGTCGGCCGGCAGACCGATCTCGTCATGCCAAATATCATACGCCTCGTCATCCTCTTCAAAGACGGTGACAAACAGCAGCGCCGGATCGAGTTTCAGCTCGCCGGTGAGGAACTCCCACGCATAGGCGATCGCCTCATGCTTGAAATAGTCGCCGAAGGAGAAATTGCCGAGCATCTCGAAAAAGGTGTGGTGGCGGGCGGTGTGGCCGACATTTTCGAGGTCGTTATGCTTGCCGCCGGCACGCACACACTTCTGCGAAGATGTCGCTGTCACATAGGAGCGCGTCTCGTTGCCGAGAAAGACATTTTTGAAGGGCACCATGCCGGCATTGGTGAACATCAGCGTCGGGTCGCCATGCGGCACCAGCGAGCTGGAATCGACCGCTGTGTGCCCCTTGCTCACGAAATAGTCGAGAAATTTTTGTCGAATCTCAGATGTTTTCACCGGACTCCTCCACTTCCTGGCTCGCAGCTTCGATGTGTATCCCGCGCTCACCCATCGCGATGCAATACGCGCAGGATCACCTCGCTGCGATAACCCTTACTCTGCAAAAAACGCGCCTGCCGCTGCCAGACGCGTTGTTCCTCAAAACGGCGACCCGCCGGATCGCGGCTCTCAATCAGTGCCCGCGCCGACGCCTCCGCATCAAATTCCGCTTCGGCGGCCGCCAGTGCTCTCTCCACCGCCGATGCCTCTGCGCCCTTCTCGCGAGCACGCTTGGCCGCCAGCCACGGCGCCTCGCCCTTGTTGATGCGCGAGCGGATGAAGGACTCGGCGAAGCGTGTTTCGCTGAGATAATCCGCCGCCACCAAACGATCCAGCACCGAGGCAATCACCGCCGTTTCATAGCCACGGGCGGCGAGTTTCTGCTTCAGGGCGCGGCGATTCTGCTCGCGGCCGGCCAGCAGGCGGAGGGCGTAGTTGTAGGCTGCCTGCTCCGCCTTGTCGGCGTCGCTACTCAGCGGTCGCCACCTCGTCGTCATCAATCAAACCGAGCGCCTTGCGCACACCCAGTTCCACCTCGTCGAGCATCTCCGGATGCTCCTTGAGGAAGCGGATCGCATTATCGCGCCCCTGGCCGATCTTCTCGTTATCCTTGGCATACCAGGCGCCGCTCTTGTTGATCAGGCCGTACTGCACACCCATATCGAGCACTTCGCCGGCATGCGAAACGCCCTCGCCGTACATAATCGAAAACTCCGCCTTTTTGAATGGCGGCGCGACTTTGTTCTTCACCACTTTGACGCGCGTATCATTACCAAGAATCTCGTCGCCCTTCTTGATCGAGCCGATGCGGCGCACATCGAGGCGTACCGAGGCGTAAAACTTCAGCGCATTGCCGCCGGTGGTGGTTTCGGGGTTGCCGAACATCACACCGATCTTCATGCGGATCTGGTTGATAAAGATGATGGTGGTCTGAGAGCGGGAGATGGAGCCAGTCAGCTTACGCAGCGCCTGACTCATCAGCCGCGCCTGCAAGCCCATGTGCGAATCGCCCATGTCGCCTTCCAGCTCCGCCTTGGGGGTCAGCGCGGCGACAGAATCGACCACGATAATATCGAGTGCACCGGAGCGGGTGAGCATATCGACCACCTCCAGCGCCTGTTCGCCCGAGTCGGGCTGCGAGACCAGCAGATTCTCCACATCGACACCGAGATTCTCGGCATAGGTCGGATCGAGCGCATGCTCGGCATCGACAAAGGCCGCCTGTCCGCCCAACCGTTGCGCCTCGGCCACCGCATGTAGCGCCAACGTGGTCTTACCGGAAGATTCCGGGCCATACACCTCAATCACACGGCCGCGCGGATAACCTCCGACACCGAGTGCGGCATCCAGCGCCAACGAGCCGCTGGGGATCACATCCACTGCCACCTTGCCCTGATCGCCAAGGCGCATCACCGTCCCCTTGCCAAACTGCCGCTCAATCTGGCTTAACGCCGTATCCAGTGCTTTTGCTTTATCAGACATATCAACCTCGTTTTGTATGACTCCGTAAAAAGCCCATCCGTGGTCTTTTTACTCTACGGATAGCGAAAACGTGGTTTCCACTATCCTTACAAATCAGACACTAGGGGTCTGATTTGCGCGCCCGTCCATGGGCGCGGTGATGGCTTTTGCAACACCATCATTCATAGCTACGCGAACGGTAGCATGGTCACATAGCGTGTCACGCTCCGGCAGAAGAGTTCAAACGACCAGCCTGAGGCAACCACATCACTTCATTGACAGAAACACCACCACGTCACCCCCGAATGCCTCTATCGGGGATCCATTGCTGCGTGGATTCCCGACAAAACCCTCGGGAATGACCGGTTCTTATGCACGCTCTGACCATTACTCCGCACATTTTTGGTTCGTCTTGTTACGCCGCTCACTGCGCCTTCTCGCCTCCGCCTCTCGCCAAGCGGCAATGGCGGCGTGATCGCCAGATAGCAGGACATCCGGCACCGACTTCCCCTCAAAACAGGCGGGGCGCGTGTAGTGCGGCCAGTCGAGAATCCCCTCTTCGGTGAAGGAGTCGAGCACCGCCGACTCGGGACTGCCGAGTACACCCGGCAACAGCCGGATCAGCGCATCGAGAATGGAGAGCGCCGCCGGCTCACCGCCGGAGAGCACATAATCGCCCATCGAAATCTGCTCATCCACATAGTCGCAGATGCGCTCATCGAACCCTTCGTAGCGACCGCAGAGCAGGGTGACGCCCGGCTTCTCAATCCAATCCAGCGCCTTGGCCTGCGTGAACCGCTCGCCAGATGGCGTGAGCATCACCACATGGGTATCGGGCTGACGTTTGCGGGCGGCGCGGATGGCGGCGACCACCGGCTCCGGCTTCATCAACATGCCCGGTCCGCCGCCGTAGGGGCTGTCATCCACCTGCCGATGTTTGTCGGTGGCAAAGTCGCGAATCTGCATCATTTCGACCGACACCAACCCCGCCGCAATCGCCCGTTTGGGGATCGAGCAGGCGAGCGGCGAATCAAAGAACTCGGGGAACAGTGTCAGAACTTGGGCGTGAAACATGCATCCATCCCTTCCGGCAGCGCCACTTCGATGCGCTGCTGATCCAGATCCACGGCGATCACCACCGCTTCGGTAAAGGGGATCAACCACTCGCCCGGGCGGCTGGCATCGGCGTCGCTGACCACCACCAAATTATCCTGCGCGCCATATGCCTCTAGGGCAGTGACCGTGCCGAGATGCTCATCGCCGTGCACCACCGCGCAGCCGATCAGCTCCTCCCAGAGATACTCATCGTCTTCGACCACCACATCATCGACCGGAATCCAGATCTTCAACCCCTTGAGCCGCCCGGCCTGATCGCAATCGTTGACCCCCTCCAGCGTCGCCAGCATCCGCTTGCCGTGCTGCCAGCAGCGCTGCAGCGTAAAGGGTGTCGCCGATTCGGCCGACTCGCCCAGCCACCAACAAGAATACCCGGCAACCGCATCCGCGGGCCGGGTATGGGAGTAGATCGAAATCGTGCCCTTCAAACCGTGCGGCGCCAAAATATCGCCGACGTGAAGGTATGAGTTACGCGCCATGGGAGAGTCGTCTCACCGGCCGCGCCGGAATCGACTTACGCAGACGCCTTGGCGATCAGGCTGGCGACACGGTCAGAGACTTTCGCGCCCTGATCAGTCCACGCCTTGACGCGCTCGACATCGAGATTGATCACCTCAGGCTCGGTGCAGGGGTCATAATAACCCAGCTTCTCAATAAACGCGCCGTCGCGACGGTTACGCTCATCCATCACCACCACAGAATAAAAAGGACGCTTCTTGCGACCACCACGGCTCAAACGAATAACAGTTGCCATATTTGTACTAACCTCCGAAAAAACAGGCGCGCACTATAGGGAGAAGCACAGGTGGCCGCAAGTTGAATATCGCCGTCCATCCATCATGAAGATGCAATATTTTCAATTTGCGCTGAACGACCAATTGCCGCACCATTGAGCATCTGCTATTCATAAGACCACACCGCCTTCGGAGCTCGCCATGAATGACACCATCACCATCCAACAATTGCTGCATGTTATGGTCGATAAAGATGCCTCGGATCTCTATCTCATGGCTGGCGCACCTCCAGGCTACCGAATCAATGGCGTGATCCGCCGCCTCGGCGAGCACCCCATCACACCAGCAATCATCGATGCACTGGCGGATCAACTGATGAGTGAACAGCAAAAAGCGCAGTTCGCCAAAGAGATGGAGATGAATCTCTCCACGGCGCTGCCGGGTATCGGCCGTTTCCGCGTCAACATCTACCGCCAGCGTGGCAGCAGCGGCATGGTGATCCGCCAAATCACCACCGAAATCCCATCGCTTGATCAACTCAAGCTCCCTGCAATCTTCAAAGAGATCTCCATGAGTAAACGTGGTCTGGTGCTGATGGTCGGCGCTACCGGCTCCGGTAAATCGACCTCGTTGGCCGCCATGATCGACTGGCGCAACAGCAATCAAGCAGGGCATATTATCACCATCGAAGATCCGGTTGAGTTTATGCACTCCCACAAAAAATCGTTCGTTACCCAGCGCGAAGTGGGCTCAGACACCATCTCTTTCCACAACGCACTGAAAAACACCTTGCGCCAAGCGCCCGATGTGATCCTGCTCGGCGAGATTCGCGAACATGAAACGATGGAACACGCCATCGCCTTCGCCGAGACCGGCCATCTGGCCATGGCGACACTACATGCCAACAATGCCAATCAGGCGCTGGAGCGGATCATCAACTTCTTTCCCATCGAGTCGCATCAGCAGGTCTATATGAATCTGGCGCTGAACCTGCGCGCCATTCTCTCACAGCGACTGGTCAAGACCGTGGACGGCAAGCGCGCCGCCGCCATCGAGATTCTGATCAACACGCCGCGCATCTCCGATCTGATCCTCAAAGGGGACATCAGTTCGATCAAAGAGGCGATGGAGAACGGCGAGCAGCAGGGCATGCAGACATTCGACCAAGCCCTCTTCAAACTCTGCCAGCAGGGGCGGATCTCTGAGGTAGAGGCGTTGCGCAACGCCGACTCGGCCAATAATCTGCGCCTGAAGATGAAGATGGCGAAGTTGGACGAAAGCCCCGACCCCAGCAGCGGACTCGATAGCATGCTCAACAAATCGCAAGGCGATTCGTCGCAACCCGGCGCTGGCGGCGGGCTGGAGCTCTCCATCGATTCAGAATAAGAACAGGAGCAACAGATGCACACCTACCACATCAACCTGCACGAGACGATCTACTCGCTCTCGGATGCGCTCGATCTGGTTGGCGTCGTACAGGTACATCACGGCAAACGGGTCGGCTACATGGCCGCCGAATGCGGCAAGGCGATCGGACTCGACAGCACCACCCTCGATAACCTCTTCCAAGCCGCCATCCTGCACGATTGTGGCGTCTCCAATACGGCGGTGCATCAACGACTGGCGCAGTTCGAGTGGGAGAAGGAGGCGCACGGCCACTGCGAAATCGGCGCCGCAATCCTCAACACATCCCCACCGCTGGCACACCTGTCGAATATCGTGCTACACCATCACACCCACTGGAATCAATTCCCTGCCCTCGACCTCCCCGAGGAGACCGCCCGCCTGGCCAACTGCATCTTCATGATCGACCGGGTCGATGTGCTCTCCCTCAAATCACAAGTGCAGAATGCCAACATCCTGCTCGCCATCGACGAGATCCGTGAAAAAATCGCCGCCCGTCGCGGTGACTGGTTCTGCCCCGAGTGGGTCGATGTGTTCATGGAGATCTCCGACTCCGAGGCATTCTGGCTGGCGCTGGAGCGGGAGCATGTCGATGGCTATGTCGATGAATGGATCGGCCACGAAACCACCCGCGCGATCAAATTCGAAGATCTGAAGAGCATCGTGCAGATCTTCTCCTACATCGTCGATGCCAAGAGCACCTTCACACAAGAGCACTCCAGAGGGGTCGCCAATCTCGCCGCCTATATCGGCCGCCTCTTCAATCTCCCCGAACAACATTGTGAAACACTGGAACTGGCCGGCCTACTGCACGACATCGGCAAACTGCGCGTTCCCGACGATGTATTGGAAAAACCGGATCGTCTCTCACTGCCGGAGTTCAAAATCATTCAACGCCACAGCTTCGACACGTTCAATATCCTGAAGCGAATCAAGGGATTTGAAGAGATCGCCCTGTGGGCGGGTCAACACCATGAGCGGGTCAGCGGCGAAGGCTACCCCTACCGCACCAAGGAGACCCATCTGTCGCTGGAAGCACGCATTCTGGCCGTCGCCGATGTCTTCCAAGCGCTGGCGCAGGATCGCCCCTACCGCGAAGCGCTCGCGCCGGAGACCATTCTCGGCATCCTCAAAGAGGAGGCCGCCGCACATAAACTCGATACAGAGGTGGTCGCGATGGTCGAAGCACATCTGCTCCCCTGCTGGCACGCCTCGCTGCTGCGCGCACCGGATCTGAGCTGATCCGCACCATAGCCCGAATACCACTGTCGACGCACCATCAACGAATGGATGTGACTCTTGAGTAACAAAATGGTGAGGCTACCATTTTGTTACTCAAGCGTTGGGTGTTTGCAACGCGAGTTGAGTCGCTATTCAGCTACGTACTGGAACTGTTCAGATCGCCCACGATTTGTTCGATAGCAAGGCGAACACGCGCAGTGTGCTGCTGCACATGAGCATGTTCAACGCAGCTAGCGGGCAAACCGTGGGATGGGCTGAATAGTTACGAATGGATGACCGAAAAAACTCGGGAATAACGAGCTGTTTATGCAGCCACCCTGACAGCGACCAAGTTTTTCTAAGACAACGCCCCGCGTATTCCTTATGATCCGCCCCATTTTTGAACCTTGGAGCAACCACAGTGGCCGACAATAACCAGCACGACGCACCCTTTGATTACAAAACCACCGTTTTCCTGCCGAAAACGGACTTTCCGATGCGCGGCAATCTGCCCAACAACGAGCCAAAACGGCTCAAGCAGTGGGCGGAGATCGACCTCTACCGGCAGATCCGCGAGGCGCGCAAGGGTGCGCCGAAGTTTATCCTGCATGACGGCCCGCCCTATGCGAACGGCAACATCCATATCGGCCACGCCGTCAACAAGGTGCTCAAGGATGTGGTAGTGCGCTCACGCACCATGATGGGCTTCGACGCCCCCTATGTGCCGGGCTGGGATTGCCACGGCCTGCCGATCGAGCTGAAGGTCGAAGAGCAGTTCAAGAAGAAAAAACGCAACAAAGAGGAGATTACCGACAGCGAGTTCCGCACCGCCTGCCGCGACTACGCCAAGGGTCAGATCGATGTGCAACGCGAAGAGTTCCAGCGCCTCGGCATCACCGGCGACTGGCAGCACCCCTATGTGACCATGGACTACAAGTTCGAGGCCAACACGGTGCGCGAGATCGGCCGTTTCCTCGCCAATGGTGGCCTCTACAAGGGGGCGAAACCGGTGCATTGGTGCGTCTCCTGCGCCACGGCGCTGGCCGAGGCGGAGGTGGAGTATGAGGATCACAACTCACACGCCATCTATGTCAAATTCGTTGCCGGCGAAGATTTGAGCGATATTGCCGCCGAGCTGAGCGGAGATGTGTCGATTGTCATCTGGACCACCACACCGTGGACCATTCCAGCCAATCTCGCCATCTCGGTCGGCCCATCGATCGAGTACGCCGCCGTAAAAATCACCGCAACCGGCGAAAACAGCAACGTCACCACCGACGAAATCTTGATCCTCGCAGAGGATCTGCGCGCGGGCGTGTTGGAGGAGATCGGCTGCAGCGGCGATGTGGTTGCGCGTTTCAGTGGTACTGCGCTGGAAAACCGCCGTTTCCGCCACCCCTATCTCGATCAGGATGCCCCCATTCTAGTCGGCGATCATGTGACACTCGATGCCGGTACCGGTGCCGTACATACCGCGCCCGGCCACGGTCAGGAGGATTACGAGGTCGGCCTGCGTTACGGGCTGCCATCGTTCAATCCGGTCGATGATCGCGGCGTGTTTGTCGCCGGCACACCGATTGTCGAGGGGCGCCACGTCTATCAGGCCAACGCCTTGATGGTCGAGCATCTGCAGGCGTGCGGCGCACTGCTGCACAGCAACCAGATCAGCCACTCCTACCCGCACTGCTGGCGCTGCCACAAGCCGCTGATTTTCCGCGCCACGCCACAGTGGTTTATCTCCATGCAGCAGAACGACCTGCGCGACAAGGCGCTGGCTGAGATCGACAAAACAACCTGGACACCGGCCTGGGGCGAAAACCGCATCCGCGCCATGGTCGAGCAGCGGCCGGACTGGTGCGTATCGCGCCAGCGCAACTGGGGTGTGCCGATCACCGCGATCCGCTGCAGCTGCGGCTCACATGCGGTGACCACGCCGGCGGTGATCGAGACGATTGCCCAAGCGGTCGAGCAGGGTGGCGCCGATGTCTGGTTTGCAAAAGATGTGGCGGCGTTTCTCCCCGAGGGTGCCACCTGCCCCGATTGCGGCGGCAGCGAATTCAGCAAAGAGCGCGACATTCTTGACGTCTGGTTCGATTCCGGCAGCACCCACGCCTGCGTGCTAGAGCAGCGCGACGAGCTGGCCAGTCCGGCCGATCTCTATCTGGAGGGCTCTGACCAGCATCGCGGCTGGTTCCAGTCCTCACTGTTGGAGAGCGTTGGCACGCGCGGTGTGGCGCCGTTCAAAGGGGTGCTGACACACGGATTTGTGGTCGATAAAAACGGCAACAAAATGTCCAAATCGCGCGGCAACGTGGTCGCGCCACAGAAGATTATCCAGCAGATGGGTGCCGATATTTTGCGCATGTGGATCGCCTCCTCCGACTACTCCGCCGACATCCGCATCTCTGATGAGATTGTCAAACAGCTGGCCGAGGCCTATCGCCGCATCCGCAATACCATCCGCTTCATGCTCGGCAATCTCGACGACTTCGATCCGGCCACCGACCAGATCGCCATCGCCGAGCGTCAACCGCTCGACCAGTGGGCGATGCACCGGCTGGCGCAGGTCTCCGCGCGCGTGCAGGAGGCGTATGAGCAGTATCAGTTCCACCGCGTGCATCAGGAGATTCACCGCTTCTGCGCCGTCGATCTGGGCGGCTTCTATCTCGATGTGATCAAGGATCGCCTCTACTGCGATGCGCCGGACTCTGGCCGCCGCGTCTCATCGCGTGCCACGCTCTATGATATTTGCGACCACCTGATTCGCCTGATCGCGCCGATTGTGCCGTTTACCGCCGAAGAGGCGTGGGAACATCTGCCCGGAGCCGCCGATCAGCGCAGCATTCACCTGCACCACTTCCACAAGGCCGAAGATGTCACCATCGACGAAGCGGGCTGGGAGCAATTCTTCGCCCTGCGCGAACAGGTGCATGCCGCCTTCGATCAGGCCAAGAAAGAGAAGGTGATCGGCTCATCGATTGCCGCCGAACTGACTGTGCCGGGGCTCGATGACGCCTTTGCCGCCAGCCTCAACGAGAGCTGGGAGCAGCTGTTGATTGCAGCCAAGGTAACGCATGGCGAGGCGATTGCCATCAAACCGGCAGTAGGTATCAAATGCCCGCGCTGCTGGAATGTCGCCACACCAGCCCATGCCGACGACGCCACCCACAACGCACTCTGCCCGCGCTGTTACGCTGTTGTGACAGCTTAAAGCTAAAAAACCAGATGACTCTTTTAGATGCGCCCTAGCATGATTAAAGAGGTTTATCGATATGCATGAGTATAGAAGGCAAACAGGTATGCTTTGCGAACAAGCAAAGATCGGAGAGCATCATTGAGCAAACAAAGACTTGAACTCACTTGGATTGGCAAGGAAAACCGGCCTAAGCTGGAGCCGCGTATTTTACTGGAAGAGCCAGAGCATTCCTACCATGCCAGGCACCGGGTATCCGACAACGATATTTTTGATAACAAGCTGATTTTTGGCGACAACCTGCTGGCCTTGAAGGCGCTGGAGCAAGAGTACGCCGGCAAAGTGAAGTGTGTCTTTATCGACCCTCCATACAATACCGGCAGTGCCTTTACCCATTACGATGATGGAGTCGAACATTCCCTGTGGTTATCATTAATTCGAGAACGACTAGAAGTTATTCGGAACTTACTAGCTAGCGATGGTTCTTTGTGGATTACGATTGATGATAACGAATGTCACTATCTAAAAGTGCTTTGTGATGAGGTTTTTGGTCGAAACAACTACATTGCTTCGGCTATTTGGCAAAAAGCTATGTCTGTTAAGAACTCAACAAGGCATTTCTCTGTTGATCATGATTATGTGCTTATCTATGCAGCAAATGCTGAGATATGGCGACCAAACCAGGTTGCAGCATCCGAAAAGCAACGCGCTTCATATAAAAATCCTGACAATGACCCTAAAGGGCCATGGCAGTCAATATCTTTGTCTGCTCGGAATCCGTATAGCAAGGGATTGTACTCAATCACAACTCCAGGGGGGCGCATCATAGATGGCCCACCTGCAGGCTCGTATTGGCGGGTGTCAGAAGAAAAACTTTGGGAAATGGATAAGAGTGGTGAAATCTGGTGGGGGAAGGATAAAAAAGGGATGCCGCGGCGTAAGATGTATTTGGCTGACCAGGGCGAACTAACTAAAGCCCCCCAAACTATTTGGTTTTTTCAAGACGTTGGACACACACAAGATGCAAAGAAAGAGGCCTTGAAGTTTAATTCAGAAGATGTTTTTGCCACACCTAAACCGGAGAAGTTGATGGCCCGCATTATAAAAATTGCGACTAATCCCGGCGATCTAATCCTCGACTCTTTCGCTGGCTCTGGCACCACCGGGGCAGTGGCGCACAAGATGGGCCGTCGCTGGATCATGGTGGAGCTGGGTGAGCATTGTCATACGCACATCATCCCTCGCATGCAGAAGGTGATTGATGGCGAAGATGAGGGGGGCATCACCAAGGCGGTGAACTGGAAAGGCGGCGGCGGTTTCCGCTACTTCAAGCTGGCGCCATCTTTATTGGAAGAAGACAAATGGGGCAACTGGGTGATCAACAAGCAGTACAACTCGGCCATGCTGGCTGAGGCTTTGTGTAAGCTGGAGGGGTTCACCTATGCGCCGTCCGATTCGGTCTACTGGCAGCATGGGCACTCCACTGAAAGAGATTTTATCTATGTGACCACGCAGATGCTGAGTTTCGAGCAGTTGCAGAAGCTTTCCGATGAGGTCGGGCCGGATCGTTCCCTGCTGGTGCTCTGCTCCGCCTTCCGGGGCAATCCGGATTTCCCGAATATCACAGTGAAGAAGATTCCCAAGCAGGTACTCTCCCGCTGCGAATGGGGGCATGATGATTATTCGCTGCAGGTGGAGAACCTGACCAAGGCACCGCCTGAACCGGGGCAGCAGGATATGTTCGGGCAAGAGGAATAAGATGGCTGCTGTCCATTATCACTACGGGAAATTCCCGCCCAGGAAGCTGGAGTGGGAGCGCTTGATCCCGCTGGTTGGCCCGGCCAATGCGGCGGTGGCCCGTTATGATGCGTTGCTCTCCGCCATTCCCAATGCGGCGGTGTTGCTCAGCCCGTTGACCACGCAGGAAGCCGTGCTCTCCTCACGCATTGAGGGTACGCAAGCGACGATGGGAGAGGTGCTTGAGTTCGAAGCGGGAGGAATCGGCGATCAATACCCCGAAGAGAAGCGGCACGACATTCAGGAGGTGCTCAATTATCGCATGGCAATGCGCCATGCCATGAAGATGCTGGAGAAGCTGCCACTATCGCAAAGGGTGATTCTGGAGACCCACGCTATTCTGATGGACAATGTTCGGGGTCACGGCAAATCCCCCGGAAAATACCGGCGTATTCCAAATTGGATCGGCCCGGCAGGCTGTTCGCAGGAGGAGGCTCGTTTTGTACCCATATCCGCTGACAAGCTTGACGAAGGGATGAGCACTTTCGAGAAACAGCTTCATGCCAACATGCCCGACAAACTGGTGCAACTGGCCTTGCTGCATGCCGAATTCGAGGCATTGCACCCCTTCCTTGATGGCAATGGCCGCCTTGGGAGGATGCTGGTACCGCTGTTTCTGTGGCAATCCGGAGTGATCGGACAACCCATGTTCTACATCAGCGCCTTCCTTGATGAACGCCGGGATGAGTACTACGACCGCTTGCTCGCGGTCTCCCGTAATGACGACTGGACGGGGTGGTGTGCATTCTTTCTGGAGGCGTTGCGCAGCCAGGCGGTGATGAACGAACAAAAGGCATCGGCCATTCTCCGGCTTTACAATGAGAAGAAACTGGAACTGGTTGCGCTTACGCACTCCCAGTACAGTATTTTAGCGCTGGACTGGATTTTTGAACGTCCCATCTTCAAAAGTAGTGACTTTGTGGCTTCGGCGGGTATTCCCTCCCCCACGGCTCGTCGTATTCTGACCCTGTTCCGTGAAAACGACCTGCTGACAACACTTGTCGAGGCGGCCGGCCGGAAATCGGCGGTGTATGGTTTTTCGGAACTGCTGAATATTGCCGAGGGACGAGAGGCTTTTTGATGATCATTCATGCGACACAAAAACATGTTGTAAATCAATATTCCGTAAAAATGAGTAACAAGATGTTTTGTTGCCAACCGATGAGTGACAAGCCGATATACCCTCTGTGGAAGAGTCGTACAGTTGGAAGGGCAAAATCATGAACCGCTACGTGAATGCCATTGCCGGTCGTCTCTCGCTTCGCCCGCCACAGCGTCAATCGCTGGAGATTCTGGATCGGGTGATGGATATCGCGCATCCGTCTAAAAATGCTGATGTCAAATCGATTCTGGAAATCATCCGCAGTGAATATCCGACGATCTCAGACTTTGAGCGCGATTTCCCTTCCCTTTGCTTTGCTTTGGCGACCGGTGTCGGCAAGACCCGGTTGATGGGAGCATTCATCAGTTATCTGCATCTCGCGCATGGTCTGAACAACTTCTTTGTGCTGGCTCCTAACCTGACCATTTACAATAAGCTGATTGCCGACTTTACACCGAATACGCCGAAGTATGTATTCAAGGGCATTGCCGAGTTTGCGGTCAAGCCACCGGTCATCATCACAGGCGATAACTACAATCAGAAGAACAGTGTGCGCTCCGATATGCTGCCGGGTTTTGATCAGGATGTGCATATCAACATCTTCAATATCTCGAAGATCAATTCAGAAGTACGTGGCGGCAAATCCCCTAAAATCAAGCGACTCTCCGAATACATTGGCGAAAGCTATTTTGATTATCTGGCGGCACTGCCCGACCTCGTACTATTGATGGATGAATCGCATCGCTATCGAGCCTCAGCAGGTGTGAAAGCGATTAACGACCTGAAGCCACTACTGGGTCTGGAATTAACCGCAACGCCATTCACGGAATCCAATCGCGGACCGGTTCCGTTCAAGAATGTGGTGTTCGATTACCCGCTGGGGCAGGCGATGGAGGATGGATTTGTCAAAGAGCCTGCTGTTGTCACTCGCAAAAATTTCAATCCTGGAGCCATGCAACAGGAAGAGATAGAGCGCTTGAAGCTGGAAGATGGCGTTCGCCTCCACGAGCAGACCAAGGTGCTGCTCGAAACCTATGCCCGTGAAACAGGCGAGCGTATCGTCAAGCCATTCATGCTGGTGATTGCCCGCGACACCACACATGCAGGTGCCCTGATTGATCTGATTCAGAGCGATGCTTTTTTCGACGGGCGATACAGGGACAAGGTAATCCAGGTCGATTCCAGCCAGCGCGGTGCAAAAGAAGACGAGATGGTCGAGCGCCTGCTCAAGGTTGAGCATCATGATGAGCCAACCGAGATCGTGATCCATGTGAACATGCTCAAGGAAGGCTGGGATGTTACCAACCTTTATACCATCGTTCCGCTGCGGGCGGCCAATGCCCGAACACTGATCGAGCAGTCTATCGGGCGTGGTCTGCGCCTGCCTTATGGGCGTAAAACCGGTGTGGCTGCCGTTGATCGCTTGAGTATTGTGGCACATGACAAGTTCCAGGAGATTGTTGATGAGGCAAACCGATCCGATTCGCCGATCCGCTTGCAGCATGTGATTCTCGCCGAGGATGAGATCAGCAGAAAAACAAAAGCTATCGTGTCGCAACCGACTGTAGCGCAGGCTCTGGGTATTCAGCCGGAGCATGTCGGCGCTGCAACCGATGTGGCAAACCAGTCATCCACTCCGGTGTTCGATACGCCTGAAGAGCAGCAGGTGGCACAGATTGCCTACGATGTGATTCGTAAAATGGAAGGCCAGCCGGATACACTTCCGAGTGCCGCACATCTCAAGGGTGAGGAAGTGCAAGCCGAGATACGCAAGGCTGTCGAGGAGCTTTATCAGCCTCCGCAGATGGCACTTGAGGGTATTGTTGAGCAGCCGGATGTGGCTTCCATTGTTGCCAAAACAACCGATGTAGTGGTTCAGAAAACCATCGATATCCCCTGCATTCTGGTAGTGCCGCAGGGTGAAGTGCGTTCGGGCTATAAACCCTTTACCCTTGAACTCGAAGGAGTCCACTATCAACCACCATCCAATGACCTCTGGCTGCAATATCTGCGCACCGGGGGAACTGAAACTATCGGATTTGAATCCGGTGGCATTGTTAAAAAGCGGCTGGAGGACTACATCGTTGGTGCATTGATCGATTTCGATGATGTATCCTATGATGAGCATGCCGACCTGCTCTATGATCTAGCCGGACAGACCGTGGCGCATCTTAGGAGCTATTTGTCGGACGATGAGGATATTCGCAAGGTTTTGCAAATGCACCGCCGGGACATTGCTGCTCTGATCCATGCCCAGATGCACAAACATTTCTGGGAAGATACGACAGGTTATGATGTAGTCATCAGCAAAGGCTTCACCGACCTGAAGGCCAGCGCCTATACGGTCTTGGTCAGCGAGCCGGCAGCGGATTACAAGGTGTCTCCTGCTGACAAAAGCAATATGGCCAGATATCTCTTTGGTGGCTTTGAGCGATGCCTGTACCCGGTTCAGAAGTTTCATTCGGAAGCCGAGCGCATTCTTGCCGTAATTCTGGAGCGCGATGCGCAAAAGTGGTTCAAACCTGCCAAGGGACAGTTCCAGCTATGGTATAAATCGGGAGCTCAGCAACTTGAATACCAGCCCGACTTTGTGGCCGAAACCGATGATGCCATCTACATGTTGGAACCCAAGGCTCGAAACCAGATGGAAGCTGTTGATGTCATAGCCAAGAAAGATGCTGCAGTCCTCTGGTGTAAACGTGCTTCAGATCATACAGGGACATATGGTGGCAAGCCATGGAAATATGCCTTAATTCCTCACGACGAGCTTGCAACGAACATGACGTTAGAGGGCTTAGTCAAACGATTTAAATGTTGATTAGTCAGGATTGACAGCGACAAGTCTGAGCCATAATGTAATTCTCCAATCATATGGATTATGCGACTTCCTATTAATTTTTTTATAAGGCAGGAAGAACATGGATAATGATGTTGGCATGAGGTGCGATTGATGGGGCAAATCGAGATATCACTTGATGACAAGAAATTAAAGTATTTTGAGCGTCAAAAACGCCGTGTGGGTTTTGAATGGAAGCACAACATTGCTGACTGGAGAAGAGTGGCTGAGTTTATTTTGGAATGGGAGGGCGCTCAGCCGGAATCTCAAAAAATCCCGCCCAAAACGCCCGGGTTAGGGAACCAACATGACGAAGAGTCTATTCCTAATGGCATGAATCAATGGCTTGAAAGCTTGGCCAAAGAAATGGAAATTCAAGTCAGTAATTTATGGCGTTATAGGAAGGCTGCTCAGTCTGCCATTCAATTGTGGGGAGATAAATATGAGATAAAATCATGTAATTCTATTCCAAAACATATGAGTCCTGAATCCATAGAGCTGGTGGAAAAAATATCTCGGGCAGCCCCATCGGAAGTGGTGAACGATATTACTGAAAGATTATATCAGAAGGCCATCACACGCTCTGAACTGCGTAAAATCTGGCAAAATATCCGCCATGTTGTCAAAACCGAAAGTTGCAATAACCCCATCTATTATAAACTACCCCCAACAGATATATATCGCCGCGATAAATTGTTTGAAGAGTTATGCTTTGAATTCCTGCGGAAAAATCTGATGGCGGGCTCCCCATCTATCTTGAAAGGATGTGGCAAATGCTATGCGAACGAAAATATCAAGGAACAAGGCCTAGATATTTTAGCTATGGCGAAAGATGAAAATGAATGTGTTTTCTACCATGCCATTGTGATCAGGAGTACAGCACAAAAAAAAGATTCCCAGCCTTTGATAGACCTGTATGAAAACTTTGATTTCACTTGGATTTTAACATCTAACATCATTGAGAATGAACAACTTATCCCGTCAAAAGTGGGTATAATGCAATTCACTGATAAGTCGCTTAAATTAATACGTTATCCCGTTCAAAACCAAAATCCTGATTTAACAATTATCTGTCGTTACCTGATTACAAGCATCATACCGAAATAATAAATAGTACCTAGATCCTGCAATCCTCTGACAAGATAATCCAAAAAAGGTAGATTCCTCCAAGAGTTATCAGCTCAATCAAAAAACAAAGGAGTCACCTTTTCAGTGAGTAAATCTACAGCAAGCCGCGTCCGAAAGTCTATGCAAAAAGTAACCATCGAAGGTACGGGCAAGAACCTGACCACCTATGCCGGATTGATTCCAGCGATTCGATTTCTACATAAGCTTGGATTTAGAAGATAGCAAGGGCACGTCTTTGGAAGTGGTCGGAGATGTGGCCACACGACTTTATAGTAATAAGATATCACGAAACGAACCAAGGTGTATCTTGCAAAGTATGCGCCATGTAGTTAATGGGAGTGAAAATATCTTCAAGCACTTTGACTATGCGTGGGCTGCTGTTCCTGAAAGCGAGGATGATTTCGGTATGGTTCCTGAAAATATGGGCATTCTTCGTTATGTTAACGGGCAGCTCGAGATCATTCGCCAAACAATCCGCAATCCAGAGGCTGACCTCCAATTGGTCAGTCGCCGGATAGTTCCATATATACTAAAAACACAAATGAAGAACTGAACAGAGTTCTTTTTTGTGTCATAAACAGTTTAGCCGCTAGACTGCTGGCGTCCGGTGTGATACTTTTCGCGCCATAGTAGGAGAAACCTGCAAGGACGGTGATTAAATGAGTGCGACAACATGCCATCATGGCCAAACTATCCGCGAAAAAGAAATCATCCATGTACCAATGGAAAAGTTGAATTGGCCGAAGAAGGTCGATGGCTGTTTTTCTACTGAGATTCTCCGTTGGCTTGCATCAGAGGACTTGTCCCCTGCCGCCATTGAAGCTGTGGCGAGGGAATCGCGAGTTCATGTCATTCCGCAATCGCGCGCAACAAATGGAGCTTATTTGGTGGTTGGTGGCTTCTTTGATTTTGTGTTGCTTATGAAAGCGGGGTGGGGAGGTAAAGTTACATGTATTTTTGATCCATCAATCAAAGCTAAGGATATACGCAAACTATTGTACATGGACATTTGTAACGACTTTTTTTGTTTCAAGGCGGGGCCAGTCGCAACGGCTGCAAAAGCAGCATTATTGATCGAACTGCTTGAGCTGGGGGAGAAGGCAGGGGAACCTTCCTGTTTAAATCTGTCTGCTCGACACTTAGCAACTGGCACCCACCTTTTAAAAAAAATCGTGGGCTTTGATCCCCGTAGCTACCGGCGCGTAAATAAAAAAGGAATGGATCCAGAAGTTCGAACGCGGATAGAAACAATTTTGGGCATGTCATCGGACAACATTTCGGCAAGTCAGAAAACAACGATCGGGGCCGATAATGAATCAGCTGAATGATCTTTTGAGGTTCTATAATCTGCACTCGGCTCCACGACATCCGGCAGCAAATGTCTTAGAAATTCCTGTTAAATACATAGAGATGTTTAACGTGGCCGCTGCACTTATTAACCTGCCAGATGATGGACGGCTTTTTGATAAATCAGACATTTGTGCGAGGAATCTGATTAGGGCTTGGGAGCGTGAAGCAGAAATTCAATTCCAGTTTTTCGCGGAATTGAAACAAATGTATCAATATTGCTCGAAAGACTTGAACAAGAACACTCTTCACGGCCATAAAAAATCCAATCCTGTATACACTTATCTGATGATGCCCGTGACACCCGGCATGCAGGTGTTCGAAGATAAATTCCGAGTTTTATCACCATTTTTTACGAGGCGAATAAACCAGTGCTTTGAACAGATGTCAAACGCATCAGATGAATATCGGTATAGCCTATGCCTTGCTGCGCGAAAGCTGACGGTC
>Ga0256829_1001056_pt1 | contig 23817 bp, 22 predicted proteins | sample 131447metaG_FD_185979 | JGI IMG/M metagenome (GOLD analysis project Ga0256829, IMG submission 185979) | Hydrothermal vent microbial communities from Lau Basin, Pacific Ocean - 131-447 | ecosystem: Environmental > Aquatic > Marine > Hydrothermal vents | place: Pacific Ocean: Lau Basin | collected...
AAACAAGAAAGGGATTGCAAAACAAAAGAAGAAGAGCACAACTCTTGCAAGCTACACAATTGGTAAAAGTATATAAAGAGGGCGTGGCTCAAATAGGAGCTATAATAAAAGCAAGAAACAATGTCATATATAACAAGCTTGATGTCATAGGACCATATATAGCCAAATTAAATCAAGATGTAAAACTATCGATTAAAAAAGATCAAGATACCATAGGTCCAAGAGTTGCTAGTAAAAATAAAACATTGAAAACAGTTTTAATTTCCGTGATTTTATTGGTCATACTTTTTATTATTATTGTAAGTACACTGCTTATAAAAAAAGCTCTTGTTGCACCCTTGAAGCGTTTAGAAAACTTAGCTAAAGATTTGGCTGAGGGTGAAGGTGATTTAACAAAAAGATTAGAGATTAATAGTAAAGATGAAATAGCAACTATTTCAAATAGCATCAATTTATTTATACAAAAAGTCCAAGCCACGGTTGAGTCAGTAAAAACAACAGGCACAGAGAATGCTACCATATCTCATCAGTTATCAAAAACATCACACAGCGTTGGTAACAATGTTGAAGAATCTGTAAAAATGATCGAAGATGCTAGTTCTCAAGCTAAAGAGATCCAAGACAATATTGCAGTAGCAGTTACAAAATCTCAAGACTCAAAAGATGAGATTATTCAAGCAAACGATACACTTGAAAATGCAAAAGAAGATATCCTTGTCCTTGCCACAAAAGTACAAGAGACTGCTCAGACAGAAGCTGAACTCTCCCAAAATATGGAAAGTTTATCCAAAGATGCAGAAGAGGTAAAAACAATCTTAGTTGTCATAGCAGACATAGCAGACCAAACAAATCTCTTAGCACTCAATGCTGCCATCGAAGCTGCTCGTGCTGGTGAGCATGGTAGAGGTTTTGCAGTCGTAGCTGATGAAGTAAGAAAACTCGCAGAGAGAACACAAAAATCTCTTGCAGAGATAAATGCAACCATAAATGTAGTAGTACAGTCTATAGTAGAAGCATCTTCAAAGATGAATGAAAACTCTACAGAGATTCAAAATCTAGCGACTATCGCTGAAGATGTAGAACACAAAATAAACAATGTAGTAGAGATTGTAAATCAAGCAGTCGGTGCAAGTGAACAGACAGTATCGGATTTTGAAGACACGAGAGAGGGTATTGAGACTATGGTTTCTAAAGTAGCAGAGGTAAACACTATTTCAGCAGAAAATGCAAAAAGTGTTCAGGAGATAGCCGAAGCTTCTAAACACCTTCATATGATGACAGATTCTCTTAACACAGAAATTTCGATATTTAAAACTTAATTTATTTTGTGGTCATAGTAAGCACTGCTGTAAAATCTAAGTCTGGATTTTGTAAAAATCTCTCACATCGCTCTATGTAAAAAGCATACAATTTACAAGGATGATTTTTTTGTAGCTCCTCATAAATCTTGAGAGCATCAAGGAGTTCTCCCTTTCTAAAATAGGCTGTAGCTTCCTCATAAGAACGAAGTTCAACATCACCCACCTCTTTGTTGGCACATATCACTTCAAATATCTCTACAGCCTCATGTTTTCCTTTTACTTCAACCAAGTCTATCGGACGGATGTTATAATCACCCTTGAGTAAATCATGTGTCGCTTTTGAGATAAGCACTTGTGCATCATAGTTTTTTGTAAGTCCCTCAAGTCTTGAAGCAAGATTTACATTGTCACCAATGATGGTATAGTCGGAGCGACCCTCACTTCCCATATCTCCAGCTGTTACAACCCCTGTATGGATACCTATACCTATAGCTATACTCACATCATATAAAGGTGTAATCACTTTGTTGACCTCTACTAACATATTTATCTGCTCTATCGCACTTTTCACTGCACTATCTGCATGATGCTCTATAGGTACAGGTGCATTCCAGTATGCCATCACTGCATCACCTATGAATTTATCTATGGTTCCCTTGTGCCCTACGATGTTCTCAACCATTGGGGTCATATAGGTATTGAGTAGATGGATAAGTTTGTCTGGAGAGCCAATCTTCTCAGAGATACTCGTAAAACCACGGATATCACTAAATAAGATACTTGCTTCAACCTCTCTTGAAGCGACTAAGTCATCTGAAGAGTGTTCAAGCAAATACTCCATCACTGCTGGGGAGACCTTTTTACCAAGCATCCGTTTTGCTTGTTCTTTTTGCCTTGAAGCGGTGATATAGTCTATACCAACTGAGAGAATAAGGGTTAAGATATATGCAACAAAAGGGAAAAGAAGGTTAAAAACAATACCCTCACTAAAGAGCATATAAAATGCAAGTTCAAACATACCATAAAGGATTGCGATTGCTAAAGGGACAAGAAGCCATGAATTGACAAAAGAAAACAACAAGGCGAAAAAAAGAGAGATGAACCAGATCACCATCAGATCATATACCACAATATCTGCAGGTTGATAGAGAAAATCTCCTGTGAGGATATTGTCAATAGCATTAGCATGTACCTCTACCCCAGCTATAGCACTGTCAAAAGGGATAGACCGCAGATCAAAAAGTCCAACAGCAGATGTCCCAACGAGTACAAACTTGCCCTCTATATCTTTAGGGTCAAAATTACCTTTGAGTATATCTACAGCACTAATATATTTAAAATGCCTACCCCCTCCACGAAAGTTCACAACCAATCGACCAACTTTGTCTGTTGGTATATTGAAATCTCCAAACTTGATGTTTGAAACACCAGCTTCATCCCCTATCACCTCCACTTTGTTTACACCACTATAAACGCGTATCATCTCTAAGGCTAGTGAGGAAAATATCATCCCATCGTAGTCCATTACAAGAGGTACTGAGCGAATCATACCACCCTCATCTGGAGTGTTATTGAAAAAGCCAGATGAATAAAAATTGTTTTGTAAGATTGGTATATTTAGGACTACACCCTTTGGTTTAAGGACAGTCGAATTTTTCCCCATCCCTTTTTGGATAAATACAGCTGGGAGCATTGGTGTATTTTCTTCATCTGTAGGTTCAAAAGTAAAAATATAACCACCAATTGTTGGCGTTTTCGTTAGGGCTACTGCCAATATTTTGTCATAATTTGGTAGGTTTTTAAGCTCGGGGTATTGCTTTTGAAATCTATGTGGAGAACTTCTGTCTTCTTCTGCAAAGACAATATCCAGTCCAATGATACCAACTTTAGCATCGCTGAGCGAATAAAGTAACTTAGCAAAGACATCTCTTTGCCATGGCCATTGTCCATACTCTTTAAGTGACTTTTCATCTATATCTACTATCACTACATTATCTGATGTTGGTAACTCTCCACGAGCAACAAACATAAAGTCACGCAAGCGTTTGTCAAGGGAGAAAAAAGATTGAGGCATCACTAGGTAGCCCCAAGAGAGTAGTGTTGCTAAAGAGATAGCACCAAGTGCTTTTATGTAGAAGTTTTTTATACTCTTTCCTTTGTTGAAAGAAATTTCAAAAAATCAATATTTTTATTATTATTGATAATTTTTTGGTCTGTCACTAGGAGTAATATTTACACCAAACCCATCTATATCACCTATACTTGCTTGTCCTGTAATACCTTTAACAACATCAGCTAAACTATTTACTCTCATCTCTACCATAGCTCCATCAACCGTTATCATCTTAGCTAAGATTTTTGCACCACCCTTAGATGCTTTAGCTGAATGAGCATTCCCTTTTTTACTACCCTTTTTTTTACCTGAACCATCACCATTGCCCTTGTCTTTACCTTGCTTACCCTCTTTTACTCCTGCAGGTCCAATCTCAAGAAACCTTCCAGCAACAACAACTCTCTCACCACCATCAAACTTAACAACAATCTTTCCCCTGTTGCATGTAAACTTTTCACTCTCTCCTCCTGTAACACCCCAAAAGTCTGTACCACGGATCCCAATAGTAGCAGATGCAGTCTTTACTTTAAACCTCTGTGGAGCGAGTTTTCCAATACGACCTGTAACTGAACGGAAAAAACCACGACTCGAACTCATAGCAACTTTAGAATTTGCCCCATCAAAAAGATACTCATCAAAACTAAACTTTGATTTTGAACCAATGGTTACAACCGTTTCATCTTTGAGCATCACTTGGACACGACTTCGAGCTTGGGTTATAATATTGTCCCCCCTAAGAAGTGCCAAACCACTTATAGCAACTATCTCCCCACTCTCTCTGAGAACTTTCGCATCACCTTTGACAGCCATAATATTGCCAATGTCAGCTAAAAGTCCACTTACTATAAATACCAATATCAATAATAATCTCTTCATAAATTTTCCTTAATAGTTTAGTGATACACCCAGCATAACTATGTTTTTGCTGTACTCAAAGTTTCGTTTCGATGAAGAATTTTTTGCATAGGAGTCTGAGAGATAAAGCTCATAGTTATCTGCAAAATAGTGAGATACTCTTGCTTTGAGTTGATGAAAAGAATCTTTTCTGTCATCTTTATATGAGGCCGAGCGAAACCTATAGTCCCCTTTAAGCACTAACCATGAGCTAATGTTATAGTTCACACCTATGTTGGTGCTAAAAAAAGATTTGTTTACATACAATGCTGTTGTCTTTTTTTTTGCACTATAGTTTTCATACTTTACCTTTACATAAACATAGTCATTTCCTAGTAAGTAGTACAAACCCCCACCCAAAGCTAAAGCGGTATCATCTCTTTTGTTGAGTGATTCCGCTGTAGTATAAGTGTGAGAGATATAGCTCAAATCTACACTACCAATCAACGCATTGGAGAAAATATAGCTAAGTCGTGGCTGTACTTTTACCTGAGACAAAAGATTTTTGTTTAGGTAGTGGATAGTATCGTAACTTACAGGTATGTAAAAGTCATATCCAGCACCACCATACCCAAGACCAACACCGCCTGAAGCAAAAAGCATATTGTATAAACTTGCTTTGCTCTCAAAGTTTTTTTGATCATAAAGTCGGATATCTCCTCTACTATACCAACCCCCTTTGTCCTCAAGCTCATTGATATAACTTACACCCCCACTAAACTGGGCAAACGCCGTCCCAATAATCTTACTAGCTTTCCCTGTGAGGTTGTTAGATGCAACATTGATGTTGGTATCATACCCAGAACTTAGCGTTGCACTTGCTTTAAAACTATGCAGATTGACTTTACGCAGGAGACTAAGAGAGTTTCTCTGCTCGGGGGTGAGTTGATAGTTTTGCAACTCTTTAGCACTCTGTCTTGCCAAGGCATCTCGACCTGTCCGTTTATATAACTTAGCAAGTGCTACTCGAGCAACAATGTTGTTTTCATCAAGTATCTCCACTCTTTCATAAGCACTCATAGCTTCATTGTTACGACCTAGTTTCTCCGCTGATTTTGCCCAAAGGAGATGGAGTGTAGGATTTGAGTAGTCATGAGTAGATGCTTTAGCCTCCCCAATAGCTTTTTCATACTCCCCTGCATCATAATAGGTCTGAACCTCTTGAACACCTGCATGAAGCCAAAGAGCAAGAAGTGTTAAAGTTATTAGTAAACTTTTCATAGTTTTCCCTTTATATTTTTGTTCATTTATTTATTTAGCCCCACCACCATTAAAGTATGCTATTAGTTTGCCCTCTTTGCTTAACACAATATCGAAATCAATATAAATTCCTGCATTACTATCATCGAAGCTTTGACGAAAGGATGAAACAATATTTTCATTTATCCCACTAGCAAAAGCAGCATTCATAGATGCAGAACCAGCAGACGAATAAACAAGAGCATTCCCTTTGTTTGCTGAACCTACAGAGATATAATTACCCATCACAGATGCATCTTGTGCTGAAGTATATGTTGAGAGCAACAAATAAGCACTACTTGTTAACGAGGTTGTATCTATACCATATATATTCCCTACCGAATTTATCGCTACTACTAGGGGAGAATTGGCATCAGGAATATATCCTACATATTTTACATTTCCAGAGATAGTTATAGTGGTATTGAAAGTGCCATCACTATTATAAACTTGCACACCATTTTTATAATCAGCTACAAATATATAATTATTTGTCCCATCTGACCCATTGGTGACTTTCAGAGCTTCACCAGTTATACTAATATTTTTATCAGAAGATATATTGCCATTTGTATCCACTAGAAAAGTTTTCAAGCCCATTGTTGGTCCTACTGCATAAATGGCATTCAACAAATTATTGGAATCTTTTGCATATCCAACACCATAAATATCTGCTTCACCTTTGAGTAATCTCGTGACATCTAAAGTGCTATTATTTGTTGTACTCACCATGAAAACACCATCTTTGAGTGTAGAGATCAGTAACTTTTGCGAATTATTACTATCGACATACTGCATATCTGTCACAGTAGAGTTCACATTTAAAGTTAAAGATGATTTTTTTGTCAAGGTTGAAGCTAAGGCAGTTGAAGTATTGATATATATAGCATAAAAATCAACCCCCCCACTCCTTGCAACAGCAGCATACTGCACCCGAGTGCTTGTATTTGAATCATCATAAGCATTGGTAAAATAGCGAACCATAGTCCCCACATGACCAATATCTATTGCCCCTTGAGTGCTTATAGCATAACCAGATGCTGGAGTAAGCGTATCAACAGTAAAATTTCTATCTGGTGCTGAACTTATGTTGAGCTCATTTCCATACATATCTGTCTTAGAATTTGCTGTAAAATTTACATCATAAGTATGCCCCAATATAAATGGAACAGTTGGTGTAAATACAACTCTGTAGTTAATATACTCATAAGTTCCAACCACTAAAGGTGTCACACTATTATTGAGGTCTGTTACTCTAAACCATGGAGATTTTATATCGCTATAAGCTACCCTGCCATCAAATGCAAAGGATATATCACTCTCTACCTCTATCCCTGATTGAGTATTTAAGTTGGGATTTGAATCTAAAACATTAAAACTTCCTGTATTGCCCGTATTGCTCCTATCGCTCACAGGGGTAAAACTTAACTCATAATTCTCAATCAAACTTCTTCCATAGACATCTTTGAGTGCTGTTGTTGCTACCAATGTGTAGGTGGTATCTGCAAGTAGATATTTCCATGGTGTTACTATGAGTTTATTTGGATTTGTATCATCTTGAGAGATATTTACAGGGACTACATTCCCCTTACTGTCCTTTAAATAGATAGGAAACAGTTTATTGTCTATGCCTATCAAAGCTAGTCCAGCCGAAGCAGTATTTTGCAGGGGGTTTGTAAGTGAACTTAGATCTATCTCTGATGAGAACTCTATATCAAGAACTTGGGTTATGTTAACACCCTTTATAGCTGATGCTCGGGATACACTCATAAACTCACTATTTGAGCTATTGTTGACACCATTTTCACTACAACCAAAAATAAAAAAACCAAGAGCGAGAAGTAAAATATATTTTAACATAAAACCCCCTATGTAATTGTTTATTACATATTATAAGGTAATGTAGATAAAATATAGCTTACTGTAATATAAGGTAGCTTTATATGGGCTTATAAGTTAGACTATCCTAATCATCACAGGCTTAAAATTAACAAAATCAAGTCCCTCTATCTCTGTCATCATCGCTTGGATATCGCTTTCTTTAGCGATATGTGTTGACATGAGAAGGTTGGCAGTTGATGGGGATGTTGACTTTTGTAAAAGGGTTTTAATGGAGATCTCATGTGTTTCAAAAACTTTAGTAATTTTTGCTAAAACTCCAGCTTTATCATTGACATTAATGCGAAGATAATATTTAGATTCTATATTGGCTGATGGTTTTAGAGTAAGTTTACCCTCCATCGGCTTATCGAACCCTAGCATTGGAGCAGACTTACCACTTCTTGCGATACTGATAATATCTGCTATGACAGCAGATGCAGTAGCATCTCCACCAGCACCAGCTCCATAGTAGAGTGTCTCACCGACCTTGTCGCCAACTACAGAGATGCCGTTCATAACACCATCTATCTTAGCTATCATCTCATCTTTAGAGATAAGACAAGCGTGAACTCGAAGTTCCACTTCACTACCATCTTTTTTAGCAATGGTTAAAAGTTTTATCGCATAGCCAAACTCTTTTGCAAATGCTACATCTTCACTAGAGACATCTTGGATACCCTCGATGAGGATATCTTCAGGTTTTGCGTCGATGCCATAAGCGATAGATGCTAAGATGAGAAGTTTGTGTGCAGCATCAAAGCCACCTACATCAAACTCAGGATCAGCTTCTGCATAACCTAAATCTTGTGCAACTTTAAGGATTGTCTCATAAGCTACTCCATTGTTTACCATCTCTGTCATCATGTAGTTACAAGTCCCATTCATGATCCCCATGATAGACTCAATATGATTTGCACTCAAGCCATCACGAAGTGCATTGATGATAGGAATCCCTCCAGCGACAGCAGCTTCATAAAGAAATGCAGTATCTTTTGCCATCTCTTGAAGTTCATAACGGTGGTAAGCAAGTAATGCTTTGTTCGCCGTAACTACAGCTTTGGAATTGCTAAGTGCTTTCTTGACAACCTCAAACGCTTCATCAACACCACCCATAAGTTCTACAACTATATCTATCTCTGGGTCACTCAGCACTTCATCTACTTTATCAGTTATGATAATATCTAAACCTCTCTCTTTTTTGAGATTTTTGACAACACCACTTTTTACTACTATCTCGACACCAGCACGAGCAGAGATAACATCAGCATTATCTTTTAATATTTGAGCTACTGAAGTTCCAACAGTTCCAACTCCGATTATTCCAACTTTTACCATCTATTTAGTTTCCTCTTGAAATTGTTTTAAAAACTCTTTTATATTTCTGGCTGCTTGGCGGATACGGTTATCATTTTCTATGAGTGCTATACGAACATAACCCTCACCATACGCACCAAAACCTATCCCCGGTGCTACAGCAACCCCTGCTTCACTAAGAAGTCGTTTAGAAAATTCTAAAGAGCCTAGATGCTCTGCACATTCTGGGATCTTTGCCCAAGAGAACATACTCGCTTCATTTTTACGAATATGCCAACCAGCTCTCTCAAATGCTTCAATGAGAACATCTTGACGATGGTCATACTTGTCGGTAATATCTTGCACACATTGTTGATCTCCATTGAGTGCCACAGTTGCAGCTACTTGGATAGGGGTAAACATCCCATAATCTAGCCAAGATTTGATCTTTTGCAGAGCACCTATGAGTCTTTTATTTCCTACAAAAAAGCCTACACGCCAACCTGCCATATTGTAAGATTTGGAGAGGGTAAAAGACTCAACTGCAACATCTTTAGCACCATCCACTTCCATGATTGAAGGGGTCTTGTAGCCACCAAAAGTGATATCTCCATAAGCTATATCACTGATAATATAAAACCTTTTCTCTTTTGCCATAGCGACCAAACGAACATAAAACTCTTTTGTCACCGTTGCTGTAGTTGGATTGTGAGGGAAATTAACTAAGACATACTTTGGTTTAGGGGAATTTTCTTTAAACACTCGATCTAAATCTTCAAAAAACTTATCTTCATTTACTCTATAGTTTTCATCAAACTCTATACCAAATTTCACAACACTTCCACCAGCTAAGATAAAACTATATTCGTGGATGGGATAAGTAGGGTCTGGAACTACTGCTAAATCACCCGGGTTTGTAATGGCGTAAGTAAGATGAGCGTACCCCTCTTTGCTTCCCATAGTAGCTACACACTCTGTCTGTGGATCAAGAGTACAATGATATCTGCGTTCATACCAATCAGCGATAGCTTGGAGTAATTTTGGAATACCCTTAGATGTAGAATAACCATGAGTTTTAGTTTTTTGAGCAGACTCTACTAACTTGGCTCGTATGTGTTCAGGTGTATCTCCATCAGGATTTCCCATAGAAAAATCTATAACATCATGACCAGCACGACGCTCTGCCATCTTAATATCATTTACTTCTGCAAAAACATATTTTGGAAGTCTCTCGACACGGTTAAACTTTATCTCATCAAACAAGAAGTTCCCTTTCGTACAATAATTTACGCAATTTTAGCAAAAAAAAACTTAACGAGTACCTTTTGGTGCTAGAAGGAGAAAGTTTTTTATATTTTTAAGTGTATAAATATCGGAAATCTTAATATACTTAGCACCCTCTGGTATCTCAAGATCAATATGCCTTGTTTTTTCATCTTGTTTTATCACTTTGAGAAGATGCAAGGAAGCATCAAAATAGGTGATGTACGGGTACCAACTATTTCTTCTTGAACTTTGTATAGAGAGTTCTTTGACCTGTGAAACATCTAACCAGTACGCATACAGTGAACGCTTCAGTTCTATGTTTTCATAACTCACTAAGCTTGCAACATTTAAAAAACCTTCGTGCATATCTACGCTAAAGGTCCACTCAGTTGGAGAGATCATCGTTACATCAATGATAGCTGAACCACTCTTGGCAAGTTCTATTTGAAGCACTTGTGGATCAGTTACATATTCAGCTCTTAGAGATATTGACCAAGTAAAACCTCTTTCATCTAGTTTTGCCTCTCGTGTGACATACCTGTAATAACCTATATTTCTAAGAGTATCACCCATAATCTTTACAAAAAAGAGAGGATTATCGCTTGTTTTAAAATTGAGTACTAACTCATGAGGTTTTTTGAAGTAAAGCGACAAAAGACCATTCTCTTTAAGCGTCTCGACAACTTTAACAGCATCAACTCGATCCTTGGTCATAAAATCGCTCTCTGGCGAAAATATTATCTTTATATAGGCTTTATTTTTTGCATAAACACTCTCTTCAAGAAGGGATCTAATCTTCATATCTAGTTTATCACTTGTAGAATTAAGATCTACTAGCTTAGCTGAAAAATCATCCCCATAACTTAATGAAAAAAGGAGTAAAAAGGATAAAAATATTTTTACCACTTCTCACCTTTGTTTAGTTGAGTAAATTCTGCTGAACTTATTTTTCTTAATTTTCCATCTTCATATTCAAATCTAAGATTTTTTGGGGTTTGATAAGAGGTCACCTTACCATTGATATCAAAGTCGACATTTCCATGACCGAGAGTGAGTAACCAATGCTTATGTGGGTCAAGGACAAGTTCATCTGTAAATGTTTTTTGCTTCTTTTCGCCTGTGTCAAGGTTGATATACCCAACCCACAAAAGAGCCTTTGGAAGAATTTTAAATGTAGCTGACAATCTTTTTTCTTCTGCTTTTGCTGCCTCATCTAACATTACTTGCTCTATTTTCGGGGCTATTGCCGTTGTTGCTTTTTGTATATTTGTATTGTCCATTACGACATTTGGTGCTTTTGTTTCCGTAAGAGGACTGAGGTTTGAAAAAATCACAAACATAAATATGGCTACGGCAGCCAATATATAGAACTTTGCAAATCTCTTTTTTTTACTTTGCGGAACAAATAATTTTTGAGCAATGGTAAAGTCTTGTGTATTTTCTTTAAAATACTCTAAACCTTTTTCCTTTAATCTATCTAGGTTTATTCCATACTCTCTTTCAACTATTGAGATAAATCCAACAAATTGAATCTTATTCATATTGGTAAAATCAGCATTTACCAACCCTCTGGCATGCTCTTTTGGTATGTGTGTATCTTCATGAAGTTTTTGTGCGCCAATCTCTTGGAGTTTTTCATATCCATCTATGTTTTCAATCATCTCTACCCTCTCAACCTATCTATTAAAATCGCTCCAGCTACACTTACATTTAAACTATCAAATTGGTGCACCATCTCTATACTAAGTATCTCATCAAGTTTAGAACTTACACGCGAACTCAAACCTTCCCCTTCACTCCCTAAAAAAAGTGCTTTTTTTGAGCTAGGAGTAACCTCTCTAATATCAGTCCCACCCATATCTGCTCCATATGTAGTAAAACCCGATGTTTTGAGGTCATTTAGAACTGTATGGATATTTTGTTCTATTGCAAAAGGCATATCAAAAAGAGCCCCCGTACTCGTTCTTACGACTGCTCCGAGTGGAAGATTTTTTACTCCACATGCGACAATAGCATCAACTCCAAGTGCATACGCTGTTCTGACTATTGCTCCTATATTGCCTACATCAGTTAATGATGACAATACTAAAACAAAATCATATTTCAAAAATTCTTTGTAATTTTGCAGTTCTATCTCATCTACTTCAGCTAAAAAACCTTGATGTAATGCACCCTTGCACATACTTTGAGCAGCATTAGGAGGAATCCTTTTTACTTCAAAATTCATCTTCATAAAACGAGAATATTCTTTTTTATCTAACTCTTTTGCAAGGTATAAAGTTTTTATCTTATGAGGGAAGTTCTCAACAATATAATAAATAGGTTGTTTTGCATAAATTAACATACTAGAGATTTTAGCAAAATAACTAAAATTTATTCTTAAAATGCTATTAATATGAAATTTATATTTTAAGTAATCTGTTATAACAACTCTTAGTGTTCTCAGCTGTTATTTTACATATAAGCTTTGCCTTCACTTTCAAAGGTAGGTTGAGTTCTAGTATGTCTCGTTCTGATACGGCACTAGCATTGCGAATAGCTTGGGCTTCCAATACAACTACCCATTCTCCACGGATATTGCCTTGAAGCATTGTCAGTGCATCACTAGGTGTCGCATGAATATATTTTTGGTATTTTTTTGTTAATTCTTTTGCTAAAAATATCTCTTTTTGGGGGACTAAAATATTTAATTCCAATAAAAGTTTTTCCAGACGATGCGGAGATTCATAAAGTATAGTAGTATAACCACTTCCCAAAGCGTTATTTAAGGACTGTTCTCTCTCTTTGCCTTTATGTGGCAAAAATCCCCAAAAGAGCATCTGAGTTTGTACATATCCACTTGCTACAAAAGCTGTAAGCACTGCATTTGCACCAGGGAGGACATCATAAGAGATACCATTGTCTATACAGTATCGCACAAGCAATTGTCCAGGGTCGCTAACACCTGCCATCCCTGCATCACTCACATAAACAATTTTTTGCTCAAAAAAAGAGGGTTCTATTTTTTCAACAAAAGATTTTTCATTATGTGAGTGTACAGAGATAAACTCTTGATGCTCTTTAAAATGTGTCTTATAACGCTCTTTGATAATGTGAAGGAGTTTTTTTGTAACGCGAGTATCTTCGCACAAAAGAGTGTCGGCTTCGCTTAGAGCCTCAATGGCTCTCAACGACATATCACCAATATTTCCAATCGGAGTTGGAACTAAAGTGAGCACAAAGGCTACTTTGTACTATTTTTTAGCGTAACGAGCGTTAAACTTCTCGATTCTACCAGCAGTATCTACCATTCTCTCAGAACCAGTAAAAAACGGGTGGCACTCATTACAGATGTCTATTTGCATAGTCTCTTTTTGAGATTTTGTCTCAAAGCTATTTCCACAAGCACATGTAACTGTACAAGTAACTAAGTTAGGGTGAAGATCTTTTTTCATTCTTTTTACCTTTTGAGATGCGGCTTATGCACTATGCAATTGTACGCATATCTATATATTTTTTTATTCCGTATGGGTGCGGAATTTGGAAATGCAATTGTATCTAAAATATTCTTAAACTATGAGTAAGAGACACTTAATACGCTAAATCATGTAACTCTTTAAAGAGGTAAGCCTCAACTATATCTTCAATATATCTTTGAGTGTGGGCAACTAAAACTATCATACTTAGTTCCATAAAAGGCCATACATATTCGTTGTCATCACCTACAACTACACCCTCACTAAAAGCCTCAAATCCATCACTCATTGAAGCAAATTTTACTTCAATGAGTTTTCCCTCTTGTATTTGTAGTTGCGCCCAAGTTTTGGCATCATTTATCTTAGTGAGTTTTCCCTCTTGAGCATCCTCTTTGTCCATTGGTACTAGGAGGTACATCTACTTAGTCTACTTTTGACAAGTCTAGTGCGAGTGCATCATTATCCATAATGTCTATATCTTTTCTTAAAACATTGCGTGCTATATCTTGTGCATCACTGAGTGAGTGCATCTTGTAGGTACCACACTGATACACATTTAACTCTGGAATATCCGACTGACTTTTAACCTCTAAAACATCTTTCATAGAAGCCTCCCAAGCCTCTGCTACTTTCTCTTCTGAGGGTGCACCAAGAAGTGACATATAAAAACCAGTGCGACAACCCATAGGGGAGATATCTATAATCTCTGCATCTTTAGAGTTCAGATGCTCTCGCATGAAACCAGCAAAGAGATGCTCTAAAGTATGAATACCCTCAGAAGATAAGATATCTTCATTTGGTCTTACAAAACGCAAGTCAAAAACGGTAATATCGTCTCCAGATGGGCTTTTCATACTTTTTGCTTTACGCACAGCTGGTGCTGGCATGATGGTGTGATCTACCGTAAATGAGTCTAATAGTGGCATTGTTAAAATCCTTAATTTATTTTATAATTGATGATATTTTATCGTAATAATTTGATTGTTTGTTTAAGTTGTGGAAGTAGATTTTAATGAGGACTAAAGTATTTTCTACGGAAGTACCCCATACACCCAAGACAACAGCAAGCTTTTAGATTTATAGTAGATTGTGCCAAACTCAATCTAAGGCTAGGCTTTAAGCCTGCCGTGATTGAGTTTGGTGCAAGATGCTGTGAAGCTAGAAGCTTGATTATACTTTAGCTTCTTCGCGGCGTTGTAAGTATGCCCAGTTTTCATCTACTCTCTCTTGCCACTCTTTGATTAAGTATTTATACTGATCTTTAAAGAGATGTTTAAAACGCCCTTGAGCAGCTAAATACTCCTCAACAGGGACAACATTCTTAGGTCTGTAAGTGATATTGTATTGGCGACCATCAATAATCTCATACAATGGAAATACCAATGTATCAGTAGCTAAATCAGCTATATGCATAGTATCTTTAGGATCAAATTTCCACTCAGTAGTACAAGGTGAAACTGCATTGATAAATACTGCACCCTCAGTCGCAAAACCTTTTTGGATCTTTTTGACCATATCTTTCCATTTGTTTGGAGCTACTTGTGCTGCATAGGGGATATGGTGAGCACCCATGATACCCATCATATCTTTTTTATTGATCTTTTCACCATAAGAGATAGATCCTGCAGGGGTAGTTGTAGCAGATGAACCAATAGGAGTAGAGCTAGAACGCTGTCCACCTGTGTTTGCATAGACTTCATTGTCAAGAACTACATACATCATGTCGTGATTTCTCTCCATACAACCAGAGATCCACTGAAAACCAATATCATAAGATGCACCATCCCCACCAAAAGCTACAAACTTTGGTGTACGATCAGGTTGTTTGAGGCGACCTTTTGTTTTAAGTGCCTTATACATTGTTTCAGCACCTGCAACAGCAGTTGAACCATTTTCAAAACCAATGTGAATCCAAGAAGCATCCCAAGATGTGTATGGATAAACAGCTGTACATACTTCAAGACAACCAGTAGAAGCTGCAAGAACTAGATCATCATTCGTAGCATTTAATACTTCACGAACAATGATGGAGTGAGCACAACCAGGACAAAGAAGGTTTGCCCCTTCAAATCTATCTGCCGATGTTGAAAACTCTTTTAAGTTTTTTATTTTTTTCATTTCACTCATACTAATTTCCTATAAATAAGCTAGTTTCGGTCCACGAACACCGATAAACTGTTGTAATGGAGTTGTAACTTTACCAGCTTTAACATTTGTGTCAAGCTCATTGTAAAGATCAACTAAATGTACCTTTGTCAAATCACGACCACCTAAACCATAGATATAACCACTGATAAGTGGAGAGTTCTCTGCACTATACATCGCTGTTGTTACTTCATTGAACATTGCTCCAGCTGCACCATTTGGAGATGAACGGTCAAGAACTGCTACTGCTTTTACATCTTTGAGTGTTGCTTGAACTTGTGCAAATGGGAAAGGGCGGATAACACGAAGACCAACAACGCCAGCTTTAATGCCCCTAGTCCTCATCTCTTTTGCCACTTCACGAGCAGTCTCTACAGATGTTCCAAGGCAAAATACTGCTACATCTGCATCTTCCATATCATAAGTTTCAACTTGAGAATACTTTCGACCTGTTAGTTTTTTAAAATCTGCAAATACCTCATCAATCTTTGGACCTGCTTTAGTCATCAAGTCATTATGTTGACGCGCCTTGTGTTCAAAGTGCCAATCCTCTTCAGTTTGGACACCATGCGTTACAGGATGCTCAAAGTCAAGCATATCGTTCATAGGTTTGTATGTTCCAACAAACCCAAATGCTGTATCGTCATCCATAGTTGCAACACCTTGTGCCGTATGAGATGTCATAAACCCATCTTGATTGACAATAGCTGGAAGTCTAATATCGTGATCTTCACTTACTTTAAAAGCGATAAAGTTCAAGTCATATGCCTCTTGTGGGTTGAAGGCATCAAACTGAATCCAACCACTATCGCGTACCATATACATATCTGAGTGGTCGCCATTGACATTAAGTGGTGATGCAAGTGCACGGTTTACAAGGTTTAGAACGATTGGCAAACGCATACCAGAAGCTTGATAGAGTGTTTCAGACATAAGTGCCAACCCCTGTGAAGAGGTAGCAGTTGCCACACGACCACCAGCCGCAGCTGCACCAATACATCCAGACATTGCTGCATGTTCAGACTCTACCATTATAAATTCACCCTCAACAAAGTTGTCAGACTTAAATTTTGCATAGCCCTCAACAATAGCAGTTGATGGCGTAATAGGATATGCAGATACTACATCTACTTGGCACTGTCTAAGTGCCTGTGCAGCTGCAAAGTTACCATCCCATACTTCAATATCTCTTAGTTTCATTTTATCAAATGCCATTACTATTTCTCCTCATCTTTACTAGGCCACTGAGCTATTTCAGTTTCTTCATCAGCGTGTTCACCAAACATTAAAAGTGATTTTGGATTTGTAGGACAAACCTCTACACAAACACCACAGCCTTTACAGTGATCCATATCTATACCAACCATCTTCTTATCGCGAGAGACAATTGAAACATCTGGACAATACACCCAACAAAATTGACAATCTATACAATAATCTTTGTTGAAAACTGGCTTTATAAGTCTCCAGTCAGCAACACTTGCACGGTAAGAACTATTTTCAGAATATGAACGATCTTCTTGTTTTGTTCCTGCAATATTATCTACACTACCATCGAAAGTACGAAGCATTGCTCCTATTTCAAATTCATCCCATCCTTTGTTTTCCATCATAATCCCCTATTTAACTTCATCGTATGCACGTTGAATTGCAAGCATATTTCCATCAATAATTTTTTGTGGTAATTTGCCAAGGACTCTTTGCATTGATGTTTTAAAGAAGTCCATTTCATACATTCCTGATATTTTCATAAATGCTCCAAGCATTGGCGTATTTGGAATAGCACGACCAATAGTCTCTTTAGCAATTGTTATACAATCAACTGTATACACCTCTTTACCTTCAAGTTTTGGTTGAGCTTTTTTAAGTTCCTCTGTACTTAGGTGTGTAGTAATAATATATTTGGTATTTTCTTTATGATTTACAGTTACATCACTAGTATACACCAATGCTGGATCAATCACAAAAACATAATCTGGTTCCATATATTTTTCATGATTCATAATAACATTATCATCAACACGATTATATGCGGTCATTGCAGCTCCACGCTTTGCAGACCCATAAAATGCGAAAGCTTGTACTTGTTTACCAGTTGTAGAAATAACATCTGCCAATCCTTTAGCACCTGTCACAGCACCCTGCCCAGCACGACTATGCCATCTAATTTCTAGCATAAATTCTCCTTAAATTATTACAAGAATAATCTCTAATTATTTTAGGTATTTTATGCTAGTTGCTCTTAAATTTAGCTTGGACAACCCACACTTGCTATATTTTAGAAGTTTTTTTAATTTTTAGTATCTTTTATATGCCACAGAACCTCTAAAATATCATTTATTATAACATCTATAAACGATTAATTCTTAATTATTTGTTCGTATCTTTTTCCCACTCTGTATAGTTATACCAAATCCCACTTGGAGAGTTTTGTACATTTTTGATTTTTTTGCTTACAGCTGTTATGGAGTTAGGGATGTATAAAAAGAGGTAAGGATTTGTATCAGTAATCATCTTAAACATTTTTTTCCATATCTTTGAGAGTTTTTTTCTATCTATAATCTCTTGAGACTCCTCTATCATCCTGTCCATCATAGCATCTTTATAACCGACCAGATTAAAGCCACCTTGCTTGTCATTGTCAGAGTGCCAGAACATGTATGGATCAGGAGTTGGGGAGAGTCCCCACCCTAAGAGAACACTATCAAACTTATGTGGAAAGACAACCATATTTAAAAATGCCTGCCACTCCATTACACGCAACTTCACAATCACTCCAGCCTTTTTAAGTTGGTACTGCAGTATCTCCGCTGCATAGGGGCGGATAGCACTTGAGTTGGAAGTGACTATCTCAAACTCAAAGGGGTGTTGTGCATCATACCCCGCCTCTGCTAAAAGTTTTTTCGCTTTTTGTATATCTTTTGTTGGTGTTTTTACATCCTCATTAAAGGCAATAGAACTTGGCAAAAATGGTCCTGTACAGATCTTGGCATGATTAAAAAAAAGTATCTTGATGATCTCCTCTCTATCTATGGCCAAAGAGAGAGCCTCTCTCACTTTTGGATTTTGAAATTTTTTCAAACGAAGATTGAAACCGAGGTAGGTATAGGATTGCGTAATCTTTTCAAATATATTAAATTTTTTGAAAAAGTTATCACTCAGTTGGCGTTCATACTGTATAGGTTCTATGCTCCCTATGTCCAACTCACCCGACTTGAGCATCAAAAAGCGTGTCATAGCATCTGCTATCACATGAAAAGATATCTCATCTATTTTTGGACGCCCTAAAAAATAGTTATCGTAAGCTCTAAGGATGATATTTTTTGAATGTTGCAATTGGTAAAGCTTGTAAGGACCTGTCCCTACGGGGTGGGTATTGAAAGATGCACTCATCAGGTTTTTTTCATCGCGTAAAACATGCTCGGGGATGATCCCCATCATCCATGTCTCTAAGGCCTTAAAATAAACCTGCTTATAGACAACTTCTACAGTATACTCATCTAAAGATTTTACATCCTTTACAAAACGAAAACCTGCACTATAAGGGGAAGATATGGTTGGAGAGATGAGTGTTTTGTAGGTAAAAACAACATCTTTGGCTGTAAACTTTTCACCATCATGCCAGTGTACATTTTTGCGTAGTTCAAAGACTAAGGTTTTATCATCTTTAAAGTAAAACTTTTTTGCTAGATCCCCGATGATGGTTGCATTATCTTTGTCATACTTCACTAGACCATTAAATATAAAACCTGCTATCTCTGAAGAGGAAGAATCAGTCGCTAAGAGAGGATTGAGCCTTGATGGATTTGATGATGTTGCTAGTTGCAAAGTAGAAGCATAAAGAGCAAAAGAAAAAAACAAACTAAAAAGAAATTTCAACTAGTGTATCTCCTGACCATTAACACTGAGTTTTGCATCTTTGAGTTTTATATCAAAGATAAGATTTTGTTCCTCTTTTTTTGCAAAATTTTGTGCCATATTTAACACTGGACTTACGAGTGAAAGTTTTGCGTACATCACCTGAGAGATTTTGAACAAGAGAGATAGATCTATATTGTGCATTAATACAAGTGGATTTGTTGCTAACTTCTTGGAGAGGTCTCGCTCTTCTTTAAAGATGATTTTTGCTTTTAGTTTGAGACCACCTAACTCTTTTGTCTTTCTTGTAGCAAGTTTTTTGATTGAAAAATCTGCTATATCCAAAACCATACCCTTTGAGATTAGCTCAATGATCTTTTCTTGTATTTTAGATTTCGATCTCAAAGAAACCAACTCTCCATACACGGCTGTATCGACCCCTCGAAGAGCTAACTCATAGTCAAATTGATCTGCATCTATGCTCATATCTCTCATTTGTACGCCCATTCTGGAAAAAGAAGTTTTCGTATAAAAGTCAGATTTTGCACTCTGCGTATTTGATGAAAAGTCAAACAAAAGATTTTTTATCTTTAAACTTATCTCAGGGACATCTGGACTTTTGGCACTCCAAGAGATGTTTTTCCACTTAAGTGTTGTTGCATAAATTGTTTTTGATTCAAAAACTGATGTAGAAGAAAAACCAGACAGATCTATCTTCATATTTTCTCTAAGACCCTCCATAGATAAATAAAGTTTCGCAATACTGCTTGAAAGAGCATCGGGTGCTATCAAAAGTCCCTTTCCAGAAAACTTTGCATTGTTTATGAGCATCGAACCTTTTACACCTTGTTTTGTAGCATATGATGCATTGATATCTTTTATGTAGCCACTAAAATCTTTATTTAAAACTTGATAATCAAGATGATACAAAATAGCTTTATCTTTAAGCAAAGCATCTAAATAAGTGAATAAACCTGCATCTTCATTTTTGATATCTTCTACCATCTTTGATGCTAAGGATTTTGGATAGATATCTATTGATACAGCATCATCTATGGGGATATTGCTATACTCTATATCAAATCCTAGTTCTGCACCGTCCATAAGAGCAGCAAAGTAAGGGGGAAGTTGTAAATCAGAGAATTGATTAAGGTAAGATAAAAAACTTTTACTATCATCAATAAGAAATACAAAATGTTTTTTTGTACGCAGAAAATTTGAATCCATACTTGATTCTTTTACTTTGAGTCCATAAGAAGTTAAAACTTCTATCCTGTCTTTAATGTTTGATTCGACTATGATATTGCCAATAAATGGTACTGTTGCTATGATAGCTACAAAAACAATCGAAATGATTAATAATTTTTTCATCTACAACCTTATGGTTTAATAAAAAGTATTATATATTAATAAGTTTAATAAGGAGTTTAGAAGAGATCTTTATTTTTAATATGCAATACCTTTAAAACTTTATTAAAGGTATTGCATGCAAACAAACTATTTTAAAATTTATAATTTGCTATTATTCTATACTGAGTTAATCTTTTAAGTGTTGACACAACCCCCGCAGCAGTTGAAGAGTTATTGTTGGTTACCCATATACCTTTTAACAACAAAGAAAACGCCTTTTTAGTCTTATAGCCTAAAACGACATTATAATCATTTTGGTCATGAAGAAATCTTGAGTTTTTTGTATTTAGGTATGTAAAATTAGTAGAAAATCCTTTGAAACCAGTAAAGTCAAATCCCTGTTTAAAGCCCAATTTAACACCTTGTGAACCACCCATATATATACCACCTGATCCTAATGCACGACCATAGTTTGATAAGAACAAGTTATTTGATGTAATCATATTTGTAAAAAGCGGAGTACCATCCCATGGCAAGACTAAAGAATCATGCTTACTTCCATTTTTAAATACTTTTGAATATGCTAGGGAAAAAGCACTTTCACCTACTTTAGCTTTTACTTTCAAAGCTAAAGCGTTAGAACTGATCGATTTTCCACCAGTAGCAGAACCAGCTTTTTGTAAATTTGTTTGTGCATTACCTATACTCTTTTGAGATATAAACTGTCCGCTATACGCTAATTTGACACCAGATAGATTCTGTGAAAAGCTAGTATCAAGATAGAGTGAGTTCATAAAATTATTTGCATAATAATTATAGATTTTTGCCTTTAAATTTTTGCTTTTATAGTTTGCATATCCGTAATAAACAGTACCCCTATTGGAGCCAGTAATCGCTTTTGTGTTTGCACCTAGTGCATGTTGTATAACATTTACAAATCTATTTGATGTTCTTTGTTTGAACTTACCTATATATGCAAATCCAACTTTAGAATGTTTATTTATATTGTAATCTACAAATCCACCCTCAAAACTTGAAGGGAGTAGTCTTACCCGTTTAGCATTCATCAATGGAGTCTTTAAAATTTTTCGACCATAAGAGAGGTCTAAACCCTTGTGTGCATAAGATAAATATGCTTCACCTAGTATGGAAAAAGAGTCTTTTGCTCTAGCATTATTACCATAGTAATAACCATTGTCTCTACCTATAACAGAAGGATCTACCTTCGCAATATTTTGATTAACAAACATACCATTCGTAGTTAAAAAAGTAACTTTTGAATTAAATCCGTTAAATCTAGCAGTCTCATAACTAAGTTCACCACCTATTGCATTTGCGTGTGCAGATGTATTTGGAGAATTAACCTTCTCTTTATCTGTTTGTATGTAGTAATACTTCAAATTACCACTTGCCTTAGCTTTACTGAACATTTCAGAAAACTTTTGTGCCTCTGTTGCGAATAATGTTGTGGAAAACATTAATAACACCATATATATGTACTTCATTTTTTTCCTTTTGCAGATAAGTAGGAGTGCATAAATAATTTTTATTTATGCACTCCTATTTAATATATTTTATTTTCTTATCTTTTGCGGAGGAATTGTAACAAAAAGTTATTTACCTTAGGTTTGTATTTATAAAATTTTTGTAAAGAAAAGGAAAGGAAAATTTATCAAGACAAAAAGTCTTGATAAAAGTAAAAAGAGAGAAGGATTAACGCTTAGAGAACTGACGAGAACGACGAGCTTTACGCTTACCTGGTTTCTTACGCTCAACAACACGAGAATCACGAGTCATCATGCCTTCTGGTTTTAAGATAGCTTTAATCGCTGGATCAAAAGCTACAAGAGCTCTTGAGATACCATGACGAAGAGCATCAGCTTGACCACCAAAACCACCACCAAGAGTAGTAGCTACGATATCAACTGAAGTATCTTGTTTTGAAAGAACCAATGGTTGTTTCACACGAAGTTTCTTTGCTTCAAGTCCACCTAACCATGCGTCTAATGAAAGACCATTGATTGTGATGTTACCTGTTCCTGGAGTTAACCATACTTTTGCTATAGACGCTTTACGACGACCTGTTGCATATATTTTTGTTGCTGCCATGTAATGAATCCTTATTTAGCAATTTGTGCAGTGTGAGGATGCTCAGCACCTGCATAAATTTTTAGTTTTTTAAGCATTTTAGCACCGAGTTTCGTTTTAGGGAGCATACCACGAGTTGCTAATTTGTATAGCTTCTCAGGGTTTTTCTCTAAAAGCTCAGTCATCTTAACACTCTTAGTTGAACCGAAGTAACCTGAATGAGAAAAATACTCTTTATCATTGACCTTACCAAGACCGTTAAACTTTGCTTTAGAAGCGTTAATGATAACGACGAAGTCACCACAGTCAATATTTGGAGTAAAACATGGTTTATTTTTACCACGAAGTATAGTAGCTACTTCTGTAATCATACGACCAAAAGTTTTACCCTCTGCATCGATCAAAACCCATTTTTGATCAATCTGTTCTGGAGTTGCAATTTTTGTAAATTTCACTTGAGAACCCTTTCGTTGTGTATTTGTTGACGGAAGTATAGCTTCATAAGCTTACAAACCACTTAAATTAAGTCTATTTTAATTAATATTTACTGAATTTCAGCTTTTTTTAAATTTTAAGGATTTCTATATTTTCTTGAAGTAGATAGACTATAAATCCCTCCACCTCCTGCCCTGTTATCTCTTGAATCGCTTTTATGTAGTAACGAACCTGTTTTTCATGATGCTCTTGATAGTTTCGTGAAGACTTATAGTCTATGACATACCAAGAGCCGTTTTTGTGCTTGACTAGCAAGTCTATATAACGCAAATTATTTTTGTATTTTAACGCTTTTTCTTTAAAGTATTTGCCATCAAGTAGATTTACAAATTCTTGATGCTCTAAAAGCAGATGCACCCTGTTGAGTATCTCTTCTACTTCAACCTCATCAAGCATATCTCCATACTTGTTAAGCATCACATCTTTTGCAACTTTTAGA
>Ga0256829_1001057_pt1 | contig 23807 bp, 21 predicted proteins | sample 131447metaG_FD_185979 | JGI IMG/M metagenome (GOLD analysis project Ga0256829, IMG submission 185979) | Hydrothermal vent microbial communities from Lau Basin, Pacific Ocean - 131-447 | ecosystem: Environmental > Aquatic > Marine > Hydrothermal vents | place: Pacific Ocean: Lau Basin | collected...
CTCCCCCTTCGCGGCGGCTCAGCCCCCTCTCCTCTCCCAGTGGGAGAGGAGAGGGGGCGCGCAGCGGGGGTAAGGTGAGGGCGCTTAGATATGTTGATGCTCAACTGCGTAACATGAGTTGGTAATTACCTCCGTGGTGGCAAAACGCCTCTGGCGGTAGTTTTTCTTTGGAGTGCGGCGACGAGTCGCCGCTTTCCAAAGCGGTGCCCAGGCACCACACTCCACAGATTCGCACCGATTGCAACCCCAGAAAGCACAAAAGCGTCGCAGAAAACACAGAAGTTGACTTTGCGTGTTTGTTCCCTTTGCGCTCTTGGTGTGACGCCGTTGTAGTCTTTGGGTTCCTGTGTGCCTTGTCGTTCTCATCGCAGGTGGGCTGAACAGTTACGTAGAAGCGCTGTTTCGCCCCCCGCTTTGGCTCGCTGCGCTCGCCATGGCTCCCTTCTCCCAGTGGGGAAGAGGAGCAAGCCGCCTGGCGGCGGCTTGAGGGGCGAGGGCGTTTCCACAGCCCGGCGGACATTCCTGCAAATTTTGCGTGCCCTCCTTCGGCCAAAGCCAGGCGCCGTGCGCTACCGCTGCTGGTATAATGAAAGGCAATGGCCATTTTGCAGGCAGACGCGCTGGAATTCATTACCCGCTCGGCCGGGCAAACCCGGCGGCTTGGGCTGCGTTTGGGAAAGCAACTGCGCCCCGGCGATGTGCTTGCGCTGGAAGGCGACCTCGGCGGCGGCAAAACCACCTTCGTGCAGGGCCTTGCTGCCGGCTGGGGCTCCACCGACGCGGTTTCCAGCCCCACTTTTGTGCTGGTCAACGTCTACCGCCGCGGCGACGGCCGCCGCCTCTACCACGTGGACGCGTACCGCCTGAGCGGCCCGGCAGAAGCGTGGGACCTGGACCTTCCCGCGCTGGCCGAAGAAGCCCCCCTGGTGGTGGAATGGGCTGACATGATTGCGGAAGCCTTGCCGCCCGACCGCCTGACCATCCGCTTCGTGTGGCTGGGCGAATCTCAACGGGCGCTGACCTTTCACCCCCACGGGGAACGGCCGCGCGCGCTGGCGCGCGCATTGCGGGCGGCCATTTTGCGCGGCGTGTGAGGGCTTTTATGCTTCTGGCGTTAGATACTTCCACCACCCAAATCGGCGTGGCGCTTTACGATGGCGTGCGCGTGCTGGCAGAAGCCTACTGGCAGAGCGGCCGCCGCCACACGCAGGAACTTGCTCCGCTGGTCGCCCAGGTGCTGGAACACACCGGCTTCAGCATCAACGACCTGCAAGCGGTGGGCGTTGCCCTGGGGCCGGGGTCGTTCACCGGCCTGCGCATTGGGCTGGCCTTCGCCAAAGGGCTGGCCGTGGCGCGCGGGCTGGCGCTGGTGGGCGTGCCCACGCTGGATGCCGTGGCAGCAGCCGTGCCCCCGCCGGAAGGCTTCCCTGCCCTGGCGGCCGTGCTGCCGGCCGGGCGCGGGCGGCTGGCGGTGGGGTGGTACACGGCCGCAGAAGGCCGCTGGGAAAGCCGCGACAAGCCGCACACCATGACCGCCGAAGCCCTGGCGCAGGCCATCCGCAGCCCAACCCTGGTTTGCGGCGAAATGCCCCCCCAAGCCCGCACCCGCCTGGCGCGCAAATACAAAAACGTGCGCCTGCCCTCACCGGCGCGCTGTGCCCGCCGCCCCGCCTTCCTGGCCGAACTCGCCTGGGCGCGCTGGCAACAGGGGCAAACCGACCCCGCGGCTTCCCTCGCGCCGATTTACCTGCACACCGGCACCCCCATTCCGGCATGAAGGGTATCTATTCATCCCAGGTAAGGAGAAACCACAGATTACGCAGATTCCGCAGAAAAACATCCACCGATGGGCACCGATTTCCACAGAGCAAAACCCAGACGGCACAAAAACGCCACAGAAAACACGGAAACGCGCTTCGCGTTTTTGCTTTCTTTGCGCCTCGGCGTTAATCCCTGGCCTCTTGTGGATATCATTCTCATAGGGCTGAACAGTGACCATGAAGGTTACCATCCGCCCGATGGAAGACGCCGACATTCCGGCGGTGCAGGCGCTCGACCGGCTGGCGTTTACCGTGCCGTGGCCGCCTTCCGCTTACGCCCACGAACTGCACCACAGCCCGCATTCCCGGCTGTGGGTGGCCGAAGCCGACGGCAAGGTGGCAGGCTTCGCCGTGCTGTGGCTGATTCTGGATGAAGCCCATATCGCCACCCTCGCCGTGCACCCCGCTTTCCGGCGGCGGGGCATTGGCCGAAAGTTGCTGGAAACCATGCTCACGGCGGCACAGGCGAATGGGGCGCGCCTGGCCACGCTGGAAGTGCGCGCCGGCAACTTTGCCGCCCAGGCGCTTTACCGCCGGCACGGTTTTCGGGTGGTAGGCCGCCGCCCGAAATACTACACCGATAACGGCGAAGACGCGCTGATCATGACCGTGATGTTCCCCTCTTCAGCAGAAGGAGACGAAGCCCATGAACGCTGAACAGGTTTTGAGCGCCGTGGCGCAGGAAGTCAACACCTGCTCCCAATGCCCCCTGCACCTTGCGCGGCGCAAGGCTGTGCCCGGCGAAGGCCCGGCGAATGCCGAAATCATGTTCATCGGCGAAGCCCCCGGTTTCCACGAAGACGTGCAGGGGCGGCCTTTTGTAGGCGCAGCGGGGCAATTTCTGGATGAGTTGCTGGAAGGCATTGGCCTCAAGCGGGAAAACGTCTACATCACGAACGTGGTCAAATGCCGCCCGCCGGGCAACCGCGACCCCGAACCGGAGGAACTGGCCGCCTGTGCACCTTACCTTGACCGCCAGATTCAGGCCATTCACCCCAAGGTCATCGTCACGCTGGGGCGGTTCTCAATGGCAAAGTTCGTGCCCAACGCCAAAATCAGCCAGATTCACGGCCAACCCTTCAAAGTCCACGGGCAACTGGTGGTGCCCATGTATCACCCCGCGGCGGCGCTGCACCAGCCTTCCCTGCGGCGGGTGGTAGAGGCCGATTTTGCCCAACTGCCGGAACTCATCCGCCGGGCCGCGGAAATTCCCGAAACCACGCTGGAAGAGCCGCCCGAAAAACAACAACCCAAACAACTTTCGCTGTTTTAGTCGGGGCGTCGGCAGATGGTCGGCAGCCAGGACAGGGAAGGGTTCCATGGCGCATTACCTCATTACCGGGGCCGCGGGGTTCATTGGCTCGCGCGTGGCCGAAATGCTGCTGGAAGCCGGCCATACGGTGGAGGGGGCAGACAACCTCAACGATGCCTACGACCGGCGCTTGAAAGATTACCGCCTCGCGCGGCTGCAGGGCCGCGCGGGGTTCGTTTTCCACCCCCTGGATATCACCAACAGGGAAAGCGTTTTGGCTTTGGGCAAGCGCCCCCGCTACGATGCGGTCATTAACCTTGCCGCGCGGGCCGGGGTACGCTACAGCGTGGAAAACCCGTGGGTTTACATTCAAACCAACACCACCGGCGTGCTCAACCTGCTGGAAATGTGCCGCCGCGCGGGCGTGCCCAAATTTGTGCAGGCTTCCACCTCCAGCCTTTACGGCAAGGGCAACCGCGTGCCTTACCGGGAAGACGCCAACACCGACCGCGTGCTTTCACCCTATGCCGCCAGCAAAAAGGCTGCCGAGGCGCTGTGCCACACCTACCACCATCTCTACGGCCTGGACATCACCGTGTTCCGTTACTTCACCGTTTACGGCCCTGCCGGACGCCCCGACATGGCGCCTTTCCGCTTCATCCAGTGGATCAGCGAGGGGAAGCCGTTACACCTTTTTGGCGACGGTTCGCAGTCGCGCGATTTTACTTATGTGGATGACATCGCCCGCGGCACGATTTTGGGGCTGAAACCGCTGGGCTATGAAATCATCAATTTAGGCAACGACCACCCCTACACCGTGCGGGAACTCATCCGCCTGATTGAAGAAGCCGTGGGGCGCAAGGCGCAAATTGTGCACGAACCCCGCCACCCCGCCGATGTGGAAACCACATGGGCGAGCATTGAAAAAGCCCGCCGCCTGTTGGGGTGGGCGCCCGCGATGGCGCTGCCGGAAGGCATCCGCCGCACGGTGGCGTGGTATCAGGCCGAGCGGGCGTGGGCTGCCCAGGTGAGCACAGGGGAAATGACGTGAGCACTGTTTTCCTGAACCCTCTGCGCAAGCTGCGGGCCGGACAAAGCCGATTTTGGGAAGCCCTGGCCGTAAGCGGCGCGGCGGTTTTTGCCGCCGAGGCGCTGTATTATGCCCGCCACCAGCGGCCGGTGATTGACGAAGGCACTTACCTTTACAAAGGTCTGCTCTTTGCCCGCGGCGTTTATCGGCCTTTTCAGCCCAACGGCCCGTGGATGAATCACATGCCGCTCTCGTTTTTGATTCCGGGCTATGTGCAAAAGTGGTTCGGGCCGGGGCTGGACGTGGGGCGGTATTTTTCTGTGGTTACAGCCCTGGTCATGCTGGTGGGGTTGTGGGCGCTGATCCGCCGCCTTGCCGACCGGCGGTGGGCCGCGGCGGCAGTGTGGGCATTTGCGGCCATGCCCGCGGCAGCGAAGATCTACAGCCTGGCCGTTTCGCAGGCACTGGCCGCGGCGATGTTCGTATGGGCACTGACCCTGGTGGCCGACGAAGAAGGCGCGGCATGGCGGCTGGCCGTGGGCGGCTTGTTGGCCGGCGTGATGGTGATGACCCGCCTCAACATGGTCATCGCGTGGGGGCTGATGGGGCTTTTCCTCACCCGGGCGTGGCCGCGGCGCAGCATCTGGTTTTGGGGAACTTCGCTGGCCGTCATTTTGGGCCTGCACGCGCTGTATTGGCCCCGCATGGCGTGGGTGTGGGCGCGCTGGCTGCCGTCGTCGGTGCATCTGCCGCCCCAGTTCGGCCCTAATCTGAGCACCGCGCCTCACAAAAGCAACACACCGGTGACGATCTGGCTGCGGCTGCAAGCCACGGCCAACGCGCTGGCGGCTTTTCCGCTGGCGTGGGGAGGGCTCTTTGCAGGCATGGCTGCCTGGGCGGCTGGCTACGAAAAGCCCGACTTCCGCCGCCGCATTTTGACGGCCGGGGTGTTGCTGGCCTGGGCCCTCGTGCTCATGCACGGATGGGCTTCGGTGGGCAAATCTTACTGCGTGGATTGCTTCACCACCTATACCGGCTTTTATGCCCCTTTGATGGTGGGCATAGGCGCTATCGGCTTGCAACAAGAGTGGCGGCCCGTGCGGCACGGGTGGATTGCCCCTGCACTGGCCGGTTTGTTGTTTGCCCTGCTGGCCGCAGCCCATTTTTTTGCGCTGCTGGACTGGCTTTCGCGCATCTTCAGGCAGATGGGCTTTTTGGGGGGCTACACTCTTTTGCGGCGGATGCTTTCCTGGCCGCCGACGCACCTTTTCCCCACGCTGCCTCTTTACACTGCCAATCAGATTTTCTGGCTTGGCGCGTTTCTCACAGCCTGTGCCGCCGGAATCGTCCTTTGGCTCTGGCGCGGCCGGCCCACGCCTTCAAAGAACAGCCGGACGTTTTGGCTGGCCGGGGCCGTCGCCTTACTGCTGCTCTCGCCGTTCCCTTTGCTGAGCGGCTCATGGCAGGCTTACGATTGCGCCCCCAATGTGCTGGCCGCCCATCGGCAGGCGGCGGCCGCCATTGCCCGCGCGGTGCCTGCCGGCGCGAGGGTGTATTGGGCAGCCTATCCCCCCACGGTGCTGCTGCGCCTGCAGGGCGGGCGCGTGTTCCCGCAGCAGCTGAACGACCATTACAACTTCCGGCAGGGCGGCGACCCGCAAACGCTGGCTTCCTGGGGCTACTGGAACGAGGCGCTGGCCCGGCAGTGGCTTGCCCAGGCCGATGTGGTGATTACGGATGAGCATGTTTTGCTCGATGGGCCGCCGCCCCCTTTTGAGACTGCCGGTTTTGCCATTCGCCAGGAGATTTCGCTGGTGCCGGAATGCCTGGGCAGGCAAGGCAAGCTGGAAATCATGACAAGGAGCAAGCCGTGAAGGTTTCAGTGGTCATTCCCGTTTACAACGAGCGCGAAAACCTGCCCCTGCTGGCGCAGGCGCTGCAGGAAGCCCTGGCCGAGTGCCGCTACCCGTGGGAAGCCGTGCTGGTGGACGACGGCAGCACCGACGGCAGTGTGGAAGTGCTGGAACGACTGGCAGAAGCGGATGCGGAGCACATCCGTGTCGTCTTTTTGCGGCGCAATTTTGGCCAGACGGCGGCCATTGCGGCAGGCATTGACCACGCCACCGGCGACATCGTTGTGCTGATGGATGCCGATTTGCAGAACGACCCGCGAGACATTCCGCTGCTGGTCGCCAAACTGGAAGAAGGCTACGACGTCGTCAGCGGCTGGCGAAAAGACCGCCAGGACGATTTTCTCACCCGGGTGCTGCCTTCCCGCACGGCCAATGCCCTGATTTCCTGGGTCACGGGCGTGCACCTGCACGATTACGGCTGTACGCTGAAGGCTTACCGCCGCGAAGTGCTGGAAGGCTTCCGGCTCTACGGTGAGATGCACCGCTTTATTCCGGCCTATGCGGCTTCGGTGGGTGCGCGCATCACCGAAATGCCGGTCCGCCACCACCCCCGCAAGTTCGGCCGGTCCAAATACGGCCTCATGCGCACCCTGAAAGTGATCCTGGACCTGTTCACCGTCAAGTTCCTGCTGAGTTATTTCCACAAGCCGATTTACCTGTTCGGCGGGGTGGGGCTGGCGCTGGTTCTGCCCAGCACCCTCTTGCTGGTGTTCCTCATTATCCGCCGCATGGTTTGGGGCGTGGCGCTGTTCACCTCGCCGCTTTTCCAACTCAGCCTGATGTTCATCATTTTGGGCTTCCAGTCCATTCTGATGGGGCTGATTGCCGAATTGCTGGTGCGCACCTACCACGAGGCGCAAGGGAAGCCGACCTATACCGTGCGGCGGGTGCTGAATTTGAAGCAAGAGAGATTCTCTCAAGCAAGGAGTAGGCAGTGAAAGGAGATAGATTGCTCGGCATCGCGATAGGTATCGTGGTTCTCTTCCTTGAGGCCAATCTATGGCATTCTTGGCACCTTACTGGCGGCTTACTCCATTGGAATCTCCACGCTTTGATTTTGGCTGGAGCGTTGGGGGGCATTGCCGGTTCCTTTTGGGTGGTAGTTCTATGGCCTCGGCTCGCTCAACGCGCTGTAGGTACACTTCTCGCTATACGGCCGAGGGCAAAATGGCTGCGTTGGCTCTTGCTAACAGGGTGGGTTGTTGTCTTTCCTTACCTGACCCTGTACAGCCCAGCACGTGAGAAGCTCTTTTCACAAACCGCCTGGTGGTGGCTCTACGGCATTTTTTCCACGGGGGCGGCTTTTTTACTGGCAAGCGACCGGCAGGATCACCCCGCTTTCGCCGATTTTGTCAAAGGCAGCCTGCTCACCGGATCGGTTTTTGCTTTTTTAAGTGCTTATGTCAATGTTTCGTCTTATCCCTTTTCTCTTTCATGGTCAGAAGGCAACTGGTTGTGGGATTACTCTCTCATGTTCAGCCGTGGCCGCTATCTTTATCCTCAAACAGCACCTATCTTCGCATACATTGATAAAGGGCGACAATTTTTATGGGGACTGGTCTATCTCATACCAGGTGTAGGCATTAAGTCCGTGCGCTTTTGGAACGCATTCTTGTTTACGGTGCCCTATTTGTTATTTGGCTGGACGGTTTTTTGGAGGCCAGCAAATAGGCGCCGGTGGGCGTTTTGGGCCGGCTTGTGGGGTTTTTTGTTTTTGAGGCAAGGGCCCATTTACACCCCCTTGCTGTTGAGTGCATGGGTTTTAGTGATCGCCGACATGATATCGCCATGGTGGATCGGGGGACTGCTCGTTGCAGCCTCTGCCTATTATGCGGCTATAACTCGTTTTACGTGGGTCCTGGCCCCAACGTTGTGGGCCATACTTTTTGTCGCGAGCAAGGTACAGCAAGCAAGTGATTGGCATGTGCTTTGGAAGAAAAAAGGGTGGTTGGTAGGTAGCGCCATCTTGGGGGGAATCCCGAGCCATGCAATGTCTCAGTTCATACAAAACGGCATGGTGGTCATGCAACGTGCTTTAGGAACAAAGACTGTCGTGAAGGCCACGCCACAGCCCGCCGACCTTGTAGCCCGCCATCCCCTCATTTGGAGCCGCTTATGGCCTAATGCGACGTTCCCTTTGGGCATCGTGTTGGGCACCTTGCTGGCAACGGCTCCCGTCGCGTGCCTGTGGTGGATATGGCGACGGAGGAAAACATGGCACTTGCACTGGAGCGCGGAAGCCGTCGTGGGCGCTATCCTCACTGTATTCTTGGGCATAGGGATCATCGTAAGTCTGAAAATCGGGGGCGGCAATAACTTGCATAACCTGGACATGTTCTTTTTAGCACTTCTCTTAATCACAGCCGCTTTCTGGCAAGAGGGAGGAGCAGAGTGGCTACAAAAGCGCGCACACACTTTGTGGGAACAAAGTGCATTGTTCAGTTTGGTCATTGTGCCAATGTACTTCGTGTTTGCAGCCGCTTCACCACAGCACATCCCTGAAAAGCGCTGGTGGGAACCCGCGCTCAAAGCGGTCCAAAACTCCGTTCAGGACGCAGTAACCCACAAAGACGAAGTGTTGTTTCTTGACCAAAGGCAGTTGTTAACCTTTAAGTTTGTGAGGGAAGCACCTTTAGTGCCTGATTATGAACAAATGTATATGATGGATCAAGCCATGGCCAACAACGTGCCTTATTTTGCCCATTATTACCATGACCTGGCACGGCATCGCTTTGCCGTAATTATTAGCAGCATTCTGGACACCCATTACCAACCGCCAGGGAAACACAATTTCGCGGCCGAAAACAATGCCTGGGTGCGCTGGGTCGCCATCCCCACATTGTGTTTTTATCAAAGAAAATCCGTATTCCCTGCGGCAGGTGTAGAAATTCTGGTGCCTCGCGAAGGTACACCCGATTGCCAGGACGTCCTGCCGGTTCCGCCTGCCCCTTAGCGGCCCCTTTCTGAATGGCAAACTCTTCTTATGCGCATTCTCGTTTTCGTGCACGAATACCCGCCGGTGGGCGGCGGCGGCGGCAAGGTGGCGCAGGAAGTCGCCCGCGGGCTGGCGGCACGCGGGCATGAAGTCCGCGTGCTCACGGCTCACCACGCCGATCTGCCCCGCGGCGAAACCGACAGCGGGGTAGAAGTCTTCCGCCTGCGCTCGTGCCGCCGCGAGGCCTACCGCGCCGACCTGCGGGCGATGGGCTGTTATGTGGCCGCAGCCACCTTCGCCGGCTGGCGCATGGCGCGCCGCTGGAAGCCCGACGTCCTCCACGCCCACTTTGCCGTGCCTGCAGGGGCGGCCGCGTGGGCCGTGGCACGGCTGACAGGAACGCCCTACGTGCTCACCGCGCACCTGGGCGATGTGCCGGGCGGCGCACCGGAAAAGACCGGGCGCTGGTTCCGGTGGGTTTTTCCCTTCACCCGCCCCATCTGGCGCGGTGCGGCGCAAATTACCGCCGTCAGCGCCTTCACCCGCCGCCTGGCGCAGGCGCATTACCCCGTGAACATCCGGGTCATCCCCAACGGGGTGGATGTGGAAGCCCTGCGGCCGGCTGCTTTCCACCTGCACCGGCCGCCGCACATCCTCTTTGCCGGGCGCCTGATGCCGCAGAAGAACCCGCTGCAGGTGGTGCGCGTCTTGCGTCGCCTGCGCGGCCTTCCCTGGCGTTGCACGATGTTGGGCGACGGCCCCTTGCGCGCCGAAGTGGAAGCCGCCGTGCGCGCCGCAGGGCTGGAGGCGCGCGTCGCCTTCCCCGGCTGGGTTACGCCGGAAGAGGTGCTGGCCCGGTTCGACGAGGGCGACATCCTCTTCATGCCTTCCCGCAGCGAGGGGCTGCCGGTGGTGGGGGTGCAGGCGCTCGCCAAGGGGTTGGCCATCGTCGCCGGGAAGGTGGGCGGTTTCCTGGACGTGGTGGCCGAGGGCGAAAACGGCTTCCTGATTCCGCCGGAAGATACCACAGCCGCGGCGGAGGACCTGCGCGCCTTGCTCACCGAGCCGAAACGCCTGCGCGCTTTTCGGGAAGCCAGCCTGCGCCGCGCCCGCCGCTTTGACCTGCAGGCGGTGGTGGCTGCCTACGAAGAAGTTTTGACCCAAGCCAGTGCTTTGTGAGGGATGCCGTGCAGTTGATGTTCAATTTCCATGACATTGTTGCCTTTCAACTGGAAACCGACGACGCGGAAGCCGCCGCGTTTTTCCGGGCCGAATATGGGGTGTATGTGAGTGCAGACCTGCCTGCACACATACCGGTGGTGCAATTGCACTTTCGGCGCGGCGCGAGGCACAAAGCGCCGGCAAATTGGGTGCGCCACACCCACAAGGTGCTGGCCCGCTGGGCTTACCGCATTCACCTCGGCGATGACCGGGCGGCGATTGAAGCCGTGGGCAACCGTTGGGCGATCCCCATGATCCACCACATGCTGGTGCACCCCTCGCTGCGTTACCTGGCCGCGCGGCGCGGTGTGCTGATGCTCCACGCGGGCGCCGTAGCCGGCCGCCGGGGCAGCATGCTGTTTACCGGCCACGGCGGCGTGGGGAAGACCACCACCGTTTCGGTGCTGCTGGTGCATGGGGGCAAGAACCTCGGCCTGCACGCCGACGATTACGTCTTCGTAACCCCTGAGGGCGCCACCTACTCGTACCTGACCCGCTCGCACCTGTACTGGCCGCTGCTTTCGTGGGTGCCCGAACTGCGCAGGCGGCTTCGCACGGTGGAGAAAATGCGGCTGTGGGTGCTGGGGAACATCCGCCGCTGGAGCCACGACCGCATCAAGTGGCCTGTGCGCGTGGAACAGGACAAACTCTGGCCAGGGAAGCCCAAAATGCGGCGGGCAAAACTCACCTCGCTGGTGTGGCTGGCGCGCGGCGAAGGCACGCGCGCGGCGTTGCAGCAATTTTCGCCCACACCCGAAGACCTCGCCGCACTGCTGGAAATGAACTTCCACGAAGCGCGCCACTTCCTGGCGCTTCTCCAAGCCCAAAATGAAACGCACGCACCGCAGATCAAGGTCTGGCGTGAACGTGAGCAAGAACTGTTGCAAAGGCTGGCGGCGCACGTGCCTTCCTACCGCCTGACCCTGCCCCGCGAAGGGAAAGACACCTCTTTTCTGCCCGATTTGCTTCGGCTGGTAGACCAATGAAACAAAGCCGCTGGTTTTGGGTCAAAGCCATCGGCACATTGCTGGCTATCGGCTTGCTGGGGTGGCTGCTGGCAAGGCAAGATTGGGGCGCGTTGTTCAAAGCCCTGCAGCGGCTTTCCCCACAAGTGCTGGCGGCAGCGTTGGGGCTGTATTGGCTTGGCCTGCTGGTGAACGGGTGGCGCTGGCACACCCTGTTGCACGGTGTGGGCATTCCCGTGCCTTTCGGGAAAACCGTCCGCCTGACCCTCGCGGGGGCTTTTGCTTCCAACTTCCTGCCTTCCACCATCGGCGGCGATGCCTTGCGTGTAACCGGCATTCTGGATTTTACCGATACCCGCACAGCACTGGCCTCGGTGGTAGCCGACCGGTTGGTCAACGTGCTCGCCATGTACAGTTTTCTGCCGCTCACCTGGGAAACCTTCGGCACGCTGCTCCCCGCGTTGGGGCAGGAAGGCAGGCGTGCCGTGGCCTGCAGTGTGGTCTTCCCCCGGCAGATATGGGCCTGGGTGCAGCGTTTTGTGCAGGCTTTGGGCGCCTGGGCGCGGGCGCCGCGCACCCTGTTGGCCGGGCTGGCAATATCATGGCTTTCGCTTTTGCCCCCCTTCACAGCCACGTGGCTTCTGGCGCGGGCCTTGGGCATTCCCGTGGCCTGGTACGAGGTAGCCGGCGCCACGGTGATTTCCTACACTGCAGCCCTGCTGCCGGTTTCCCTGAACGGCTACGGCGTGCGGGAAGTCACCATGGTTGGGCTCTACACGCTGCTGGGCGCCGACGCAGGGCAGGCGGTAACTTTGGCTCTGGTGACGCGCTTCCTGATGATGCTTTCCACCGTCAGCGGTGCGCCGTGGGTGGGGGAAGCCGTGCCCAACGCGGGTATAATACCGCCCAAGAACCGCAGACCGTAATTACCGAAACAACCGCCCTAACGGCATCTGCCGCGAGGATAAACTATGGCCGATTCCATGCCGGAAAGGATTGACACGCGAGGCGTTCTCTGGTGGGCAGGGTTTGTTACCCTGGGGAGCGTGCTCTGGATTGGATATTTCCTCAGCCGGCCGTGGTGGTTTGGGCATCCGGTGCCTGCGGGCATGTGGGGCAGCGAGGTGGCGGCCATCGCCCTGGGCACTTTGGCGCTCTGGGGGCTTGTATGGCGGCAGCGGCAGGGCGGCACGGACGCGCTGCCACGCGCTGCCCGCCAGCCGTTGTGGTTGTGGGGCTGGGGGTGGCTGACATGGTTGAGCCTCGGGCTGGCGCTGACGCCTTCCGCTTTTTGGGAAGGCAACTTTCGGGCAGCCGTACTGTGGCAGCACAGCCTGCTGCTGTGGTTTTGGCTGGCATGGCTTGGCGGAAGTGCGTGGCTTCTCGGCTGGAAGCAGCAGGGGGCTTTCCGCCGCCCCACCCTCACCGGCGGACGCACTTTTCTGGCAGTGCTGGCGCTGCTGGCCGCAGCGGTGCTGTTGATCATCGCCACCGGCTGGGGATGGCGCCCTTCCCATTACTGGCAGGGCATTGGCGTTCCCATGCTCAGCGGGCAGGTGTGGCTGTTGCTGACCTTCTGGGGCGGCATGGTGACGTTAGGGCGGGTGGTGCCTTCCCGTTTCTGGCGGCACCTCAAGGCACGCGATGCCATCGTGGTGGTCGTCCTGTGGCTGGCGGCTTTCGGCATTTGGCAGCGCACCGCGCCCGCACCCACGCACTTTCAACCGGCAGCATTCCCTCCAAACTACCAGCGGTACCCTCTCTCAGACGCGGCACGCTATGGCCTGGCCGGTGAGCAGGCAGTGCTGGGCTATGGTTATTTTGCCGGTGGAGCAATGCCTCGGGGCACGCTATTCAATGCACATCTGGGCTTTGCCGGTTTGTTAGCGCTGATTGAATTGTGGGCGCGGCGAATTTCCACCATCACCACCGCGCTCCTGTTCCTGCTGGCATGGACCCCGGCGCTGTTGTACCTGCTGGGGGCGCTCGCTCATTCGCGCACCGCAGGGCTGTTGCTGGCGGGCTTTGAAATTCTGCACGAAAGAAACGCCATTCTGCACGCCGACCTTTTTCACGTCACCTCGCACGTCCACATGTGGGCTACCGAACCCCTGCTGCGGGAAACCTTCGTGCTTCTGACGCTGGCCGCGGTGCTTTTCCTGCAACGCCCGTGGAAGCGCAAAGCCTGGCTGTTTGCCGTGGGGACGCTGCTGGCCTTTGGCTTTCTCGTGCGGCGTGAGGTGCTGGCCCTGATGGCGTTGGCGCCTTTGCTGGTGCTGCCGGTTTTGGCCGGCGAGGAACGCCGGCTCAAACGGCTTGCCCGGGCCGTCGTTTTGGGCAGTGTGTTGCTGGCGGGCATGGCGGCCGTGCTGGTGCTGTGGGCTGCACGCGGGGAAGCCCTGGCCCTCCGCCCCCCCGCCACGCAACACAAACTTCCTGCCTTGCAATGGTTTTTCCTCGAGCCGGTAGAAAGCGCACTTTCGCCGACATTTAGGGAAGAAGTGTTCAAAAGCCAAGCCGCCGCACCGCCGACGCCCGCGCCGTCCCCCCAACAGCCTGCATCTTCCTCCCACGCAACACCGGCAAGCCACACCACGCCCCTTCCTGCCACACCCATGGCCGCGGCACCCGCAGCCACACGCACCCCTACACCGCCTTCCAAACGCCCTCCGGCGGCTTCCTCAACCGGCCTCTGGGGCCGCCTTTCTCAATGGCATGAAGGCTTGCTCGTGGCCATCGGCGATTTGTTCATCCGGAATATCCTCGCGTTGGCGCTTGCCTTTCCGCCGGTGCTGCGCTTTTACCCCATGACATGGGTGGTGGATGAAAAAGTGCCTCTCTGGCGGAACTTTCTCACCTCTCCCTGGTATCGGCTGCCCGGCGAAACCGTGCTTTTGTTCCTGCTGCAAGGCCTCGTGCTGGCTTTGGGCATCGCCGTGCTGTGGCGCAAACGGCGGGAAGCCGCCGTCTTCCCGCTGGGGTTGCTGGTGTTTTACCTGGGGGCAAGCGCGGTGGCGCGGGACACCGGCGGGCGGTACATCGTGCCGCTGGACTGGGTGCTGCCGCTGTTTGTGGTCGTGGGAGGGGCAACTTTGCTGCAGGAAGGCGCGGCCATGCTGGGCGGCGCTTTGCCTGCCTGGCTGCAAACGCCGCTGGTTTTTGCGGAAGACGCGCCGCGGCTTGCCCGCCGCGGATGGCAACTGGGCGGCAGCGTGGCGCTGCTTTCCCTGGCCATGGTGGCGCTGGAATTCGGCGCCATGGGGTGGGTGGCTTATTCCGGGCAGGCCGGGGCCAGCACCTGGCCGGCCACCACGCCGCCCCGCTGGCGTCCCGCCGCTTCCGATGAAATTCTGCACCGCCTGGATATGCTGCGCGTGTGGCCTGAAATGCCGTGGCCGCGGCAGCAAGTGCAGCAGGCTCTACAAAAACGCCAGGTGCTGGGCGGTTGGGGGTATCTCTTTTACCCCCGCTATGTGCAGCCCACCGACGACTGCGGCGGGCCTTGCTGGCCCGGCGAGATCAACTCCCCTTCTCTGCTCTTCACCGGCATTCTGGGGGGCGTGGGGCAAATGCGCTTCCGGCTGCCTCTGGCCGCTCCCCCGCCGCGCCTGCAAGACGGCAGCGAGATGATTGTGCTCTTTTGCAAACCGGCCCAATGCCACGTGTTTGCCTGTTCCGAGGCCCTGGCGTTGATTCAAATCAGCCGCCCGACAACGCCCTCGGCAGCCGGGGAAGCCGCGGTTTTCGTGCCGCCGCGGGAAGCCCTCGCCTGTCCACGGCCCTGAGCCTCCCCCGCCGAAGTTCGCCAGAACGCCGCCAAAGTGCCAAAAGCGCAAAGGCAAGGGGCGCAAGGCTGCCCGCCCCGGCGCTCAACGTAACTGCTCAGCCCGTCTGCGATGAAAACGACCAGGCGCAGAGGAGACCCGACAGCGTCACGCCAAGAGCGCAAAGGGAACAAAGACGCAAAGCCAACTTCTGTGTTTTCTGCGACGCTTCTGTGCTTTCTGGGGTTGCAATCGGTGCGAATCTGCGGATGATTTTCTGCGGAATCTGCGTCATCTGCGGTTTCCCCTGACCGGAGCTGAACAGTTACCGCTCAACGGTGAGGGGGGCGCGCCGATGGCAGCGGCTCCGGCACGAGGTCAATCAGCGGCCGGCCGTCGCCGTTGCGCCAGATTTCCACAGGCGTGCCGTACACGCGGCGCACAGCCTCGGCGGTCAGCACTTTGGCAGGCTCGCCCACACTCACCACCCGTCCTTCCGCAAACAGCGCCAGCCGGTCGGCAAACCGTGAAGCAAGGTTGAGGTCGTGCATCACCATCAGCACCGCCATGCGGCGCTCGCGGCTCAGGCGGCGCACCAGACCCAAAATGTTCGCCTGATGCCGCAGGTCAAGGTGGGTGGTCGGCTCGTCCAACAGCAAAACGGGGGTTTCCTGCGCCAGGGCACGCGCCAGCAGCATGCGCTGCTGCTCGCCGCCGGAAAGATGCCCCAAGAGCCGGTCGGCCAGGGGGAGCAGGTCGGTTTGAGCCAGAGCGCGCGCCACCGCGGCGCGGTCGCTTTCCCCCAACGCGCCCAGCCATGAAAGATAAGCCGTGCGCCCCAAAGCCACGGCCTGCCGCACGGTGAACATGGGCGGCAGGCGGCGCGCCTGCGGCACCACCGCGGCCAGGCGGGCGCGCTCGCGCGGCGGCATTTTCAGCAGGTCGCGCCCTGCCCACAGCACCGCCCCGCCCCGCGGCGGCAGTGTGCCGCTCACTACCCGCAAAAGCGTGCTCTTGCCCGCACCGTTCGGCCCGGCGAGCGCCAGCACCTCGCCGCGCGCCACATCCAGCGTCACGCCGTGCAGCACTTCATGTTCGCCGTAAGCAGCGGTGAGGCCGCGGATTTGGAGCATGGCTATGCCCTCCCTCTCTTCGCCTTCTGGAGCACCCAGAGGAAGAACGGCGCGCCGAACAGGGCGGTAACAATGCCGACGGGCAGGGTTTGGGGGGCCAGCAGGGTGCGCGCCAGCAGGTCGGAAAGCAAAAGCACGCTCGCGCCGCCCAAAAGCGAAAGCGGCAACAGGCGGCGGTAGTCTTCGCCCCAAAGCAGGCGGGCGATGTGCGGCACCACCAGCCCCACGAAGCCGATCACGCCCGCAAACGCCACCGCCGCGGCGGTGACGAGCGAAGCCGCACCCAGAATCAGCAGTTTAGCGCGCCCCGCGTGCAGCCCAAGTTGCTGCGCCTGCTCTTCGCCGAACTGGAGCACATTCAGCGGATGCCCCGAAACCAGCAGGATGGCTTCCCCCGCCAGCCAGTAGGGCAGGACGGCGAGCACGGGCTTCCAGCCGTTGAGCGGCGCGCCGCCGAGCAGGTACACGATGGCGCGCCTGAGCGTGCCTTCGGACTGGAGCATGAGGAACGACGTGACGGCCGAGGCCAGCGCACCTACCGCCACTCCCGCAAGGATGAGCGTGTGCGTGGGCACATAGCCGTTCACGCGGGCGAGGGCATACACCAGCGCCACCGTGAGCAGCGCGCCCGCAAACGCCGCCGCGGGGATGAGGAAACCGCCCGCCGCCACGCCCCCCCCCTGCAGGGCAATCGCGGCCACCGCGCCCAGCCCCGCCCCCGATGCCACGCCCAGCAGGTACGGGTCGGCCAGCGGGTTGCGGAAGACGCCCTGATAGGCCGCGCCGCTGCTCCCCAGCGCCGAGCCGGTGAGGAAAACCAGCGCGGTGTGCGGCAGACGCAGTTTGAAGACAATGACCGCCATGAATGCGGGCACATCGGAAGGCGCGGCGGCGCCGCGCATCCCGGCCCACAGCAGGCGCGCCAGCTCCCGCGGCGGAATGCTCACCGCACCGACCGCCACACTCAGCGCCAGCGCCGCGGCAAGCACCACAAGGTTCAAAACAACGGCATGCCGGAAAGGTGAACGCATGGAAAATACCTGCAGAGGCGAGGCAATGCCTCGCCCCTAACCTGTGGGCCTGGTTGACTGACAAATCTTACCTGGATGGTTCTCGCACTTGATCTCTCCCTACCCCCGCTCTGGCGACGCAGTAGCGTCGCCAGAGCCGCCCCCTTCCCTCCCTTAGTAACTCACGTTACGCAGCAGTGATTGACAGACAGCAATTTCACCCTATGAAACCGTTGAACATTCGGCTTTTTCGCCCTCACCACTCCCCCAGAGCCTTGCTTCGCGGCGGCTCAGCCCCCTCTCCTCTCCCAGTGGGAGAGGAGAGGGGGCGCGCAGCGGGGGTAAGGTGAGGGCGCTTAGATATGTTGATGCTCAACTGCGTAACATGAGTTAGTAAGGGAGGGAAGGGGGCAGATGAGCCGAGCGTCTGGCCTGAGCGAAGTAGGAGGCCAAGTGAGGCTCATCGGGGGATAGGAGAGATTAGCCACGAGGCAGAGTTTTGTCAGTCAATCAGCCTGTGGACACAAATCTATCGTTTGCACACCGCGCCGACAAGGTTCTGCTCAAGGTGCCTGGTCAGGTCTTGGGCGCAGAACACGTCGGGGTGAAGCATCACGGCGAGCGTTTCCAACCCGTCCACCAGCCGCGGGCCAGGCACGCTCAGTAGGTTGGGGTCAAAGGGGTAAACCTTGCCGTCTTTGACGGCTTTGATAGCGTCCCAGCCGGGGCGCTTGGCAACCGAATCGGGCGTTACGCCGTAGGGCGCATCGGCGAGCAAAATGATGTCGGGGTTTTGCTTCACCAGTTCCTCCGCGCTGATTTGCGCCCACGGCTTGCCCAACGCATCGCCCACATTTTTGCCCTTCGCCATGTGAATCAGGGTGGAAATGAACGTGCCGGGGCCGGCGGTGTAGGGGTTGGCGGGGTCGGTCGCGTCCAGTTCGTAGAAAACCAGCGGCTCGGCGTTCACATCTTTGAGGGAATCCGCCACAATTTTCACGCGTTCCTGCAGTTGGGCAATGAGTTTCTCGGCTTCCTTTGCATGGCCGGTGAGTTTAGCAAGGTCGCGCAGGTTTTGGTAAAGCCCGTTCAGGTCTTTGGGGTTGGCCTGCCAGAACACCGTGAGACCGGCATCCTGCATTTGCTTCACCTGGTCTTTGGAGATAATCGCCGCCACGATGACCAGGTCGGGCTTTTGGGCAAGGATGGCTTCCAGCGGCAGTTTGCCGAACAGGCTGCCCACGCTGGGCAGTTTGGCCGCCGCTTCGGGGTATTTGGAGTTGTCGTCGCGCGCTACCACCTGCGAGCCCGCGCCAATGGCAAACAGGCTTTCAGTGATGGAAGGCGAAAGCGACACAATGCGCCTGGGCGGGGCTTTGAGGGTGATGGTGTTGCCCAGGCCGTCCTTCAGCACCGTGGGGGTTGGCGTCGGGGTTGGGGGAATGGGCGTTGCCGTGGGCGGAAGCGGTGTTGGCGAAGGCGGCGCCTGGGTGGGCGCGGCGGTCGGCCGCGGCGTTGGGGTGGCAGCCTGGCCGCAGGCGGTCAGCAGCAAGGCGGCTGCAGCCACCCCCAGGAAGAGGAAAGAGACTTTGCGGTACACGAGCACCTCCTTGGTGTGATGGGATTGGCGGCTCCGGCTTTACCTAAAAACCACAGATTACACCGATTGACCTGGTTGACTGACAAATCTCCCAGTATCACCTTTGGGGCTTGATCTCTCCCTTCCCCCGCTACGGCAACGCTGCCGCGTCGCCGTAGCCGCCCCCTTCCCTCCCTTACTAAGGGAGGGAAGGGGGCAGATGAGCCGAGCGCAAGCGGAGGCTCATCGGGGGATAGGAGAGATTTGGTAAACAACTGAAGTTTGGTCGGTCAATCAGCAGATTGACACAGATTTTTCTGCGGAATCTGCGGTTTTTTCAACCATCCAATCGGTGAAAATCTGCGCAAATCGGTGGAGAGAATCCATTTGGTAAAGCCAAGAGCCAGCCAGAACGGAGTGGATGGTGCCCGCGGGAGGGAGAAACAAAAACCCCTGCCCATCGGACAGGGGTGAGGGGGAAACACAGCACATCAGCAGCGCTTGCGCTCCCACTCCCTTCCGCGAGGGCGTGGAAACCGGTCAAGGCGGGCGACCTGGCTTCCCGCCGTAGCGGCGGGTTACAGTTGCGGGACAGCGCCGGACTTTCACCGGCTTCGCCTTTCAGCCTGCCCATCCGGGGGTGCAGGCACCTTGACCGAGTTGTAAGGCTATTGTATCGGCATTGTGCCCGGGCGTCAAGCCGGGCGCGTTCTGGGTCATTGTACCGCAGCGGGTTGTTGAGCACATAAGCGTAGCGGTTCAGCGCCTGGGGGTTGTCCCGAAGTTTACAAGCGTTTATAAAACAGTAGAGGCTCCAGAATTTGGTGCTTTTTCAGCATAAGCGAAATTTACGTTTACTTTGCTCTGTGAAGCGTTACATCTAAGTAAGCTCCTACGGGTTCTCCGGAGGCTTTATTTTTCCTTCCCCGTATTACTATGTGAAGGACGATGGTTTTAACGTTGGTAGGAATTTCAGGATAGACCAAAATCTGTTCCATGCCACCTTCTGGCAAGGGAGGGAGAACTAATCCCTGGGATAGCGCAGGGAACGTGCGAGCAAGCACTCTCTGCCATCCATTCTGCAGTAAAGCGAAAATTTGAAGTCCGTAGCTGCTTGAGAAATATAATGGGTCTTGGGAGGTGTTGACTATTAACACCCTGATGGGTGTGCCGATAACCTCATCAGAAGTTTCGCTTTTTAGCACGATTGTATTATTGACGTCAGAAATTCCCTCTAGTCCTTTTACTTCGTGGTTGGCTTTGCTCGTACAAGAAGACACGAAAAAGGTCAGTACAATAAGAAAAAACAACGCCTTTGTGCCTTTCATGAAACGCCTCCTTGCCCTCAATCAAGGATACCCTATCATGGGTATTCTCCATACTGCCGCCTGTACTATCCTGGCACAATAAAATCCACCTTTTTGATGCATTCAAAAGTGGCTCCCAAATATATCGTAACTTGTAACTTTTGCCCTATCCCAATTGTCTAACCCTGTGAGCACTATCATGGGGCTACCAGAAAAAGCAGGAACTGTTGTGGAAAGTAAATCCATCCTGATGCGTTCACCTGGTTTGATGGATAGTGTCAAGTTTTTTCTGTAAAAAGACACGGACGATGGTGTCCTGAAGGCCAGGATGACAGGCTGTTACGGCGCAGGGCGAGCAGTTTCCTCCTTAAAACGCAGGTAGACTCGCCCGGTTTCCCAGGCTTCGCTTTGCTCCATCAGCACGGCGCTCACCAACCGCAAGCACGAAGCCTCGCTGGGGAAAATGCTCACCACTCGCGTCCGCCGCCGGATTTCCCGATGCAGCCGCTCGACCACATTGCTGGTGCGCAGCCGCCGTTGGTGGTTCTTCGGGAACGCAAAAACGGTGAATCCTTCCGGCAGATTGACCTCAGCCCACTTCGCTAAGTGTGGTGCCTTCTCGGCATAATCTTCCACGAATGCCTTGAGCAGTTGTTCAGCCGCACCTCGGCTGGAAGCATTGAAGATTTCCCGAATGCGTTCGTCCACTTCCGTCTGCATCGCCTTCCGGGGCACATAAGCCTGGGCATTTTGTTGCAGGTGGAACTGACAGCGCTGCCAGGGAATACCGCCAAAGACAGCCTGGCGAGCCGCTCGCAAACCAGCATGGTCGTCGCTAATGATGAGTTCCACACCTCGCAAGCCCCGTTGCACCAGGCTCTGCAGGAAGGTGCGCCAGTGTACTTCCTGCTCGCCCAGAGCCACAGAAACCCCTAAAACGGTGCGTTTGCCGTCTTCTCGCACGCCAACGGCCTTCAAAACAGCCATATCTCGCACCTGGCCACTTACCCGAACATGCTCGTAGTGGGCATCCAGATAGAGATAGGGTGTCGCCTGGTCGCCCAGGCTGCGTTCCCGCCATGCCTGGAGCGTTTCGTCTAAGGCTTATGCAGCCTGGCTAACGGCCGTGGAGGAGATTTTCACGCCCAGAATCTTTTCCACGAGGGCAGCCACTTTGCGGGTGGCTACACCGAGGACATACATCTCTGCGAGCGCCAGCATCATGGCTCGTTCACTGCGCTGGCCTTTGGTGAGCACAGAGGGATAAAAGGGCCCCTTGCGCACCTGGGGCACCCGGACCTCAATGGAGCCAAGACGGGTTTTGAGGGTCTTGGGCTTGAAGCCATTAGCGTAATCCTGGCGGTCTGGAGTACGTTGGTAGGGTGCGGCTTGAAGGTATTCCTGACGTTCGGCGAGCATGACGGCGTTGAGCAAGGTTTGAACAAGCTCAGGGAGTGCATCCAAACCTCGTTGAATCAGATCCTCCAGGAATGACTCGGGTAGGGTAAAATAGGATTGATGGGACATGGTGGTACCTCCTTGTGTTGGGTTTTGGGCCTTCAAGGATACCACCGGTCCCATCGTTTTTACAGAAAAAAGTTTACACTACTGTTTGAATGAATCTTCCTTTGTAATCGTTAGAGTTGGTGTAGTATGAAAAGATTGCTGAGTCCGCCTGGTTAGCCAGCATCTCTCCTTATATGTGAGCATTGCGGGCGAAAGGGAATAGGGACGAATTTCGCTCGACGTGCTATCCGTTGAGGGGGTAATTTGTCTGCTTTGAGATAGCCTTTCCGTTGAACTGTTTTCCCGTGCCGTGCTTGACAACACCGCTAAATAGACTATAATTGTGACTATGAGGCCGCCGTCACGCTATGAAATTATTTACGCGCCAATAGTGAAAAACCATGTCAAAGCCCTCGGGCGGCGATATTATTCTCTTATCCGCCGAGTCATTGAGGAGCAGTTGACTTTTGAGCCGCTTCGGGAGACGCGAAACCGAAAACCCCTCAAACGGCCGGCGTGGTTTGGGGCGACTTGGGAACTCCGTTTTGGGCCCAATAATCGTTTTCGGGTGTTTTACAAAGCAGAGCCAGAGCAAAGAACAGTTTTTGTGTTGGCAATTGGAGAGAAGGATGGAAACAGGCTGATCATTGGCGGCGAGGAGATAGAGATATGAGAATCGCATCGGTAGCAGAAGTGAAAGCAAAGTTTAGCGGGTATTTGCGCAGGAGCAAGGAAGGGCCAGTTGTCGTGACAAAAAATGGGAGACCGGTGGCTGTGCTTTTAGCAGTAGAGGACGAGGAAGAGTTAGAGCGTCTTTTGTTGGCGTATTCCCCTCGTTTGAGGCAAATCCTGCAAGCGGCGGAACAGCAAATTCAGAAGGGGCAAGGGCAAGCGCATGAGGAATTTTGGGCTGAAGTAGAAAGCGAAGATACAAACAGCGTTGCTGGCTAACCCCGCGTGCAGCGGACGCGGCTTCGCCGTGGGGGTGGTCGGGCAAAGTTGAGTTGCCAGCAATGTCCGTGGACGGCGCCGGCGTGCCGCTAACGCCCACGATAGTCACGTGATTAGGCCAATACGATATTTGGCAGCGTTGTGTATTTCCAGAGATTCCACATCAAAGCGGCGAGCGTTATAGGAAAAATAAGGGTAAGGTAAACGTTAGGTGGCAAAATGCTTGAGCAGGCGAAGTGACGTTGATTAGCCTGATCTTTTAGACCCCAGCGCGAGAAATCAAAAAGGAGTTGGAAGAACTCTATGATGGGCACTGAGGGCTCGTTAGGTTTACTTTCCTCTGATGGAGGAGCAATTTCTTGTGGCACCATGACACCTGCAATAAATTTTTGTGTTCCCAGCAAATCATTTGGAAGCAATGGTAGCAAAGGTGTTGCAGGCGACCCTCCTCCCACGCACTCGCTGCCTTCCAGGCCACACTCACTGAGGCAATGCCCACTGGGGTCGTTGTACCGCAGGGGGTGTTGCGGGCGTAGGAGGTTAGGGCCTCGGCGAAGCATCAAAGTAAAACTGTTCTCTTAAGGATCTCACTTTTTTGCAAGATCGCGCCTTTCTCCGTGAAATTGATCACTTTCCTCGGTGTAATGTTATGTCAAGGTAGGCGCCGATCTTCCTACGAGAATCTTGTCCATACCCCGCGATAGTGATACGTAAGACAATGTCTTCAAGCGTAACACGGGCGGGAAGAAGGGGAAAAATGAGGAGTTGATCCAGCCCTCCTTTGGATAGAGGAGGAATAATAATAGGCCCTTGCTCAGAGTAGTGAAAGCGATTGGGGATTTCCATCCACCCTTTCTTTGTGAGAAGGTAAAGGTGTAGATTATAGTTGCTGGGAAACTCCACGCTTTCTTCCGATTTGTTCACGACCGCTATACTCAAGGGTGCACCGGCCTTAAACTCGGGGCTGGCGTTCCCTACGGAGAGAATTACCGAGCGATTGATGTCCGAAATGCCCTTCAAGGCAGGTGCAGGCGGCTTTTCTGGCACGCAAGAAGATAAAATTCCCAATAAAACAACAAGCCACAGATTGTGCAATAAACGGAACATGCTGACTCCTCTCTTAAAGCAATTTTGTTCACCGAATGATAGCCCTCGGTTCCCCAGATGCACATTGCCCTGGAATCACGAACTCGATACTTTTTATGCCTTTGGGATAGGTTCCCAGATACATGATAATATGCGCTGTTTCCCAAGGATACAATCCCGAAGGGATTGTTCTGCCTCAGACGGAAATGGAAAAACGGCAACCGTGTTATAGTACATAAAACAGGAGGCCGTAACGATGAGCAAAAAGCGCAAATACTACTCGCCGGAAGAAAAAGTCAGCATCTTGAAGCAGCACTTGGTGAACGGGGTGCCTA
>Ga0256829_1001058_pt1 | contig 23785 bp, 30 predicted proteins | sample 131447metaG_FD_185979 | JGI IMG/M metagenome (GOLD analysis project Ga0256829, IMG submission 185979) | Hydrothermal vent microbial communities from Lau Basin, Pacific Ocean - 131-447 | ecosystem: Environmental > Aquatic > Marine > Hydrothermal vents | place: Pacific Ocean: Lau Basin | collected...
CTCTTTAAATGCTGTCATAGCAATCATATTTACACATTTGGCTACTGAAACGAGCCGATAGTGTGACACAATTTTCAGCAGGAGGAGTTAACCGACTAGCCCACTTAAATTAATACAAGACATAGATACTTGAAGTATCTTTATATATCTGATATAATATCTATATAAATATATAAAAGGATATACAATGTCAGTAGTAAAAAAACTTATCTCCTTTGATTCTGTTGTAGCAGAGGAGTTAGAGACTCTCTCTAAAACACTTGATATCACACAAAAAGAGCTTATAGAGCGTGCTTTAGATTTCTATTTTGACCATACAGACAGTATCACTGCACAAAAGATATCAGATGATATTGTATCAGGTAAAGAGAAAGTGCATGATGCTGATGATGTCTTTAAAGAACTCGGACTAGAATAGTGTACAAGTTAAAATTGACAGATACTGCCATAGAGGGCTTACAGAAATTTAATCATGCAGAACAACAAATGATTAGTAAAAAACTTCGTTATTTGTCTGATAATTTTGATGCTTTAAAAAGTGGCAAAAAGGTGACTGAACTTAAAGGTACAGATTATAAGCACTATAGATTTGTAATCGCTAGACGTATTCGGGCTATTTTTGAGGTTAAAGATGAAGAAGTTGTTTTATTGGTATTGAAAATAGGTAGACGTAAAGATGTCTATGGGTAAAGGGATATCAAACCCCTAATACCCCAAACGCTTATCTCTAATACTCATAATCTTACTCTCATCATCTACATAGATATCAAACAAGTCTATCTCATCTATAAGATTTGAAAGTTTTTTGTATCCGAAGTTTATAGGTGAAAATGAAGAGGAGTTGTTGATGTATTGCCCTATGTTGGCTAGGTTTGCCCAACCGTCTTCATCCATAGTTTGTTCGACAGCCGTTCTAAGGACATTTACTAGCCATGTGTCTTGACGCATCTCTTTTCCAGATTTACGTACAGGGGCTTGTGTGACAGCATCTGGAGTGCTTTCATCTACTATCACTCTGCCCATTAGTTTTTCAGTAAAGATAAACTGTGAACATGCAGCCATAAAGGGCTTGGGTGTTTTCTTTTCTCCAAATCCAAAGACTTTTATGCCTTCTGTTTGTACGCGCATCACTACAGGGGTGAAGTCTGAGTCAGAAGTAGCAAAGGCAAAGGCATCTATGTCTTTGGTATGCAGTAAATCTATGGCATCGATGGTCATGAGTATGTCTGTTGCATTTTTGTTTTTAGAATAGTCAAACTGCTGTATGGGCTTGATGGCAAATTCTAAAAGTTTGTCTTCCCAGTTTTTGAGGTTGTCTTTTGTCCAGTTTCCGTAGGCTTGACGGATGTTTACAACCCCATATTTGCTAAGTTCATTGATGATGCCTTCTATAGAACGGTGAGAAATGTTATCACAATCGATAAAAAGTGCAATGCGGTCTTCATTTTTAGTACGTGCCATGGGTTACTCCTGTGGTTTATAGTAAGTCATGGTGCTACGACCAAACTTTTTACGTTTACTCTGTGTCATTTCCCCGATATGCTCAGGCATATCAAGATTAGACATGTGCTCGACGATGACCATCTCCGCGACATCTTTCTCTATGCTTTCTATGAGCGCGATGGTCTTGTCATAAATGTCATCCATACCGTCACGGGTAGCAAAAGGTGGGTCAAAATAGAAGTAAGTCTTTTCAGGACTCTTTTTTACCATAGCATACACGCTCTCAAACTTCTCAAAACTGTCTCCATAAAAAAGATGTGATTTGCTAGGTTCTATGCGCTTGACATTGGCTTCAAGACACTTGTAAGCAGTACGGTTATACTCCATAAAGTAGGCTTGTCCTGCCCCACGACTGAGTGCTTCTAAGCCTATGGATCCAGAACCAGAGAAGACTTCAACAAAGTTTTTGTCTATGATGTCAAACTGTAAGGTATTAAAAAGAGACTCTTTGAGTATGCCTTTGGAACTACGTGTGGTAAAGATATCGGGTATCTCTATCTTTTTGCCTTTGTGATCACCTGCGGTGATGGTGGTAGTAAATATCTTGATTTTTTCTTTTTTGATTTTTTGATTTCTAGGGCTTGCCATAGTGTCTCTCCATAGATGTTCTTTTAAAACATCATTTTATCTTAATCTGCGTTAAGGGTACCTCTAAGTGCCAATAAGCTGTCCATATTTTCAGAACATAGCTGTGGCATGGCAGATTTTACTTCTTCTTCTGTCCAGTCCCACCATTTGAGTGCAAGAAGTTTGGCTATCGTCGCGTCATTGAAACGTTTTTTGATGACTTGTGCAGGATTGCCACCTATCACAGTATAGGGTGCTACATCTTTGGTGACCACAGCGCGCGCAGCCACGACAGCCCCAGAGCCTATGGTGACGCCTGCCATTATCATGGCTTCGGAGCCTATCCATACGTCATGGGCTATGTGAGTATCTCCTGACTTCTTAAAAGCATTTTTGGAACGCTTAAATATGTTGGCTTGGTAGTAAAAAGGAAAAGTACTTGCCCAGTCCATGCGATGTCCTTGGTTACCTGCCATCATAAACACCGCACCCGAACCGATGGAACAGTACTTACCTATAATGAGCCTATCGACATTTTTTGATTTTTTATCTAAGTAACGCACGCAGTCTACAAAAGAGTGTTTATGATGATAGCCAGAATAGTAGCTAAATGCACCCACCGAAATGTTTGGGTGTGTAACAGTCTGGGAGAGTAGTTCTGAACTAAATTCGTTCTCAAAATAGTTATCCAAAACTAAAATTTCACAATGGTTTGTAGGGTATTGATGAGCTTTGAGCCTTCACGTATGTCTCTACGCTCTTTACCTGGCTCAGTCGTGGTGATGATGGTTCTCCCCGTAATGAGTTTCGTTCGGTCTTTTTTACGTATGCCCCAGTAGGTATGCATAATGACTGGTTCACCTTTGTATTGACCCAAATAGAGCACGATATGACCAGGTACATGCAGGAGTGAACGGAAAGGTTCTGCGTATTTGATAATCTTCTTCTTCTTTTGGACTTTTTTTAGTCCTTTGATGCTGATGGTGGTACCATCTTTTGCCTGTTTACTTGAGTTACGACGCAAGAAGATACCAAAAGGCCCTAGGAAATCACGTGTGGTAGCAGAACAGTCTCGACACTCGTAACTTCCACCCCAACCATAAGGCTCTCCATAAAACTCTTTGGCAACCATGGCGACGTTTTTAGGTGTAAACGGCAAAGGTTTTTTAGCGATGATGTTTACTTTCGTAGCCGTCACTTTCTCCAAATGCGCACGTCCTTTTTTATCACGTGAAGCGATGAGATAGTGTTTGCCATCTTCAGCTATGGGAAAAAGAGCACCAAGTTTGACGAGTGAGACATCTTCATTTTCGTTAAACAAACGCAAGTTGTCTTTGATGACCATAGCATAATCATCATTCATAAATGTATCGATGAAGTCTTCGCTAACCAAGGCCAAATCAGATACTTTGACCCACCCAAAAGAGTAGGAAGCCTGTACAAATGCCCAGCGTTTATCGCGCGAAAAATGGGAGATAAGCAGAGGGATGTTTATATGTAAAGAGGAGTTTTGATTGTAGTCAAAAGGAAAGCCCTCTCCTGTACGTTTAGGGTCACGGTAAAAGGCTTGTGAGGTAGGAAGTGCTTTGACATTGGTATGGCGAATAGTGATAGCTTTATATTTTTTACTATTAATGGCTTCGTAGTGTGCATTGTCTATCCATTTATTATACGTAGATGCCCGTATTACACTACCTTTAGCCCTATATATGGGTTTTTTAGTAATGAAACGTATTTCCCATCCAAAGTCTTGTTTTGGGATGTCAAGTGTAGATATCGTCCAAGGTTTGAAGTACTTTTTATTAAACATTTTGTCAAGTTTTTTCTGTTTTGTTTTAGAAAAAGGTTTGATTTGTGAAGCATAATAAGCAGGGTTTTGAGGGATGTTCCTCATGTCTGCAACTTTGCCTTTTGGCATATGGTCTATCTTACTTTTTACGCGGTGACTTTCTTTCAAATAGTAGTTTGCATGTAAGCTCGTAACATTGAGTAGCAGAAGAAAAGAGAGGGTAAGTTTTTTATACATCAATAGTTCTTTTTTAACAAATAATAAACAACTTTGGTTAATGATTGGTGTATGTTGGGTGCAAATCCATAAAGATGCCTTGAACTTAAAGATATACTTTCATGAGATAGAAGTTACATGGGTTTGCTATACTACATATAAACTTATAAGGAAGAGGGAAAAAAGATGAAAATACTTACAACAAAAACTTTACAAAGAACTACACAACTCCAAGAGCTTAAAACAGCATCTTCCTTGGTAGAGGCACCCAACAGTGATAATAAGCCTGATATGAAAAAGTTAGAAAGAATGTTTAGAAACATCACTGATATAAAAAAGAGAAACAAGTAAATACTCAAAGCCATAGACCAAAACTACTCTCAGCACAGGATTGCTAAAGTATTGGGACTATCACAACAGGCTGTTGGTGGTGTGGTGAAGAGGAGTAGGCAATGAGTTGTCATTGTCACCTTAAAACTTAAAACTCTTAAAACTCAGTTAAAAAGAATAACCGTTCTGTTCTGGAGGAATTAAGCAATGTCTTGAAGGATAAGCCTTATATACCTTGTGGGGTTGGGTGCTGAATGATTACAAAACAGCTCATGAAAATTTCACTGAAGTTTTGCTACAATTAACTAAGACAAAACGAAAGGATGACTTATGCAAACTTTATCAATACAAGTAGAAGATAGTTATATGCAACAGTTCATGAACTTTGTTAAAGAGAGTCATTCAAATATAACTGTTTCTAAAGATAAAAACCTTGAATTTGACCCTTATTTTTATGAAAGAAAAAAGGATTTAGAGCAAATCATTGAAGATTCAGAAAATGGGACAATGGAAATGTTATCTCCAGAACAGTACGAACAAGAAATGAAAATATTTTTCAAAGATTTAAATGCTAATGCAAATCTTTAGAACTAGACTATATAAGACTCAATTACTAAAAATCTTAACACATATTGCAAAAGATAAAGTAGGTGCAAGTGAAACGTTTTATACAGAATTAGATAAGCAAATAAACAATCTAATTTATTCTCCATTTAAATGCAGACAGTCATTTTATTCTAATGACGAGAATGTAAGAGATATGATATTTATGAAGTACACTATCCAGTTTAAAGTCTATGAAAAGAAAATAAGTATTTTAAAAATCTTCAACAAAAATAAGCCAAAAGAAGATAAAAACATAGGAACACCATAAATTACCTAGCGGAAATTTATGGTTCTATTTAACCGTTAGAACAAGCACAACCTACCAAGAGCCTCCACCTCCACCGCCGCCTCCGCCTCCGGAGAATCCACCACCGCCTGAGAAGCCTCCACCACCACTTGAACTTGTGCTTGGTGGTGTGGCTGCTGCGTTTACTGAGTTTGAGAAGCCTCCCATGTTGTGGACATTTCCAACGTACCAGTGTGGGGTATCTACATTTAATACATCGTAAAATGATAGCCAGTGGTCTGCTTCATTAAACAAAACAGCGTAGGGTAGTAACTTTTCAAGATAGAGAGGATCCATTTTTAGACGTCTTTTGATTTCATCTTCTTTTACACGTTTAACGTACTCTTTGAGTCCTAAAAGTTGTGTAGAAGCGTAGGCACCTTTTTGTGTGAATTTACCTATCTTCTTATAGACCAGTGCCATAACCACCAAAAGGACAATCAAAACACCCATAGGACCAAAGAGCAGTGTTTTTATATTTAAGCCCTCTTGCTGCTGCCCCATCATAAACAAAGGTAAGATACCTGAACTGGCAAAGACAAAACCAAAGAGCTTAGCAGTCCAATTCTTTTGTCCTAGCATCATACTGATACCCACACCCCCAAATATAATAGGAAAGGCCAACATAAAGATGGCATTTTCACCATACTTGGAAAAGAGGGTATATGCTACCAATGCCACTACAGGCAAGAGCCATAAGATACTTTTGATTAAAAAGTTTTTACGTACACGCTGTGGGTTTTCAGACATGTAGCCAGCAGAGACTGACCATTTGTAAAGGTTGTCGTTAATATGCTTAAATCTGTCCAGTAAGGCTTTGGCTTTGGACTCAGAGCCTCCAGACATAGTGTAGACTTTACTACCCTTGAACAGTGTCGAGTCTAAAAGGTACTTTTGATCTGCTGTCAATCCTTCTGTACTCTTGTCTGTGCGTTTTAAAAGAGGATCAAACTTTTTATCTTTCTGTTCTATGGTAAGGTAACCCAAGTAGCCCAGTTCAAGTATGGCAGCTGAGAAGTCTTCATTGTCTGCAAACTTGTCGAGTATCAGTCCTGACTGTAAGAGGCTTAGGTCTTTAGGGGGAAGGTACTGTACTGCTATAGAACGCTTGTCTTCAAAGCCTGTATAGCGCTTATACATCGTTCTAAAATAGAGTAAAAACCCTGCCAAAGCGCCCCAGTGCCAGTTGGCTAAAAACCAGTCCATAAATGTAGCTTTAACATTGTCAGAGCCACCTTGGTCAAGAAGACCTGCAGGATATGCCAACTCTACAGTTGCACCTTCAAAAGCAGGAAGTGAGTCTATCTTTACCTCTAGGCGTTGAGGACTCTTCCATAGGCTCTTGGCATTGGAAACTTTGGAACCATAGGTTCCTGTGTAGGTAGAGATGTCTACATCTTGTTGTGAGAGTGAGGCAGGCAGGTTAAAGCTTGCGGTAATGTTGTAAAGAGGTATCTGCCAGCCTGTACCTACAATGTTCCAGCGTATAGCATCGTTCTCACTATTTTGTGCTGCGGGGAGTACCCCTTTTTTCACACGGTAGGCTATGCGATAATGATGCTTTCCTGTGACATAGCTAGATGCAGAGCCTATTTTAAGGCGTACCACTTCTCCTGCACGGCTAGAATTCATGGTTGACTTTTGCCACTCTACGACGTTGTCATCCATCTGTACAGAAAAATCATATAGTCCTAAGTCTATGATGCGTCCACTGTGCTTTATCGTAAAAGGGATATCACGAAACATACCATGTTTCCTAGCTTGTTCAAAATCATACGCTATAGACTCTACAATAGCAAGTTCACCACTTTGTTCTACTGTGACATCGATGTTGTATTGGGTTATTTTCTCTGCATGGAGAGAGAGCCCTACGCCAAAAAAGAGTAGGGTAAGTAGAAGGTATTTGCTTAACATGCTGACCCTTAAAGGTCAATTTTTGGCATTTTCTTCACTTCTGCCGCTTCGCTGGCATCAAGCTCAAAGTAATCACGTGGAGTATAGTTAAATCTTTGCGCGATAAAAACATCTGGAAATGCTTCAAGTCTAAAGTTATAGTCTCGTACAATGGCATTGTAGTAACGTCTCGCACTCTGAATGGCATCTTCAAGGTTAGAAAGCTCATCTTGTAGTTTTAAAAAGTTGGTGTTGGCTTTCAGGTCTGGGTAGGCTTCTGCCAAAGCAAACATCTTACCAAGCGCACCACTTATCATGTTCGCCGCAGCTGCCTTTTCGTCCATAGTACCGGCACTTACACCTTGTTGACGTGCTTTAATGACATTTTCAAGTGTCTCAGCCTCGTAATCTTTATATCCTCGCACTGTATCAACTAGCGCAGGGATAAGGTCATAACGACGTTTAAGCTGTACATCAATGTCTGACCACGACGCGTTAATACCTGCACGCAAAGAGGCAAACCTGTTGTATGCCATAATAAGGTAACCCACCGCCGCAATAATAATCAATAAAACAATCATTCCAAAACTCATTTTTCTTCCTCGTATAATTAATTTCAAGAGTAAAATCTTTTTTTTCAAGTTTTAATAGAAAAAATCTTACTCTTCTAAGATTGAAGTACTAACTTCAAATCTTGTAACTATCACAGTCAATGACTAAAGGTAAAACAACATTTTTTCCTTATAGCAGGATATAGGAATTGTTTTTATATTTACTGACTACATCATTAAGCCAGTTGGTATCTTTAGTTGTTAATCACTTATTAAAAGCTGTTGGGATAGCTGTTATTTAGCATCCACATCATATAGATTAACGAGGCTGTGAAACCTAACATTAAATATATTATTTAACGTTGGACAACCAAAGATTACACACAAAGATTACACACAAGGATTATAAAGATGAATTACGTAGGTATAGATGTAGCAAAAACATTTCATGTGGTTTCCATTGTCGATGAGAATGAAAGCAGGGTTATCAATAAAGCTTTTAGAATAGAGAATACATTGGATGGCTTTGAAAAGTTTCTTAGCATATTGGACAGCATCTCTCTAAACAAAGATGATTTTATTTTAGGTTTGGAAGCAACAGGAATATACGGTGAGAACCTTTTAGAGTTTTTAAAGTCAAAAGGTTACAATATTAAACTGTTGAATCCATTCCAGACATCTAGATATAGAGAGCAAAGAACGATGAAGAAAGTAAAGAATGATAGTATCGATTCCCTGATAATAGCCTATTTACTCAATGATGGTAAGTACAGCTCTGGGTATGTCACAGATGATGAGTACCAGTCACTTAGGACACTCTATCGTAACCGTGCTTCCATACAAGCTGATACGAAAGAGGTGAAGAAGAGGATACTCACTCAGATAACAGTGACATTTCCAGAATTTGAAGGTTTTATAAACCCTTTTTCTGTGAGTGGTTTAGCTTTACTTGACAAGTATCCTACTGCACTACATTATAAGCACAGCAGTGTAGACAGGATTCTAAAGCTCTTTCGTCATATTCAAGGTAACAACTTCAACGAGAATAAGGCATTAAAGCTATTGAAGCTATCCAAAGACTCTATCTATTCAGGTAAAGCCAAAGATGCCCGAGCTATAGCCATTAAAAGCTCTCTTAGGCTTTTAAAGATGTATCTTGGTGAACTTGATATCATTGAAGTTGAAATACTCTTGTTGCTTGATAACAAAGCAACAGCCACTACAGTTGATGCATTAGGTCAAGAGATCATAAAGAGTGATACTCTTATAGAGAATCTCAAAACCATACCAGGAGTAGCAGACAAAACCATTGCTGCTGTACTTTCTGAATGTGGAAATTTAACAAGGTTTTCGAGCATTCCTAAGTTCATAGGATATCTTGGACTCTTTCCTACGGAAAACTCTTCAGGAAAATCCCAGAGTGTGGGTCATTTAAGTAAAAGAGGTTCATCATTAGTAAAGCATGCACTCTATATGAGTGCTACAAGCTGTCTGATACACAACCCTCAAATGAAGCAACTCTATGACAGCAAACGTTCTCAGGGTAAATCTAAAAAAGAATCGATTATTGCAGTTTCAAGAAAGCTTGCAACTATCATATACTCTATTTTTAAATACAACACCCCTTATAATCCAAATCGTGTATTTACAAATTAGTCATGAACAGTGATAATTAAAAGATCACAAGTTAGTACTTCTACTTGTTATTGTCGATCAAACTGGTTTGATCTTTAAAGCACTTGTGTTGAAATCTCTCTCAACATACAAAAGCAAATGCTTAAAACATCAAACTTCTCAAGAATTTGCTTCTTGAGTGTTCTTTTACAACTTACCTCTAGGAAAGTATTGTCTTTTTTGGTTTTTCAGTTATCCTTTATAAAAAGGCTCGTATATTCACATATTTAATAAATTGAATGATAAGTAGTATCAGTAAGCTTATAATAATAAAGACATACATAATTTACCCTATCAACTCCGCACACAAATCAAAGCGATTATGTGTCATCAAATGCACTTTTCCGTGCTCTTTCATTACCCCATCAAAGATACGTTTAGAGAGTGCAAAACCAACTTCACGTTCTTTATCGGTACCATCCATCGCTGCGAGGTTCATCTCGTCTATGATGTCTTTGGGTACGCTGATACCTGGTACCTTGTCATCTATGAAGTTAGCAGTTCTTGCTGCTACGATAGGGAACTGACCTAAAACAAGGTGTGCCTCTTTAGCTGTCTCTCTGATGCTCTCTTCTTTTGCTTCAGCAAAGAGTGCTAAAAGTTCTTTGGCATTTTCTAAATCATACACAGGCTGGGTGATGATAGCACGTGCCCCGTAGTTGAGTTTTTTCACCATACGTTTTTTGAGAGAGTCCATGTTTTTGGCATAAGAGTTCGTCACTGCAAACGGGTAGATGGGTTTTGGTGCAGGGTTGAGTGCTTTGTTGCTGTAGTCTACGCCTTTGTTTAGGTGGTGTATGATGCTTAGAAGTAGGGTAGAGTCACGCTCTAGTACCCCTTTGACATCTGGCTGGTCAGAAAACTTTGCAGGGTCACCCGTGAGTGCCAAAATACAACGTAAATCAAAGTCATTAGCCCCTAAGAGTGTAGACTGTAGTGAAAGTTTGTTTTTGTCTCTCATACTCATGGTAGCGATGACTGGCTTGCCAAAGGTTTGCTGTACTTTAATCGCAGAAAGTACTCCAGACATTTTGAGTTTTGCCAAAGGGTTGTCTGTACAGGAGAAGCCTGTGACTTTGTCTTGCAGGTTGTGCTTTTTAATATCAGCGATGATTGTATCTATAGAGGCACCATGGGGTGGGTTAATCTCAACCGTAATAAACTCTTTTTCAAGGCAAAGGACGTCACAAAATTTTTCAAACATATTAAATACTCTTTTTTACTTTATTGGTTATAATTCTATCAAAATTATGCATAGAGGTACGCACATGTCTAAACTAGCAGTCTTTGACTTTGACTCCACACTTATGGATGGTGAGACCATCGACTTTTTCGCTGATGTTCTTGGGTTTAAAGAGGAAGTGGTAGCCATTACTGAACGTGCTATGGCAGGGGAGTTGGACTTTTACGCTTCACTTGTAGAGCGTGTGGCACTACTTAAGGGCTTACCTCAAAGCAAAGTAGAAGAGATATGTAAAGCTCTCCCCATGATGCCAGGAGCACAGGAAGTAGTCATAGGACTGAAAGAGCGCGGCTACACAGTAGTCTGTTTCTCTGGAGGTTTTAGAGATGCCACCAAGCCAGCATGCCAAAAGCTAGGTATAGACGCAGACTTCTCTAACTTCCTTCATGCAGATGATGAGGGCATACTAACAGGTGCAGTAGGAGGAGAGATGATGTACTCTCAAGCCAAAGGTGACATGATAGTACGCCTGCAAGCCCTGCTCGGTGTTGACCGTAAAGATACCTTAGTCGTAGGTGATGGTGCCAATGATCTTAGTATGTTTGCTCATGCAGACACACGTGTAGCATTTTGTGGGAAACTTGTACTAAAAGAGGCTGCTACACATTGTGTAGATGTGAAAGACTTGAGTGAGATACTCAAGATAGTATGATAGACAGCATGACAGATAGGCAAGCACTTACAGACAAAGCCATTGCTCATAGTAAAACACTACTAGATAAAGTCTTTTACCATGATGACGCACATAAGGCTGTTATAGTCTACGACACAGACTCAACTCTCTCAAACGTACTAGCCAAAGCGTATCGTACAAATTTACCCAAAGCTACATATATAAACTTCAATGAAAGTACACCGGAAGAGATAATAACAGTATTGGACACACTAGATGCTTTAGACATGGTGATACTCATACAGTCTACAAGTTTTCGTTTAGATGCCTTTCGCATACGTGTAGAACTCTTTAAACGCAAGATAAAGGTACTTGAACATCCACACCTAAGTCGCATCAAAGAAGAGGAAGTAGCACATTACATAAACGCTTTGGAGTATGACACTAAGAACATCAAAGAAACTGGGCTAAAACTCAAAGCCAAGATGGATGTCGCTGAGAGATGTGTTGTGCATAGTGGAAAAGAGCAGTGTAGTGGCGAGCAGTTACATTTCCCCGTAGGTTTTGAACCTGTAAAACTAAACATTGGAGACTATTCCACTATGCCAAACGTGGGTGGGCAGTTTCCCATAGGCGAAGTGTTTACTGAGTCTACAGAACTTACAGCCGTTAACGGTAGGGCAACAGTCTTTGCCTTTGCCGACACTAGTTACAGAGTAAACAAACCTAAGCAACCCATCACCATCATCATAGAAAATGGCATCTTGGTAGACTGTGAGAACAGCACGCCTGAGTTTGATGAAGTGCTGTCTATCATACGTGAGGGAGAAGAAGTAGTCTGGGTAAGAGAATTAGGTTTTGGACTCAACCGTGGCCTGACCAAAAACAAGATAGTTTCTGACATAGGAAGCTACGAGCGTATGTGTGGTGTGCATCTCTCTTTAGGTCGCAAACATGGTATGTATGCCAAACCAGGTTTCAAACGTGGAGATGGGAAATTTCATGTAGATATTTTTGTAGATACACGTAGCGTTACATTAGATGATGAAGTAATTTTTGAAGAGGAAGTTTGGGTGGTGTAAATTACTTTTACACTATCGTAACGGTTGAATAGAACCATAAATTTCCGCTAGGTAATTTATTGGCAATTATTTTTTGTTATACAGCTACTTTATGGTACTCATTTTGAATCAGCTTATCAGCTAATGATAAGTAAAGCTTGAAAAGTGTTACGAAAATTGAGTTGAAAAAGTGATTATTTTTTTAAAATTGGTTTTGTGCGTTTGCTACATAATATTGTATATGTAGGTATTGCCCCAAAAAAGGGGGAAATGAGAGCGGGGCAATATCTATTGTATTTCTACAGTGTGTAGTATGCCAAAAGAGTGTTAGCTGAGTGTTAATTTTTATTTTTTCGTCTCCACTTTTTTTCTTTTTCAACTTTTTCTTCTTTGACTGAACGTATCCAAAGCCAGTTAAGCAAGACATAGATAAAGCCAGAAACCACGATGGAATAAAAAGCAGTCCCCACATAAAGAGGTACAAAGATGTTCCCCATGTTGTTAGAAAACCACTCTAACGTAAGCTCTATGTCTTGACAGCCTTCATACCCTAAGATGAAGTTACCCGTAAGATACTCCATATAGTACATGGGAGGCATGGTAAAAGGGTTGCTTAGCCAGACCATGGCAATGGCTATGGGTACGTTAAAACGTATAAATGGCGTGGTGGCAACGACTGCCAACATTTGCATAGGCATAGGGATAAAGCCCCAAAAAAGACCGATGAAGACACCACGTGTTATCATCTTTCTGTTGACATTAAAGTAGGCTCTTGGGAGATTGTACTTTTCTAAAAAAGTATCTAATTTACCTTTGCCAGAAGCTTTTTTTCTAAAGAATTTTCGTATCATTTGTTTCCGTGATTATAATTATTTGTCTATTAGTGTAATACCCTAAGCCTTTAAATCCCCTTTTTATCAACATTTGTGTAAAATACGCGTATTAAAAACTACTAAAGGTGCGACATTATGAGCGGATATATGATTTTTTCTGGAACATCAAACCCTGAACTCTCTGAAGAGATAGCAAAATACTTAGAACAACCCCTCTCAAAAGCAACAATAAACCGTTTCTCCGATGGTGAAATCTCTGTACAAATTGCTGAATCTGTACGTGGTAAAGATGTGTTTATTATCCAACCCACTTCTGCACCTGCCAATGACCACCTTATGGAACTTCTCATTATGACAGATGCATTGAAGCGTTCATCTGCGAAGTCTATCACTGCTGTGGTACCATACTATGGGTATGCAAGACAAGACAGAAAAGCAGCACCTCGTGTACCTATCTCTGCAAAGCTAGTGGCAAATCTTATGGAGACATCGGGTATCACACGTATGGTAACAGTAGACCTGCACGCATCACAAATACAAGGGTTCTTTGATATTCCTGTAGACAACCTTTATGGGGCTATTTTGTTTATGGACTACATTAAGTCTAAAAACTTTAAAAACCCAGTGATTGCTTCTCCAGATATCGGTGGTGTTGCACGTGCTAGATATTTTGCTTCTAAGCTAGGACTTGAGATGGTTATTGTCGATAAGCGTCGTGAAAAAGCCAATGAGTCAGAAGTGATGAACATCATCGGTGAAGTAAAAGGTAAAGATGTGATTCTCATAGATGACATGATAGACACTGCAGGGACGATGACACATGGTGCACAAGCACTTAAAGATTTGGGTGCGACATCAGTTATGGCATGTTGTACACACCCTGTACTCTCGGGTCCTGCGTATGAGCGTATAGAAAATGGTGCATTAGATGAGTTGGTTGTCGCCAATACAATTCCTATGGCAAAAAGCTCTAAGAAAATTAAGATGTTATCGACAGCTTCTATGCTTGGTGAAGTGATAAGAAGAGTGAACAATAACGAGAGTGTAAACTCACTCTTTGAATCTAACTCGTAAATATAACGAACCTCGTTTATACTAGGAAACAAATTGACATATAAAGTACCACAGAAGAATATACGTAACTTCTCGATCATCGCGCACATTGACCACGGTAAGTCTACTTTGGCAGACCGTATCATACAGGAGTGTGGGGCGGTAACAGACCGTCAAATGTCTGCACAAGTGATGGACACGATGGACATTGAAAAGGAACGTGGTATTACCATTAAGGCGCAGTCTGTACGTTTGGACTATGCAAAAGATGGTGAACATTACATTCTTAACCTCATTGACACTCCAGGTCACGTAGACTTTTCTTATGAAGTAAGTCGTTCTTTGGCTTCCAGTGACGGTGCACTTCTCATCGTAGATGCGGCTCAGGGAGTAGAGGCACAGACTATTGCCAATGTTTACATTGCCATAGAAAATGACCTTGAACTGCTGCCTGTAGTCAACAAAATAGACCTCCCAGCAGCAGACACAGATAGGGTACTTTCTGAACTTGAAGAAGCCATAGGCATCGATGCCACAGAGCATAACCTCGTTTCAGCCAAAACGGGAGTAGGTGTGGCAGAACTTGTAGACAGCATCATAGAGCGTGTGCCTGCACCTGTGGGTGATGACAGTGCCCCACTTAAGGCACTCATCTATGATTCATGGTTTGACAATTATTTGGGAGCACTGGCACTTGTACGTGTCTTTGATGGTAAAATCACCAAAGGTCAGATGGCAAAAGTGATGGGAACCAAAGACGAGCATCAAGTACTTAACCTTATGTACCCAAACCCTATCGCACCTGTGAAAACAGATGAGATTCGCACAGGGGAGATAGGCATCGTAGTCATGGGACTTAAAACCGTTGATTCTCTTAAAGTGGGTGATACGATTACAGACTCTAAAAATCCTACGGCAGAAGCCATCGATGGGTTTGAACCTGCGAAGCCTTTTGTATTTGCAGGTATCTACCCGATAGAGACAGACCGTTTTGAAGACCTGCGTGATGCCCTCAATAAACTAAAACTGAACGATTCATCTCTGAGCTTTGAACCAGAGAGTTCGATGGCATTGGGCTCTGGATTTAGAACAGGTTTTCTTGGTATGTTGCACATGGAAGTCATCAAAGAGCGTTTGGAGCGTGAGTTTAACCTAGAACTCATTGCTACAGCACCAACGGTTGTTTACCGTGTAGAACAGACCAATGGAGAAGAGGTAGTTATACAAAACCCTTCTGAACTTCCAGAACCACAACGTATAGATAAGATTTTCGAGCCGTATGTGAAGGCGACTATCTTGACACCACAAGAGTACTTGGGTAACCTTATTAAGTTATTAAACGACCGTCGTGGCGTACAGATAAAGATGGACTACCTCAATGAAACACGTGTCCTCTTGGAGTATGACATCCCTATGAATGAGATAGTACTTGATTTTTATGATAAGTTGAAGTCTACTACTAAGGGGTATGCGAGTTTTGATTACGAGCCTATAGGATTTAGAGAGGGAGACCTTGTGAAGCTTGATATTAAAGTAGCTGGGGATGTGGTAGATTCACTCTCTATCATCGTACCTCGTGACAAAGCACGTACACGTGGACTTGCTTTTGTGGCACAACTCAAAGAGCTCATACCAAGACAACTCTTTGAAGTAGCCATTCAAGCGAGCATCGGAAACGAAGTCATCGCACGTTCTAACGTGAAATCTATGGGTAAAAATGTAACTGCGAAGTGTTATGGTGGAGACATCACCCGTAAGCGTAAACTTTTAGAGAAGCAAAAAGCAGGGAAGAAACGTATGAAGTCCATCGGTAAGGTGCAAGTCCCTCAAGAGGCATTTATGGCTGTACTGAAGTTGGACAGCTAGATTATGATACTCATCCCTATTGAACTTGACGAAAAGACTATTGCTTCACGTTTTAGAAAGGCAGATATGTTTGTGTTTATCAGTGCAGAGACGGGCATCGTTTTTCAAGAAAATCATTTTAAAACAGACAAATCAGCACTCTTTTTTGCAAACTTTAAAAACTATGATGTAGATGCACTCTATGTCAAAGGGTTAGGCTACAAAACGTACTTGAAATTGCAAGCGTTAGGAGTCAAAGTGTCCCTCATACCTGAAGATGTACATCTCTACACTCACATAGACCCCAACGAACTCATTTTATTGACCGATGACAATGCAGAGATATATTGTACCCTCGGTCACCACAATAAAGAAGCCAAGTAATGGGGTGGGCGATACACTTACACCTTGTTGCTGCCATCGCATGGATAGGTGGGGCATTTTTTATGTTTGTTTTGGGTGTGAGTTTACGTGACAAACAAGACCAAGATGCTGTCTATCCTCGTATAGGTCCTATCTATGGTTATTTTGAGACAGGTGCACTCGTCATCTTGCTTTTCACAGGCTACACGATGATAAACAACAACGGTCTACTAAACATACTCTTCTCAAATGTCACTAACGAAGTCATAGACGCACTACGTATCAAACTTCAGATAGTTGCTGTCATCTTTGTGTTTACCGTCATACACATGACCATTAGCCTTATGACACTTCATAAAGTTAAAACTCCCATCCAAAAGCTTTTTTCTAAAGGCTCATCAATGGGTATATTTTTACTTAATCTTGTGGTGTTGCATTATGCGATGGTTTTGAGAGATATTCTTTAAGTTCATGTAGACATGCGCTGTTACTCTTGTGCCAAATTGAGTCTCTCTATACTCTGTAAACACTGCAAAGAAACTTTGTTTAAAACACAGACAGGCACAAGAACCATAGGCACACTCGATGTCATCTCTTTTTACAAATACTCCACCATAGAGTCACTACTTCTAACCAAACACAAGCCTGAGGGATACCGTATATACAAGGCTTTAGCAACAATGCTACTCAAACCTTTTGCTGCGGAGTTTGCCGAAAATGCAGACAGTGAGGTGTACATCATAGGTGTAGATGAGTATGTAAAAAGTGGCTATGCACACGTAGCCTTACTAACCCATGCCATGAAAACAGAGAAAACGACACCATTACACGCTTCACTCATGGCACAAAATAGGGTAAACTACTCAGGTAAAAACTTACAATTCCGTCTAGCCAACCCTCGTAACTTCAAGTACACAGGAAAGAAAAACATAGATGCCATTTTGGTAGACGACATCATCACCACAGGCATTACCCTGCAAGAAGCCCAAAAGGTCTTGATGCAACATGGGGTGAATGTGCTTTTTGCACTTACGCTTGCTGATGTGGAAGAGTCGTAGTTTTTAATCTTCTTCGGGAATAATTCCCCAACACTGGGTCTGGGGGGGGTGTTGATTGTTGAAAATCTAATTTTTTTCATAGATAATTAATCTATATGCAATACAGAGTAAACAGGTGCCTTTATATTTTCTCGTCCATTAAGGAAGTCTAGTTCCATGACAAAACAGGCTTCGACACAATGTGCGCCCACCTTTTCTATGAGGCTTGCTGCTGCTGTGGCTGTACCACCCGTGGCTATGAGGTCATCTATGAGTAGCACTTGTGCAGGTTTACCTGTACTGCAACAGCCATTTTCTCCAAAAGCATCGATGTGAACTTCAACTTCATCAAAACCGTACTCCAAGCTGTATTTCTCTGCTACTGTAATGTAAGGCAGTTTACCTTTTTTACGTACCGTGACAAACCCAAGCCCAAGTCTGTCTGCCAAGATACTCCCAAATATAAACCCACGAGCATCAATACCCGCAATGTAGTCTAAGTCATAGCTTTTGTAACGCTTTTCTAGGTGCGTCATAAGTGTGTTGAGTGCTGTGGCATTTGAAAGTAGGGTAGAGATGTCTTTAAAAATGATCCCAGGCTTCGGAAAGTCTGGGATGTCTCTGATACTGTCTAAGATGATTTGTTTGTCTTGTTGTGAGATAGTTTTCATGATGAACCTTTGTAGGGTGCTGTTGCCACAGCACCTTATATTAATACCTTATGGGAAATGTTTTATTTTATGCAAATTTATTTACGAGGTGCGTTAGCAAACACCCCCTACAGATAAAATTACCCTAAATCTGCACCAAAAGCACAACCTTCTATCTTAGCTACACGTCCTGCGTGTCTGCCACCTTCAAATTCTGTATTGGCAAATACTTCTATCATGTCCTCTATGACACCTTTACCTACCACACGCTCACCAAAACATAAGATATTTGCATCGTTGTGTTGTCTGGTGAGTTTGGCTGTGTATGTGTCGTGGCATAGTGCTGCACGGATGCCTGGTACTTTGTTTGCTGCGATACTTATGCCTATACCTGTACCACAGATGAGTATGCCAAAGCTTCCTTCCTCTGCGAGTACTGCTTGGGCACATTTTTTGGCAAAGTCTGGGTAGTCTACACGGTCAGCAGAGTCTGGGCCTAGGTCAACTATCTCATGTCCTAATTCTTGGATAAAATCTTTTACGTATGCTTTGAGGGCATACCCTGCGTGGTCTGTGGCGATATAAAATTTCTTTGACATACTATTTTCCTTTATTCTGTGGGTGCTTCAAGTTCTATTGAATTGATGCGTCTACCCACACGGCTCCATCTGATGGTGTATTGTTGCTTATCCCATAGGACTTCACATGCTTTAGATGCTATGTCGATATTAGGGCAGATACGGGTGAGTTTGTCGTGGTCTTTTCCTCCACCTTCACCATTCATGACTTGGTCATACGAACGGAACTCAATACTCATATAGATAAGCCAAGGTTTTCCAACGATGAGTTTGTAGGGTACTGAACCCCAAAAACGACTGTCGTTTGAGTTGTCACGGTTGTCACCTATCATGTAGAAGTGGTCTGCTTCTACTTTTTTGTAGAAGAGGTAACTCTCTTCACCCTGCGCATCAACGATGCGTCTTACGGACATGTCTATCTCTTTTTTATAGTTGTATGACATTGTGAGATAATCAAACCCCGTAGGTCCTTCAGGCTTGTACTGTATACCTGGGTATTTGTCCATATAAGGGTTCACTACCCACAATTTATCATACATACTGATGATTTTTTTTGTACGGTATGTTTTTTTGATATACTCATCTCCTTCGTGAAAGTGAATCATGAGTTTTTTATCGCTATAGAGAAGTTCATCTCCTCCTACGGCTACACAACGCTTAACGTAGTGTACTTTTGGATTTTTAGGATAACGGAAAATGACGATATCTTCTCTTTTTGGACGAGGTCCCTCTATGAGGTGACCGTTGTTGTTAAAGTCAGGTAGAAGAGGTATTTCTAACCAAGGAAGATGTGGGATAGGTATACCATAGCTGAACTTTTTAGCAAAAAGAAAGTCACCTATGAGTTGTGTACGTTTCATAGAACCCGATGGAATGACAAAAGACTGTGCCACAAAAAAGATGAGAAAAAGAACGATGATGATAGTCCCTGTCCATGTACCTGCGAAACGGCTAAATGCCGATAAAAACTTTTTGATATTTTCCATTATGCTCTTGCCTTTGCTGCTTTTAGTGTGTTTGAAAGAAGCATCGCTATGGTCATGGGACCAACGCCTCCTGGTACAGGGGTGATGTATGAACATTTTTTACTTACATTGGCAAAATCTACATCTCCCACCAACGAACCATCTTCTATACGGTTAATGCCTATGTCTATCACGATGGCACCCTCTTTTACCATATCTTCTTTGATGAGTCCTGGTACCCCAACACCCACGATGACGATGTCTGCTTGACTTGTATGTGCTTTAAGGTCTTTAGTGAAGATATGTGTGACAGTGACTGTCGCATTAGCATTAAGTAAGAGCGCTGCCATAGGTTTACCTACGATGTTACTCGCACCCACCACACAAATGTCTTGACCTTTGAGGTCGATGTTGTACTCTTCAAACATTTTCATGACACCTAGAGGGGTACAAGCTACAAAACTGTCTAAGTTTGTAACTAAACGACCTACATTGTAAGCATGAAAGCCATCGACATCTTTGCTTGGCTCTATGACCTCTAAAATTTTGTCTGTGTCAACATGTTTAGGTAAGGGGAGTTGCACCAAAATGCCATCTATACGAGGGTTGTTATTCATCATCTCAATAGTAGCGATGATTTCATCTTGGCTGATGGTGTCTGGCATGTTGTGAGTAATGGAGTAAAATCCTACTCTTTCACAGGCTTTTGCTTTCATCTTAACATAGGCATGGCTTGCAGGGTCATCACCTATGAGTATCACTGCAAGTCCGGGGACAATATTTTTTTCTTGTTTGAGTTTTTCTACTTCTGAAGCGACACTTGTTTGCACTTTATTTGCGAGAGATTTACCATCGATGAGTTGCATAGACTGACCTTATAATAATTTAGGGTATTATATCGAAAATACTTTAGGGGCACTCTTGTGAGACTGTTGTGGTTATTATTTCCTTTATTATTGTCTGGACAGGAAGACTTTATCTCTCATTATGAGTATGGTGAAATGCTTTATGCCAACCCTAGAGGTGTGAGCTGTTCTCAATGCCATGGAAAAGTAGGAGAGGGCACAACGATAGTCGAATATAGAGATATTCATGGACTAGAGACTCTCAAAGGCTCAGATATTCGTCAAGATACTTTGGCATCCATGATACACGCAGTAAACAGCTACCATAAGGTGATGCCACGGTACTACTTGACCGATGAAGAAGTAAAAGCCATCTATGACTACTTGCATGTGAAAAATGAAAAATATTTAGAACATTGTAGAGATTCGAATACAAGTAAAAAATAGGCTATAATAATCTTACATTAATTTGAAGGATATTTATGACACTCTCAAAAACACTGATACCACTTCTTTTCGGTGGAAGCCTTGCTTGTGCTTCTTCACTCTCTGTCTATCAAGATAAAACTTTTTATACCTATGTACCTACAGAAAACTTTATAGGCTTTGCTAAATCCATTACTGCGAAGTGTGAAGGTAGTACTGTGGCACTTGAAGCGATGCATAAATGTCCAGAAGAACAGAGACTTTGTAAAGTTTTCTTAGACACACGACAGACTGAAAACCAAATAAAAACTGTACAGTCAAATAGAGAAATGCTTAACAAACTCATCGCTTTGCCTCAGCCTACAACGGTTGATGCTCAAAATTGGATAGCCTCAGCTAAACTTTTAGGTGAAGAACAATCTCGTCTTTCGCAAGAAGAAGCAGACTTGGCGAAAGCTTTTCGTATGAAAGAACAACTTTTTAACAAACAAGCCCCTCAAAAAGAAGCCAAGCAGAGTCAAGCACTTTGTCAAAAAGATTTTGAAGTCACCATACCTTATGGGTATGTCTCATTTTCTACAGGCTATGAAGCCAACATAGGTGAGGGCAAAGAGATAACCGTCACACAAAAACTCTCCATAGTCAATCGTTCAGGGATAGACATAAACTCAGATACGGTGATGTTTTACTACCGTTCTGCGAACCCTTATGTAAGACCGACGCACTTTTACCCATGGACAGTGAGTAAGTACGTGCCAAGACCTAAGCGTAGCAAAAAAACTATGCGTATGAAAAAAGAGGCGCGCAGTGATAGTATGTTGATGATGTCAGCAGATATGTCGGAAGAAGTGGTGGCGATGGACGTGCCAGCACCCGTAGCAAGCTATGAAGATGCCAGAGAATATAAAGTAACCAACCTTCATCTACCATCCACAGGCGAACCTTTTGAAATGGATGTACTCAGATGGAAAGCACCACTTAAATGTGAGATAAAAGCATACCCGTACACCAATGTTAAAGCTTTTGAAGTCTGTTCTTTTAAACCAAGTTACCAGATAGATCAAAACCAATGGAAAGTAAAAAATGGTTCTGAAGTCATTAATGAAAGAGCCACAGGTGAATACAGAGGTGAACGCTACCAGATATACACCAAGATAGAAGATGATATCAATATTATGCGTTTGCCTATCGTTCAAAAAGAGCGTGAGACGGGTATCTTTGGTGGCACAGCACGAAAAAAAGATGGATATAAACTCATATTGATTAACAAATCAAACAAAGAGAAGACACTTACCGTCATAGAACGTATGCCTACCTCTACTACCGATGAGATAAAAGTAAAACTACTTTCTATAAAATCAAAAAACAATCAAAATTATAAATTGCTTGAAAATGGAAAGATAGAAATGAAAGTGACGTTAGCACCACAGGCTAAAAAAGAGATAGAGATATTATTTGAAATGAGTTATGATAAAGATATTAAGATAAATTATTAGGGGGAATACTATATAGCTTGCAGGCAAAGTGCCTGCAAAACCACTACTAAAGTGGTGTTACGTTTTCAGCTTGTGGGCCTTTTTGACCTTCACCAACTTCAAATGTTACTGCTTGACCTTCAGCCAATGTTACACGACCACCGTTGTCGTTGTTTACTTGACGGAAATGTACGAATACATCGTCTCCACCATCGTTTTGTTGGATAAATCCATAACCTTTTTCATCGTTGAACCATTTAACTGTACCGTTTACTAATGTTGCCATTGTTTTGCCTTGTGTTGTTTTTTGTGAAATAAATATGTAGAGAGTCTTTCGGGTCTTGCAGGCTTGAACACTAGCAGTACACACGAAAAATGAACTCGAAACTCATCTTTCATCGGAACTATTGTACCTTATTTTCCCATGTATAAGCTTACTTAAAAAATAAATATATGTTTTTTAGCTGAATAAACATATAAATCTATCTATATTCTAGACTTTGATACTTGTAGTAGCTATATATTTTCCTGTACTTTAAGCCACTCAGAAAGCATCTGTAGTTCATCAATATTTTTTGATTCTGTGTTTAAAATCTCTGTGAGGCTTCTCACACCCATAGAAAGAAGATATTGTAAGTTATTGTCAAAAGTTGCATCTTTTATGACGAAAATATTGTCTTTATGTACTTCAAACATAAAGCCACCATTGGGGATGGGTGACATGGAGAGTGTGACTGTGTAGTGGTCTTTTATGATGCTTTCTTTTTGTGAGTACATAAGCCCAATGTTGTACCCCTCTTTTGCGAAACCTTTGATGGCAACAACAAGCACTTGGTTTTCCCCCTCTTTGGAGGAGTTGAATATGCCGACTAGTCCTTTTATGGTGTTGTATCCTGGTATCTTGGAAAAGAAGTACTCGAACATATGGGCAAAGCGCGTTTTGACTACCCAGCCTAAAAGGTAAAGAATCATCAAAAAGATAAAGACAACCAATATTCCCCACAAAAAGATATGACTGTTAGGCACAAACCCCGTCACATGAAACACCCAATCCACCATCTTCGTGACTTTGCCATAAACCCATGAAAGTATGATAAGTATAGCCACAATAGGCAAGAGCCAAAATAGCCCTTGAAACATGATTTTAGTGAAGTGTTTTAGTGGTCTGTTGGTCATTTTCTTTCCTACGATAGATATTATTTGGACTGTATAAATATAGTATACTAATTTAACCTGTATTTGTAAAATTTAAATATTGGAGCCACTTGCAAATTCAAACCCACCCAAGTGACTAATTTTTCCTCATAGTAATTTTTGAGCTTAAAAAAATCATTACAAGGTAAAATCTCTGATATTCTACCTCTAATTTGCTAATTATCTATA
>Ga0256829_1001059_pt1 | contig 23773 bp, 23 predicted proteins | sample 131447metaG_FD_185979 | JGI IMG/M metagenome (GOLD analysis project Ga0256829, IMG submission 185979) | Hydrothermal vent microbial communities from Lau Basin, Pacific Ocean - 131-447 | ecosystem: Environmental > Aquatic > Marine > Hydrothermal vents | place: Pacific Ocean: Lau Basin | collected...
TTCAATGGAGTCGCCCAGGCCCGGTGTTTCGTGGTGCTGGACCACGCGCACGCCGGCCAGGGTGCCATCCAGGTTGATGGCGACCAGCAGGCGGATATCGCCGTTGTAGCCGTCCGGGGCGACGGGCGCCAGTACCGCGGCGACAGGCCAGCCCTTTTTGCGTGCACGGTACACCGGCACCGGTTCGTCCGTACCCAGTAATTCCTTGTTGTGTACATAGAGAATATCGGTAAAAATGTCATTGTCATAGCGGTCTTCGGGCACCAGTTCATTCAGGCTTTTCAGCAGTGCGCGGCGTTCGTTGTCGCTGATGCGCTCGGCCGTGACATCATGGGTGTAGGCGACCAGGCCGCTGCCGACGACGGCGAAAAGAAACAGGAAGAGGGCGGAAACCAGTACCGGGCGATAGCTCATGGTTCAGTCGTCCTGCTCCTCGCGCTGACCGAACACGCGTGGCTTCGTGTAGTAGTCGATAGTGGGGGCAGCCATGTTCATCAGCAGCACGCCGAAGGCGACGCCATCCGGGTAGCCGCCCCAGGTGCGTATGACATAGACGATCACCCCGATGCCCGCGCCGTAATACAGGCGCCCGCGTGGCGTGGTCGCGGCCGATACCGGGTCAGTGGCAATGAAAAATGCACCGAGCATGCTGGCGCCGCTGAACAGGTGAAACAGTGGTGTGCCATAGCTGTCGGCATCGGCAAAATAAAATAACAACGAGATCAGGAACAGGCCACCGAGCATCCCTGCCGGGATATGCCACTGGATGGCGCGTTGTTTCCACAGCCACAGACCACCCAGCAGGAATGCCAGGTTGACCCACTCCCATCCATAGCCACCGTAATGACCAAAGCGTGGGTCGGCGAGAATTTCTTCCCAGGTAAAATCCATGCCGCTTTGTGTTTTTGCTTCATCCAGTGGCGTTGCCATGGTGATGCTGTCGAGAGTCTCACCGGCGGGCGCCGACTCGGTGAACACCAGTTGCAGTGTATCCATAAAGCCCGGGGTTTCATGGTTGATGCCGACAGGGGCTGTCCACAGGGTCATTTGTAGCGGGAAGGACGTGATCAGCACCACAAAACCAACCATGGCCGGGTTGAACGGGTTATAGCCCAGCCCCCCGTACAACTGTTTGGCAATCACGATTGCGAACAAAACCCCGATGACCGGTATCCACCAGGGCGCAAGCGGCGGTAGCGACAGCCCCAGTAACAGGCCGGTCAGCATCGCACTGCCGTCCAGCAGGGTGGCGCGAACCGGTTTGCCTCTCAGACGCAAGACGGCAGCTTCGGCCAGTAGCGCTGTGCCGGTGGCAATCAGCAGGTTGAAAACAATGCCCCAGCCGAAAAACCAGAACAGTGTCAGTGCGCCGGGAACCAGTGCCAGCATCACGCGAACCATCAGGCGCGACAGGTCGTTGGACAACGGCAGGTAAGGCGAGCTTCGGGTCGGAAATTCCATAGCGGTCAGGCTCCGTCTGTCTTGCCGGTGCGTCGACGTTCGATTTGCTCGATCTTCGTGTGTTGTTCGGAGGTCAGGTTTTCGGTGTTGAGTGGCATTACGTCGGCCTGTTCTGATTTTTTCGCCTTGACGCGCGCCAGTGCGGCTTCGATTTCGGCTTTCTTGGCGTCAGCGTTGCCGGCTTTGGGTTTTTTGTCCAGCGATTTACGCGCGCGGGCGCGCCGTTCCTCGAGGGCTTTTTTCTCGCGTTCCAGCCGCTCCTGCCGTGCTTCGTGACGTAGCCGGGCAAGGTCGGACTTCTCCCGTTCGCGTTCCATATCCCAGATCTCGGTCTTGGCGAAACGGTAGTACTGCACCAGCGGAATATGGCTGGGGCAGACCTGTGCGCAACAACCGCACTCGATACAATCGAACAGGTTGTAGTCCTGGATTTTTTCCATATCACGGGCAAAGGCATACCAGTACAGCTGTTGTGGCAGCAGGCTGGCAGGGCAGACATCCACGCACTGGGCGCAGCGGATGCAGGGGTGTGGCGGCGGTGGTTCCGGCGCCTCCTGCGCGCTGGCGGCAAGAACACAGTTGCTGGTCTTGATGATCGGCAACTGGTCGGTTCGCAGTGCGAAACCCATCATCGGGCCACCGACCAGCAGGCGGGCGACCTCGTCGGTATAGCCTCCACACTGCTCGATCAGTGCTGCAATGGGCGTACCGATACGCACCTCGAGATTGCGAGGCTGGTTCACGCCGGCGCCCGTTACCGTGACGATACGCGAAATCAGTGGTTCGCCGTGATGAATGGCGCGGGCAATGGCCGCCGCCGTACCGACGTTATGGCAGACAACGCCGATGTCGATCGGTAGTCCCTGGCTGGGGACCTCCTCGCCGGTCAGGGCGTAGATCAGCTGCTTTTCACCACCGGCCGGATAGCGCGCCGGTATTACCTTGATCTGGATGTGGGTTTCACCGAGTCGCGTCAGTTCATTTTGCAGGCAGTCGATGGCATTGGGCATGTTGTCTTCGATGCCGATCACCACCTGCTTTGCATGCAGGGCGTGACGCATGATACGGATGCCTTCGACCACATCGTTCGGTCGACAGCACATCAGCGCTTCATCGCAACTGATATACGGTTCGCATTCCGCAGCGTTGATGACAAGCAGGTCGACGACGCGCCCGGGTCCGGGGTTCAGTTTGACGGCGGTCGGGAAGCCGGCGCCGCCCAGTCCAACGATACCGGCATCGCGGACACGCTGGCGGATGTCGGCCGGGTCTTCCTGGTAGACATTGTCCATTTTCAGACCGGTATCCGCCGCGCGGTCCTCGCCGTCGCTGTCGATCACAATACAGGGAGCGGACAGCCCCGATGGATGGGGAACCGGGTAGTCGCCGATAGCACTGACAGTCCCGGACGTGGGTGCATGCACCGGCGCTGAAATATAACCGAGTGAACGCGCGATCAGTTGTCCGCGCAGTACCGTGTCGCCGGGTTTCACCACGGCCTCGGCCGCTTCGCCAATGTTCTGGCTGAGCGGGACAGTCAGGCGCGGCGGGATAGCCGCTGACTGCAGTGGCTCTGTGAGGGATTGTGACTTTTCCGGGGGCAGGTGCAGGCCGCCGGGGAAGCTGGCAGGTTTTTCGAGCAGGGTGACCATTGGCGCCCTATTGTACAGGGTTGAGGCTGAAAAATACTCGGGGAATCGCCGGGTGTTTGATGGAGATCAATCGCTTAGCTGGAGGCCACTCGGGATGCAATGCCGGCGATTTCGGGCTGATCCGATTCAGGGTATGGCCATTTCCACTGGCGGATGTCCTTTTTCACCGGCACCATCGCAATACAGTCGACCGGGCAGGGGGGCAGGCACAGCTCGCAGCCGGTACACTCGGCGGCGATGATGGTATGCATCTGCTTGGCCGCACCCAGAATGGCATCCACCGGGCAGGCCTGTATGCACAGGGTGCAGCCGATACAGGTCTGTTCATCGATGACGGCCACCTTTTTTTCCGTGTGCTCGCCGTGTTCCGCATTGAGCGGCTTGGGATCGATGCCGAGCAGATCGGCCAGTGCCTGGATGGTGGTTTCGCCACCCGGGGGGCACTGGTTGATATCGGCTTCACCCGCCGCGATGGCCTCGGCGTAAGGGCGGCAGCCGGGGAAGGTGCACTGGCCGCACTGTGTCTGCGGCAGCAGCGCATCGATTTGATCGACGATCGGGTTGGCATCCACCCTGAAGCGGATCGACGAGTAGCCGAGCAGCAGCCCGAACAGGGCAGCGAGCAGGCCGATAGCGATCATCGCAGTCAGCATGCAATCAGCCCTTGATCAGCCCGGAGAAGCCCATGAACGCCAGCGACATCAGGCCGGCCGTCACCAGCGCAATAGCCGGCCCCTGGAAGGGTTCCGGTACGTCGGCGACCGCAATACGCTCACGTATGGCGGCGAACAGGATCATCACCATCGAGAAACCCACCGCGGCGCCAAAACCGTAAAAGGCTGACTCGACGAAACCGAAATCCTGTTGCACATTGAGCAGGGCGACACCGAGTACCGCGCAGTTGGTGGTGATCAGCGGCAGGAAGATACCCAGCACCTGGTAGAGCACCGGGCTGGTCTTGTGTACCACCATTTCGGTGAATTGCACCACCACCGCGATGACCAGGATAAAGGTAATCGTGCGCAGGTACTCCAGTCCGAGCGGCGCCAGCAGGTATTCATTGGCGATATAGGCACACACCGAGGACAGGGTCAGCACAAAGGTCGTCGCCAGCGCCATGCCCGTGGCGGTCTCCAGCTTGCGTGAAACGCCAAGGAAGGGACACAGGCCAAGGAACTTCACCAGGACGAAGTTGTTGACCAGCACCGTGCTGATAAGGATGAGGGTGATTTCCGTCATGGCGGGAATGGTACTGCGATGGGTGGATTTGGGGAAGTTATTCAGCCCTTTTCCGGTGAGGAATTGTTATTTCAGTGGATGATTTCGTCGAGGGCGCTTTACACCCTACTTAACCCGCATCCCCGGTTCTGCCCCCTCATCCGGTGACAGGATGAACAGATCCTTCCCACCCGGCCCCGCCGCCAGCACCATCCCTTCCGATACCCCGAAACGCATCTTGCGCGGCGCCAGGTTGGCGACCATCACCGTCAGCCGGCCTTCAAGGTCCTCCGGTGCATAGGCGCTTTTGATGCCGGCAAACACATTGCGGGTTTCGCCGCCGATATCCAGCGTCAGTTGCAACAGCTTGTCGGCTTTCTCGACGGCTTCCGCTCTGACGATGCGGGCGATGCGCAGGTCCAGTTTGGCAAAGGTATCGAAATCAATCGTATCGGCGACCGGTTCACCAGCGGGTGTACTGTTGGCGGGTTTGCTTTCCGTCACTTTCAGATCCTCTTTCGAAGCTTCCAGCATGGCCTCGATGGCGGCAGGCTCGACGCGTTTGGCAAGGTGTTTGAACTTGTTCAGCGTGGCAGGGAAGGCAGCGGCTTCCAGGTCGTTCCAGCTGAATCCCCGGGCCTTGCCGAACAATTCTTTTGCCACACGTTCCGTGAGTGTGGGCAGGATGGGGGTGAGTAGTACCGACAGCGTGTGGAAGCCGTGCAGGATGCGTGAGCAGATGCGGTGCAGGTTGTCTTTCTGCTCCGGGTCTTTGGCCAGCTTCCAGGGTTCGTTGCTGTCGAAGTACTGGTTGATCTCGTCCGCCATTTTCATAATGTGTCGGATAGCTTGGCTATATTCGCGGGCCTCGTAGTGTTCTTCGATAAGCTTTGCCGATCCATACACGCCATCCATGTAGCCTTGGAGGTCTTTCTTGTCTGCAAAGACTTTATCAAGTGATAGCAATGTGCCATCGAATTGCCTGACAATAAAGTTCGCGGTACGGCTGGCGATGTTGACGTACTTGCCGACCAGGTCGCTGTTGATGCGCGCGATAAAGTCTTCCAGGTTCAGGTCAATATCGTCAATACCACCGGACAGCTTGGCCGCGTAGTAATAGCGCAGGTATTCCGGGTCCAGGTGTTGCAGCCAGGTGCCGGCATTGATAAACGTGCCGCGCGACTTGGACATCTTCTGCCCGTTGACGGTAAGGAAACCGTGCGCAAACACGCGGGTGGGCTTGCGGTAGCCGGAGCCATCCAGTACGGCGGGCCAGAACAGCGTGTGGAAACGCAGTATGTCCTTGCCAATAAAGTGATAAAGCTCGGCGTTGGAGTCCTTGCCCCACCAGTCGTCAAAGTTCATGCCCTGTTTGTCGCACAGGTTTTTGAAGCTGGCCATGTAACCCATGGGCGCGTCCAGCCACACGTAGAAGAACTTGTCTTCCGTGTCCGGGATCTTGAAACCGAAGTAGGGCGCGTCGCGCGAGATATCCCAGTCCTGCAACCCGGCGTCCAGCCACTCCTTCATCTTGTTGGCGACTTCCGGCTGGGTAGAGGTTTGCAGGTAGTCGGCCAGCATTTCGCTGAAGTCCGAGAGTTTGAAAAAGTAATGCTCGGATTCCTTTTCCACCGGTGTCGCGCCGCTGATCACCGAGCGCGGGTTTTTCAGTTCACTGGCATCGTAGGTCGCCCCGCACACTTCGCAGTTGTCCCCGTACTGGTCTTCCGCGCCGCACTTCGGGCAGGTGCCCTTGATAAAGCGGTCCGGCAGGAACATGGCCTTTTCCGGGTCGTAGTACTGGCTGATGGTACGCCTGTCGATGTGTCCGGCGTCGCGCAGGCGCAGGTAGATCTGCTCCGCGAATGCGCGGTTCTCCGGCGAATGGGTGCTGTAGTAGTTATCGAAGGCCACGTGAAAGGCGGAAAAGTCAGCCTGGTGCGCTGCGTTCATCTTCTCGATCAGCGCTTCCGGCGTGATGCCTTCCTGCTGCGCGCGCAGCATGATCGGTGTGCCGTGGGCGTCGTCGGCACACACGTAGTAGCAGTCGTGGCCGCACATTTTCTGGAAACGCACCCAGATGTCGGTCTGGATGTATTCCACCAGGTGGCCGAGGTGGATGGAGCCATTGGCATAGGGCAGGGCGCTGGTGACCAGAATCTTGCGTGGCGCGGTAGACATGTTATTCCTGACTTATTGGAGAGATGGCGGGGCATTATGCCAGATGTTGCGGGTTCCGGGCGATCTCCCCCGGCTCCCGCTGCCACAGAACCGGTCTAAACCGCACAAACCGGGATGAAGACCCGGTCTTCCGAACCGTGTACAATCGCGAGTTCAAATTTTCAGGAATTTCAAGGCCTGAAGGCCGGTTAATTCGAGATCCAGAGGAACAATGTAATGGCTGAAGTTACCCAGCAGCAAGTCGAGAACAAACTCAAGGAATATATCGACCCCTATCTGGAAGCGGATCTGGTGTCGGCAAAAACAGTTCGCAACATCATGATCGAGGGTGACCAGGTGGTTGTCGATGTGGTTCTCGGCTTCCCCGCAGATGGTTACAAGAACGACCTGGCCGAAAAGCTGAAAGCGATGGTCGAGTCACTGGACGGCGTGTCCCAGGCGCGCATCAACGTCAATACCGCGATCCAGGCCCATACGGTGCAGAAGGGCGTAAAGACCCTCAGCAGCATCAAGAATATTATCGCCATCGCCTCCGGCAAGGGCGGCGTTGGCAAGTCCACCACCGCGACCAACCTGGCGCTGGCCCTGTCCGCCGAGGGCGCCTCGGTGGGTGTGCTGGATGCAGATATCTACGGTCCCAGTCAGCCGCGCATGCTGGGTATCAGCGGTCAGCCGGATTCAAAGGACGGGCAGACGCTGGAACCGATGATGAGCTACCATATCCAGACCATGTCCATCGGCTTCCTGGTCGACGAGGAAACGCCGATGATCTGGCGCGGCCCGATGGTTACCCAGGCCCTGCAGCAGCTGCTCAATGATACCAACTGGGATAACCTCGATTACCTCGTGATCGATTTGCCGCCGGGCACCGGTGATATACAGCTGACCCTCGCCCAGCAGGTGCCGGTCAGTGGCGCGGTGATCGTGACCACGCCGCAGGACATCGCTCTGCTCGACGCCCGCAAGGGACTCAAGATGTTCGAGAAGGTCGAGGTGCCGGTACTGGGTATTATCGAGAACATGAGCATCCATATCTGCAGCGAGTGTGGACACGAGGAGCATATCTTCGGTGAAGGCGGCGGCCAGCGCATGTCTGACCAGTATGATGTCGATTTCCTCGGTGCATTGCCGCTGGACAAGAGTATCCGGGAAGAAGTCGATAACGGTCGCCCGTCGGTGGTTGCCGACCCGGAGGGTCGTATCGCGCAGATCTACCGCGAGATCGCTCGCCGTACAGCGGCCAAGCTGTCGATGAAGGCGAAGGATCACGCGGCCAAGTTCCCGCAGATCGTTATCCAGAACAATTGATCACAGCTTGTCGAAACCCGGTGCTTCGTTGGGAGCACCGGGTTTTTTTATGGCAGGATGGGCTATGAGTCTCGTTTGGCAAAAGCAGGCTGATGGGGTGGATTACCAGGTGCGCCGTGCCGGGCGAACCCTGCGCCTGTACACCAATGGCGTGTTCCACAGCCAGTACAACCCGACACGCCCGGTGACTGGCAGTGTGTGGGACCTGTTGCTGTTGCCGGCATTTTTTTACCCGCCCGGTGAACTGCAGCGCATCCTGGTGCTGGGCGTGGGCGGTGGTGCCGTGATCCAGAACCTGCGCCGCTTCGTGCAGCCACAGCAGATTACCGGTATTGAACTTAACCCGGTCCATCTGTCTGTCGCCAGACGTTTCTTCGGCGTGCGGGGCGATGATGTGCAACTCGTACAGGCCGACGCCATCGAGTGGGTGCGGCACTACGAGGGGCCGGCGTTCGACCTGGTTATCGATGACCTGTTCGGTGAAGTGGACGGCGAGCCGCAGCGTGCGGTTTTTGCCGATAACACCTGGGTGCGCACACTGCTTGGCCTGTTGAGCGGGGAGGGTGCGATTGTCAGTAACTTCGCTTCGCGGCTGGAGCTGGATGTCTCCGCGTATGTCGCGCACGCATCCTGTCGTAACCGCTTTGTGTCGGGCTTCAGGCTGACCACCGACCAGAATTACAATAACGTCGGCGTATTCCTGCGCCGGCCCGTAACGACGCGCCAGCTACGCGAGCGGCTGGCGGCTATTCCGGCACTGAACCCGCGCCGCCGTTCCAGCGGGCTGAACTACCGGATTCGAACCCTGTTTGAGTGAATAACGACCGATCAGGGACTTGGCTGTGTTTCCAGGTAATGCGCCACTTTTCCGGCGCCTGGACAGGCGTCACTTATCCACAATTTCTGTGGATAAGTCTGTGGAATACTCGTCGGAAAAACCGTTTTTCTACTGATATGGTGGGTTAGGGGTTAAATCGGACAAAAAGTCATCAGTTTGTAATAATCTATAAAAAACATTAAGTTGCGACACCTAATTATTATATGACAGAAAGTCAGGTGGGTTTGACGCTGAAATTTCCGGTACACGTAATTTGCTGTGTATAACATAACGCTAATATATGGAGGGTTTAGCTTGCGTCATCGGCCCCCTGTCGCGTATTGCCATAAAACTGACAGACTGAAAGGGGCGTTGTGCAGACCGCAGTGACAGCGTACCTTTATGCCTCATGGGTGTTTCTATTTATGGACTGATGGGTGATGGCGGCCGCGGGGTGGTGAAGGAAATCTTCGCCGTCGTGTATGCGCCAAAAAAGAAAAAACGCGTGCCGGCGTCCTGCGTGGCGCAAATGGATTCGGAGGAGGATGCCCTCAAGGCGTCAGACCCGGCGCGCAAGCGTCATGCCGCTGTGGTCGCCGGGCCATCCACCTCTTCAGAGAGCCAGAAAATCTACTACCTGGTGCGCTGGCTGAATTGACCGTTGGACACCGGTTATACGGTACGTCGCCGAGCGACACCGGCCAGTCCCAGCAGGCCGGAACCAAACAGCCAGGCGGCAGCCGGGACGGGTACGGCTGAAAGGTTTACCGAGCTGATATAGAACTGGTAACCATTGGATGCGCTGGAACCCCCGGCCAGATTCGGGTTGATGAAATCAAAGGTCTGACCGGTCAGTGTGGTCGGGAACAGGTGGGTGAGGTTATAGCTCGCCGCCGGGCCGTTATCGACCGCCAGTTCGAACACGCCGTCAAACGCTGTGCCATGGTTGCCGTTTACAAAAGTAATCCCCGAGAGTGTCACCGTCTGACCAAAATCAAGGCGAAGCTGTTCATTGTAGGTAACATTGTCGTCGGAGGACGGGCTGCACTGAAGATTCGCCGTAAGCTGTTGGCAGACACCCAGCCCGGCGTTCCCGGAATCCATGTAGGCATAATAAGGCGCCTGTCCATCAGCCGACTGGCCTGACGCGTTGAGCGTTATCCCGTCCTGGCTATGGGTGAACACGGTGTACCCCCGTTCATGTCCGTTGGCGAGAGCGGCAAAGTCGATCGTGACAGCACCAGCCAGTGCCGGTGTCAGTATGGTGGTAACGACAGCAGCCGCTGCCAGAGTGTTGTACATTTTCATTATAATCAGGGTTCCTGAAAAGTGATGAGCCATGAGTGCTTGCAGGTGTCTTAGCGAATTACATGCCAGGTAAAATTAGTTGCTATAAATCAACTCGTTATAGAGCTATCCCGGTGTTATATCAGCCAATGCGGGACAGGACTGTCAAACTGACCGTCAATTTATTGATGTTTTCGGGTATTTTACGTAAATAATCCCGACAAGTTGAGTGCATTATGTAAGAAAAGTTGCTACATTAGTTTGTTATAAATATTTTATATATTTAATATACAGTGTGTTATAAGAAATTAACCGGGAACTAGACGCAAGTATATTGTGTAAATAATTTCGACGTTTTTGGAGAGTCTGGTGCTTCAGATTGAAGAAAGTGCGCCGCGAGGCGCGTCATGGCTGCGGCTGGGCTTCCGGCCCTTCTTCCTGGCAGCGAGTTTTTTTGCCGCGCTTGCCATGCTGGTCTGGCTGGTGTTGTTCAACGGTTACCTGACCTTACCGCTGTCGGGTCTTCCTGCCATCGCCTGGCACGGCCACGAAATGTTGTTCGGTTACAGCATGGCCGTGGTTACCGGCTTCCTGCTCACGGCCGTCCGCAACTGGACCGGCATTGCCACAGTGCGTGGTACGCCTTTACTGCTGTTACTGTTGTGCTGGTTACTGGCGCGCCTGTTGCTGGCACTGGGTGATTCGGCATCCATCCCCTATGCGGCAACCTTCGACTTGCTGTTCAACCTCGGTTTTCTGGTGGCGGTTGCCATACCGGTACTGCGCGCCAGGAACTGGAGCCAGGTGGGCATCCTGGTGAAAATCGCCCTGTTGGCCGCCAGCAACCTGGCCTTCTACCTCGGTGCAGCCGGGGTGTTGGCTTCCGGTATCGTCATCGGCCTGTATTCCGGCCTGTATCTCGTGCTCGCACTGATCCTCATGCTGAGCCGGCGCGTGTTTCCGTTCTTTATCGAACGCGGTGTGGGATACCCCGTGCAACTGACCAATCGCAAGTGGCTCGATATCAGCAGCGTGGTGCTGTTCCTGGTGTTCTGGCTGGCCGATATCCTTCGACCGAACAGCCTGGCGGTCAGTCTGCTGGCACTGGTGCTGCTGGTATTGCACGGCGTTCGTATCATCGGCTGGTACACGCCGGGTATCTGGAAGAAACCCCTGCTGTGGTCGCTGTACCTGGGCTATGCGTCCATCATTGCCGGTTTTGCGCTGAAGGCGGCGGTATACCCGTTCAACCTGTCACCCTACCTGGCGTTGCACGCCTTTGCCGCCGGTGGCGTCGGGCTGGTAACAGCAGGGATGATGGCGCGCATCGCACTTGGGCATACCGGTCGCGATGTGGGCGATCCGCCCCCGGTGCTGGTGCCGATTTTCCTGATCCTGGTTGCGGCCGCGCTGGTGCGCGTTGCCCTGCCCATACTGGATGTCCTGCATTACCACCTGTGGGTAACGGTATCGCAGTGTTTGTGGATCGCGGCATTTACGTGGCTTGGCCTGCGTTACCTGCCGATACTGACCGGCCCGCGGGTCGACGGGCAGGATGGTTGAGTATTATGGCAAAGCCGTTGATCCTTTCTGTTGTCGAGTCACCCGCACACCCGAACCTTTCGGCGCTCTACCGGCGCCTTGGCTTTGAGGAGATCAGGCTGAACTCGCAGCGCAAGGCGATCAGCCAGTTAAAAAAATCACAACCGGATTTCCTGGTGGCCGAATTCAACTATGGCTATGCCAATAACTATGCCGGCGTGAATATCAGTAATCTCGATACACTGCTGGCCAGTTTGCGCCGCTATTCACCGGGGACACGTGTGATTGTGCTGGTGGAGAAGGCCGAGCGGCAGTATGTCGATAAACTTGCAGCCCTGTTTCCCCTCTATCGCACACTGGTGCTGCCGGTAACGCCGGGGGAGATGGAAGCCGTGCTGGAAGGGAAAGCAACAGACTGAACGGGTTTATGCCGCGCCGTTGTCCGGTGATGAACCGGCTTCCTCCAGTTCGTCTGCAGCCACTTCACGAACCGATGCTTCACTGTCCCGGGTCATGGTCTGCAATTGTTCGATGGCCTGTGGAAGACCGGTGAGCGCGAGGAAATGTGCGGCATCGGCGCGTATGCGAGGGTCCCGGTGCCGGCTCAGTTCCAGCAGCACCGGTAATTTTTCCTGCAGCATGGCGCTGCCCTGCAGGTCTTCCAGTACGGCGCTGACGCCGATGCGTACGGTCAGGTCAGTGTCCGGGTCAGCGGCCAGTTGTAACAGGGCATCGAGGTGTGCAGGGTTGTTCCGTACCGACTTGATGACCCGCGCCAGTTTTCCTTCCCTGAACAGGCTGGCAAACCAGTCGGCGAGCCCGTGGGGCGACCCGGCGCGCTGCACCCATTCCGCCAGCTCGGCGGGTGAATGCAGGCCTTCCAGTTCAAACTCACCGATGCGTATCCACGGGACACTGCGTGCGCCGTACTGTTCGGCAATCTCCGGGTGTACTTCGATATTCACAGCCTGCAGTTGCCCGATCCTGCCGGCCTTGACCAGTTCGGACAGGCCTTGCAATACCGTGGGGCAATAGGGGCAGTGACGGGTAAGCAGCAGCAGGGCGTCGGGCGGGTTGAGGGGCGTTGTGACCATAAGCTATGATCGCCAATGCAAGCACCCGAAAGCAAGTCCGTAATACCGGCCTGTGCGGGTGGGGTCGTTTCGTCGGTATAGCGTATACTGCGGCGGCATCTGGAACTTAACGGGATTTGCTGTGGCCAGCCTGATATTTCGACGGACCGGGAAAAAACTACCACTGTTACGTTCGGCCGGTTGGCAGGCGGAAGCGCTGCTGATGGATGTTTTCTGGGCGATAGCCCGGCGCATGTCCCCGGAACGGGCATCGGTGTTTGGCGCCAGGCTGCTGTCGGGTCTGGGCCCCCGGTTCAGTAAACAGAAACATATTCTCACCAACCTGTCGGTTGTGCTTGGCACGCAGGATGCGTCACGTCTTGAAGCGGTCGCCCGGCAGGTCTGGGCCAGTCTGGGCGCCGTACTGGCCGAATACCCGCACCTCGAAGCCTTTGCCCGCACACCGGAGCGTTATATACGAACGACCGTCGGGCCGCTGGCCGCCGATATTCTTGCCCGCAAGGTACCGGCCATCTATGTCACGTCCCACCTGGCCAACTGGGAGCTGGCCGCCCTGGCCACCAGCTCGCAGGGTATCCCGCTGAGCGTCGTCTATGGCCCGCAGAGCAACCCCGCACTCGAGACCCGGCTGCAGGCGCAGCGGCGTTTTCTGGGTTGTGGTTTTATCAGTAAGCACAATGCCATGCGCAGCCTGGTGAAGGCCCTGCGCAAGGGCGAATCAATCGGCCTGTTATCGGATGTGCGTGTCGATAAAGGTGAATCCGTGGAATTCTTTGGCCGCCAGGCGCAAACCGCGACAACCCCGGCCTGGCTGAGCCTGAAGCTGGGTTGCCCCATCGTGCCGATCCATATCCAGCGTGAAGGCGATGCCCGTTATCACGTGGCGTTCCAGGATCCCCTGACCGTAGCGTCTGAGTCGGACACTGTTGACCAGTCGGCCGTGCTGGACCTGACCCGCCGGCTCAATACCGTGTTCGAAAGCTGGATACGCGAGCAGCCCGGGCAGTGGACCTGTACCAAGCGCCGATGGTCGAAAGCCGCCTGTGCCTGAACCGGTCAGGTTTTAAGTGATGTCTTCCGGTCACCGTCCTGCTTTCCGCTATCGTCTCCTGTTGCCACGCTACTGGCTGACCTGGGCGACGATTATCCCCATCGGCGCACTGGCCATGCTCCCGGATGCGATCCGGGCGCGCCTGGGTGACCAGATCGCGCCATGGCTGTTGCGGTTCGCCCCGAAACGCCAGCGCATTGCCCTGACCAATCTTGCCCTGTGCTACCCCGAACTGTCCGAGCAGGAACGACACGATTTGCTGGCCCGGCACACCCGGGTACTGGCGCATACCTTCCTGGGGTACGGCCGGTTGCTGTTTCGCTCTTCGCAACACCTGAGACGTGCATTTGATGTCGAGGGCATGGACATCGTCGAACGTGAAGTGGCGAAGGGTAACAACATCATCCTGCTGACACCGCACTCCCTGGCGCTGGAGTACGCGGCGCAGTACCTGACCATGACCCAGGGCATGGTCTGCGCGGTGCGCCCCCATGCGGGTAACGAGGTGCTGGACTGGATCGTCTCCAGGTTCCGTACCCGTTACCAGGGCATCATCTACGACAATTCCGCGAGTATGCTGGGCCTCGTCAAACAGGTCCGCAGCGGGAAATGGCTGTATTTTCTGCCGGATGAAGACCGCGGGTTCAAGAACCCGGTGTTCGCGCCTTTCTATGGCGTGCCCAAGGCGTCCGTGTCGGTACTGGGTAAACTGGCGAAGAGTTGCAAGGCCACGGTGATCCCGCTGATGACCGGGTACTGTCCGGATCGGCGACGCTTCACCCTGCATTTTCACCAGCCGCTGGAGGATGCCAACCACGGCGATCTCACCGAGCAGAGCCTGCGACAGAACCAGGCCATCGAGCGGATCCTCGACGAGGACCGGGCACAATATATGTGGTCGGCAAAAATTTTCAGAACCCGCCCGGACAACGAAGCGAGCTTTTACTAGGAAAGCTCTGATTCATCTATTCCCTGTCATTGCGAGCGAAGCGCGGCAATCTCTTTGGGTACGGTGCCAGGCTGTGGGAGATTGCCGCGCTTCGCTCGCAATGACGGATTAATCAGAGTTGCCCAAGGTGCTCATCTCAACGACTGCTCCGGCCTGTGCGTGACCTGAAGTGTTTGTACACACGCGCGGCGAAAAAAAACGGCGACAGACTGACGACGATCATCTCAGCGGGGCGCATCAGCTTCGAGAGCAGCAACTCCCGGTGCCGGGAATGGGTGACCAGATGTTTCAGCTTGCGTTGGGATTTTTCCTTGGGCCTGAAATTGAAATTGTCGCTCTTGCTCACACTCTGGGTCGCGATCATCGGGAATATGGCGTAGGCGCCAGGTAACTCCGCATAGGCGGAATCGAGCGCCTTGCCGACCAGCCGAAGTTTTTTGATGCCGGGCGTGCCCCAGGGGTGATCATGCAACCAGCGCGTCAGGCGTGGACTGACGATATAGGCGTGTGCGCAGGCGGAACCTGTACGTAGCACATTGTGTTTTACCGGGTAGGCCCACACCGGCCAGTGGCCGAGGAAGAACAGCATCCAGTCAGGCGGCAGACCGGCGACAGCGCGGCGGATCGAGCGGAGTTTCGAGGGCCGCAGGTTGCTGCTGAACAAAACGTCGTCTTCCATGATCAGGGTTTTTTCATGACCGCGCTGGCGTGCGTCTTCACAGACAGCACGGTGGGATTCCCAGCTGCCGATAATGCCCTTGACCGGGTGCTTCAACGGGCGATAGAACATCACGTGCTGGCACAGGCCGACACGGTGGAATTCCGCCGCGACGTTGGTGGCGCGGTCTTCCCGGCTTTTCAGCGAGATGCAATAGGCGCCATCAAGAAATGACCAGTCCAGCGCCTGTCCTTCCGGGACTGAACCCGTGCAATACGGGCAGGACGGGTCCGGCGGGCAGGGGTGAAATACCGCTGTTTCGGTATCGTTTGTGTCTTCGGCGCCGGGCATCGGGGTGTTTTCAGCCACAAGATCCATCCTGTCATGGTGGTTAACGGGGTATTGCGCTTCCGGAACCGGGTGCTGTGTCCGGTCTGGGAGCTTCTCTGCACAGGCAGGCGCGTAGTGTAAGTGATTTACACATTCAAGACAGCCGCTGCTGACACTGCCTGCACGGCCAGCGAGGCGTATGCTGTCACCAGCGTCCCGGCGCAGGCCGGGATCCGGCATTTCCAATAGAGTTTGCCAGCGATACCGCTTTGCGTACAATCACGGCTGCCCCGTAAGGAAACTTTTACAATGGATCCGTGGTCTCCGTACCATGTGCCCCGCATAAATGGCCCAACGTATGAATATCATCGATCGGTTTCGCCAGGCCCGGCGCAAGAAGGTAAAACGCGCAGGAAAGCTGCTGTTACGCCGGTTAAGCCGGTTTTTTGCAAACCAGTCACTGATTGGTGACAAGCCTGTATTCGACAAGACGGTATTCCCCTGGACCGCTGATTTTGAAGCGAACTGGCAGGCCATCCGCGCCGAGCTTGACGAGGTGCTGAAAACGCCCGAGGCGCTGCCGGCCTTTCACGAGGTTTCACGTTACCAGAAAAGAATCTCGACCGGCGATAACTGGAAGACGTTTATTCTCTATGGCTTCGGTATCCGTATCGAGGAGAATTGCAGGCGTTGTCCCGAAACCACGCGCTTGCTTGAGCGTCTGCCGAACCTGCAAAACGCCTGGTTTTCGATTCTTTCCCCGCGTTATCACATACCCCCGCACAAGGGGCCGACCAACGGCATTATCCGTATCCACCTGGGCCTGATTATCCCGCGCGACCGTGAAAATTGCCGTATCCGCGTGGATGATACGATACTGCACTGGGACGAGGGGAAATGTATTGTCTTCGACGATTTCTATGAACACGAAGTCTGGAACGATACCGACGATGTGCGCGTGGTGCTGTTTTTCGATGTGGATCGCCCCATGCGACCGGTAGGAAAGTTTGTAAACCGCTTCATGATTGCCTGCATGAAACGTACGGCCTATGTCAAAGACTCCCTTTCGAGCATGAAAAAATGGGAAGCGGACCGGGCGGAGGAACGCAGGACGGGTACAGGGCCATAGTGGCCTGTTCATGATACCGGGACGCTACAGTCTCTGGTTTGGCCCACTGGCTTTTATCGTCATCGGGCTGTTGCCGGCTTCAGAAGGCCTTTCCCCGCAGGCGCAATGGCTGGCCGGCGTAACCGTGTGGATGGCGGCCTGGTGGATCAGCGAAGCCGTTCCCATCCCCGCTACGGCGTTACTGCCGATTGTGCTGTTTCCCCTGCTTGGTATTATGCCCGCCGGCAAGGTGACGCTGTCATATGCGCATCACCTGGTATTCCTGTTTATCGGCGGTTTCATGATCGCCGTAACCCTGGAACGTTGGGCGTTGCACCGGCGTATCGCACTGCACGTGATTCGTCGCAGTGGAGGCGGTGCGCCAGGCCTGGTGCTGGGGTTTATGCTGGCGACCGCACTGCTGTCGATGTGGATCAGCAATACCGCCGCCACCATGATGATGGTCACCATCGGGCTGGCCGTGCTCAGCCAGCTGATTCCTGCCGAGGAATTCGGCGAGCACCCGCTTGGCACGGCGCTCATGCTGGGCATCGCCTATTCGGCCAGCATCGGCGGCATATCCACGCTGATTGGTACGCCACCCAACGCGATACTCGCCGGGGTGCTGGAACAGAATTACGGGATTGAAATCAGTTTCACGAGCTGGATGCTGTTTGCCCTGCCATTGTCCGCCGTGATGTTGTGGTTGACCTGGTGGTACCTCACACACATGGCGTTTCCACTACGCACAATGGCGCTGCCGGATGCCCGGCGCGAACTGTCCCGGCAACTGGAACAACTTGGCAGAATGACGACGCCGGAACGGCGTGTAGCCACGGTGTTTGCCACGGTGGCATTACTGTGGATTCTACGTGGGGTGCTTGACTGGGCACCGCTGGCGTTAGTCAAGGATTCGACCATTGCCATCGGTGGGGCGCTGGTCCTGTTTGCCTTGCCTGCGGGTGGTGGTCATCCTGGTGCATTGCTGGACTGGAAAACCGCGGTACGGATTCCCTGGGACATCATTATCCTGTTCGGTGGCGGTTTTGCACTGGCAGCCGGATTCGGTGAAACCGGGCTGACCGTGTGGCTGGCCAAGCAGTTACATAGCCTGCACGGTGCACCGGTCCCCGCCGTGTTGCTGGCGGTTGGACTGCTGGTGATTTTCCTGACCGAGGTAACCTCGAACACTGCCACGGCATCACTCACCTTGCCAGTGCTGGGCGCTCTCGGGCTGGCCATTGGCATGTCGCCGCTGCTGCTGATGACAAGCGCTGCACTGTGCGCCTCGTTTGCCTTTATGCTGCCGGTCGCCACCCCGCCCAACGCCATTGTTTTCGGCAGTCATTGCATCCGTATTTCACAGATGATGCGTGCCGGGCTCTGGCTCAACCTGGTGGGTGTGCTATTGATCACCCTGCTGGTGTATTTCCGCGGCCAGGCCCTGTAAGTTCAACGGGCATACCCCAGCCCCAGCAGCGCCAGTCCCGCCAGCGCGATCACGGCGTGAATACCAACCACCACCATGGGCTGCGGCCTGTCGGCATCGTGCAGGGCAAGTAACACCAGGCCGCCGCTCAGGGCCAGGGCGAACAGCAGGGCGGCAGAGTTATAGAGCATGTTGGTGGGGCCGCGGAATATCTGTATACCCAGCAGGATAAACGCCAGTATCGCAACGCCGGCATGGCCCAGGCCGGGCTTCAGGTAACTCCGCTGGTGACGCGCGCCCATCACCGCAAGCATCAGCCCCATCGCGGCTGCCAGTGTAAATAACAGAATGGCGGACAAAATCATACCGGTTTCCCCTTTATGGCAGAACACAATGTTGCTATGTTACCAGCAATCAGGCAAAAGACTGGCAGGGGGACGTTGTCATGGCGAACAGGATCAAGGTGCGGGTGGATGGCCCGTTATTATGTACCGGCGATATCGAGGTGCAGGACGGGGATGGCAAGGTACTGGAAAAATCCGACGATGTGGCCCTGTGCCGCTGTGGACAATCACACAACAAACCGTTCTGTGACGGTTCGCACCGTGACGCGGGTTTCCGTGACGACGGCTGTTTCACCGATGACAAGGGCGAGCCGCTGGAGGGTGATGGACCACTGGTGATCACAGTGCGTGACAATGCCATGTTGATCGCGAAGGGGCCGGTGACGATCAGCAGTGCGGATGGCCATTGTACGACCACGCGCAACAAGGTGGCCCTGTGCCGTTGCGGCGAGTCGGCCAACAAGCCATTCTGCGATGCCAGCCATAAACGTTGCGGTTTCAGCGCCTGAGTAATCAGTGCCCGTCGGTCTCCGAGGCACGTTTCCGGTACTTCCAGCGTTTGTACATCCACAGCCAGTCTTCGGGGTGTTCGATTACCTGTTGTTCAATGGTCTGTATATAGCGTTCCATCAGCCCGCCTTCCGGCAAGGACCAGGGCGGTTCACCCAGGCGTTCGAAGCGCACCCGGTAATAGCCACGCCTGACCCGGCTTACATGGGTGAATACCAGTGGCATATCCAGCAGCCTCGCCAGTTTTTCGATACCGGGATAGAACGCCGTGTCCTGGTTGAGAAAAGTCGCCCAGTATTTTTCCTCGTGCGGTTGCGGGCCCTGGTCGGCGAGTACGGCGACAATGCTGCGTGCGTGGGTGAAGCGCACCAGTCGTGGCAGCGCGTGGCGTGCCGAAATCATCTGCCCGCCGAAACGTTCGCGGGTCCGGTTCAGCATGGTTTCGATGCCGGGATGATTGAGTGGTTTGTACAGCGTTGCCAGTGGCGCCGACATGCACAGCGAGCTGGCCATCTCAAGCCACTCCCAGTTGCCCTGGTGGGCGGCGACGGCCAGCACCTTGCCGTGCTTGTCGAGTAGCCGGTCGAGCAGTTCCGGGTTGTCGAACTGCACGCGGCGTCGCAGTTCGGTTTCCGGCATACGCCGGGCGTGAATCGTTTCGAACAGGACATGCAGGGCATTGCGCCAGGATTTCGCGGCGATGCGTTCGCGTTGCTGTGCCGGCATGGCGGGGAAGGCGCGTTGCAGGTTGCCGGTCGTCAGTCGGCGTTCCTGGCGAAAGACGTAATAGAGGAGCAGGAACAGTACGTCAGCTATCCCGTAGAGTAGCGGTAATGGCAGCCAGGCCATGCCCCGAATCAACAGGACAAGTGCGCGTTCACCAGGTTTTGCGGAGTGTTTCCCGGACATGGGGGCTGATTATGACACGCTTTGCCGGGTAATAAGCGCTGAAACCTGAACGTATGTCCATTGGGGTGGCTGGCTGACAGGACTATAATCCGGCCCCATGAAACATTTCTCGACAAGTCTGTTGATGTGCGGCGCGTTACTGATGACCACGACGGCCAGTGCCTATGGTACCCGTAACTGGCTTGGCGCCAACCAGCATTTCAGCAAGGAACTGCAACACCACCGCAACACGCGTGGTTATAACCATATGCTTGGCGCGCGCAGGACGACCATCCGCAGCGAGGAAGACAGGACCGGGTGGATGTACGAGGGTGACCTGCGCAATAACAACGCGACCGGCATCTACCACTGGAAGAAAGAAGAGAAACGCCGCTACTGACTGGCTTTCTGTTCCACGTGGCTGGTCAGGTAACGCCACAGGGCGCCACTGGGACGATCGTCACCGGTACGCGAATAGTACAAGGCCTGGTGGTCGCGCATATTGTGTTGCAGCTGGTACCTGGCTTCCTCTCTCCCGCAAAACAGGATCCTGTCACCGGCACCCAGCGGTTCGTCCATTTCCGGCAGCAGGACAGATCCATTTTCCCGCTTGACCAGTAAGGGGACACAGGGCAGTGCAAGTTCGCGGTCACGCGGGTCGCTGCAAATGTGTGACAACTGCACGGCTTCACCACGAGACAGACAATCGGTGATTGCCGGCGCCTCCTGAGCTGAAATGTTCGTTGCCCAGGTTTCCGGGGCGATATCTTCTACCACGCCGGCAACACGGCTCACCAGCACGTTGGCCCAGGCATCGTCACGGTCACGCGCCAGTTGCAAAAAGTCATCCAGCAACGGGGCCAGGATCAGGTTAAGGATATTCTGCGCGGTGATGGTGCCGGGTTGCATGACAAGGTCCGGTTGCGCGGCCTGGAAGATGGCGTCGTTACTGCGGTGATTCTGCCGGATGACAGTGAACAGGTCGGGGTTGAGGTTGTTTGCGGTAATCAGGATGGACAGGTTGTTGGTATCGTCATCGGTGCCGGCAATAATGCCGTTGACCTGTTCGATACCCGCCTGAACCAGGGTGTCCGCTTCTGTACCTCGGCCCTCGATGGCGCCTTCCGGTGCGGCAGTCATTTCGATATGGGTCTCGATGATGCGGGTGTCGACGCCTTCCACGGTGATATGTTCCCTGACCGCTTTGCCAAAGCGTCCATACCCGCACATGATCCAGTTGCCGTGTGGCGGGTTATTGAAGTCAGACAGCGGCGCGTTGTGTACGCCGGTCATCCATTCATAGACCAGGTACATACTCGGGGAATGGAGCATCATGGCAAAGCGTGTGGCAAAGGTCTCAAACGGGTCAATCACATGATCCGTTCCAAAAGAGATCATGTTGGCGGCGGTGTCTGCCGAGTCGGACTGGCAGAACACCGGTAAGTCCGGCGCCAGCAGTTTGCTGGTGATGGCAATGGTGAGGTTGCTGGCATCGCTGCCGGTCAGGCCGATCACGCCAATACAGTTTGGCAGTTTCAGGCCGGCGGTCAGCAGGGATTCGGCTTCGCTTGCATCGGCATTCAGGCCGGCGACGGAGTAGGCCAGGTCTTCCACATCCAGGTCGAGGATCTTGTTCTGGTCGATGTCGATGACCACACACTGCATGTTGCGTTCATTCAGTTCCCTGACCAGCCAGCTGCCCGCGTCGCCATAGCCACAGATAATATGGAAAGGTTCCTGCAGCCGACGGACCCGGCGGGTAAAAGAGGAGCGCGCCAGCACCCGGCGAAAACCCTGGTCCTGGATCAGTGCGAGTATCGAGCCAATGGCATACAGCCAGGACACGACGGCGGCATAGATAATCAGGGTGGTCCACAAGCGCTGTGCGTCAGTAAAGGGGTAGGGGATCTCACCGAAGCCAATGGTGGAGCCGAGAAAGCTGACAAAGTAGATGGCATGGAAGAAATCCATGCGCCAGGGGTTCCCATGGTCGTCCATGCCGGGAATCAGCGTCAGTCCGACGATGGAGATAGCGTAGGTCGCGATCAGGACAATCAACGGCAGACGCATGCGCCGTAATAACAGGAAGATGACCTTCTGCATGGCGCACTCAGCGGCGGAAGGTGATCGATTCGATAATCAGCAGTATGACCGATACCGCGTTGGCCAGTAAGGCGCCACCGGACATGGAAACGATGCTGGCAACCGCCATGGGTGTAAGCCCGGTATCACTGATATTGACGGCGTAACCCCAGATCAGGGCAGCGGTGATGAGTTGCAGGTCGGCCACAAGGCTGGTCGCCAGTAACAAGGCGCCGATATGCGCACGGTCACCGAATTTCATAATGGTGGCGATCAGGCTGACGATAAGCGCGGCAAACAGCTCATAGGCGTTATGGTGTATCGGGTCGTCGAGTTCGCCGATAAAGAAGCCGAAATTCACTGTCAGCGCCAGAATTGAAAAAAACGCGAAGATGACTTTTTCAAGATTCATGGCAGGGCTTTGCTCCTGTTATTCTGGTTTACCGCCAAGTGTAGCGGAAAATGCCTAGAGCAACAGCTCTGTACGGGGTTCGGCTTCCGGGTCTTCGGTTGCGGTACGTGGTGCGCAACTGACCAGCTGCCCGGCTGCTGCACCGGCCTGTTGCACAAGGTAGTCCATAACGGCATTCGCGCGTTGTTGTGCCAATGTTTCGAGTCTGTCAGGCAAGGCGGGCCCGGTCTTTTTGTCGCCTGGAGGTGCAGGCAGGTCTTTCCTGACCGCTACGCCGCAGACCCGGATGGTCAGTTTTGGCCGGTTTTTCAGCAGTTCAGCGACCTTGTCGAGATAGGGGTGCTGTTTTTCCGGGATCGACACATCGCCCGGCGCAAAGATAACCGGCTCCAGCCGTATCTGCCCGAGTTTGTCGTGGGCGTATTTCGCCACCGTGAATATAGCGCCATAGGGTTGCAGCGCCACGGTGAGGTAGGTCATGGCGCCCTTGCTGATGGCGCCGGAGAGTGCTTTCACGATCACGTCACTGATATCAAAATCCGGGCTGGAAGCATCGCCACTGACCGGAATATCGAGCGTAATGGTATTGTTTTTGTCGCGCAGGGAAGCGAGCGCCACATTCATCGGCACCGGTATCCTGCTTTGCAGGCTGTTCCCGCTATCCAGGGTTTTCAGCGCAAGTTGATGCAGCTTCAGCGTGGCCTTGCCATCCAGTTTGTCGGCGTGACTGCTCAGTGCAAGATCCATATCCAGGGTGCCGCTGTCCAGTTTCAGTCCCAGGGTTTTCCGGGTATAGGATGTCAATGGTGGTAAGGCGAGCGCGCGCAGGGTAGCTTTTATGTCGGCGCCGGGCGGTGACAGGAAAGGCTGTATCCGGCCGTCGGCCCGCAGACTGCTGTAGCGGCCGAGTGAGGCACGCAGGGAGAAGGGGCTTTGTTGTGTCGGCTGGCGCGTATCCAGTTGCTTCAGCATGACTTGTTTTATACCGGCGGTCAGGCGGAAAGGGGGTTGCACGCTGTCATCACGGAAATGAATTGTGCTGTCGCCATCAATAATAATTGTCTTGATAACAACTGCCGGCGTGGAGGCCTGCGATGTTGTCTGTTCAGTCTTCGCACGACGTTTGACCGGCGTGATACCGGCTATTTTGCCTTGCTGGTTGATGCGCAATCGCACGTTCAGGCCAGTGTGGTGGAGACGATCGATTTCAACCAGAGCTGGTGTCATGTGCAGATTGTCTGCTTGCAATGTTGCCAGTTGTATATCGGGTGGGCTGTCCGTTTGTGGCGGTGTTTTGCCCGGCAACCAGGCCTGTAAGGCTTCGAGCGTCAGTTTGCCGCGCTGTTCATACTGCAGGCCCCCGGTACCCATCGAGATATCGACATCACTGTCCAGCGACAGCTTGCCGTCCAGTTGCGTCAGCAGGGGCCTGGCGAAAACCGCAAAGGGCCG
>Ga0256829_1001060_pt1 | contig 23766 bp, 14 predicted proteins | sample 131447metaG_FD_185979 | JGI IMG/M metagenome (GOLD analysis project Ga0256829, IMG submission 185979) | Hydrothermal vent microbial communities from Lau Basin, Pacific Ocean - 131-447 | ecosystem: Environmental > Aquatic > Marine > Hydrothermal vents | place: Pacific Ocean: Lau Basin | collected...
TGGGGGGGCGCAGAAGTTCGGGATCGATGAGGAGGGGATTGATGATGCGGTGAAGCTGGTGATTGGGGATGACGCGCTGGAACTGGGGGGGATCCATGCGATGCTGGGGTCGCAGGTGCTTGAGTCGTCGGTGATGCTCGCGCATGTGGCGCGGGTGATCGGTTTTGTCGAGGGGGTTGCGGCGCGGACGGGTGCGACAATCGGGTCGGTGAATCTTGGTGGGGGGTTGGGTGTCGCGCACACGGGGGATGAGGTTGGGTTTGATCTGATGGGGTTCGCGCGGGAGCTCCGGTCGTTTGTTGAAGCGCGGTGTTCGGAGGGTGTGTTGAGTGATACCCGGTTTGTGCTCGAGCCCGGTCGGGTGCTGTGTTCGGATCTTGGGGTGTATCTGACCCGGGTGATCGATGTGAAGGACTCGGGGGATGAGCGCGTCGTGATCGTGGACGGGGGGATCCATCACGCGCTGCTCCCGATTACGGCGAACTCGTATGAGATGGTGAATGTGGATCGGCCTGAGGAGGAGGGGTCGAACGCGATCGTGGGGGGGCCGCTGTGTACGTCGGTGGATCAGTGGAGGCCCGGTGCGCCGATGGGGTCGGCGCGGGTGGGGGATGTGCTGGCGCTCTGCAATGCTGGCGCGTACGGGCTGAGCGCGGGGATGACGATGTTCTTGAGCAAGGGGACGGCGGAGGAGGTGTTGCTGCTGGGTGGGGAGGCGCATGTGATCCGGGAACGGTCGGTGCCGGAGGATGTGCTGCGTGGGCAGTCGATCCCGGAGGGGTTGGGACGGTGACCCAGTTGATCGAGTCCATCGGGGCGACGCGCGCGTGGTCGCGCGAGCAGCGCGGAGCGGGGCGCTCGGTGGGATTTGTTGCGACTCAGGGGTGTCTGCACGAGGGGCACGGGGCGCTGATCGATGCGGCGAAATCGCGCGATGATGTGGTGGTGGTGAGTGTGTTCGTGAACCCGTTGCAGTTCTATCCGGAGGGGTACGCGGCGTATCCCAGGACGCTCGATGCGGATGTGGAGCTTGCGGAGGCGCGGGGCGCGGATGTGGTGTTCGCGCCCTCGGTCGAGGAGATGTATCCGGGATCGGGGGATCCTGGGGGTCTTGCGGCGATGACGAAGGGGGTTGATGGCGCGGATGATGGGGTGTTCGTGTCGGCGCGATCGGTGGTGGAGGGGGCTGAGGAAGCTGTTCCGTTGATCCGGGTGCCGACGCGGTTGTCGATGAAGATGGATGGGAAACTGCACCCGTGGCACTTCGACGGGGTGGCGACGGTGGTGGCGCGGTTGTTCGATGTGGTTGCGCCGGATCGCGCGTACTTCGGGGTGAAGGACACCCAGCAACTCGCGATCCTGGAGGCGATGAACGGGTGGTTGGGGTCGGAGATCGAGATCGTGCGGGTTCCGATCGTGCGCGATCCGGACGGGCTTGCTTCGAGTTCGAGGTTGTCTCAGCTCGACGGGGCGCAGCGGAAGCGCGCGGCTCGGTTTGTGCGCGCGTTCCTGGGTGTGCAGAAGCGGATCGATTCGGGGGAGCGCGACATGGTGGGGATCGCGCGTTCGATCCGGGATCACGCGGATGTGGTGGGGGGGATCGGGGTGGACTCGATCGACATTGTGGACCCGCTGACGCTCGAGCCCGTGAGGGAGATCGTGGATCGCGCGGTGGTGTACGGCGCGTATGTCATCGATGGGGTGCGGATTCAGGAGTGTGTGGAGGTAAGCGTGGGCGGGGGCTGACTATGATCGTCTCCCCGGATGGACGGGGCGATGGTGCGATGGCTGAGCGGTTGAAGGCGCTCGACTTGAAATCGAGTGAACCTGCAAGGGTTCCGTGGGTTCGAATCCCACTCGCACCGCTTTGAGTTTGGGTTGGGGGCGTTGCTCGCGCGGTTTAGCTGCGGCGGCGGCGTGCGATCAGGGTCGAACCGAACCCGAGCATCGCGAGGGCGCCGGGGGCCGGGACGAGTTGGCCGGCGCTGAGGTTGTCGATGACGATGGTGTTGCGGTTCAGCGCGTTGTGCTGATCGCGGACTTCGTCGTTGACGTAGGCGCCGATGAGGATGGTGTCGAAGCCGCCTCCGGTGAAGCCGACGTATTGGCCGTTGGTCGAGTCGATGTCGAACTCGGCGACGAGGGTGTTCATGGAGTAGGCCTGGGCCCAGAGGTAGACGGGGCCACCGATATCGAGATTCCAGCCGCTGGCGACTTGCATATCGAGGGTGTCGAAGGCGCCGCCGTTGGTGAGGGAGATGGAGACGAGCGCGAGCGCGCCGGTTGAGGGGTAGTAGTGTCCGGAGTTGTCCATCCCGGGGACGTCCCATTCGTAGGAGATGGCGTTGACGGAGACATCGAAGCCGCCTTCGGCGTAGTTCGCGAGGGATTGCTCGTCGGGGATGCCTTCGAACTGGGCGCTGTTGGTGGTGGCGGTGACCATGGAGTCGTCGGCGATGTAGGAGACCACATCGGCGGATGCGATGGTCGTGGAGAGCGCGAGGAGGAGGGTGGCGGCGGTGATGTTCGTCGTCATGTCTGACCCCTGGAACTGAGAGCTGTGCGGGAGGGTGGTCCCGTGCGGATATGGGGAACGTCCGTATGAACGTCCACCCTTCAAGAGACACCGAGGGGGAGGGATTGGCCAATGGAATGGGGGTTTTTTTGGATTGGGGGGTGTTGTGTGGGTGGTTTTCGGTCGGGGTCGGGTTGTGCGGGCGAAAGGGAGGGGGAAGTGGGGAAATGGGTGGCATCGTGGGGGGGATGGGGTACGTTCCACCCACGAGATGTACTTGCACGCCCGTATTGTGGGCTCAGTCAGGGGTTTGTACAGATGAAGACACGATTTGAGACCATGTCGGCGCTTGTGTTGATTGCTTCGGTGGGGAGCGTGGCGGTTGCGGGTCCGGACTGGATCGAGGACGGGGACGCCGGCGCGACGATCGGGACGGCGCAGGACACGACCCAAGCGGGTCCGATCCAGACGATCGCGGGGACGATCGCGGGGATGGACGGGGACACTGAGGACGTGTACAAGCTCGTGGTCGAGGACGGGAACGATTTCGACAACGATGTGATGTTCGGATTCCGGGGGACGTTCGAGTTTAACGCGTCGATGTGGCTGTTCGATTCGCAGGGGTTCGGGGTGCTCGGGAACGACGATGATCCGCTCACGGGTGGTCCCGATGCGCGGCTGACGGTTCCTTCGACGGACGGGGTGACCCTGTTCCTTGCGCCGGGGATCTACTACCTCGCGATTACCGAGTCGGGGAATGTGCCCTTGGCGTTCCTGGACGGGATGGGGCTTGGTGGGGAGGGCGCGGAGCTCGCGGAGATCTTCCACTTCGAGAGCAGCACCGAGGTCTCGGGTCCCGACGGGGCTGGTGGGACGAGCGTGTTCGCGGAATGGTCCGGGGGCGCGGGGAACACGGGTGGGTACGGCGTGACGATTACGCCGACTCCGGGTTCGGTGGCGTTGCTCGGTTTGGGCGGGCTGTTCGGGGTGCGTCGTCGGCGCTGAGTTTCGGGTCAAGCAAGAGACAGGGGCCGACCTTTCGGGGTCGGTCTTTTTTATTGTTCAGCGGTGTAGGTCTGCGCGGCGCGGATCTCTCGGAGGAGGGTTTCGCTCTCGGAGAGTCTGTTGTTGAATGTGTCGCGCCGGATCTGGATGGCTTCTTCGACGTGGGTTTGGGCTTGGTCGAGGTTCCCGATGGCGAACTCGGCTTCGGCGAGGGCGTGGAGGGTCATGGCGACGGACGGTTTTTGGTCCGTGAGGAGGATGCGTTTGAGTTCGACGGACTGCGCGAGGAGGGGGACGGCTTCTTCGTTCTGGCCGAGCTTGGAGAGTGTGTTGCCCAGGGAGTGGAGCCCGCGCGCGAGGAAGAGGGGTTTCTCTTCGTCTTCTGGGAGCTGCTCGACGATGTCAACGGCTTGTGCGAAGAGCTCGGCGGCGCGGTCGAGCTCACCCTTGCTGGAGTAGTAGCTCGCCATGTTGTTGATGGACATGGCGAACTGGAGCGATTCGGGCGCGATGCGCGAGCGGATCTCGTGGGCGCGTGAGTAGTACTCGAATGAGCGTTCGGGGTCTCGGAGGACCCGGTGGACAGAGCCCAGATGGTCGAGGGTGAAGGCCATGTCGGCTTCGACCTGCTCGCTCGGGTCCCGGACGTTCTCGAAGATCCGGAGCGCGTGGTGGTAGTGGTCTCGGGCTTGTTCGAGGTCCCGGAGGAAGAAGTAGGTCTTGGCGATGTTGTGGTGCGCCATCGCGAGCTCGGGGTCGTTGTCGTCGTAGATGTTCTGTGCGATGTCGAGCGCGAGGCGGAACTCGTCGTTGGCGCGTTGGTAGTCCTCGTACCCGTGGTAAGCGGAGCCCAGGGAGGAGTAGAACATCGCGAGGGATTCGGGGTCGTTGGAGAAGATGGAGGGGTCGCTCGAGGCGTATTGATCGAGGAGACGGCGCGCGAGGTCGGGTCCTGTGCCTTTCTGGACATCGACTTCGTTGAGGACCCCGAGGATGTTCTGGAGCATGGATTTGGCGGCTCGGGTGCGCGCGACCCATTGGTTCATCGCGAACCCCCCGATGACGGAGGCGATGATGAGCACGACGACGCTCGCGAGGGTGAGCGCGGAGTTTCTCCGGACGAACTTGGTGGTCTTGTAGACCATGCTCGGGGGGCGCGCGGAGATGGGTTCGTTGTTGAGGTAGCGTTGGAGGTCCTTGGCGAACTCCGCGGCGGTTTGGTAGCGACGCTCTCGGTCCTTGTCGAGCGCTTTGTTGACGATGATCTCGAGATCGCCGCCGAGCTCGTTGCCGTACTTGCTGAGCTTGGTGGGGGAGGTTTCGCGGATGGTCTGGACGGCTTCGTGGAGTGCTTTCTGCTCGAGGTTGTAGGGGATGTGTCCCGTGAGGAGCTCGTAGAGGACGACCCCGAGCGCGTAGACATCGGACCTGGTGTCCATGGTTTTGACGTCCCCGATGGCTTGTTCGGGGGACATGTAGAAGAGGGTGCCGACGAGCTGTCCCATATTGGTCTGGAGGGTGGCGCCCTGGGAGTCATCGTCGGCGGCGCGTGCGACCCCGAAGTCGAGGACCTTGGGCTCGCCGTCCTTGGAGACGAGGACGTTCCCGGGTTTGAGGTCCCGGTGGATGACACCCTTTGCGTGCGCGTGCTGGATGGCGTCGCAGAGTTTGATGAAGAGTTTGAGTTTGGCTTTGGTGTCGAGTCGGTGCTCGTCGGCGTAGTCGGTGAGCTCGTGTCCTTCGACGTACTCCATCGCGAAGTACGGGGACCCTGTTTTCTTGTCGATCCCGGCTTCGTGGATCTGCGCGATGTTGGGGTGGTGGAGGCGGCCGAGGATTTCGGCTTCGAGGTCGAAGCGGCGGAGGGCTTTGCGGGACATGAGCCCGGCTTTGATGAGCTTGAGCGCGACGAGACGGTGGGGTTTGGATTGTTTGGCGCGGTAGACAGCGCCCATCCCGCCGACCCCGAGGACTTTTTCGATCTCGTACTTCCCGACTCTTGAGCCCGGGGGGAGGGTGGGGATCTCGTGTTCGTCGAGCCCGAAGTCCTGGAGGGTCATCCCTGCGTCGGAGACGATGGTGGGGAGGTCGTCGGGGGAGGATTGGACGATGGTGGGGCGTTCGTCGTTCCAGGTGGGGCCGCTGGGTTCGTCCTCGGGACCGAGGTCGAGGGTTTGCGGTTCGGGATCTTCGAAGAGATCGCGCGTGTCGTCGTCGGCCGGTTCGAAATCGGCGCGGGTTTCGTCCGGATCACGCTCGGGATGTTGGGGGGTGGTGTCCATGCATCGATGATCGTGCGGCGCATCCCCGCGCTCCCGATCCAGTTTTCGGTGCGCGTCGTCCCACGATTGTCTTGTCGGGAGTATACCCCATATGACGCGGATCTCGAAGGATTCCGGGTGCTTGATGGGTGGGGTGGTGGTGGATCAGGAGGGTTCGGAGAGCCCGATCGAGGCGATGGTTGTGTCGTCCCTGAGGTCTTCGGATTCGGCGAAGCGCTGGACATCCCGGAAGAGGATTTTCACGTCATCGGCGTAGGTGTGGCTCTGCTCGAGCATGCGTGCGGCCTGGTCGAGCCCGTATTGGTCTTCGGAATCGCCGTGGTTCTGCTCGACGACCCCATCGGAGAAGAGGACGAGACGGGAGCCGTGGGGGAAGGGGATGGTTTCGCCTTGGTAGTCCACATCGGGGTCGATCCCGATGACCAGGCCACCTTTGAAGCTGGGTTGGGCGGCGTGGTTGGAGGGATCGACGAGGAGCCAGTGGCCGTGGCCGCAGTCGAGGAACTCGACCTTCTCGTTCTTGGGATCGAAGAACCCGATCCACATGGTGATGAACTGTCCGGCGGAGTGTTTGGAGACGTGCTTGTTGAGGGCGCTGACGAGGGGGCCGATCTCGAGATTCTGTTCGAGGAGCGCGTGGAGGTAGGACTGGGTGGCCGCCATCAGGATTGCTGCGCCCGCGCCTTTCCCGGAGACGTCTCCGAGGAAGACGCAGACCCGGCCGTCCTTCATGGGCTCGACCCCGAAGAGGTCCCCGGCGACGGTGCGCCCGGGGCGCATGATCATGGCGTATTCGACCCCTTCGACGGTTCCCGAGTCGGGGGGGAGGAGGAGCTTCTGGGCGCTTGCGGCGGCGTCGAGGTCGAAGCGCATCGCGAGCTGCTGGATCTCGAGCTCTTGTCGGTTCATGTTGGAGATGGAGAGCCCGAGGAGTCTTGAGACGGCTCGGCCGAAGGAGGATGCGTCGTGCTGGACGCGGCCTTCGGATCCTCGCGCATCGAGATAGAGGTATCCGATGACTTCGTCGCTTGTGATGGAGACGGGGACACAGAGCGCGGAGTGGATATCGAGGTCCGCGATGGATTGGCCGTAGTCCTGGGACTTACTCTGGGCGGAGAGGCGGACGACGTCTCCTTCGGAGGCGCCTTCGAGGAGGGAGTTGGAGAAATCCACATCGCTGACGTCTTCGAGTTCGTTGAGACTCTTGAAGGAGAGGGGTTGGTATTGGTCGGTGATCTCGGGGTCGGGGATGAGGTAGGCGGCGCGTGCGTAGCCCGTGGACTCGACCATGGCGTGGAGGGCGAGGTTGGCGGCTTCCTCGATGGTGTCGGCGCGGTGGATCTTGTCCGCGCATTCGAGGAGGACGGCGAGTCGGTGGGAGGCGAGGTTTGCGAGGGGTTCGGCGCTGACCCGTTCGATGAGGGAGGTTTTGTCGTCCTCGTCGTGGAGGGTCTGGATCATGGTCGAGTCGGAGTCGGCGCGGGTGACGACCCGGAAGGACCATGCGCCCATGCGGAGGACGTCGCCGTGCTTGATGGAAGCGGGATTCTGGGGTTCGAGTTTGGACCCGTTGAGTTCGGTGCCGTTCCTGGATCCGAGGTCGCGGACCATCCAGCCCACCCCGAGGGGTGCGATTTCGAGGTGTTGGCGTGAGATGGAGGCTTTGGGGTCGTCGAGGGCGATGTCGCAGGTGGAGGATCGGCCGAGGACGTGGGGGCGTTGGTCGGCGATCTCGATGACGCCGCAGCGAGCCGGGCCGGAGCGTTGGGTGAGCTTGATTGGTTTGGCGCTCGTCTGGGTCACTGGATCCCCTCTCGGGCCCGTTTCGTTGGGTCGGAATCCCCAGTATAGTTGGCTCGAGGGTGCTGCAGACGTGAAATTGGTGAACTGGGTCGGTCCGGACCCGGAGGAGTGTGTGATGTCGGGATCGTCGTCGGCGGAGTATGTGCTCGGGACCAATCCTCGGGAGTTGGATCGGTTGGGATTCCAGCATCGGGTGTGGGCGAATGCGGCGTTTTCGCTGTGGGATCGGGCTGGATTGGTTCGGGGCGCGAAGGTGCTCGATGTGGGGTGTGGGCCGGGGTTCGGGTCGTTCGATCTGGCGCAGATCGTGGGTGTTGAGGGGTTGGTGGTGGGGGTGGATGAGTCGGAGCCGTTCATCGAGCACGCGCGGGGTCAGGCGCGGTCGAGAGGGATGGATCACGCGCACTTCGGGGTTGGGGATGTGGCTCGATTGGGCGAGGTTGTCGAGGGGATGGGGTTGGGGGGTGTCGGGTTTGACCTTGCGTATTGCCGGTGGGTGATGTGCTTTGTGAGGGATCCAAGAGCGGTGCTCGAATCGATCCGTGGGGTGCTCGGGGAGGGTGGGGTGCTGTGCGTGCAGGACTATCTCGGGTATGTCTCGATGGGCTTTGCGCCGGATGTCCCGAGCTTCGCGCCGATCGTTCGGGCGCTGGGCGAAGCGATCCGGTCGTTTGGTGGGGACCCCGATGTGATGAGAATGCTTCCTAACTTGGCGGCCGAGGTGGGGTTCGAGGTGTCTTTCTTAGACCGGATCCAAACACCGGCAGCCCGGCCGGGGTCGTTGATGTGGTCCTGGCCGGCGACGTTCTGGGATGTGTTTCTCCCGAGGTTGGTGGAGCTTGGTGGGGTACGCGAGGCGGAATACCGGGATTTCATGCGTGATTGGGCTGAAATTAGCCGGAATCCGTCAGCGATCATGCATTTGCCCCCGGTGTACGAGATGATCGCGCGGGTGCAATGAGCGCTTTGGTGCGGCGTTTCCCCTTTGTGGGGTAGAGCGGCGGGTTCGGATCGCCGACACAATTGTGTGCGGAGTGGGCTGATTTCCCCCTATGGGGAAACGGGGTGCTCTGATACACTGGACGGTGCACAGGAGGCCTTACATATGAAAAAGACCAATCAAACAGCAGTTGTGTGCCTGGGCGTGGCTGGTGTCGCGTTGGGTACGTTCTTGGTGTCCGGATCGGCGTTTGCACAACCCGACAAGCGAGCTGCGGCGCAGCCCGTTCGTCGTGATGTGCAGAAGCGGGTCCATATCCCGGTCGAGCGTGATCTGTCCAACCCGGATCCGATCCACGCGCCCCAGGGTGGTGCGCCGGTGTACCCGCTCCACTTCCGGACGATCGATGGCGCGTTCAACAACCCGGACCATCCGGAGTGGGGTGCTGCGGCGGAGCCCATGAAGCGGGCGATGCCTCCGGCGTACCCGGTTGCTCCGGGGACGACCCCGGCGCGTGCGAGCGGGCCGAGTGTTCGGGCGGTGAGCAATGCGCTCAGTGCGCAGACGACCCCGATCTACAACCCCGTGAATGCTTCGGATTACCTGTGGCAGTGGGGTCAGTTCCTGGACCACGACATCGTGGAAACGCCGCTGCACGATCCGAGCGAGGCGATGGACATCCCGGTTCCTTCGGGTGACATGTTCTTTGATCCGATGAACACGGGGACGCAGGTCATCGGGATGAGCCGGAGCGCGTACGAGATCGGTGGCGATGGGATGCGTCATCAGGTGAACGAGATCACATCGTTCATCGATGCTTCGAACGTGTACGGCTCGGACGAGACCCGCGCGGACTTCCTTCGTTTGCACGACGGGTCCGGGAAGCTCAAGACGAGCGCGGGGGATCTGCTCCCGTTCAATACCGCTGGGCTTCCCAACGCACCAACGGGTTCGGATCCGACACTCTTCATCGGCGGCGATGTCCGCGCGAACGAGCAGGTCGGGCTGACGTGCATGCACACGCTGTTCATGCGCGAGCACAACTACTGGTGCGATCAGCTCGCGGCGGAGTTCCCGGGGTTGACGGGCGATGAGTACTACGAGCGTGCTCGTGCGATCGTGGCTGCGGAGATGCAGGCGATCACGTACAACGAGTTCCTCCCGCTTTTGATCGGATCGGACGCGATGCCCGGGTACACGGGGTATCGGGTGTCGGTCGATCCGTCGATCTTTAACATGTTCGCGACGGCGGGGTACCGGGTGGGTCACACGATGCTCTCGGGTGATCTGATGCGGCTGGACGCGACGGACCTGGTCTCGGGATCGGGGAACCTGGCGCTCCGGGACGCGTTCTTCGCTCCGAGCGAGGTCCAGACGAACGGGATCGAGACGGTGCTCCGGGGTCTTGCGGCCCAGCGGGCGCAGAACATCGATCGGTTTATTGTGGACGATGTGCGGAACTTCCTGTTCGGGCCTCCCGGCTCGGGTGGTTTCGATCTTGCTTCGCTGAACATGCAGCGTGCGCGCGATCACGGGATCCCGGATTACAACTCGATCCGAGTTGCGTACGGGTTGCCGGCGATTGCGACTTTCAACGATGTGAACCCCGGGGATCCGTCGGTCGGCGCAGCGCTCGCGAGTGTGTATGCGGATGTGAACGAGATCGACCCGTGGATCGGGTTGCTCTCGGAACCCCATGCGCCGGGCGCGCTCGTGGGTCAGACTCTCCGTCGGATGCTCGCGGATCAGTTCACCCGTCTGCGTGACGGTGACCGTTTCTGGTACACCGAGTACCTCCCGACGGATCTGGTGAACCAGGTGAATGCGACGACGCTCGGGATGATCATCAAGCGGAACACCGATATCGGTGAAGAGCTCTCGGATGATGTCTTCATCGCGCAGACGCCTTGTGCGCCGGATGTGAACAACGACGGATTCCTGAACTTCTTCGATATCTCGGCGGTGATCCACGGGATCGGGGACAGCGATCCTCGTGTCGATTACACGGGCGATGGGTCGTGGGACTTCTTCGACCTGTCGGCGTTCCTGACGATGTATCAGTCGGGTTGCCCCTGATCGGGCGCATCGACGCGGAGCACGAGGGTTGTGCCGCTGAACTCGTTGGTGACGACGAGGAGCGGCGCACCGATCGGGCTTGAGGATGCGTCGATAAACAGCATGCCTTCGGGCGCGATATCAGCGGCGGCTCCTTCCGGGGAGCCGTCGTTTGTTGTGGAAGAGAAGTACGCCGCGAGCTCGGGTTTCTCGGGGTCGGTGATGTCGAGGGCGATGATGGTGCTGGTGCGTTCGAGGCCGACGAAGGCGTAGGTTCTGTTTCCGAGCTTCCCGACTGTGAGGGCTTCGGGTTCCGGGCCTCGGTCGTCGGATCGGGAGTCGATTTCGGTTTTGTCCTCGTTGACGTTGAAGCGTGTTGGGTCGAGCTGCGCGACGGTGCGTTCGAAGAGGGATCCCGTGTCGCTGACGAGTCGCCCGGTTCGGGTGAAGATGGAGACGGAACGGGATCCGAACGAGTAGAGCGTGTCGTGATCGTTGTCGTGGTCGGGGTCGCCGGACACCGAGGAGACCTTGAGCCGTCCGATGCGATCGTCTCGCTGGAGATCGGCGTGGTTCGGGAAGGCGCGAGGATCGAGTGTGAGGTCCTTGACCCGGATCTGTTCGTCGAAGGCGTTGTACCCGCGCGGGTCGCCTTCGTTCGCGGTGATGATGTAGTCGGTGCCGTCGATCCGGGTGCAGGCGATGGTGTCGGGTTGGCGCATCCCGTGGACGGGCGCGATATCGATCCGGATCCCCGAGTCTCGGTCAGATCCGTCGAAGGCGTTTGAGAAGATGCTGTGGTCGAGGGACCCGGCGCTGAAGAGGTCGATGACGATCCCCAGTTCGAGATCGATGACCGCGATGGCGTTGTTCTCCTGGCACGAGACGTAGGCGCGTTTGGAATCTTCGTCGATCGCGATGTACTCGGGCTCGAGATCCATGCTCGGGGTCGCGCCCGGGCCGGTGATCCGTACGCCGTCCGGGACCCCGAGGGTGTCGAAGAGCTCGAAGGTCGCGGTGCGCGCGTCTGCGTTGCTGATCGTGGTGGGATCCTCGGGGATCGTGATGATTGTGATCGAGCCCGGGGGGTCGATGGTGTAGTCGTCGGAGGGTTCGCCTTCGTTGGCGCTGCAGAGGTAGCGCCCATCGGGGGAGAACGTGACCATATCGGGGAGCGCGCCGGCGGGGATCGTCGCGATATGCTCGGCGCTTGTGGTGAAGATGACGATGGACCCGGGGTGTTGCTTCGGGTCCGACTCGACGGCGCAGGCGACGAGCCCGTTCTTGACGGCGACGGAGTTGATGCCTGTGCCGTAGGGGTCGAGATCGAGGGAGGAGATAAGTGTGGGGTGTTCGGGATCGGAGATGTCGAGCATATCGACGGCGTTCTCCGAGGCGTTGGTGACGTAGAGCTGTTGGGTGGTCGGGTCGTAGGAGACGATCTCTGCGGCGGAGGCCTTCCGGATCCCCGAGTCGTAGCGCCCGAGCTGAACGAACTCGATGGGGGCGGCGATCGCGGGGAGTAGGGTCAGGAACATCGGATCTCTCTCACGGGTGCTGGTGAGGGGGATCGTACGCTCGGGATCTGGGGAGTTGAACGCGCATCGGGGCGCAGCGACCCTGGTAGCGTTTTCACGCTCGCTCGGTGCTGGTCGCTTCCGTGTTGGGGGATCGGATCAATCTTCCCGGGTTACGGCTTCCCAGAAGCCCTTCTTGGTTTCTTGATTGAGATGGAGCATGTCGAGGACCCCGTTGCGGCGGACCCGGTAGAGGTTGCCTTCGTAGGTTTCGAGGGCTGTGACAAAGTCATCTCCGGCATCGGGGGCGCGGGTTGAGGAGCCCGCGCCGAGGAGGATGGTGGCGCCGAGTGCCGCGGACGCGATGATCGCGGCGGCGCGCCAACGGGTGTTGGCGCGTTCGAGATGTGCGAGGCGGGATTCGATGGATTCGTTTGTGTGTGGTGTCATGGGAGCATGGTACAGGATGTCGAGGATGGATGAAGGGGGATCTCTCGTGGGATCAAGGGGGTGATTGTCCGAGTTCCTCGAGGGCTTGCGCCGTCCTCTGGGTATCTCGGTGGTCAGGGCCCAGGAGTTCGAGCTGGCGCGCGTGGACGTGGCGTAGTTCCCAGACACCCAGTTCGAGATTCCCCATCGCGATCAACCACTGCGCGTGGAGGCATTGGGAGTTGAGTGTTTCGGGATGGTCCGGGCCGAGGATTCTTTGACGGCCTTCGTACGCGAGGCGAAGTGGCTCTTCGGCGGCTCCGGGGTCGGATTTGAGGAGCAGATTGGCGATGTTCCCGAGTGTCCTGAGGGTCGCTGGGTGGTCGAGCCCGAGTGTGCGGCGTTGGGCTTCCTCAACACGGGTGTAGAGCTCGAGGGCTTCTTGGTCCCGCCCGAGTTCTCTGTAGCCGCCGGCGAGGTTGTTCATGCTCTGGAGGGTGGCGGGGTGCTCGGGGCCGAGTGTTTCGATGCGTTTGGGGAGGACATCTTCGTAGATCTCGATTGCGTCCTGGAAGTCGCCTTGGAAGAGCATGGTGAGCGCGAGGTTGTGCTGGCTGAGGAGGGTGCCGAAGCCCATCTCGCCTTCGGTCTTTCGCCGGATCTTGAGAATTTGCTCGTGCATCGCTTTCGAGCGTTCGAGCTCGTCGATCCTTGAGTAGAAGAGCGCGAGGTCGTTCGCGCTGCGCAATGTGTCTTCATGATCGAACCCAAGAACACGCTCCCGGTCCTCGTAGAGCGATTCGAGCTGTTGGCGGGCTTCGGTCGTGCGGGCTGTGTTGTTCAGGAGCACCCCGAGCTCTTCCCGAGCGAGGAGGGTCTCGGGGTCGTCTTCTCCGAGATGTTCCGTGAAGAGTTCGATCGAACGCCGGAGGTGGGGCTCGGCCTCCTCGTACTTCCCGAGTGATACCTGGGATCGGCCGATCATCCGTTCGATGTTCGCGGCGACCACGGGATCATCCGGGAAGCGTTCGCCGATCCGGTCCGCGGCTTGCTCGAGTGCTTCCATCACCGTGAGCTCCCGGTTGGTGCTGGTGCGTGTGTCCGCTTGTTCGAGCATGTCGTTGAGGAGGAAGGTCATCATGGACTGCATGGTCCGGCTCTTGTCCTCGGCGAGTGTGCGTGCGTCTCGTTCACGTGAGAGCCCGATCGCGAGCGCGACGATCCCGAGGAGCAGGCCGAGGATGGCGAGCGCGGAGCCGATGGACACGGCCCGGTGTCGTCGGACGAACTGGTGCGCGTGGTACCACGCGCTGGGGGCGCGGGCCGTGATCGGCTCGTGGTTCAGGTATCGCTGGAGTTCGTCGCGGAGGTCGCCGGCGGATTGGTAGCGGCGTTGGGGATCTTTCTGGAGCGCTTTCTCGATGATCGTTTCGAGATCTCCGCGCAGTCGTGTGTTGATCGTGCCCAGTCGTTGGTGGGTGTGGTTGTCGAGGTGGCGTGACGCGCTCGCGAGTGAGAACTTCGAGAAGTCGTAGGGGAGTTTGTCGGCGAGCATCTGATAGAAGACCACACCCAGCGCGTAGACATCGCTCCGGATCCCGTGCGATCGGGTATCGCCGCGGAGCTGTTCGGGGCTCATGTAGGCGAGGGTGCCGATGATCCGTCCGGGCTCGGTGTAGAGGGTTGAATCGGTGGAGTCGTGGTCGGTGATGCGCGCGATCCCGAAATCGAGGACTTTGATTTTCCCGGCGCGGTCCACCATGATGTTCCCGGGTTTGAGGTCCCGGTGGATCACGCTCTGGTCGTGCGCGTGTTGGATCGCGTCGCAGATATCGATCATCAAACGGACACGGGATTCGATGCTCGGGTTGGTTCTGCGGATGTGTTCGATGAGGTGCTCGCCCTGAACGAGCTCCATCGCGATGTACATCGCGTTGGCCGTCCCGAGGGTCACACGTCCGGTTTGATACACGGACGCGATTCCCGGGTGTGTGAACGCGCCCATGATCTGGGCTTCGAGCTCGAATCTCCGTTCGAGGTCGCTCCGGATTCCGATCGTGGAGATGACCTTGAGGGCGACGGGTCGGCTCGGGTTTGATTGCTGCGCCTCATAGACGACGCTTGTGCCGCCTCGTCCGAGGAGCCGCTTGATCTTGAACTGACCGATCGTGCTGGGGATGTCGGGGTCATCGGTCTCGTTCATACCCTGGATGATCAGATCCGCATCGGAGCTGTCGATCTGCGAGTCCATATCGAGGAGCGAACGGACGGCGTTCCTGAGCTCTTTGTCATCCCCGCAAAGTTCGGAGAGTTGGTCGTGTTGCGATTCCGGGTCGAGATCGCAGATCTGGTCGAAGATCGCACGGGTGCGCTGGTAGAGTTCAGGATTCATGGTCACCCGATTCGGGTTGGTGCTCGGAGAGGCGGACGGCGAGCCAAGCCCGGGCCATCCGCCAATCGAGTTCGACTCGTTTCGGGCTGATCTCGAGGACTCCCGCGATCTGCTGGGTGGTCATGCCTCCGAAGAATCGGAGTTCGACGATCCGGAGCTGACGATCGTCGTAGTTCCCCAGCTCGGTGAGGATGGAATCCAGGTCGAGCAGATCGAACGCGAGTTCGCTGCCGTGCTCCGCTTGTGCGTTGGTGATCGTGATCCGTTGCCAATCTCCGCCTCGCTTGAGAGCTCGCATGGATCGGGCGTGATCGATGCAGACCTGTCTCATCGCTTTGGCGGCGAGCGCGAGGAGCCCGTTCTCGCTGATCGACTCGTCTTCGAGATGACCGTGCAGCTTGAGGTAGACCTCGCTCACGAGCACGGTGGGTTGGATCGTCGCTGATGTCCCGTTGATGAAGCAGATCTTTCCGGCGAGATTGCGGAGCTCTTCGTAGAGAAGGGTGAAGAGCTGCCCGTGATCGTTGGTTGGATTTGGTTCGGTGGTGTCGGGCATAGAACAGACGTATCTGGGGGGGATCGGAGATCATCATACAAAAATCAGAGTCTGGAGGGAATCAGCATGGTGTTTCTCGTCTCCTTCCTTGGGGGAGTCCCTCGAAAGGAGCAAGCCATGTATTCTCAACGTTCAAAGATCGGATCGATGATCAGAGCCCATTCCTTCTCTCGCTCGGTGTCCGGGGTGCTCGGGCTCGTGGGCGCGGCGGGGCTTGCGTGTTCCGTTGCGGGGGCGCAGCCGCTGGATCTTGGGGTGGATACGGAGGCGGAGTTCAACCGGCTTCTCGATGCGATCCGCTCGACGGAGTATGTCCGGGAAGACTTCATCGTTCGGATGCGGAACCCGCGGATCGTGGCTTCGATCGCTTCCTTGACGGCGTATGCGGAACTGAATCCGAACGCGGACGGGGCGCAGCTCGAAGCGTTTGTGATGGGGTTTGATGCGGGGATCCAGAGCGCGTTCTCCGAGGATCCGGACTTGCTCCGGGCGGGGACGTTTATGCGGGCGATCCGGTTCTTCCGGGTCGAGGACCCCGTGCTCGACGGGACCCGGACGGATACGGGGATGGTCGCCGCGGGGCTCCTGGGTGTCGGGCTCCCTGATCCGGATAACTTCTCGGCGACCCAGACCCGGATGGTGCGGTTCTCTCAGGGGATGGCAACGTCGTGGCACCACAATCCCCGGTTCGCTGATCTGCTCCTGCACGGATTGTACGGGGTGACGCCGGACGGTGCGGTGCGGGATGGATTGTCAGGAGCGATTGTTGCGTATCTGGAAGCTCAGGGGTTTGCGCCGACTCTGGGTGGTGTAAACAGCGATCCTCGGTTCGACGGGGTCAACCAGTCGATGGGAATGCTCCCTGTGAGCTACACCGAGTATCAGAGTGTGCTAAACCATCCGCTCTCCACCAACCCGCTCGTGATGAACGCGGATGCGAGCGGTGCGAGTGTCCGTGCGTTGATCGACGCGCGGCTGGTCGAACTGGGTCTGGAGCTTGAGAACGAGCCGGGGATGATCGAGGGGCAGGGGCTGGCCGAGGACATGGTGTTGGTCCAGGAGATCATCGACGAACAGCAGGCGGCGTTGATGGAAACCAGCGACGAACGATCGCTGCTGTACGGGACGGCGATCCTTCTGGGGCAGAGCCCGTTGGATGAGCTCGGGGACTATGCGACGCGGTATGAGCAGTACAACGCGGCGTTGCTGCTTGCGAGCGACAACATGGCGGAGATCAACGCGGGGCTCGGGGTCGCGAACCATGTCCTGACGCTCGGGATCGGGATCGCGGCGAGGGATCCGGGGACGGCGGTGGATTCGTTCTTCGGGCTCATCGGGGACGGGCTCGCGATCGCGGCGCTCTCTCAGAATGGTTCGGGGACACCCAGTGTGGATGAGCAGATCTATGCGCAGGTGGTGGCGCTGCGCCAGCAGGTCGAGGACCTGCGGATGGAGATGAATGAGCGGTTTGATCGGATCGAGCTCCAACTCGGGTTCATGTACGATCAGATGCTGATCGGTTTCAACGCGCTGGGGAATCAGATCGGAGATCTCCAGATCTCGGTGAACGAGATCGCGCTGCAGATGAACATCGTGCGGTCCCAGCTGTCTCGTCTGGAAGCGGCGTTATACGGGCTCGCACAGGATGTGCTGCTCTCGGATCTGACGAGCAGCGCGAACACGGTGCTCGACTATCGCGATGAGAACAACATCGATCTCGCGTACTCCGGGCAGAACCCGAGCTTCATCACGGGGTCCGAAGACTTCTTCACCTTCGCGACGAACACGGCTCGGTCGCAGTCGTTCGCCGGTTCTCGGGATGCGCCCGCTTTGAACCTGAGCAATGCGGACGATCTGCTGTCGGGCGCTCCGATCGCGCGATACATCAACGATCTGGCGGTGCTCCCCACGAGTTTCGGTGAGCAGCCGCTCGCGTTCGCGACGGTCCCGGCGCCCGAGCCCTGGGCGCAGGCGGCGAGCGCGTACGCGCAGCTCGCGCGGGAGAACCCGTGGTACTTCGCGTTCCGGTACGAGCAGCAGGTGCTGAACTACAACAGCGATCCGTTGAACGAGTCGCTTCCGGAGCTCGACGACATCATCGCGGGTGGTGAACAGTTCGTTGGGGTGGGGAGCAACGCGCGGGATGAAGCGTTTTTCGATGCGTTGATCGCGCTGTACAAGGAGAAAGCAGGGGATCTTCAGGAGGCTGTGGATGACGTCATCCATGAGCAGCTCGAGAACCTGATGCTCCGGACAGCGGACGGGAGCACGACGTTCGATCTTTGGTCTCAGGATGGCGCGATGGAGAATGTCACGAATCTTGCGGTTGAGTACTTTTCGGATCCGCAGACATCGGTGTATGCCTTCTCATCGATCTTTGATTCGATCCCCTGGGTGATGAGTTCGAGCAACAACCGGAAGCTGGAAGCGCCGGAGATGCTCCCGGATCTCGGTGGGGGGCTGATCGGGGGCGATGACCAGATCCTCGCGGGTCAGATCGGGACTTTCGACTATCTGCTTTCGCTCGACGGGAACCCTGAGTACGGGCATCGGGTGCGCTGGGATGCGTACGTCCCCGCGCCGTTGGCCCGGGGAACGTTCGCGACCTCTCCGAGTTTCGCACTTGAGTATCAGATCGATGACAATCCGGATCCGAACATCACCAACTGGGTCGATGCACGGAGCCGGACTATCCGATCAGGCATGGCCATTCACATTACAACGGGCGGGTCGGACTACTACTACCCGATCAATCTGTACTGGTACGAGGGAGAGGGTGAGGAGAACTCGAGGTATTGCGCGGCGGATGTCATCCTGGCCGGAGGCGGGACCGATGACGGTTGGGACGCGCTCCTGTTGGGGATGCCCTACGGCGATGTGGAGGGGATGGAGCTCGTGACTCCTGTATTCGCTGGAGGGGAGTTCGGGGACTTCTCGTTCCTGTCCAGCGGCGGATCGTGCGGTCCATGGGATCTGACCACGGGCGAGGACTACGACCTGTTCCGGGTTCTGCCTTGGTCGGACTTCACGAGCAACTCCGATCAGGGCGGATTGCTCCAGGGACACATCTTCGAATACCTGACCCGGTACCGGGAGGATGATGTCCGGCCTCAGGTCAACAGCGCGTTCCTTGACCAGTCGTCTGCGGTCTGGCAAGCGTCGCTCGAGCTCGATCATGTCGTCGCGATCATCAATGCGTATATCGAGCTGGCCGCGCCCGATGCGGTACGGCGGAGTGAGATCATCCGGAGTGCGCTCCGCGCGGCGCCCGGCGCGAGCGAGATCGGGCTGCGCTCGGACGACGTGCTTGTGCTGGTGAACGAGTTCGCGACCATCGCGAGCGAGCACGACCCGAGGTCCCCAGGGAGCGTGGACTTTGATATCCATGCGATCGATCAGGTGCTTGGGTCACGCGTCGATTTCTTCCACGACGAGATCAACAGGGCGCTCGCGGAGCCCCCGTCCGTGCCCGACTATGTCGCGTGGATGCTCGACGAGCTCGGTTCGGTCCGGGATCACGCGTTCGAGCTCGCGCTGGATGATACCTATCTCGCTGACGGAGCGATCCTCGTGGATGCGATCGAAGGTGTGATGTCCAATGACATCCTCCAGGAGTACCGGACGATCGAGGTTGATCCCGGGTTCGGGCTAGTCGCTTCGCATGGTGTGGTTTCTATGAACCCGGATGGATCCTTTGGGTACACACCGGACGCGGGTTTCAGCGGGACGGACAGTTTCATGTATCGGCTCGTTGGGACCGTGGTCGAGGGGACGCCCGATCCCGCCGACGGACAGTTTGTGTCCGATCCCGCGATGGTCGTGGTTCAGGTCGAGAGCACGATGTGTTCGGAAGCGGACCTGAACGGAGACGGGATGCTCGACTTCTTCGATCTCAGCGCGTTCCTCCAGGCGCTGCAAGCGATGGATCCCTCGGCGGACTTCAGCGGCGATGGGGAGTTTGATTTCTTCGATGTATCGAGCTTCCTGACCGTGTTCGGGATGGGATGTCCGTGAGGTTCGAGACGAACGGAGCGTGAGCGATGACCGAGGGGCCGGATCAGACCGGCCCCTCGTTTCGTTTTTGAGGGGTGGAGGAGCGATTGAATAGGCCTGGAGGGACTCGAACCCTCATGGGCTTGCGCCCCGCGGATTTTAAGTCCGCTGCGTCTGCCGATTCCGCCACAGGCCCGTGGTGGTGGGGGTGTAGCCCCTTGGAACGCTTTGGCTCAGGAAGCCTTGGCGCATTCGTCGCATAAGCCGTAGATCGTGATCTCGTGCCGGGTGATGGTGAATCCGTCGGGGAGCATAGAGGTCAGGTTGCCGACGCATCCGTGGGCCTCGAAGGCGCGGCCGCAGGACTCGCAGCGGAAGTGGTGGTGGTGGTCCTTCCCGGCGAGCTCGTATCGTGCGGGTTCTCCCGGGAACTCGACGGGGACGATCTCCCCTGCTTCTTCGAGGGCGCGGAGGGTTCGGTAGACCGTTGCGAGGGAGAGGGTGGAGATCGTCTCCTGCGCGAGATCCAGGATCTCGTTCGGGCTCAGGGGATTGCCCTCGGGGGTGAAGAGCGCCCGGATGGCTTCGCGTTGTGGGGTGATCCGTTCCATTTGTTTTTTAGTCTAGCGGGTCCGGAGCGAGTTGAAACCTTCGGGGTCGTGTCTATGCTCTTGTATCCGTCTTGAGCTTTTTCCGGTCACCCATTCTCACCAAGGGGTCATCCCATGATGAACCGCGATCCGCATTCCGAGGCTGTTTCTGCATCTATTCGTTGGCAAGCCGCGAGCTTGGACGGGAACCAGAACCAGCAACGGATCGATGAGATCTATGGCGCTGACGTTTTCGACCTCCGGAAGATGCGCGAACGTCTCCCCAAATCGACCTACAAGAGTGTCGAGAAGGTCATGAAGGGTCAATCCAAGCTGACCCTTGAGGACGCCGACGTCATCGCGACGGCGATGAAGGACTGGGCGATCGAGCGTGGGGTGACCCACTACACCCACTGGTTCCAGCCCATGACCGGGTTGACGGCCGAGAAGCACGACGGGCTCACCACCCCCGATGGAGAGGGGAACGTCGTGTACCGGCTCAGCGGATCGTCCCTCATCCAGGGCGAACCCGATGCGTCGTCCTTCCCGTCCGGGGGGCTCCGCGCGACCTTCGAAGCCCGTGGATACACCGCTTGGGACGTGACCTCTCCGGCGTTCATCGTCCGGGGTGTCAACTACGCAACCCTCTGTATCCCCAGCGCGTTCGTGTCGTGGAACGGGGAAGCGCTCGACAAGAAGACTCCGCTCCTCCGATCGATGGACGCGATCAACAAGCAAGCGAAGCGCATCCTCGCGATCTTCGGGACGGACGAAGGGGTCAACCAGGTCGTCACCACCCTCGGGTCGGAGCAGGAGTACTTCCTGATCGATCGGAACCTCTATTATGCGCGTCCCGATCTCGTGAGCTGCGGCCGGACCCTGTTCGGGGTCGAGCCCCCGAAGCACCAGCAACTCGACGACCACTACTTCGGGTCGATCCCGTCCCGTGTGCTCTCGTTCATGGCCGAGGTCGAGCGTGAGCTCTACCGATTGGGAATCCCTGTCCAGACCCGTCACAACGAGGTCGCGCCGGGTCAGTACGAGATCGCGCCCCTCTTCGAGACGACGAACATCGCGACGGACCACCAGGCGATGATGATGCAGGTCCTCAAGAGTGTCGCCGGACGATTCGGGTTCGTGTGTCTTCTTCACGAGAAGCCCTTCGCCGGGATCAACGGCTCCGGGAAGCACAACAACTGGTCCCTCTCGACGGACACCGGGGTCAACCTCCTCGATCCACAGGACGAGACCCACAACAACCTCCAGTTCATGACGTTCCTCTGCGCCGTGCTCCGCGCTGTCCATATCCACGGGGATCTGATCCGTGCGGCAATCGCGAGCGCGAGTAACGATCACCGGCTGGGCGCGAACGAAGCGCCCCCGGCGATCATCTCGATCTTCCTCGGGGACATGCTCACGGACCTGATCGATCAGATCGAATCGGGTTCCCCGAAGCGGACCATCAAGGGTGGTTCGCTCGAACTCGGTGCGCGGACCCTTCCTGCGCTCAAGCGTGACTCGGGGGACCGGAACCGGACCTCGCCGTTCGCTTTTACCGGGAACAAGTTCGAACTCCGTGCTGTGGGTTCCAACTCCTCGGTGGCCTGGCCGAACACGGTCATTAACACCATCGTCGCTGAATCGCTGGATGCCATCGCGGGCGAGATTGAGAAGGCCGTCGGGAAGAGCCCGACCGATGCGAAGCTTGAATCGGGTGTGCTTAAGGTCCTCCAGAAGGTTGTGAAGGAGCACCGCGCGATCGTGTTCAACGGGGACAACTACACCCAGGATTGGCACGAAGAAGCGGAGAAGCGTGGGCTCCCGAACCTCCGGACCACCCCGGACGCGCTCCCCTCACTCAAGGCGCGGAAAGCTCAATCGGTCTTTAAGAAGTACAAGGTGCTCTCGAAGATCGAACTCGAGAGCCGGATGGAGATCTTCGCGGAGCAGTACCTGACCCAGATCGGGATCGAGGTGCGCCAGATGATCGAGATGGCGCGGACCATGATCCTCCCGGCCGCGCTCGAGCACCAGCGCCGTCTGGCCGCCGCCGTGAGCGCCACCGAGGGCGCGGGGGTCGATGCTTCGAACCTGCGTGAACTCCTCGAGTCGTTCGCGGATCTGGTTCATGGGCTCCTCCAGAGTCTCACGGCTTTGGAGAAGCTCAGCGCTCACGATCACGATGGAGACGACACGCTGAAGCACACCCAGTTTGTGCGGGACCATGTGCTCGGTGCGATGGCCGACCTTCGGACGACCGTCGATGCGCTGGAACGACGGGTGGACCAAGAGCTCTGGCCGATCCCCGATTATCGCGAGCTTCTGACGATTCGATAACCGCTTTGGACCTTCACCGAAACACGCTGAAGTCACACCCGATCGGGTGATGACCACGCGTGATCTGCGCTCTGATTCCCCGGAAAGCGATCTTCTGCTCCTCTTTGGATCGAGTCTGGGGGTGGGTGTGCCGACACCGACGATGACCAATCGGGTCGGATTCGCGCACCCACGCATTCGGAGTTGCCAGGTATGGACACCACGCAAGCCAAGTCGAAGTTCTCGTTCGGGCTTTCGACAAAGATTATTTTCTCAGCGTTGACCATTATGGTCCTCGTCGTTGCCGTGAACTATGTCGTGTTCCTCAAGGGATACCGGAACGATGCGCAGGACGCGATGCTCCTTCGTGCTTCGGCCTTCACCGCTGTTGCTGACGAAGCCAAGAACGATGCTTCCCAGAAGATCCTCAAGGGTGAGATCAACACCGAAGAGCTCCTGGCGCAGGCCCTGAAGCAGATCGAGGAAGACGGGGCGCATTACTCCGAAACCCGATACTTCTCGTCGATCCCCGTCATCACGGGTTGGATTTCCGCGGCGAACGCTGCCGAGAAGGAAGACCTGATCTTCAAGATCGTCTCGCTCGAAGCCCGCAACCCGGACAACGCGCCCGAGCCCGGCGGATTCCGTGATTCGATGATCAAGGACCTGACCGCGCAGGTGAAGAGCGGCGGCGAAGTCACGATCTCGCGCATCAACGAAGACACAAACATGCTGCACTTCATGCGAGCGATCAAGCTCGACGAGTCGTGCATGACCTGCCACGGCGATCCCGCGATCTACGACGAAAAGGACGAGAACGGGAAGTTCGACGGCAAGGATGCGCTCGGTTTCCGTATGGAGAGCTGGACTGTCGGGTACATGCACGGTGCGTACGAGGTGCAGATGCCCCTCGATATCGTGGATGCCCAGGTCGCCGGCTTTTTCAACAAGGGTCTCATGTTCACGGTCCCCCTCGTGATTGTTGCGGGTCTCGGGCTCGTTGCGCTCCTCCGTGTCCTCCTCGCGAAGCCGCTCAACGCGACGATCGCGATGATCAAGGATGTCGCGACGGGTGACGGCGATCTGACCAAGCGACTCGCGCTCTCCCGGAACGACGAGATCGGTCAGCTCGGGCACTGGTTCGATACCTTCCTCGGCAACCTCCACAGCATCATCTCACAGCTCCGTGACTCAACGCAGGCGGTGGCGTCTGCGTCGACGGAGATCGCGGCGAGCGCGGAGGAGATGGCGGCGGGTCTTCAGACGCAGGAGCAGCAGACGCAGCAGGTGGCCGCGGCGGTCGAGGAGCTTTCGCAGTCTGTGGGTGAGGTCGCGGCGAAGTCCGCGGACGCGACGTCGGCTTCCGAGGAGTC
>Ga0256829_1001061_pt1 | contig 23756 bp, 23 predicted proteins | sample 131447metaG_FD_185979 | JGI IMG/M metagenome (GOLD analysis project Ga0256829, IMG submission 185979) | Hydrothermal vent microbial communities from Lau Basin, Pacific Ocean - 131-447 | ecosystem: Environmental > Aquatic > Marine > Hydrothermal vents | place: Pacific Ocean: Lau Basin | collected...
TCTGTGTTACCGACTTCTACTCTACTTTGTATGGTGTTTTCTAATTGGGTTAAAAATCCATAAGTTTCGGTATTATCTTCATTCCAACACGTATCGCTTCCTGTGTGGCACGTTGGTCCTTTTGGATTTACAGTTACTAACAAAGTATCGTTATCGCAGTCTAGTTTAATATCTACTAAGTTTAAAACGTTACCACTTTCTTCTCCTTTGGTCCAAAGTCGGTTTTTTGTACGGCTAAAAAAGGTCACTAACTTCGTGTCTTGGGTCTTTTTAAACGCTTCTTCGTTCATATAACCCAACATTAACACATTTTTGGTTGTTGCATCTTGAATGATTGCAGGGACTAATCCGTCGTTGTTTTTATTGAAATTTATGTTCATTTTTCTTAGCTTTTCTGTCATTTCGAGCGAGCACAGCGACGAGAAATCTCATAATTTTAAAGATTCTTCGCTTTGCTCTGAATGACAAGTTATAATCTAACAGAAATACCTTTCTGCTTTAATTCTTCTTTTAAATTTTTTATTTCAATTTCACCAAAATGAAATACACTTGCAGCCAAAGCTGCATCTGCTTTTCCTTCTTTAAATGTATCTGTAAAATGTTGAATAGTTCCTGCACCACCAGAAGCAATTATCGGAATATTTACAGTGTCTGACAGTTTAGCTAAAGCTTCGTTTGCAAACCCGTTTTTTGTTCCGTCGTTATTCATAGAAGTAAACAGGATTTCGCCTGCGCCTCTTGTTTCAACTTCTTTTGCCCAATCAAATAAATCTAATTCAGTTGGAATACTTCCACCTGCTAAATGTACTTTCCATTGTCCATTAACTTGTTTGGCATCTATAGCAACCACAACACATTGACTACCAAATTTACTTGACAATTCGTTTACCAATTCTGGTCGTTTTACTGCTGAAGAATTTACAGATATTTTATCTGCGCCAGATTTTAAAAGTACATCTACATCTTCAACACTTGAAATTCCTCCACCAACAGTAAATGGAATATTGACTTGTTCGGCAACTTTAAGCACCATTTCAATCATTGTTTTTCTACCTTCTAAAGTTGCTGAAATATCTAAAAACACCAATTCGTCTGCACCTTTTACCGCATACTGTTTTGCTAATTCTACAGGATCGCCTGCATCCCTTAAATTAACAAAATTAACGCCTTTAACGGTACGACCGTTTTTGATATCTAGACAAGGTATGATTCGTTTTGTTAGCATAAATTCTATTCGTCATTGCGAACATAGTGAAGCAATCTTTTAGAAAGAATGAGATTGCCACGCTTACGCTCGCAATGACATTAATTTTTTATTATAAAAAGCGTTCTAATTCTTTTAAACTTATTCTGTTTTCGTAAATGGCTTTACCAATTATTATACCATCGCATCCAATTTCAGATAAAACTTCAACATCTTCAATAGTTGTTACTCCACCAGAAGCGATTAGCTTTACAGATTGATCTGAGCTACCATTAGTACATTGGTTAATTATTTTTTTATACAAATCTACGGATGGACCTTGAAGCATTCCGTCTTTTGAAATATCTGTACAAACCACATACTGAATACCATTTTTTTGATATTCCTGAATAAACGGAACAACCTCTAAACTACTTTCTTCTAACCAACCAGAAATAGCGATTTTTTCGTTTTTACAATCGGCACCAAGGATAATTTTTTGGGTTCCGTATTTATTAATCCATCGTAAAAAAGTATCGGTGTTTTTTACAGCTATACTACCACCTGTAATTTGTTTAGCACCAGAATTAAATGCTATAAATACATCGTCGTCGGATTTAAGTCCACCACCAAAATCAATTTTTAAATTGGTTTTGGTTGCTACCTTTTCTAACACTTTATAGTTGACTACGTGGTCTGCTTTAGCGCCTTCTAAATCTACCATATGCAAGTATTCTATACCTGCATCTTCAAATTGCTTGGCTACTTCTAACGGGTTTTCATTGTACATTTTTGTGGTGCTGTAATCGCCTTTAGTTAATCTTACGCACTTTCCTTCTATTATATCTATTGCTGGTATTATTCTCATAATCATTTCCTGCGTAGGCAGGAATCTTTTTAGTTAATATATAGGCTTCGACTGCGCTCAGCCTGACATTTTTATTTTATACATTGATGAAATTTCTCAAAATTTGTTCACCTGCTAAAGATGATTTTTCTGGATGAAATTGCACACCGTAAAAATTATCTTTTTGTAATGCTGAAGCGTATTCTACATCATAAGTTGTTGTTGCGATTGCGTCTTTGCATTGTTCTGCATAAAAACTATGAACTAAATACATAAATTCATTCTCTTTGATATCTTTAAACAAATCTGAATGAAGGTTATTTATCGTGTTCCAACCCATTTGTGGCACTTTTACTATGTTTGAAAAGCGTTTTACATCTACATCAAAAATGCCTAAACCTTTTGTATGTCCTTCTTCTGTAGATTTACACATTAATTGCATACCTAAACAAATCCCTAAAACAGGTTGTTTTAACTGTGGAATTAAACGATCCAATCCTGATTCTTTTAGCTTTTGCATAGCACTACTCGCCTCACCTACACCAGGAAAAATCACTTTGTCTGCAGCTTTAATTTCTTCAGGATTATTAGTTAACAACGCTTCAAAACCTAAGCGTTTAAAAGCAAATTGAATGCTTTTGATGTTTCCTGCACCGTAATTTATGATGACTATTTTCATTTATTGTCATTCCTGCGAAGGCAGGAATATTATTAATTATTGTTCATTTTTTTGATTCCGTATCACACTTCGACTGCGCTCAGTGGGACAGTACGGAATGACAAGTACTACAACATTCCTTTTGTACTTGGTAAAATCATTTTTTCAACATCGCGTTTTACAGCCATTTTTATTGCTTTTGCAAATGCTTTAAAAATCGCTTCAATTTTGTGATGCTCGTTTGTACCTTCTGCTTTAATGTTTAGGTTGCATTTTGCACCATCTGTAAAGGATTTAAAGAAGTGAAAAAACATTTCGGTTGGCATTTTACCAATCATTTCGCGTTTAAAATCGGCTTCCCAAACCAACCAGTTTCTACCACCAAAATCTATTGCAGCTTGCGCAAAACAATCGTCCATTGGTAAGCTAAAACCGTAACGTTCTATACCTAATTTGTTCCCTAAAGTCGTTGCAAAAACTTCACCTAAAGCAATTGCTGTGTCTTCAATGGTGTGATGCTCATCTACTTCTAAGTCACCATCAACCTTAATGTTTAAATCTAATTGCCCGTGACGTGCAATTTGGTCTAACATATGGTCGAAAAACGCAATGCCAGTATCGATATTACTTTGTCCTGTTCCATCAAGATTTAAATCGATTTTAATTTTGGTTTCGTTGGTGTTTCGTTCGATACTTCCTGTACGTTCTTTAGCTTTTAAGAATTTATAGATTTCTTCCCAATCATTACTTTCTAATGCGATAAACTGGTCTAAAGCGTCTCGTTGTACCGTGATTTCATCGGTTCCTAAATTGGTATTGTCATTGATAAAAATGCCTTTAGAACCAAGGTTTTTAGCTAATTCAACATCGGTTAAACGGTCACCAATGACAAACGAATTTTCTAAATCGTAATCTTCACTAAAATACTTGGTTAGCAAACCTGTATTTGGTTTTCGAGTTGGTGCGTTATCCTTAGCAAAAGTTCTGTCGATAAATTGTTCTTCAAAAATAACACCTTCATTTTCAAAAGATTGAAGCACAAAATTATGAACAGGCCAAAACGTGTTTTCTGGATACACATCTGTTCCCAATCCATCTTGATTAGTAATCATTACGATTTCGAAATCTAATTCTTTAGCGATTTTACTTAAATACGTGAAGACTTTTGGATAAAACACCAACTTCTCAAAACTATCGATTTGCTCGTCTGCTGGTTCTTTAATCAATGTGCCATCACGGTCTATGAATAGTACTTTTTTCATTTTTTTCTATGTTTTCGTCAGTTCGAGTGAATTTCTTTTGAAAATCACTCGATGTGACGTTTATATATTATTTAATACTGCAATCAATTTCTCATTCTCTTCACTTATACCAACCGTAAAACGCAAACAGTTTTCACAAAGTGGCTGATTAGTTCGGTTACGAACAACGATGCCTTTTTCAACTAACTGATTGTATCGATTAGTCGCATCATCTACCTTTACTAACACAAAATTAGCTTGTGTTGAATATATAGTGTCAATCCAAGTAATCGACGCTAACGCTTTAATTAACAAGCTTCTTTCTGAAATTATATTCTGAATTTCGTTTTGAACGTCTTGTTGATTTTCTAATCGTTGTATTGCCTTTTGCTGTGTTAATTGATTAACATTGTATGGCGGTTTTATTTTGTTTAAAATTGAAATAATTTCGGTTGAAGCGTAGCAAATACCTAGTCTGATTCCTGCCATTCCGTAAGCTTTAGATAGCGTTTGTGTAACTATTAAATTTGGAAAATCTGATAATTTTGATATCCAACTTTCGTCTTCTGAAAAATCGATATATGCTTCATCAATTACAACAATTCCATTGAAATTAGTTAATAGTTTTTCAATTTTTGAAGCTTCAAAACTATTCGCTGTTGGATTATTTGGTGAACATAAAAACAACAGTTTTGTGTTGCTATTTTGAGTGTTTAAAATATCATCTACTTTTGGTTGAAAATTAGTATCCAATTCAACCGTTAAAACGTCTATAGCATTTGTGTTTGCTAATACATCGTACATACCGTAAGTTGGTGGTAATGTGATAACATTATCTTGATTTGGCTCGCAAAACGCTCTAAAAATTAAGTCTAACACTTCATCACTTCCGTTACCTAACAAGATATTTTCGGTTGGAATGTTTTTTAAGCTTGACAACATCGATTTTACATCCTTTTGTTGTGGATCGGGATAACGATTTACACCATTTTCAAACGGATTTTCATTAGCATCTAAGAAAATCATTTGATTAGATGTTGCGTCTTTAAACTCATCTCTCGCAGAAGAATACGGTTTTAAGGCAGCGATGTTTGGTCTGACTAAGTTATTTATGTTGAAAGTTGTTTTCATTTAATTTGATTTTCGTCAGTTCGAGTGATTTTCTTTTGAAAATCGTATCGAGAACTTTTGCATCTCGATAAAATTTCTCATTCCTCGAAATCACTCGATGTGACGTTTGCTATATATCTTTTAATCTAATAGAAACTGCGTTTTTGTGCGCTTGTAAACCTTCTGCTTCTGCCATTAGTTCTATGGTGTTTCCTATGTTTTTTAAACCTTCTTTTGTAATGTTTTGAAACGTAATCGCTTTTGTGAAACTGTCTAAATTTACACCTGAATAGGCTTTACTAAATCCGTTTGTTGGCAAGGTATGATTGGTGCCAGACGCATAATCGCCAGCACTTTCTGGTGTGTAATTGCCTATAAATACCGAACCTGCATTTTGAATGCCTTCAACATAAAAGTCGTTGTTTTTAGTTGCTACAATGAAGTGTTCTGGACCATAATCATTAATTAAATCTAATGCTTCTTCATCAGTTTTCACTAAAATAGATTTTGAATTATTGATAGCTTGTTGCGCAATATCTTGTCTTGGTAATGCTTTGATTTGCGTATTGATTTCAGTTTCAACTTCATTTATAAAATTTTCAGATGTTGATACTAAAATCACTTGACTATCTGTTCCATGTTCTGCTTGACTTAATAAATCTGAAGCTACATAACTTGCATTGGCGCTATCATCTGCAACAACCAACAATTCGCTTGGTCCTGCAGGCATATCGATAGCTACACCATATTTAGTAGCCAATTGCTTTGCTACGGTTACAAATTGGTTTCCTGGACCAAAAATCTTATAGACTTGCGGAATAGTTTCGGTTCCAAACGTTAATCCTGCAATCGCTTGAATGCCGCCAACTTTTACAATTTTGGTCACACCACAAAGTTGTGCAGCATATAAAATTTCGTTAGCAATTTTACCGTCTTTATTTGGTGGTGAACACAATACAATCTCTTTGCAACCAGCAATATTTGCTGGAATTGCTAACATTAAAACTGTTGAAAATAAAGGTGCTGTACCAGCAGGAATATAAATTCCAACTTTTTGAATAGCACGTTTTTCTTGCCAACAGGTAATTCCAACAGATGTTTCTACGCTTACCCTTTCTGTTTTTAGTGCTTTGTGAAAGGTTTCAATATTTGTCTTTGCTTGGTTAATCGCAAATTTTAATTCTGATGATAATTTAGAAAATGCCTCTTCAATTTCTTGTGCAGTCACGAGGTTAGATTGTAAATCTGCGCCATCAAATAAGCTAGTGTACTTTTTTATTGCAATATCACCGTTGCGTTGTACGTCTTCAAAAATTTGATTAACCGTACTTTCTATATCGTTAACAGTTTGCGTTGGTCGTTTTAAAAGCTCTGACCACGTGTTTTTATTTGGATATTTTATTGTTTTCATTCTTCTCGATAATTAGGCTTCGACTGCGCTCAGTCAGACATTAATTTTAAATATTAGATTCCTGCTTGCGCAGTAATTTAGAGCACCATATTTTCAATTGGACAAACTAATATACCTTCTGCTCCATTAGCTTTTAATTCGTCTATAATTTCCCAGAAATCGTTTTTGTTGATTACCGAGTGTAGTGAACTCCAACCTTCTTCAGCTAGCGGTAAAACAGTTGGACTTTTCATTCCTGGTAAAATATTTATAATGTCGTCAACCTTGTTATTTGGTGCATTTAGTAACACGTAGCGTGAGTTTCTTGCTTTTAAAACTGATTGCAATCTAAACTGTAACTTGTTTAAAACCGCTTGATTTTCAGTTGAAATTTGAGGTGAAACTGCTAAAACAGCTTCCGATTTTAAAATAACTTCAACTTCTTTAAGGTTGTTTTTAAACAAAGTGCTTCCGCTAGAAACAATATCTACAATAGCATCTGCTAATCCAATGTTTGGTGCAATTTCTACAGAACCGTTAATGATGTGTAAATTGGCGTTAACGTTGTTGTCTTTTAAGAATTGGTTGACTGTGTTTGGATACGACGTCGCGATACGTTTTCCTTCTAAATCTTTAATAGAATTGTAGCTTTTTCCTTTTGGAATCGCTACAGATACTTTACAACTTGAAAAACCTAATTTCTCTGCAATAGTGATGTCTTGTCCTTTTTCTACCAAAACGTTTTCACCAATAATAGCGACATCTACAACGCCATCTTTTAAATACTGTGGAATATCTCCGTTACGTAAATAGAAGACTTCTAATGGGAAATTTTTAGCAGAAGCTTTGAGTTGATCTTTGCCGTTATCAATAGCAATACCAACGTCTTTAAGGATTTTCATAGAATCCTCATTTAATCGTCCTGATTTTTGAATTGCAATTTTTAGTTTACTCATTTTTCTTTTTTAGTTAAAAGTGTTTGAGTAAATCTTGTTGGTAAGATTCCTGTTTTCACAGGAATGAAAAAACCGCTTGATTTACTCAAACGGTTTTAAAAATATCTTGGTTTTATTCAATACATTTTCAGCTCGCTTGAGTGCAAGTATGAAAATGATGATGATGTAATTGAATAAAAATCATGTTTGTTTTGTTCTTTACAAAGATTGTAAATTAAAATCTACAAATCCAAATCAATTTTAATATTTATGAAAAATTTAAATTATTGATTTCCTAAAATTATAGGCATTCCACTATCACCAGAACCAATGATAACCACCTTACTATTAGGTGATTCTGCTAATTTATTTGTCGCTTCAATACCTTTATCTTGTAAAATTTTATCTGTTAAAGATGCACTTAAAATTTTATTAGCATCTGCCTTACCTTGTGCTTCAATAATTTGTCTTTCGGCTTCTTTTTCAGCAGTAACAAGTCTAAATTCATACTCTAAAGACTCTTGTTCTTGCTTTAATTTACGCTCAATAGCATCTTTAATTGTTGGTGGTAAGGTTACATCTCGCACTAAAACTTCATCTAAAACAATGTATTGATCATCTACAATTTTTTTAGTTTCTTCGAAAATTTCACGCTGAATAGCATCACGTTTACTAGAATATAATTGTTCTGGAGTGTAACGACCAACAACACTACGTGCAGCAGATCTTATGGTTGGTAAAATGATACGCTGTAAGTAATTCTCACCGATTTCTTGGTGTAATTTTCCTAAATTACGCTCGTCTGGTTTGTACCAAGCCGATGCATCTAACTGAATATCTAATCCGTTAGAAGATAATACTTTCATTTTTTCAAAAATTTCTTGTCTACGAACTTCGTAAACATACACTTTGTTCCAAGGTGCAACAATATGAAAACCTTCACCTAAAGGTGGTTGATCTGTAACAACTCCGCCATCAAAGGTTTTATATAAAACGCCAGCTTCACCAGAACCGATAGTAACAGCAGATTTAGCGATGATAATGATTAAAATAATTCCCGCAATAATTATTGGGAATGCAATTTTTGGTAATCTTTCCATTGTAATTTTTATTTTAAATTAGTCCTTTATATTTTCTGATAAACCATTCTAAAGCCAAGCATAAGGCTATAAAAAACAGTAAATAATACCAGTCTATCAAAGGTACAACTCTTTTATTGGTTTTAAGAATTGGTTGGTAACGATTATCTGTCAACAAATTATCTACCAACGCAGTAGTATTGTCAATAAAATAGGCTTGACCTTGACTATTAGTAGCTATTTGTTGCAGCTTTGTTACATTGGCATTTAAAAATTGTTGTTCTACGTTAAACTCAATAATTTTAAAATTACCTGAAGATGATAATTTATCTGTAGTAGAACTAACCGTAAAACTGTAATCGCCAGCTTCTAAACCGCTTAAATTAGCTTGATAACTGTTATTTTTTAATATTAATGGTCTAGATATTGTTTGATTAGTTTCATTATTTTTAAGTGAAATATTTAAGTTTTCAGTTGCGTCAAATTCGTAGTTTTTATTGAAATATTGTGCGCTGATAACAATATTATCGCTTCCATTGTAAAATGAATTATAATCGACTGTCAACCTATTTTTACGTTGATTTGAAGCTAAATACTGCACCATTTTACCTATAAAATTATCAAAAGCTTCAAACGATTGGTTATTTAGATAGCTTTGTGCACGCCACTTCCAGAGGTTTTCTCCAAAAAGTATTGCTTCTCTTCTACCATTAGTTTCAAAAGTGGCTAAAAGAGGTTCGTTTGTTGGAATACCAGAAACAGTTTTGTTTAAAACAGATTGGTAAGACACTGAAAAATCTGGTACACCAAAATTAGATTTTAAAGGTGGAAAGCTTTCAAAATCGATATTATCTACAATAAAATTACTATAATTTTGATTCAGGTTAGCTTGATAATCTTCGGTTTGTGAAGTGATTTCTAGTTGATAATTTTTGGAAACCGAATTTAAAAATCGCCAATCTGTTTTTACTCCAGAAATTACCCATTTATTTTTATTTTGAGCTTCTAAAGCCTCAAATAATTGTTTAAATGAATTGTTTGACTGGTATATTATAATTAATTGAAAATCATTTAATTGATATAAAATTTCGTTTGGTTTTAAAAATGAAACTTCGCGCTGTTCATTACTTTCAATACTTTTTTTAATTGCACCTAAATCTGGATGCAAAACAGTGCTAACAACTGCAACTTTTGTCTTTTGATCTATAATTTCAATAGCGAAATTTTTATAATTATTAGTCTTATTTTTTTCAATTGAAATAGGAACTATTTGGGCTTGATAACTTTGAACACCAACGGAAGCAGCTGGTAAGGTTGTATTAATAATTTCGGAAGATTTATCTTGAGAAAACGTAATTGGTTTTGAAAACACTGTTTTACCGTTTTGGGTAATGATAAAGTTTTTGGTTACTGTTTCATTTCCGTTATAAACAACAATCGCTTCAATTGGAAATCTATTTTTTAAATACGCATATTTATTGACATTTAACTGACTAATTTTTAAATCGGCATACGTAATGGTATCACCTAGTATGATTGGATAAATCGGTTGTTTATAGTTATTAGCAGAGAATTGATAATCGCTACCTATAGTTTGATTTCCATCAGAAATTAATAGTGTTGGAGCTGTTGTATTTTTATAGATTTCTGATAAATCTCTAAATACTTTATTTAGGTTGGTTTGTTGGTCTTTAAAATTTAAATTACCTGATGTGTTTAACTGATTTCCAAAAGTGAAATATTCAACATTAAACTTATTATTAATCTTTTGATTTTCTTTTAGTTGACTTATAAATTCAAGTTCTTTTTCATTTTGTTTTAAATGAGAAATAGACGCTGAATTATCTGCAACAATAACTAAATTAGGTTTTTCTGTATATGTAGAATTTTGCTCAAATTTAGGATTAATTAAAAGCAAAAACACAGAAAAAAAGGTGAAAAACCTTAAAAAAACAAAAAACGCATTGTCTTTTAATGCGCTTTTTGTTTTGTATTTATACTGGAAAAGCGCTAAAAGTAGCGCTATAAATCCTGCTAATATGATTAATAATATATCTTGTGTAGACATCTTTTAATATATGAAGTACTATTTTGTTATGGATAAATAGTATTTCAAAAAAAAATCTAGGATGAAAATTTACGTTAACATTCCGCCATCAACGTTAATCGTTTGTCCTGTTACGTAAGCAGACATATCACTAGCTAAAAATACACAAGCATTTGCAATATCTTCTGGCGTACCACCACGTTTTAATGGTATAGCATCACGCCAACCTTGCACAGTTTTTTCGTCTAATTTTCCTGTCATTTCAGTTTCGATAAAGCCAGGTGCAATTACGTTACTTCTAATATTTCTAGAACCTAACTCTAAAGCTACAGACTTAGAAAAACCAATAATACCAGCTTTACTTGCTGCATAGTTAGTTTGTCCTGCATTACCTTTAACACCAACAACAGAACTCATATTGATAATAGATCCTTTACGTTGTTTAAGCATAGTACGTTGTACAGCTTTTGTCATGTTAAATACAGATTTAAGATTTACTTCGATTACTTTATCAAAATCTTCTTCGCCCATACGCATTAACAAGTTATCTTTAGTAATACCGGCATTATTTACTAACACATCAATGCTACCAAATTCAGCTAACACATCTTCTGCTAATTTTTGAGCTTCTTCAAAACTAGCAGCGTTACTTTGATATCCTTTAGCTTTAACACCTAAAGCGTTTAGCTCTTTTTCTAATTCATTTGCTGCTTCAACAGAAGAGCTATATGTAAATGCTACATTTGCTCCGTTTTGAGCAAATACTTGTGCTATTCCTTTTCCTATTCCTCTTGAAGCACCTGTAATAATAGCTGTTTTATTTTCTAAAAGTTTCATTTATAATTCTGTTTTCAATTAGTATTTCAAATATAGTTATTTAGAATGTTATTGATAAGAAAAAGCCTCATAATTGTCATAAAATTATGAGGCTTTAAATAGTTTATGTTATATAGGATTAACCCATTACTTCTGCTACTTTTTTACCTATTTCTGCTGGAGAATCTACTACGTGGATTCCGCAATCTCTCATAATAGCTTTTTTAGCTTGAGCAGTATCATCAGATCCACCAACAATTGCTCCTGCGTGCCCCATTGTACGACCAGCTGGCGCAGTTTCACCTGCAATAAATCCAACGATTGGTTTTTTACTTCCTGAAGCTTTGTACCAATTAGCTGCATCTGCTTCTAATTGACCACCAATTTCACCAATCATAACAACACACTCGGTTTCTGGATCATTAATTAATAATTCTACAGCTTCTTTGGTTGTAGTACCGATAATTGGATCACCACCAATTCCAATTGCTGTAGTAATACCTAAACCTTGTTTTACAACTTGGTCTGCAGCTTCGTAAGTTAATGTTCCTGATTTAGAAACAATACCTACTTTTCCTTGTTTGAATACAAAACCTGGCATGATACCAACTTTTGCTTCACCAGGTGTAATTACACCTGGACAGTTAGGACCTACTAAACGACAGTCTTTGCCTTTAATATAATCTGCAGCTTTAATCATGTCTGCTACAGGAATTCCTTCTGTAATACAAATAATTACTTTAATACCAGCGTCTGCCGATTCCATAATAGCATCTGCTGCAAATGCTGGTGGAACAAATATGATTGAAGTGTCTGCTCCTACTTTTTCTACAGCTTCTGATACTGTGTTAAATACAGGTCTATCTAAGTGAGATTGACCACCTTTACCTGGTGTTACACCACCAACAACGTTGGTACCGTATTCTATCATTTGACCAGCGTGGAAAGTACCTTCGCTACCTGTAAAACCTTGAACTATTATTTTTGAATCTTTGTTTACTAAAACGCTCATGTTTTGTATTATTAAGAATTTGTAAATGTTTTTATATTTCGTGTAACAAAAATAAGTTTTTGATTGCTATTACTAAAGTATTTTTAAACTTTAATTTCAGAAAATGAGTTTAAATTTTGAGAATTTTCGTCTGCTAGCTGACTTATTTCATGTCCTCTATATAGTTGTCCATTTTTAACTTCCCAAATTGAAATAAAATGCGCTAAAGGTTCTTCATCTTCAGGTTTTTCAATTGAAGTTACATAAATGGTATATCTTGCTGTTACTGTATTATTATCCTCTAACAAATGACTAAGCTTGTAATTAAACGAATGAAATGCTTTTTTTAGCGTTTCTATTCGCTCTTTGATCATTTTATAATCAGAACACATGTAGCCTTTACTACTATTCCAATGTAACAAGCAATCTTTATGAATAAACTTTATAGCTTCGTTATCTTTAGCTAAGTCTAAACTATAAAATGATTTTACAACCTCTTTTGCTGTCATTACTTTTCTTTTAATTGTTTTAAAATTTCAGGAATTTTTTTGACGTATGCTAAATCTTTCAGTTTCTCTCTAGATTCTTCTATTGGCGTACCAAAATACGATTTTCCGCCTGCAATAGATTTTGTAACGCCTGTTTGCCCTAAAACATTAGCTTTTTTTCCAATTGTTATACCACTTGTTGTACCAACTTGTCCCCAAAGCGTGACTTCATCTTCAATAATACAACAACCTGCTATGCCTGTTTGAGAAGCTATTAAGCATTTTTTACCAATTACAGTATCATGACCAACTTGAATTTGGTTATCTAGTTTAGATCCTTCACCAATAGTAGTATCTCCTGTAACACCACGATCGATACTACACATAGCACCAATATCTACATTATCTTTAATGATAACGCGTCCACCAGATTTTAATTGATCAAAACCTTCTGGTCTGTTCTTATAGTAAAAAGCACTTGCTCCTAATACACAGCCTGCATGTATGGTAACATTGTTACCTATAATCGTATCATCGTAAATACTTACATTAGAATGAATGACACAATTATCACCAATAGTCACGTTATTTCCTATAAAACAATTTGGTTGAATTATGGTGTTTTTTCCAATTTTAGCAGTATCTGAAATTGCAGAACTTGAAGGTGTAAATGGTTTAAAATGATTAGTTAGCTTATTGAAATCTCTAAAAGGATCATCACTAATTAATAAAGCTTTTCCTTCTGGACAATCTACTTCTTTATTAATAAGAATTATTGTTGCTGCGCTATTTAAAGCTTTGTCGTAATATTTTGGATGATCTACAAATACGATATCTCCAGGTTCTACAACATGAATTTCATTCATGCCTAAAACTTCAAAGTTTTCATCGCCAACAAACTTGCAACTAATTAGTTGCGCTATTTGCTGAAGTGTATGAGGTTTTGGGAATTTCATTTTAAAAAAACAAAAGAGTTAAATTATTCTTTAACTCTTTCTTTATAAGTTCCTTTTTCTGTTTCAACCTTAATTTTATCACCTTCATTTATAAATAAAGGTACATTTACAGTTGCACCAGTTTCTACAGTTGCAGGTTTTGTAGCATTTGTTGCTGTATTACCTTTAACTCCAGGTTCTGTAGCTGTTACTTCTAAAATTACTGTAGCAGGCATATCTACAGAAAGTGGCATATTATCTTCAGAGTTTATCTGAATAGTTACCACTTCTCCTTCTTTCATTAAATCAGGTCTATCTAAAGCAGATTCTAACAATCTAATTTGAGTATAATCCGCTTCGTTCATGAAATGATAAAACTCACCATCATTATATAAGTATTGAAACTTGTGAGTTTCCACTCTTACATCGTCTAATTTATGACCTGCAGAAAATGTGTTATCTAAAACTTTACCCGTAGTTACACTTTTTAATTTTGTTCTAACAAACGCAGGACCTTTACCAGGTTTTACATGTAAAAATTCAATGATTTTATATATATCATTGTTATATCTAATGCATAAACCGTTTCTAATATCTGATGTTGTTGCCATTATTTACTTTTAATTTGAATTTTTAATTTGATGTAAAATATCCTTTCATAATTCCACGATGAGAATTTTTGATAAATTGAAGGATTTCGTCTCGTTCTGGAGTTGCTTCCATTTCAGCTTCAATAATTGCAGCTGCTTGAGAGTTATTATAATTTTTTTGATAAAGAATTCTGAAAATATCTTGAATTTCTCTAATTTTTTCGGTTGTAAAACCACGTCGTCTTAAACCAACAGAATTTATACCTACGTAAGATAAAGGTTCTCTTGCTGCTTTAACAAAAGGCGGAACATCTTTACGAACCAAAGATCCACCTGTTACAAAAGCATGATTACCAATTGAACAAAATTGGTGTACTGCTGTCATACCTGCTAAAACAACATAATCACCAATGGTTATATGTCCTGCTAAGGTACTATTATTAGAGAATATACAGTTGTTACCAACAGTACAGTCGTGTGCTATATGGCAATACGCCATAATTAAACAGTTATCACCAACAACCGTTTTCATTTTATCTGTTGTTCCTCTGTTGATTGTTACACATTCTCTAATGGTTACATTGTCACCAATAATAGTTAATGTGTCTTCGTCATTATATTTTAAATCTTGAGGCACTGCAGAAATAACTGCTCCAGGAAAAATATTACAGTTCTTCCCTATTCTAGCTCCTTCCATGATGGTTACGTTACTACCTATCCATGTACCTTCTCCAATTGTAACATTATTATGGATAGTAGCAAATGGTTCTATAACTACATTTTTTGCAATTTTCGCTCCAGGATGAACGTATGCTAATGGTTGATTCATTTTTTAGTCGTTTTTAACTTTAGTTATTTGCGCCATTAATTCGGCTTCTGCACATAATTTACCGTTTGCATAAGCGTAACCTTGCATATGACAAATACCACGACGTATTGGTGTGATTAATTCGCATTTGAAGATTAAAGTATCACCTGGCATTACCTTTTGTTTGAATTTAACATTATCCATTTTCATGAAAAATGTTAAATAATTTTCAGGATCTGGTACGGTACTTAATACTAAAATACCACCGGTTTGCGCCATAGCTTCTACTATTAAAACACCAGGCATTACTGGTGCACCAGGGAAGTGACCTCTAAAGAAGTCTTCATTCATGGTTACATTTTTTGCTCCTATTACATATTGATCTGTAAGTTCAAAAACTTTATCTAATAATAAGAAAGGCTGTCTATGTGGTAACATATCCATAATTTGATTAACATCCATTAAAGGTGTTTGATTTAAATCAACTTTTGGAACGTTGTTACGTCTTTCGTTTTTAATTAATTTGGACATTTTTTTTGCAAATTGTGTATTTACAAAATGTCCTGGTTTATTAGCTATAACTTTCCCTTTTATATGTGTTCCTATTAAAGCTAAATCTCCTATAACATCTAACAGTTTATGTCTGGCTGCTTCATTTGGATGATGTAAGGTTAAGTTATCTAAAATACCATTTGGTTTAACTGCTATAGTATCTTTGTTAAATGCTACTTTAAGTTTTTCTATAGTGTTAGGTGATATTTCTTTATCTACATAAACAATTGCATTGTTTAAATCTCCTCCTTTAATTAAGCCATGTTCTAATAAAGACTCTAATTCGTGTAAAAAGCTAAAAGTCCTTGAACAAGAAATATGATCTTTAAAATCTGCCATTTTATCTAAAGTAGCATTTTGAGTTCCTAAAACTTTAGTTCCAAAATCTACCATTGTTGTAACCTTGTAATCTGAAGCTGGCATAACTAAAATTTCGCTACCAGTTTCTTCATCTGTATAAGAAATAACGTCTGTAACTTCAAATACTTCTCTTGTTGCTTCTTGTTCGACAATACCTGCTTTTTCTATAGCTTCTACAAAAAACTTAGACGAACCGTCCATTATTGGTGGTTCAGAATTATCTAATTCTAATAAAGCATTATCAATACCCATTCCTACTAATGCCGCTAAAACATGCTCGCATGTCTGTATTGTTACCCCATTTTTTTCTAAGCAAGTACCGCGCTGTGTATTAGTAACATAGTTAGCGTCTGCTTCAATTACTGGAGCGCCTTCTAAGTCTATACGTTTAAAAGCAAAACCAGCATTTTCTGGCGCTGGCTTAAAGGTTAATGTTACATCTTTACCTGTGTGTAAACCAACACCTGTAAGAGATATTTCACTTTTAATGGTTTTTTGTTTGACGTCTGTATTAATTATTGCCATTATTGTTTTTTTCTAAGTCGTTTACAGTTTTAACTATTTTTGGTAAGTTTTTAAAATACACGTAAGATTTATTAAAATCACCGTAAGATAGTGCTGGTGAACCTTGTAATACTTCATTGTCTTTTACATTTCTGCCTATACCAGATTGTGCTTGTATTTTTACATTATTACCAATAGTAATATGTCCTACAATACCTACTTGACCACCAATTTGACAATTTTCGCCAATTTTAGTAGAACCAGCAACACCTGTTTGGGCTGCTATTACAGTGTTTTTTCCTATTTCTACGTTGTGAGCTATTTGTATTTGGTTATCTAACTTTACACCTCTTCTTATAATTGTAGATCCTAAAGTTGCTCTATCTATAGTAGTCGCTGCACCAATATCTACAAAATCTTCTAAAATAACGTTACCTATTTGCGGTACTTTAGAATATTCTCCGTTTTCATCAGGCGCAAAACCAAAACCATCTGCGCCAATTATGGCTCCAGAATTAATCACACAGTTTTTACCTATTATCGATTCTGAATATACTTTTGCTCCAGAAAAAACAACCGTATCGTCTCCTATAGTTACATTGTCCCCTATATAACTACTAGGAAAAATTTTTACGTTATTACCTAAGGTAACATTATTACCTATATAAGTAAATGCACCTATGTAAATATTATCTCCTTGCTTTACGTTATCTGAAATATAAGAAGGTTGCTCTATTCCTGATTTATTAAGCTTTACTTGATTGTAGTATTCTAATAATTTAGAAAATGCTTTATAAGCGTCTTCTACCTTTATTAGTGTACAACTAAGGTCTTGTTCTGGTATAAATGTATTGTTTACAATAGCAATTGATGCTTTTGTAGAATATATATAATGCGTGTATTTAGGGTTTGCTAAAAAGGTTAATGCACCTTCTTCCCCTTCTTCTATTTTTGATAATTTAGAAACTTCTACTTGAGGATTTCCCTCTACGACACCTTCTAAAATACCAGCTATTTGTTCTGCTGTAAATTTCATTATTGGCAAAAATAGAAAAAATGAATTAAAGTTTCTGCTTTGGATAACATATATAATGTTTTGTTACCTTTTTTGATAGCGCTTTTAAATTTAATTGGTCAGAAGCTTTGACTACATCATCAACTTTTCCTGACTTATAAAGAATCTTTATATTCTGCTTACTTCTTGTATATGCCTGATTACTTATTTCTCCTTTAAACACAAAATACTTCGCTTCATCTTCTGTAATATTATATTTATCCATTAAAGACTTTAAGTGAGTAGATAAAATGTCTTCTTTTATTGGTTTCTTCTTTATTTTAACTTTAAGTAGTTGTCTATCAATTATCATTTCACATAGGTTACTCAACACAAAATCTTCGTGATGCTGCCAAGATTTCATTGCAGAAATGATATCATAATCATCTAATTTGGCAAAAGTATCTAAGCAATTATCATCAAATTCATTTAATGTAATTTCATTCTTTAAAAAGAATTGTAACGGTTTACTCGCTTCTAGTTTTACACCTTGCCTACTTAATTCTTTAGCTCGTTTTAGGACTCTAATTATAAGTTGCTCAGCAGCTAAACTTGTTTTGTGCAGATAGACTTGCCAATACATCAATCGTCTTGCGACTAAAAATTTTTCAACACTATATATTCCTTTATGCTCAATAACTAACTCGTCATCTTTTACGTTAAGCATTGTAATGATGCGTTCGCTATTTATATTTCCTTCAGAAACACCTGTATAAAAACTATCTCTTTTTAAGTAATCTGCACGATCCATATCAATCTGACTTGATATTAACTGAAGCATAAACTTACGATGATAATCGCCTTTAAAAATTTGAATTGCAAGTGTTAAATCGCCGTTAAATTCTTCATTCAACTTTTGCATAAAAAGCACAGAAATTTCTTCGTGGGACACACCATTTACAATACTATGCTCCATCGCATGAGAAAAAGGACCGTGACCTATATCATGTAATAAAATAGCTATGTAAAGGGCATTTTCTTCTTCTTCAGAAACTTTAACACCTTTAAAACGAAGCACTTGAACAGCTTTTTGCATTAAATGCATACAGCCAATAGCATGATGAAATCTAGTATGATGCGCACCAGGATATACTAAATATGACAAACCCATTTGCGAAATACGTCGCAACCTTTGAAAATATTTATGCTCTATTAAATAAAAAATTATCGAATTTGGTATGGTAATAAATCCGTAAATTGGATCGTTTAATATTTTAAGTTTGTTTATTTTTCTCAAACTAAATCTTTACATTATAATTAGATAACAAATATACATGAACAATATAAATATTCTTTGGGTAGACGACGAAATTGATTTACTTAAACCACATATACTATTTTTAGAACAAAAAAACTATAATGTTACTACCTGCAATAGCGGTACAGAAGCATTAGAAATTTTAAATGATAAGAATTTTGATATTGTTTTTTTAGATGAAAATATGCCAGGTTTAACAGGTCTTGAAACTTTAAACGAAATTAAAGAAATAAAAGACACCATTCCTGTTGTGATGATCACCAAAAGTGAAGAAGAATATATTATGGAAGAAGCTATCGGTAATAAAATAGCCGATTATTTAATAAAACCCGTTAACCCGAATCAAATTCTATTAAGCCTGAAGAAAAATTTAGATCATTCTAGATTGGTTAGCGAAAAAACAACTTCAAATTACCAGCAAGAATTTAGAAAAATAGCAATGGATCTTGCTATGGTTAATAGCTATGAAGATTGGGTTGCTTTATATCAAAAGTTAATTTATTGGGAAATTCAACTAGAAAATATTGAAGACCCAAGTATGTTTGAAATCCTAGAATCTCAAAAAAACGAAGCCAACATACAATTTGGTAAGTTTATAGATAAAAATTACCCTACTTGGTTTCAGCCTAACACAGACGCTCCTATACTATCTCATACACTTTTTAGAGAAAAAATTGCTCCAGAACTTAGTAAAGAGCAACCTACATTACTTATTGTAGTAGATAATTTAAGGTATGACCAATGGAAAGCATTTGAGCCAACTGTAGCTAATCATTATAAAAAAGAAAATGAAGAAGCGTTTTATAGCATTTTACCAACCGCTACACAATATGCTAGAAATGCTATTTTCTCTGGGTTAATGCCAGCCGATATGGAAAAACTTCATCCAAATCTTTGGAAGAATGATACAGATGAAGGAGGAAAAAACCTATACGAAGCAGATTTTTTAGAAGCTCAAATCAAAAGATTAGGCTTAACACATTTAAAACATGAATTTTATAAAATTACAAACCTTAAAAGCGGCAAACAATTAGCAGACAATTTTAAAGGTCTTAAAGATAATGATTTAACTGTTGTTGTATATAATTTTGTAGACATGCTATCTCATGCAAAGACAGATATGGAGGTTGTAAAAGAACTAGCCTCTAATGATAAGGCATATAGATCCTTAACCCAAAGTTGGTTTAAAAACTCACCGTTATTAGAAATGATTCAACAAGCACAACAACTAGGTTTTAAATTAATCATTACGACAGATCATGGCACTATAAATGTCAAACATCCTTCAAAAGTAATTGGTGATCGTGACACCAGCTTAAATCTACGTTACAAAACAGGACGAAGTTTAAGCTATGAAGAAAAAGATGTACTAGTAGCTAAAGATCCTAAAACAATACACTTACCATCTATTACAATGAGTAGCTCTTTCATTTTTGCTAAAAGTGATTTGTTTTTTGCATACCCTAATAATTACAACCACTATGTTAGTCATTATAGAAACACTTATCAACATGGTGGTGTATCTTTAGAAGAAATGATTATTCCTTTTGTTGTACTAAATCCTAAATAAACTAATTTTGCAAAAAAAATAATAGTGAATTTTACATATACATTAGATCAACTAGAAGAGGCTTCTAATTTTGTTTTAAAAAATGCTAAATCAAAAATCATCCTTTTTGAAGGCGAAATGGGTTCAGGAAAAACTACTCTAATTAAAAAACTTGTAAAGCAACTAGGAAGTCAAGATACCGTAAGCAGCCCTACTTTTTCTTTAGTAAACGAATATGAAACCAATGATAATATTATTTATCATTTTGATTTATATCGCGTAAACGAAGAAGAAGAACTTTATAATTTTGGAATAGAAACATATATATATAGTGATAAGTATGTATTTGTAGAATGGCCTGACTTATTAAAACCTATGTTGCAAGAAGAGTATACAGTTTTGAGTTTTACAACCACTAACAATAGTTCTAGACAAATTAAATTGTCTAATACTAAATAAAAAATCTCTTTTTTTTTTAACAAAAAAATGTATTTTTGGTGCGTTTGCGGTTTTAACCACAACAAAAAATTGGAAAAATATATTTTTTAACATTATTTTAACATTTAGCTTGAAATCATATTAGTTTTCAATATACTTTAGCGGTATTAATTAATTTAATCCCTAACATTATGAAAACAAAAAAGTATGTAATTGCCTTAGCAATTTTTGGTGGCGTTTTATTCACTGCACAAGCGACAAATCTTATTGATTTAAATGAGCAACAAACAACAAACATTGACAAAAGAAAAGTCAAAGCACCTAAACAAAGCGGACAATAAAGAGATAATTTTAGGTAGTATAATTGCTACAACTCTAGCTATTATTCCGTTTATATTTAACTTATACAAAAGTGTTCCAGATACAAAAATCTGGAACACTTTTTTGTTTTCTTTTGATAGTCAATACTATGAAAGCGCTTTAGTTTTTGCATGGACGTTTATCGGTCAATTTATTCCATTTTTACTGCTTGTTATATGGTTTTTTACAAATAGGCATTGGTGGTATCATGCATTATTAGTTCCTATTTCTATGTATATATACCAAATGATAGAAACTTTAAATAGTGATTTGTTATTTTCAGATCAAAATTTAATAATATATCTTTTACCAGTAATGGCTATAATTATCCCCTCAATTTATTTAATAAGAGCTAGAATATTTCATAAAATAAATTCTGTAAATAAATCCACTCAAGAATTAGAAGACGAATTAACTTTTAGACCAAAATCACTTTGGGGAAAAATTAAGCAGTATTTTTAATGTTTAGCAATTACAATTTATTTCGTAATTTGTTTCATATTTAAAAACTGACTTATCAATGTCTAAATCCATAACGCCGTTTTCTAAAGCACAACTTATCCCTCAAGAAGAAACTTTAGAAATTTATAAGCATAAAAGTGAACTTTTTATCGGTATACCAAAAGAAACTGCTTTTCAGGAAAAGCGTGTATGCTTAACTCCAGATGCTGTTTCTGCTATAGTTAATAATGGACACAGAGTTCTTATAGAATCTGAAGCTGGTCTTGGTGCTAATTTTTCTGATAAAGATTATAGTGAAGCTGGTGCAGAAATCACAAAAGATACAGCTAAAGTTTATAGTTGCCCTATGATTCTAAAAGTTGAACCACCAACTTTAGAAGAATTAGATCTAATAAATCCTCAAGCAACACTTATCTCTGCATTACAAATAAAGACTCAAACTAAAAAATACTTCGAAAAACTTGCTACAAAACGCATTACAGCCTTAGCTTTCGAATTTATAAAAGACGAAGACGGTGCATATCCTGCTGTTAGAGCTTTAAGTGAAATTGCTGGTACTGCTTCTGTTTTAATTGCATCAGAATTATTAAGTAGTTCAAGTCAAGGAAATGGGTTAATGTTTGGCAATATAAGTGGTGTTCCTCCTACAGAAGTTGTCATTTTAGGCGCAGGAACTGTTGGCGAATTTGCAGCAAGAAGCGCCATAGGATTAGGAGCTAATGTAAAAGTATTTGATAATTCTATAACAAAACTACGTTGCTTACAAACTAACTTAAATCGCACAATATATACGTCTACTATTCAACCTAAATATTTAAGTAAAGCTTTAAAGCGATGCGATGTTGTCATTGGTGCTGTAAGAGGTAAAGATAGATCTCCTATCATAGTTACAGAAGCAATGGTTGAAAACATGAAAAAAGGCTCCGTAATTATAGATGTTAGTATTGATATGGGAGGATGTTTTGAAACTAGCGAAATTACATCTCATAACAAACCAACATTTAGAAAACACGATGTTATTCATTATTGTGTTCCTAATATTCCTGCAAGATATTCTAGAACAGCTTCTGCTTCTATCAGTAATATATTTACACCTTATTTATTAAAAATAGCAGATGATGGCGGTCTTGAACATGCCATTAGATTTGATAAAGGCTTAAAAAACGGTCTTTACTTTTATCATGGAATTTTAACTAGTCGTGCTGTTGGAGAATGGTTTGATTTAAAACATAGCGATATTAACCTTCTTATTTTCTAAAAATACTTTTAGAATTTATTATTTAAGTGAAATGAATTTACGAGTTTTGCTCAAATTTTAAACTACATGAAATTTATTCACAGATTAGGATATTACCTTGGTGGTTTTGCTATCGGATTAGTATTATTAGCTTTTTTTTTAAACGGAAGTAAAACGTCTTGCCAATACGATTATGGTCCAGAATCTAGAGTATTAAAGGATATAAATAATAAAGTCTTAAAATACTCAGCAGATAGTCAAATTTTACTGCAGAATAAAGAAATTGATACTACTACCATAAAAAACATACTAAAAGAAGGTGATGTTGTTTTCTCTAAAAGCGAACCAAGAAAAGAACCTTGCGGCATCTATCATATTGAAAAAGAAAAGGATAATAAAACTATTATCCTTACTGTAAAAAATTGTAAAAAAACTGTCACTTTGCAATCAATAAAGATTGAAGATTAAGCATTTTTTCTTCTTTGTCTTTCTTTTTTAATTAATGTTAATTCCCTACTGGTTTGTCCTGCAACAGATGTGTTTTCTTCTGCTCTTCTAATCAAATAAGGCATAACATCTTTAACAGGTCCAAATGGTAAGTACTTGGCAACATTATATCCTTTAGCTGCTAAATTAAAACTAATATTATCGCTCATACCGTAAAGCTGTCCAAACCATACACGATTATCTTTTATATCAATATTTAAAGTCTCCATAAGTTCCATTGCAATGTAGTTACTGATTTCATTGTGTGTTCCTATGAAAACTGAAATATCATCAATGTGATGTAAAATATAAGTTAAGCAGTCATTAAAATTAGCATCTGTAGTTGCCTTATCTTTACAAATTGGACTTTCGTAGCCT
>Ga0256829_1001062_pt1 | contig 23750 bp, 21 predicted proteins | sample 131447metaG_FD_185979 | JGI IMG/M metagenome (GOLD analysis project Ga0256829, IMG submission 185979) | Hydrothermal vent microbial communities from Lau Basin, Pacific Ocean - 131-447 | ecosystem: Environmental > Aquatic > Marine > Hydrothermal vents | place: Pacific Ocean: Lau Basin | collected...
TGCAATAATATCAATACGTTACGGACAAATCGAGATTTTCAATTATATATCGAGATGATATGGGAATTAGCCCGGGGGCGACTCATAACCTGAAGGTCGTAGGTTCAAATCCTACTCCCGCACCCATCATAAAAGTAGACTGGCCGTCTTGCGAAAGCAGGGCGGCCAGATCTCCTTTGATGGATATAGCATAATCGCCTTGATCCTGCTGTGGCTGCAGCACGATGCGGTTGATCACTTTGCGCAAAATGCTTCGAACTTCATCGGCATCCGGTGACGGGTCAGAGACAACCTCCGCTAAAGCTCCCACCAGTTCGGCGTAGAGCGTTCCAGATTGTGGATGCAGTGTCACAACTGGGCTTTCACCCAATGCCGCCAGATTTGCAATGTTGGCAGCCTTTTGCGCCTCCAGGTCAAGCAGCTTTTGCTTCATCGTATTGCTCGCCAGGCCATCCGCAATCGCATCTACTATTCTGTCGATGCGGCGTCCTGCTTCAGCGATATCTTTTTCAAGGCGTAGGCGTTCCCCGCCCTCTGCCGCTTGCCGACGCACGAGTTCTTCATGGAACTCCTTGGCAGCAGCACGTTGAGCGTCGGGATGCAGCAAGGTCTTTTTCAATCCCGCCAGGACGCGCTCTTCAAGCGATTTTGCCATGATCGTTTTCGAGTTATCGCACGTGCCCTTTTCTTTTCTCGCCGAGCAACCGTACCGATCCTGAGACACAATCGACATTGGGCCACCGCATTTACCGCACTCAAGTAAGCCGGACAGCAAACGGTTGGGCCGCTTGGCACCGCCGCGCTTTGCAGAGACCGTAGACTGTTTGCGTTTGACCGAATGCCAAAGCTCGTCGTCTACAATTCGAAGCTCAGGTACATTAGCAATAACCCATTCGCTTTCGGGGTTGGCGCGCATGCGTTTCTTGCCTGTGATCGGGTCGGTTACCTTGTGGCGCCGATTCCAGATCCTGCGCCCTATATATAGCTCATTATTGAGAATGCCGTTCCCAGCATGCTTTTGTCCGTTGATCGTTGAACCGCGCCACTCTCCGCCGCGGGGCGCTTCGATTCCGCGTTCATTGAGTCGGGCAGCTATGGCTCTTGGAGAGACGCCTTCGACATAAAGGCGCATAATCTCTCTTACCTGTTCAGCTTGCACCTCGTTGATCTGGTAAATGCCGTTCTCTTCTCCCTTCACTATGTCATAGCCATAGCAATGGCCGCCTGCTGAACGACCTGATTTTATTACGCCTGCCTGACCTCTACGCGTTTTTCGTGCAAGATCGCGCAGGAACATTTCGTTCATCACGCCTTTGAAGCCAATGTGCATCGTATCGACCTCACCCTCGGAAAGAGTGATGATCTGCACATTGTGAAAGGCCAGTATTTTGTAGATTGTTGCAGTGTCAGCCTGATCGCGGGAGAGGCGATCCAAAGCTTCGGCGACGACAATATCAAATTCGCGATTGGTTGCGCCGCGTATCAGCTCTTGAATGCCTGGTCTGGTGACCATTGCCCCGCCTGAGATCGCGCTATCTGAAAAGATCCTCGATTCGACCCAATTATGGGTGCGTATGTATTTGCGGCATAGGTCGAGCTGATCTTCGATGGACTTTGCAGACTGAAGATCTGACGAATATCGGGCGTAAATAGCTACTCTTTGGGTCATGACCCATCTCGGTATGCCACTCCCGCACGATATCTGGCAAGCGCCTTCGCAAGCTCGATCGCCCATATCGGTGGTGGATCTACCGGTCTATCCACAGCGAAATTATCATTTTCAGCGAGCCCACCATGCCCTCTCTTGCCCCGGTGCCTTCTAGGCTTGATCGCTCTTACTGGCGGTTTATTGGGTGGTTCTGAGGGCATGAGCTCGTCGCAAGTGAAGCTATTGTGCTTTTGCGCGGTTCCAGACCATGACGCCGGTGCCTTCTGCTTCATTCTCGAAGAAGGCGGCGCGCATCGGGCTGGCAAAGCTCGGGTCATCGAGCTTCACTGCGAGGTAGGGCGTTTCGCTATCTTTGCTTTCCTGACGCCAGGCTGCGCCGAGTTCTGCGCCACCTGCATAGAGCCGAAAGTCCGGCGCGCCGTCGCTCGCTTTATCTTTGTTGGGAACAAGCTGCGCTTTGACGTTGATGGTCATGGTGCGGATGGTACCGGTATAGGCGCCATCCTTGGCGGTGAAGGTTCCAATTTGTGCCATGGGTCTAATCTCCTGAATTGGCATGAAGAGCGCGGCGCGCTCGTTTGAATCCGGCGTCTCCGCCGAGAAAGCTTTCGAGCATCGCAGGGATCAGCGCTTCGGGTTTTTCCTCTGCGCCATAGGTCTGTCGGTAGATTTCTGCGTAATCGCTGAGCGCGCTCGCAAGGTCTGGATCGACCGAAAGGTTTATGCGCACTGGGGTGCGATCGGGTAATGGTCCAAGACGTAGGCTCATCAGTGCAGGCTCCCGTGCATGAGCTCTGAGGCAGTTCTCCCAGATGCCACGTCAATCAATTCCTGGGTCGAGCAATCCATGCCAACCACAATGCATTTTGCAGGATCTTCGGGAGAGAGGCTGGCCCAGTTCATGAGCCGCGATAGGGCAAAAGCTGATAGCGCAGCGTAAGCGCAGGCTAGCGGGATAGATGCCCACAGCCCGGCAATCGTGAAGACAGGAACTGTTTGACCGATCAGGATCGCGAGACCCAGCGCAGCTGGCGCGAATGCCGCGCCTAGAATTGTTCTGGTTCTCGCCGCGAGGCGCGGCGCGCGTTCTCGTTCGATCAGCAAAAGGCGCCCGTCGGGCATTTCAGCCTGCGCATACTCGAGATTGTTGTCTTGGTCTTGCATTGTTGAGGTTCCTTTCATTGGGGTCTGAGAATGAGATCTCGCGTGACGACGACGCGCACTGGCCAGCCGGGCCGGACGCGAATTGTCGGCTGAATACCGAGATTGCGTTCGACGACGCGTTGTCCGGCCTGATTGACGGTATCAGTTGTGCCGCGCCGGATCGCGCGTTCAATGTCGCCGTCGCCATCCGCGCCGAGTTCAGCCCCGACACCGAGAATGGTCGCGAGGCCTGCCGCTATAAAGACGCGGTCCCAATGGTGATCGGTCCTGTCTGAGAGACCAGCAAAACCTTGCGCGTCTGCGCCGGGCGCTGAAATGATGATCGATGCGCCATCCGGGAAAATGATCCGGTCCCAGGTCACGAGCGCGCGGTTCTGCCCGAACGAGACTTCCGACTGGTAGCGCCCGATGAGGCGAGAGCCTTGCGGGATTAGGACGTATTGACCGCTGACCGTGTCATAGACGGGCTGTGTGACCTGCGCGACGATGGTGCCGGGCAGGTCGGAATTGATGCCGGTCACAAGGCTGGCCGGGATTAGCGTGCCGGCCATCACTTGGAATGGCGAGGCTGGGTCTTCGACGCGGTGTTCATTATAGATTTCGCTGTCTGCGCCTTCGCTCGCAAAGGCCAGCTTGCGGCTCTGCAGATTGCTGTCAGCGGGCTGGGCGAAGCCGGTTGGCGCGCCTTGCGGCAGCGCCGCGAGTGCCAGAAGTTCCGAACCGAGATCAAGTGCGGGGTCGCGATAGGCAGGACGGCTGTCGGCAACAGTTTGGCCGCCCGTCTCTGATTGCAGCTGAAAGAAGACCGGCGCACGCGCGGCCTCCTCAGCCATGGCGGCTTCGCGCAGGCGCTGGGCGCGCTCAGCTTCATCGACCGGATTAGGGCGGAAGTCATCTTCGAACCGGGTTACGTATTCCGGCTCAATGCCTAGACCGCGCTCTGCCGCCAGAACCGTTGCGCCGAGGTCTCCCGCAAGCGGTGGTCCAAGCCGTGTGATCGGTTCGGGCCGGACGTCGCCATAGCCAGCGGGCAATGCCGACAAGCCATCCGGTGTGCGCTTGTTGGTGACATTGTAAAGCTCGCGGCGCTGGCTGGGGTCCGCCGCCGTCGGTGGCTTCAGGGCGATACTGGCGGCGGCGAACAGGCCCAGCGCGCCAAGGCCTGCGCCCACGATCAAGACCTTGCGATTGATCCGGGTGACGGCTTTTGGGCTGGAGCGGATTTTCAGCCGCTCGGCATGCTCGTCAAAAGGGATAGGCTCGGTCATCGCCTCAGCCCCCGAAGATCGCAGCCAGCGGTGAGCGGCGCTCCTGGCGGGCGATGCGCACCACGGTTTGGTTTCGCTCGCCCAACCGCAACTCGGCTGCACGGAACAGTCGGTCCACGACATAATAATTGCTGCGGACGCGGTAGTTCACCAGTTCTGCGTCGCCATCCTCGCCGAGGACGAACAGCGGCGGCATATCGGTCGTGGCAATGTCTTCCGGCATCTGGATGAAGACCTGCCGCCCATCATCGAAGACGCGCACGGGCTTCCAGGCGGGATTATCGCCACCCACGCGATAATCGAAGTTCAGACCTTCCAGTGTCAGGCCGCGCTCGATGGAGCCAGCTTCGCGCGCAATGGCGCGGTCGTTTCGGGCGGTCAGGCCTGCCAGCTCGTCTGCTGGATAGCGCCAGGAAAGCGCGGCCATATAGCCGCCTTCCACGCTTTCCAGTTCCAGATGATAGGTGCGCCGATTGGTGGCGATCATCAGATTGGTGCGGATACCCGCGCTGATCGGCTTGACCAGGACATGGGCGCGGGACGTGGCGCCTGCGCCGGAGATCGTATCCCCGACAACCCAGCGCACCGTGTCGCCAGCTGACACCGACACCAGCTCTTCGCCGGGTTGCAGGGCGATGTCGCTGACTTGTCCGGGGCTGGCATAGAGCCGATACAGCGCGCCTTCGGTATAGGGATAGACCTGGATCGCGTTCACATAGCCATCGACTGAGGGTTCGATCAGGGCGCTTTGACGGCCCTGGGCGATGGTCACTGCCGGATCGGTATCTGTGGTGACAGACGTGCGAATGATGCGGCGGCGCTCGCCTGCCTCTCCGACGGGCATCATCTGGCCCGGCAGCGGCAAGGCGACGGCGGTTTCGACAATCTCGACCGGGCGGTCGAACTCGTCTTCGATGGGCGTTGCCGCGACAAAGGCGGCCGGATCGATCGGGTCAAGTTCAGTGGTGGCGCAAGCCGTTGTGAGGGCGAGGGCCGAACTGGCAAGAAGTAAGCGAAGCATGGGACTCATTCTCCTGTAACGAGGTCCTGGCCCCAATTGAGGCTGTGGACATAAAGGCCGAGGGGATTGGCGCGCAGGGTCTCTGCGTCCGTCGGCGGCTGGGTGATAATGTTGAAAAGGCCAGTGAAGCGTGTGGCTTCGATCAGTGCGCCGCTTTCATAGGTCTTCTCGATCCAGCGGGCCTGGAAGCTGTCATCGGAGACGCGCACGACGCTGACGACATCGACGGTGCGGGACTTGCGACCCACGTCGGCGAAGGGATCATTCGCCTGGGCGTATTCGTTCAGGGTCGTTGAGGCTTCCGAGGTGACATAGTCATAGGCGCTGAGCCAGTTCTCGCGCACGACAACCGGATCGATGGAAAGCCCGCGCACACGCTGGATGAAGTTCGCAAGGTGATGCGCGATCTGTGCGTCGGTGGCCGTGTAGCGCTCCGTGGCCGGTGCCACGGCCCGAGCGGCACCTGTTTCATCGACTTCGACCACATAAGGCGTGACGGTCGAAATTGTGGAGCGCCAGATCAGGGCGGCTGAGGTAAAGAAGCAGAGCGCCAGGCATCCCAGCGCCATCAGCCGCCAGTTCCTGGCCTGCACGCGGGCTGAGCCGATGCGTTCGTCCCAGACTTGCCCGGCTTTGTGATAAGGCGTCTCGGGAAAGGGACTTGGCCCATAGCTGGTGGAAGATCGTTTGAAGTCCATGATCTAGTCATCCTTGTCATTGAGTTGCGGGGCAGCGCCGGATGAACCACGGTCACCTTCGCGCAGGCTGTGCGCGGCCATCTGACCAGCCTGACTCGCATTTTGGCGGGCCTGCATCCGGCGCGCCCATCCCGGGCTTGAAGCTGAGCCGCTTGACGAAGATGAGGGATCGCTGCCACCGGAACCGCCGGTCGCGCGCCACGCGCCCTGACTGCCACGGCGGTAAGCCTCGCGCATGGATTGAGCGGGTCTGCTTGCAGCACGGCGCACAGCGTCTCCGCCAGCGCGGGCCATGCCCGCAACACCGGCTGCAACGCCCGCTGCCCCGCTTGCACCAGAGGCAACGGAGCCGAGCGTGTAAGATGTACGAGCTGCGCCTGCCATGGAGGCGCCTGCTTTGACGGCAGAAGACGCGCTGCTGGCAGCCGCGCCGACGGCAGCGCGTCCACCTGCGCCCGCCATATAGGTCCCTGCAGCAACACCGGCGGCTGCACCGGCCGCTGAACCTGCACCGAGCTGCGGTGCGCCTGTGATCAGCCCGCTCGCAACGCCAGGAGCAAAGATGCCCATCCAGAAAAACACAATGGCCGCCAGCACCGTGCCCATGACCTGGGCGAGCGTGACATCATCGCCGGTGCGGAACGCGTCTGTGACCGAGCCAAATAGCGTTGACCCGATGCCGATAATGACGGCGAGCACCATCAGCTTGATGCCCGAGGTGATGACATTGCCGAGGACACGCTCAGCGAGAAAAGCCGACTTGTTCCACAGCGCGAAAGGCACCAGCACAAATCCAGCAAGCGTTGTCAGCTTGAATTCCAGAATGGTGATGAAGAGCTGCACGGCGAGCACGAAGAAGGCCACCATGATGATCGCCCAGGCGATGAACATCACCGCGATCATGATGAAGTTATGGAAGAAGGAGATCGGCCCCAGCATGTCGCTGATCTCGGCGAGTAAGGGGCTTGCTGCGTCGAAACCGACCCCGGCGATAAAACCTGGACGGAGCAAGTCCGCCGCTGTCATCGTCCCACCGCCTGCGGTCACGCCAAGCTGCGCGAAGCTGTCAAAGACGATGTTGGCAAGCAGCGAGAAGTTGCCGATGACGAAGGCGAAGAAGCCCACATAGAGGACCTTCTTGATCAGGCCTGCGATCACATCCGTATTCTGAGAAAGTGCCCAGAAGAGCCCGGCGAGCGTAATATCGATCGCAATCAGCGTGGTCGTCAGATATGCGACATCGCCCGCCAGCAGGCCGAACCCGCTATCGATATAGGCGATAAAGGTCGCGAGGAAGGTGTCGATGACGTCCATTAGTCTGGCGACCCAAGAAAGGCGCGGGTACGGGCGCGGCCACGTTCGGCTTCGGCAAGCTGGCGGGCACGCTCCAGCGCCTCGGCGCGGTAGTGTGAGGCCATCATGGCTTCCATCTGCATCAGCTGCTCAGTCTGCAGCGCCTCGATCTGATTGCCGGCCTGCAGGACCTGGAGATTGCCAACAGCCGACTGGCTGCCCGCGATCAGGCGGTCGAGACTCTCAGAATCTGCTCGGGCAGAAGACACCACTTCGGCGGTGACCAGAAGGCTTTCGCGATAGGCGGTGCGCGACTGCCGCCAGCGTGCTCGGGCGTCTTCGACCAGGACGCGATGTTCAGGTGGCGTCTCGCCATATTCTTCCGGGTAGATGATCTCATAGTCGCGTTCGATTTCTTCGACGCCATAGCCGATGCCTTCAGCTTCGCGCATGAGGTCATCGATGCGGCGCATACGGCGCAATATGTCATCTGCGATAGAGTCAGGGAGTGTTTCCAGATCGCGCGCCATATTCTCCAGCATCTCGATTTCATGGGTGAGTTGCTGGATCTGATTGTTGATTTCCTGAAGCGCGCGGACGGCTTGGTAGATGTTCTGGATATGGTTGGCTGGGTCATAGACCGTCCATTGGGCGTGCGCGGGTGGTGCCGTGATTGCTGTCAGAGGCAGTGCGCAAAGCGCTGCGGAGAGGAGAAGACGTTTCATCAGTGTGGCTCCTATTCAGCGGCGACGAGTTCAGTAGGCGCGAAAGGTTCGGGCGCATCTTCGGTGGGGGCTTGGCCGGGCCAGCGGGTGAGCAGCTCAGCCGCCCAGGGCAGGTTCTTTTCGTGCAGCCAGCATTCGGCGAACCCGTCGCCTTCGGTTTCGGCCCATATGCGGTCGAGCAAGGCCTGATCTTCGGGAGCGGAGGCGCCGCATATCGAGAGCGCGATAGGTCCAAGGCCGAGATCGAAGATGCGCGCGCCAAGCGGCGACTGGTAGTAATAGTCGCGCTTGGGCGTGGCTCTTGAGATCAGTTCGATCTGGCGGGCGTTGAGCCCGAAACGCTCATAGATTTCCTTGGATTGCGGCTCCTGGGCACGTTCGTTCGGCAGGAAGATTCGTGTGGGGCAGGATTCCACAAGCGCGGGGGCAATGCTTGAGTTCGCAATGTCGGCGAGGCTTTGCGTGGCGAACACGACGGACACGTTTTTCTTGCGGAGCGTCTTGAGCCATTCGCGGATTCGCGCGGCAAACATCGGATCATCAAGAAACAGCCAGGCCTCATCGAGAATGAGCAGCGTTGGCCGCCCATCGAAGCGGGCCTCAAGCCGGTGGAAGAGATAACTGATGACAGGCGCGACGGCGCCTTTGGCGTGCATCAGCTCTTCCATCTCGAAGCAGACCGTGTCCGCGAGGCTGAGGCTTTCATGATCGGCATCGATCAGGCGGCCATGCGGACCTTCGAGGGTGAATGGATGGAGCGCGGACTTGAGGGTCTCGTCCTGCAGCATGAGAGTAAGGCCGGTCAGCGTGCGTTCTGTTTCAGGCGCTGAGCTGAGAGACTGGATGGCCTCCCATAGTCTGGCTTTGAGGTCTGGCGTCATGCTGACGCCTTCATTCGTGCAGAGCCCGGCGATCCAGTCAGCGGCGAAGCTCGCGCCCGTGTCTGTGTCGATGTCCTTCAATGGCTGCAGGCTCGGGGCGCGGGCACCGCCAAGATCAATGTGCGCCCCGCCCATGCAAAGCGTTGCGGCGCGGGCCGAGCGCCCCTTATCGAAGATGAAGACCTGGGCGTCTGTGTAGCGCTTCCATTGCAAAGCGAGCAGAGACAAGAGGACAGACTTACCCGCGCCCGTGGGGCCGACGACAAGCGTGTGACCTACATCGCCGATATGCAGATTGATGCGGAACGGTGTCGTGCCATCGGTCTGCGCTTGGATGAGCGCGGGGGCGTTGAGATGGCGGTTGGTGTCTTCGCCTGCCCAGACCGCAGAGAGTGGCACCATGTGGGAAAGGTTGAGCGTGTGGAGAATAGGCTGGCGGACGTTGGCATACGGGTGACCGGGGAGCGAGCCGAGCCAGGCGTCGACCGCGTTCAGCGTTTCGCGGATGGCGGTGAACCCGCGACCATTTACGATGCGCTCGGCAATGCGGATGTGTTCATCGACGGTGCGCCTGTCAGGATCGGCGACGGTGATGGTCGTGGTGACATAGCCATAGGAGACGAGGTCAGAGCCAAGTTCCTGCAGCGCGGCGTCAGCGTCACCCGCCTTATTGTCGGCGTCGCTGTCCACCAGCGCGGCCTGCTCATTGAACATGGTCTCGCGCAGGACTGCGCCGATGGATTTGCGCTTGGCAAACCAGTGACGGCGCTTCTTGCCGAGGACTTTTTCGGCCTCTGCTTTGTCCATCGCGATGAACCGCGTCGCCCAGCGATAGCCAAAGCCCTGCCGGTTCAGCTCATCGAGAATGCCCGGCAAGGTCGAGGCCGGAAAACCAAGAATGGTCATTGTGCGCAGATGCGCCTCGCCAATCATGGGTTCGAGCCCGCCTGCGAAGGGCTCATCGGCAAGTATGGCGTCGAGAAAGACCGGAAGCTCAGGCGTGACGACCGGATGGCGCTTTGTCGAGATGGTCGAGTGCAGATAGGTTAGCGTCTCGTCATCGGTCAGTGGCCAGACGTCATCGAGACATGTATTGAGAAGGTCCCATACACGGTCAGACTGTTGCTGGAACGTCTCCAGACGATGCCGCCAGGTCGCGGCGTCTTCTGTTTCAGCGCGGGTGATGAGGGCTTTCTCGGCGCGGCCAGATGCATCAGCTGGCGGCAACCAGAGGAGTGTCAGATAGTAGGAGCTCTCGAACCTCGCGCCGGCTTCATCTGCTTGAAGCGCGCGTTCCTGATCGACCAGCCAGGACGCCGCATCGGGAAAGGCGCAATCCGGGTAATCATGGATTTCACTGCGCTGTGCTTCGAAGAAGAGCGCCCAGCCTGAGCCAAACCGGCGCAGCACATTGTTCACACGGGCATTGATCGAGACGAGTTCTTCTTCGGTCGAACTTTCAAGGTCCGGTCCGCGGTAGCGGAACGTGGTCTGGAAGCTGCCATCCTTGTTCAGGATGACGCCCGGCGCGACGAGGCAGGCCCAGGGCAGATAATCGGCCAGTAGGGTCTGGGTCTCAGAGTATTCACGCAAGTTCAGCATGTCAGATGCTCCTTGTTGCGCACCGAGCGACTGGCCACCGCCATGAAATCCGGGTCGCTGCGCGCCACGAACACGGCGGCTGAATGGCCGAGTACCCAGAGAAGAAGTCCCGGTATCCAGAGCCGGAGACCAAGCGCCAAAGCTGCCGCGAGGGTCCCGATGGCGATGGCAGCCGCGCGCGGTGCGCCTGCCATCAGGATCGGCTCGGTCAGCGAGCGGTGGAGGGGGATTTCATAGCCCTCGGCCATCAGATCAGCGCTCCGCCGCCAAAGCTGAAGAATGTCAGGAAGAAGCTTGTTGCCGCGAAGGCGATGGAGAGGCCGAAAACAATCTGGATCAGCTTGCGCATGCCGCCGGAGGTCTCACCAAAGGCCAGCGTCAAACCGGTCAGCGTAATGATGATCACCGAGACAATCCGGGCCACCGGGCCTTCGATGGATTGCAGGATCTGGTCGAGCGGACCTTCCCAGGGCATGCCGGAACCGGCCGCATGGGCAGGACCGGCGATGAGCAGTCCGATGCCAATGGCAGCAGCGATCTGCACTGTTCGATGAACCGCGCGGGTTTGTTGATAGAAAATCATTTGAGGGGTCCTTCTGTGACAAGTGAAAGGGATCGGGAGACAAGCGGCGCGGTGTCGTAACCCTCGCCATTGAATCCGGTGACGCGCAGCGCTTCGTCCACGCGGCGCTGGCCGCCGGTACGGCTCATGAAGATGACGACATCAATGGCTTCCGCGATCAGATCGAAGGGCGCGCGCGGCGTGGCTTCCAAGGTGAGCTGTTCAAGCCGTCTGAGCGCGCCATGTGCGGAATTTGCATGCAGCGTCGTGATCCCACCCGGATGGCCGGTGTTCCAGGCCTTCAGCAGGTCAAGCGCTTCAGGCCCACGCACTTCGCCGACAATGATCCGGTCGGGGCGCAGACGCAGCGTTGAGCGGACAAGGTCCTGGAGGCTGGTTGTTCCGCGATGGGTTCTCAGCTGAACGGTATTGGGCGCCGCGCATTTGAGCTCGCGCGTGTCTTCAAGAATGACAATGCGATCGTCGTTCAGCGCGGCCTCAGCCAGCAGAGCATTCGTGAAGGTGGTCTTGCCCGAGGAGGTGCCGCCCGCGATCAGGATGTTCGCGCGAGATGTAATCGCGTCCTGCAGGGCTACTGCGAATGTCGGGGCCAGTGCACCCTGATCGACATAGTCACCAAGTTCGAATGGCGTCGTTGCCGGTTTCCGGATCGAAAAGCAGGGGGCTGTCGAAACAGGTGGGAGAAGCCCTTCAAACCGCTCGCCGCTACCGGGGAGTTCAGCAGAGACGATGGGGGAATTGCGGTTTGCAGCTTCTCCCACCCCGGAGGCCACGAGCCGGATCACCCGCTCGCGGTCGGAAGCTTCAAGACTATGGTCAGAGACCATGACTCCGACGCCAGCTTTTTCGATCCAGACCGAGCCGTCGGGATTGGCCATCACCTCGATTGTGTCGGGCGCTTCCAGCGCGCTGCGCACCACCGGGCAGAACGCCGTGCGCAGCATGGTGCTGCGCCGGGTTTCTGTCTCCGTATGGTGCGCGGGCTGGCCCATCGTTTTGTGCTCCTGTCACTTGCGGTTGGTGTGACTGAAGCCTCGCAGGCAGACGGTAATTGCGGGAGTGTGAATGGCGACCAATGGAAGCAAAACGCCGCATAAGCTGGCCTGTCCCGGCAAAACCCGGCAATGGTTTGATCCACCGTATTTCGTGCCTCAGGCGAAGAGAGTATTTGTTTGATTTCCGTAGTTAATGACGTAGTGCGCTGATTTTGATTGTATTAATATTCCGGCGCATTCTGTTAACATTTACGAATTTGGCCTCGTTCTTGCCTGAAATTCCCCAGTTACGGGAGGCGCAGAATGAAGACGTATGAGCTGAAAACAGATGAGACGCTGAAGAAATACAACTATCTCTGGCGTATGTCGCGGGACCGTTGGGCCTGGGAATACTTGAGACGCAACAAGGATTTCCGTAAAGATGCGGCGCTTCATTCTTCTGATGATATCTCGGAGATGACGGCGCCATGCCGCAATGCCAATATCCGTCTCCTGCGCTCACGCGTGCCGCAAAAACTGGCCGCCCGTTGGGGCCTGGTCTTCATGCCTGATCCGTCTCTGAACGGGATTGATGCCGATGCGGTTTGGCTAAAAACAGCATTTCCCGACCAGGTCGAAGTGAACTGTACGCCGCGTGCAGAAGGCCAGACCTGCGATATCTGGGACCGTACCGTTCCGCACACCAAAATCACGCACGTGACGGACAGGGCTCAGCGAGAGTTTCTTCTCCTGCGCGGCAATGGCTGCGTCGCTCAAGTGCGTTGCACGGGCCAGACACTGCTCAGCCTCGAACCCATTCGCATGAAACTTCAGATTTCTGACATGCAGACCTATGAGCAGAAGCTGAAGGCCCAGAAGGAAGGTATGCGTATCTTCGGCAATGATCCGGAAGCTGAAACGCCCGTATGGCGAAAGAGAACCCAAATCCTGAGAGATGGTCTGATCGCGCTGGACTGTCTTGAGCTTGGTATGACCCATCGGGAAATTGCCGTAGTCCTCTACGGCAAAGTAGCCGTGGACGCCGAATGGGGCGTCACATCCATGAAAAGCACAACACGCTACCTGGTGAACAAGGCCAAAGCCTTGCGCGACGGCGGCTATCTCGTTGAACTGCTCGGCTCACAACTCGGACCGAACGTGCTCGCGGCATGATTTCAATCGCCTGTAAGCTCTGAGTCATTTGCGGCCTGCCCGCGCTTGTGGCGCGGGGCGGTTCGCCCGGCTGAATGGAACGTCTCAGGGCATCAGGGCGGTCCGTTCAGATCGCCGATCTTCGACCGGCGCATCTGCCCGGAACCGCGGGAGGCGTCTTGCGCCGACCGGCCCGGCGAGGCTCAGTATCTTGTCGTCTATAGCGTCTTCAGGTCTGCCGCTGGGTCTCGCCGGCAGGCCGCGCGCCCGCACTTCCGGTTCGCTCGCGCGAAGCGGGTCGCGGGCGCTGATGGTTCAGGCCATCAGCTGTTCGAGTTTTGATTTCCGCTTTTCCCAGTCAGGCATGACTTTTACGAGAAGATCAAAAAAGTCGGGGCCGTGATGAGGATGGATCATATGGCAGAGCTCGTGGGTGATCACATAATCGATGGCATCCACAGGCGCTTCGATAAGGCGCGTATTCAGAACCAGCCGACCGGCTGACGACATTGAGCCCCAGCGCTGGCTGAGCTTGCGCACGATCAACGCCTTTGGATTGACCGCGTCAGGGTAGGCAAACCGCTCGCGGTTGAGCTGCAAACGGTCCTCAAACTTGATCTTCGCCCGTTCTCGATACCACGCCTGCACCATGTCCCGGATATGAGTCGTCGTTTTGGGCCTGATGGTCTCAATATCGATATAGCCACGGAAAAAGCGGACCCGGTCAATCAGGCCCGGTCTGACTTTCAGACGATATTGTCGCCCAAGATAAAGGTGCGTTTCACCGGCGATAAACTGACGCTCGGGCGTTCTTGGCAGGAACTGCCGGAAGAATGCCTGTTGCTTCAATATCCAAGCCGCGCGCTTCTTCACTTTAGCATCGATGTCTTCAGGTGCAGCACATTCGGGAGCCGCGATAGAAACGCTCAGATCAGGTTCGACGGCGATCTCGAGGGTTCTCCTGTCCCTCCGGTCCACAGCGAACACAATTTTGTGTGAGCCGTAATCAATCTGGCGCAACTCGACGCTCATCCAGGAAACCGCGCACGGGCCAGCTTCATCAGATCAAGTTCAAGCGTATCCAGTGTCTCCACATCAAGCGCGACGCCTTTCTGGTCCCTCAGCACATCAAAGAAGTAGTCATCTATCGCGTTTCGCATCCGGTTCTGCGCAACCTCGTTCGACCATATGTCGACGATATGATGGGCCCTGACGATCCCGATGAGGTCCAGAGCGACCTGGGCTGTTTCGGCTTCATCGAGCGCGGTCCCGTCTTTGCGCACAAGTTTTGATTCCAGGACGCCGAAAAAAGCTTGTCCGTCATCATTGCCTCTCAGGCCGTCTGGCACGCGGCGTCCGCGATCTTTGGAAGCGACCTTTTGGGCAAGGTCCATTACACTGCTGAGATAGTCGCGTTCAGACAAACGCCGTGCTCGGTATTCCCTGATCGTCTCTTCCAGAAGCGCGGAAAATTTCGCATAGAAGCTTGGGTCCTCATCCATACGTTCTGTCAGCGTGCGGCGTGTCGCGCTCGCGATCCGGTCTGCTTTAGAGGCATCGGTGAGACCAGCTTCCTCCACAACCGCCTGAAGAGCTTTCGGGTCATTGATATTGACGACTTCGATGATCGTTTCAGCCGGCATCGCGATGACATGGTCATCGAGCAGCTTCTGAATCTTCGGCTCGAACTCTTTGACGTCGACGGTTTCTTGATAGCGCAGCTGCACCGATCTGCGCAGCTCAGAAAAACGCTTCCAGTCCTGCTTCATCTTGTCGAGTGTTTCAGGCGCGAACACGTCCAGAGCCTTGTCTGACGACATGGCGATGTGGAGACAGCGGCCAAAGGCCCGGAAGCGCGTATAGAAGTCCTGGCGGATGGCTTCATCGCCGAGGAATTGCTCGAAGGCTTCCATATCCTTCTTGTTCGCGACCGGCTTGAACAGGTCCCAGAGCTGGTCATGCAGTTGCGGGAGGCGACGGATTTCTTCTTTGACGTCGTGAACCGTTCCGGCGAGATCGGCATCATCATAGCCTTCAAACGCCGTGTAGGTGGTCAGCGCCGTGTCGAGCTCGCCAAGCAAACCCTCATAATCGATGATGAACCCGAACTGCTTCTCGGTGTCTCCGTCCTCAAAGAGCCGGTTCACCCTCGCAATAGCCTGCAGGAGATTGTGCTCGCGCAGCGATTTGCAGACATAGAGAACAGTGTTCCGAGGTGCATCAAAGCCGGTGAGAAGCTTGGAGACGACAATCAGAATCTCCGGGTCGCCAGAACCCTTAAAGGCCTCGATGATATCGCGGTTGTAGGCGTCTTCGCTTTTGTAGCGGGCCATCATCAAGGACCAGAAGCGCCGGACGAGGTCTTTGGACTCGACGTCCACTTCCTCATTGCCTTCGTTTTCATCGGGCGGCGAGATGATGATCTCGCTGGTGACATGGCCGATCTCGTCGAGCACTTCCTTGAACCGGACAGCTGCAGCTTTGGACGGTGCGACCAGTTGCGCCTTGAATCCTGTCCCCTGCCAGTGCTGGCGATAGTGCTCGGAAATGTCGAACGCCTTGGCCCTGATCGCCTGTCCGGTCTTCGACAGCGCATCCATGCGGGAAAATTTGCGCTTGAGGTCAGCTTTTTGCTGGTCGGTGAGGCCCTCGGAGATCTTGTCGAACCAGGTGTCGATCACAGCGCCGGTGATCTGCTGATCGACGAGTCGGCCTTCATAGAGCAGCGGCACAACTGCACCGTCCGCCACGGCTTCATCGATCTTGTAATGATGGATGAGGCCGCCAAACGTCTTCAGCGTGTTCTTGTCCTTCTTCAAAAGCGGCGTGCCGGTGAAGCCGAGATAGCAGGCTTTGGGCAGGAGCCGGCGCATCTTCATCGCAAACTGGCTATGCCCGCCATAACGGCCGGTCTGTGTGCGATGGCTTTCATCGATCAGCACAAAGAGATTGTCATCTTCGTCGGGTTCGTCACCATGGCGAAGCGCGGTGTCGAACTTGTTGATGATGGTCGTAATGAGCGGCGTACGTGCACGGATCAGCGAGAGGAGGTCTGAGCCGCTGGTCGCGCGCACCGGGTCCATATCACAGGATTTGAACGTACCCCTGATCTGTTTGTCGAGGTCATCGCGGTCCGTCACAATCACGATGCGCGGATTGGTGATCGCTCGGTCGAGGGCGAGCGCGCGGCCTAGCATGACCATGGTCAGCGACTTGCCGGAGCCTTGCGTGTGCCAAATGACGCCGCCTTTACGGACGCCTTCAGTATCGACCTGCTTGACGCGCTCAACCGCCAGCTTGATCCCGAAATATTGCTGATGGCGGGCCACTTTTCGCACGCCGCCATCGAAAACGGTGAAGCGCCGGACAAGATCGAGCAGCCGCTCAGGGCGGCATAGGGCGTACAAAACGCGGTCTTGCTCCGTCACGGCGCGCTCGCCACCCGCCTCCATGTCGTCAAAGAAGCGGCGCGCAGAGGCGAAGGCTCCGGAAAAGATGGCGCCGCGTTCACCTTCTGCGAGGGTGCGATTGGCCGCGCGGGCGATCTCGTCCTCGCTGTCTTCCTCGTCACGCCAGGACTGCCAGAACTTCCGCGGCGTTCCGACCGTCGCATAGAGCGCCTCGGTCCGGCTCATCACCATGAGCATCTGCGCAAAGTGAAAGAGCTGCGGGATCGCGTCCTCGCTCTGATAGCCGATCAGCTGGCTGCCCGCCTTTTTGAGGCCTGCCGTCGGTCGCTTGTTCTCGATGACGACAAAGGGGATGCCGTTCACATAGGCGACGATATCGCAGCGTTTGGTCGCGCTGCTGCCTGTGCGCTCAACAGAGACTTCGGCAGCAACGTGGAAACTGTTGTTTTCAGGATTGTCCCAATCGATAAAGCGGAAACTATAACTCTTGGAATCCCCGTCGATTGTCTTGGTGATCGTCGTACCGAGGATCAGCGTGTCATAGACCTCCTGATTGGTCGCCTTGAGCCCCTTGATCCGGTCGGGCGTGGGTTTCAGGCGGCGCACCGCCTCATGCGCGTCTTCGAGATCGAAATTGTAGCTCTTGCCGCGATACTCAAATGCGTTGAGGCGCAGAAGTTGCTCCACAAGGATGTCGTCGAGCACGACATTGCGCATTCGCCCGGCGCGCTGGCGATTAACGTCCTCTTCGCTGAGCGGGGTGAAACCAAGCGCGACGAGCATCTGCAGCGCCGGTATTTGGGACTGGTGCTTTTCGGCGGGGTTGAAGGCTCCGGAGGTCATGCGGGGCGATAACCTTCCTGTCGCGCAATACGGCCTAAAATGCCTTTCATCAGAATGTCCATTTGGGAGTTGTCGCGATAGTCAGCGGGGGCAACGAAATCGACACGTCCATCAGAAATCAGCGAGTGGATTTTACTGATCGAGCGCTCGTCCTTTTGGGGGTCATAAACGGCTACGGAGTGCCCGCCATTGTGGGTCGCCATTTTCATGGCAGGAATGTCGGTATCCCCATCGCCCACGAAAATGATACGGCTGAATGGGATAGGCCTTTCAGCTTCTGGCATATAAGCGTTGATCGCAGCATTGTCCCAAGCGTTTTCAATGCCCTTGTTGATGCGGAACAAAAACTGCGTCTTGGTCGTGTAGTTGATCGCAAGACCTGGCCATTCCGCCTTGCCCTTATCGTCATAAATGTAGCGAGACGCGAAGATGTGTTTGAAATCTTCCGCGATCAGGCTGCCCTCAATCATCTCTTGAGTGCCAGAGGAAAGGATATAGTGCTCCAGCGCCAACCCACGCTCCTCGGCATGGGCGTTTAGACGATTGAACCAGGAATGATCCGCCAGACCATCGAATAGCTGAGACGCACGGCCATGTTCGCGTAGCTTCTCCCTGGTCACGGCGGCTTTCTTTTCCTTGGCCCGCTTCAGCATCAACTGCATGTACACAAGGATCTCGTCGGCATCGTTTTTTTTGGTCAGGCGCTTGACCTCACTCCAGAACTCTTTTCGCGTCATGCCCATTTCCGGAATGAAGCTGTTTTCCTGAATATTGCCCCGTGCAAGCGTGCCGTCATAATCATAGACGATTGCAGTTCGTTTTAGTTGGTTCACGGCGCTTTCCCTCCGCTTGTGGTGGCAGGCAGTTTTTCGATCAGTTCCAAGCCTACCTCGAAATCCATGTTTCTAAGGCGCTCGACCGCTGTTCTGAGGCTAACTTTACTGAAAAATGGCAGCTCCAAGCCACCTGAAGCCGTTCGAGTTTTCATCACACCAAAAACGATCTTATAGTCATCTCGCTTTACTCGTTGTCTTGCTGTCGGAAGCAGGGATCCAATAGTCTTGTTCAGCGTGAGCGCTGTCTTGCGGAGTTTTTGCCGAAAGGTCTGGTCATTCACGAAAGACTCGGCGCTTACAACGCCCTGCATCCACAAATGGCTTATCGGTCCGGACGATTTACCGTCTTTGAGATGGATGAATTGGCGCTGGTCTGAGAAAAAGTCACATGGCTCCAAGAATGCATATCGCGTGCCTGCAGGGTTCAACTTGGTTCGATCAAGTTTAATGAGATCGCTACGTGTTGCCTCAATCTGTGCAATCAAATCTTCTTCATTGTTAGCCGTCGTTGTTGGACCAATGACGGTAACTTTCGGAAGCGAAGAGTAGAAGTTGTCGATCTTGGATTTGAAGCTGTAGTCTACCTCAAACCAGTTCCCCGCAAACAAAACGTAGAACGACGTGACCATCCCGATGGTGAGTGAAGCTTCGAGCACGAAACAGTCATATAGCTTCCAACGCTCAGAAAACTTTTCTTCACCGGCAGGTTTCGCCGCGACTTTGTGATTTGATTTTATAGCGGATATCGCATCAGCGTTGGTCAGCTTTGAGCCGAATGAACACCGATTGAGTTCACTCACATAGTCATCAATCTCCAGACTATTGAATGTGCGCCCGTTGCTGCCAAAGCCATTGTAGTGAATTTCGTTTCCATCGACGTAGTTCACGATTTCCGGTGGCGCTAAATGCAAGTCTGCTGACTTTCCCGAACGCAATTCTTGAACAGCTTTCAGAAGCTGGAGATCGAGCTTTTCAATCCTGTCCTTCTCAATAACTGGCTTGAGATTATCGACCCAGGCGAATTCGTTTTTATAGTTGGTGAGATTAAAGACCCGCAGAATTTCTTGGCACTTGTCTCTGAGATCATCAACTTCGATCTTTGAGGTCAAAGACAAAGCATCCTTACCTGCGACAAAGCTGCCAAACTTGAAGTCACCCGGCGTCCCGCCTGCGACGCGAGCAAGGTCCCGAAACTCATCAATTCCGAAACTACCAATATCGCTGTCACGGCTTGCCTGCACACGTTTTTGGAAGGTCACGGCATCTGGCGTAGCAAGATCAAGCGTCCTGATATTCGTTGCTGGCACCGAATTCAGAGTAACCTTCAGCCCGAATTGACGCTCGAAGGCGTCATCATCCAATGCAATGTGGATATGGCCGAAATTTACGGCCAGTGTCCGCCCCCCTACGGGCACGAATAAAATTGCTCCTGCACCACCCGTAAACATACGTGAGAGTGGTTCTTCAACGCCTTCAGCCAGAAAGTCTGCCCAGCCCGGCGGATTGGAATAGATCTGACCATACACCAGTTCGGCACCATCAATTGGCACCCAAGGCACTCGCGCCAGAGCACGATCGCTATCTGCGGAGAAAGTCTCTGATACAGCGTCATCGATTGACTTTCCCTTGCGGAGCAGCCGAAAGGTCAGAGTGCGGGATTTCTTTTTTTTTCTCAATCCAGCACCTCCTTTGACACCCGCCATTCGCCGGTGAGGAGCTTTTGCATCAGGCCGCGTTTCTGGCGCTGAAGGGCTGTGATTTCGCGGTCGATTGCAGCAAGCTCTGCATTGGATGTACTTACGACGTCGGCGATGGCGGCCTGTTCAGCAGGGTCCATCGGTAGCCGCAATTTGCCTTCGAGAAAGCGTGTGTTGGTGATGGCGATTGTATTCTTGGCCCCCTTTTGAACCAGAGGCGTCAGGTAGTTTCGAACGGCCAACGGCGACTCGAAGAGAGCATCAAGAATGACGCCGAGTGCATAGGTCATCGGCGTGAACACGCCGTACAATGGCGAAACAATAACCTCGGGGTCAATCTTACTTTGTTTGATGATCCCGAGAGGGAAATCGCCCGTCGGGCTTTTTGTGTAAACGATGTCGCCGGGAAGAACGCGGCTGTAATGCGCGGTATCGGCGGCGGCAAAGGACCGGCCGAGGTGCTCGACCTGATTTATCAGACCCTTGTGGACAGAAACCGAGAATACTTCCTCCGCGCCGGTGGCTTTTGAGCCGTGCTCTGTGAGCACTTCACCGAGAGCGACCTCGCGCCACTCGCCCGAAAAACTCGCCAGACGAGCGCGGCCAGTAAAGAGATGCGTTCTGAACCAGACCCGCCGCTTGATGTTCGCCGCGCGGAGGGCTTCCAGCTTTTCGATGGCCTCATCCCAGGTCCCGAGGATTTCGGCGATGCGGCGTTGTTCGGGGAGTGGGGGTAGTGGAACTGGAGTTGACTTTAACAAGTCTGTGTCCAGACGACCGGTGCCGTGACCCGCTGAATCTACATGCCGAAGAATCTCTGATTTTCGTGCAATCAGGGCGTATGCCAAATATTCGCTATCAATGCCACTATTTGGGATGAGGCCCTTAATATCTTGATTGAACGTCAGCGGGTCTTCGCAAAGCAGAATCGGCAAATCTTTGAAAAGACCCATCCCTCGGACCAAGACGAGGATGGTTCCTTTTTCGACCATACGGACCTGGCTCGCGCCCGCGGGCGTAAGTTTATATTGAGCATCCGTTAGTCGGAGTGATTTCATATCTGAGACAGTCACCCACGGGATATCACCATCCCAAAACTCAGGCGTCGCCTTATTCGGCGTGCCGCCCGAGACGAAGGTTGCTACGTCAGACAGAGCAGGAAAACGCCAACCCTCAAGCATCAACGCCCAACTCCCTCAAATATCCGGCCATGCGCTTGCGCACGTCGGCGAGTTCGGTCTCGATGGCGTTGATTTCCTTCTGCACGGCGGCGACGTCGATTTCCTCTTCGGGCTCGAACGTATCGACATAGCGGGGGATGTTGAGATTGTGGTCGTTTTCGGCGATCTCTTCGGGCGTCGCGACGTAGGCGAATTTGTCGACGAATGCGCGGGCAGCATAGGCGGCGAGCACTTTTTCACTATGCTTGTCTTCGAGCAGGTTCTGCGTCTTGCCCGGCGTGAATTCCTTGCTCGCATCGATGAAGAGCACGTCCTTGCGTGCCTCATTCGGCCCGTCCTCTTCGCGGGAGCGGTCAAAGACGAGAATGGCGACCGGAATGCCCGTGGTGGTGAACAGGTTTGCCGGCAGGCCGATCACGGCATCGAGGAGGTTTTCCTCGATCAACTTTTGCCGGATCGTGCCTTCCGAGCCGCCGCGGAACAGAACCCCATGGGGCACGATCACCGCGACGCGGCCAGACTGGCGCTTCGCGATCTCGATCATATGGGTGATGAAGCCGTAGTCGCCCTTGGATTTGGGCGGCACCCCGCGCCAGAAGCGCTTGAACGTGTCCGTATCAGCGCCCTCTGCGCCCCAGTTCTTCAGGGAGAAGGGCGGGTTGGCGACGACCACGTCATATTTCATGAGGTGGTCACCCTCGACGAGCGTGGGATTGTTCAGCGTGTCACACCATTCAATGCGGGCGGCATCCTTGGCATGCAGGAACATGTTCATGCGCGCCAGCGCCCAGGTCGCGCCGTTCACTTCCTGCCCATAGAGCGCGAAATTGTCCGAGCCGACTTCTTCAGCAGCGCGGATCAGGAGCGACCCTGACCCACAGGCCGGATCGCAGATCGTGTTGCCAGGCTTTGGCCCTGCGAGCTTGGCCAAGAGGCGCGAGACAGGTGCTGGCGTGAAGAACTCGCCCGCTTTCTTGCCTGCATCGGAGGCGAAGCGGGAGATGAGATAGATGTAGCACTCGCCGATAATGTCTTCGCTCACGCGGCTTGGGCTAAGGTCGAGTTCGGGCTTGGAAAAATCCTCAAGCATGTTCTTGAGGCGGCGATTGCGATCCTTCGGACGACCAAGATTGGCTTCGGAATTGAAGTCGATATTGCGGAAGACGCCTTCGAGTTTGGCGCGGTTGGTGTCCTCGATCTTCTCAAGCGCGATGTTGATCAGCTCGCCAATGTTCGGCTCATTCCGTTGTTCATAAAGATCGTAAAAGCTTGCGCCTTCCGGCAGCACGAAACGCTCGCGCTCAAGGCGGCGGCGGATGCGGGCGTCGTCATCGCCATATTGCTCGCGGTACTGCCTAACATGATCGGCCCAGAGGTCCGATATGTATTTCAGGAACAGCATCACGAGGATGTAGTCCTTGTATTGCGCGGGATCGACAGCGCCCCGGAAGGTGTCGCAGGCGGCCCATGCGGCGTTATTGACCTGTTGTTGTGTGATCTGGTCGCTCATGCGCGAACTCCCTTTTTGTGTTGTTGGGCGCCCCGGTGCGCAGCGTCCGCCAGGATCATGCCGGTCAGGCTGTGCCTCAATTCGGCGGCCTTGTTTTCGAGATGTTTGGCGCGGTCTGCGAGCCGGCTTGTTGCGAGAATGGCGTCTTGCGTGGCGAGAACCGGCACATCGATCTCCAGTTCAGCCAGAACCGCTTTAGGGATCATGCGCAGGGACGTACCGCGCGCGCGCCTGTCCAGCATGGTCTGGGTGACCGGATGGTTGATCGCCCAGGCGAGATAGTCAGGCCGGATGCGGCCGGTGTCCGGCTTCAGAAGCAGCAGCGGCAAGAGGACAGCGGCGAGATGCGGCCAGTCGTCCGGCACAGCGCTCGCCGTGTTCAGCAGGCCGCGTGACCGGAACAGGACATCACCCGGCCCGGCAAAGTAACGCTCCTTGAGTGGGGCGAGATCGTAAGAGCGGGGCTCGACCTGTTGCCAGTCATGGGCCTCGTTCAGGTCGCCCATTTGCAGCGCAGGCACGCCGTCGGCGCGCGCGCTCAGACGCTCGCGTGCGGTATAGCCGGACTGAATTTCGCAAACCTGATCGATCCGCATGGGAAAACCTCTGTAGATTACGCAACAGCATTTAGGTGACGATTCTTCGCTCGTCAAGCGAAATATTGCTGTTTTTCACTCTACAGCAATCTTATCTCCCTGCGCCTCAATATCTGTTCCCATCAGTCAGGTGGGCGGACGGTGCGTCTGCCAGAGCGCGGTCGCCGGTCAAGCAGGCGGGTCCGGTTTGTCTTCGATCGTCTTGAGGTCCTTTGCCTGGCCTGCCTGACCAACGCCCTGATGCGCTCCGGCTGAGCACCTCCTCGCCGCCCACCCGACTGTCGGGAAAAGAACGCGGGCGGGGAAGGAGACTGACATGACTGACCAACTCGCTACCGCTGCACCTCTTGCAGCCACCACCGCACCCGTGCAGCGCGATAGACCGCGCATTTATGTAGCGTGCCTTGCGGCTTACAATTCCGGCTGCTTGCACGGCAGATGGATCGACGCGACCACCCCTGACGAGATTAGAGATGAAGTACGCGTCGTGCTGGCAGCTTCGCCGGAGCGCGACGCGGAGGAATGGGCGATCCACGGTGCGACCAGAAAGTCGCATCTGTTGAGTGAGGTGGAAACACCTCTGGTCGAGCCTTCTCGACCATTTCTAACCGGAGCGTGCGAGCTGGGTAACCGGCTGGTGCGAAGCC
>Ga0256829_1001064_pt1 | contig 23740 bp, 21 predicted proteins | sample 131447metaG_FD_185979 | JGI IMG/M metagenome (GOLD analysis project Ga0256829, IMG submission 185979) | Hydrothermal vent microbial communities from Lau Basin, Pacific Ocean - 131-447 | ecosystem: Environmental > Aquatic > Marine > Hydrothermal vents | place: Pacific Ocean: Lau Basin | collected...
TGAAGATACACATATAGGAAACTTTGTAGAGGTAAAGAAATCAACTCTAAAAGGTGTAAAAGCAGGACATCTTAGCTATTTGGGTGATAGTGATATAGACGAGGGGACAAATATTGGTGCTGGAACCATTACCTGTAATTACGATGGTATCAACAAATATAAAACAGTTATAGGCAAAAATGTTTTCATAGGAAGTGACTCTCAACTCGTAGCCCCTGTTACTATAGAGGATGATGTCATAATAGCAGCTGGGACTACTGTTACAAGTACAACTGTGCAAAAAGGTTCTCTTGCTATTAGTAGAACTAAGTTGGAACTCAAAAAAGATTTTTATTATAGATTTTTCAAAAAATAGCATATGACTTTACAAACAGATATAAAGATAAAGCAAGACTTTGTTCAACAATACAAAAATGGGTATCCACTTTTAAGTAGAGAAATTTTCACTAAATTTTCAAAAGATACAAAAGAAGGGGCTATCCTTAATCTTTTTGATGAAAGAGATAATTTTATTGCTAAAGGATACTATGGGCTACAAAACAAAGGTTTTGGATGGGTTTTATCATACAAAAAAGATGAAAAGATTGATATTTACTTTTTTTCTAACAAATTAAAAATAGCTCTAAACTATAGAAAAGATTTTTTTTCTGATGCAAAAACAACTGCCTTTAGAATATTTAACGGAGAAGGCGATGGAATTGGTGGTTTAACTATTGATTACTTTGATGGTTTTTATCTTTTCACTTGGTACAGTCTTGGTATTTATGAATTAAAAAATAATATATTAGAAGCATTTAAAGGATGTGTTGATTACAAAGGTATATATCAAAAGAAAAGGTTTGATGGTAAGGGAAAATATCTTGACGATAAAGATGATTTTCTCTTTGGTGTAAAAGCACCAGAACCACTTATTATCAAAGAAAATAATGTAAAGTTTGCAATATATTTAGATGATGGTGCTATGGTCGGTCTATTTTTAGATCAAAGAGAAGTTAGAAAAACTATAAGAGATAAATATGCAAAAGAAAAAACTTTACTTAATACTTTTTCTTATACAGGAGCTTTTTCAGTCTTCGGAGCAGTGGGTGGGGCGAAAAAGACGACAAGTGTTGATCTCGCTAAACGAAGCACAACAAAAACAAGTGAACAGTTTAGAATAAATAATATAAATCCTCAAGAGCAAAATATCATAGTAGAAGATGTCTTTAACTATTTTAAATATGCTGTTAGGAATAAGATGCTTTTTGACATAGTTGTAGTAGATCCACCAAGCTTTGCAAGATCAAAAAAACACACTTTTAGTGCTAACAAAGACTATGTGAAACTTTTAAAAGAAGTCATACAGATAACAAACGAAGGTGGAGTTATAGTCGCTTCTACAAACTCTGCAAACTTTAGTATGATGCGTTTTCATGATTTTATATCAACTGCGTTTAAAGAGCTAAAAGGAAAGTATAAAGTTCTTGATTCTTTTTCTCTACCCAAAGATTTTAAAACTTTAAAACAATTTCCAGAGGGTGATTATCTAAAAGTTGTTTTTGTTAAAAAAATCAGATAAAATAAAATTCCTAAGCATTCATAACTTTATCTAGTGCTTTTTCATAAGACTCTAGGTCAAGTTCAAACTCTTCTATCGTGTCTTTAGCTACTGCGATAGATTCTTCTGTAATTTCACCATTTGGCATAACAGTTTCACGGATAACTTTTAACTCGGCAGCCATCTCTTTTTCTTCTTCATATGTTCCATCTGGATCATCGCTATAACGAATAGTGTGAATAATATCAGGGTCAAGGTTCCAGTGATGAAAAAGTGTAGCAGTAACATCTGTTGCTTGAGCTCCACAAGCAGTTTTTTCTGCCTGTGATATATCTTCACCAGACATCAAAGCTTGTTCGATAATATTTGTTTTATCATCATCTATCAAAGTTTTTGCTATAACTATACGACCAAGATCTACAAGAAATGCCGCTGGTCCAAGTATCGCAATTTGTTTAGGTTTACGACGAGCTATCCAGTTTACTGTAAGAGCTAGTTGTTTTTCACATGCAATTTTAAAATCATCTTTAGTCATATTGTAAGGAGATAAGTCTATAGTAAAATTTGAATCAACTGCACTACTCATCACAAAAGTACGAATTGCATCTTTACCAAGTAATGATATAGCCTGTTTCATACTACTAATAGTGCTTCTCATACCGTACATAGGTGAATTTACTATGCGTAATATACTTGCTGTAAGTATAGGGTCTTTTTCTATAGCCTTTTGCATATCTTCAAATGTAGATTCTGAATTTTGATAAATTCTCTCTATCTCTTGAACCGACTCTGGTAGAGGTGGAATGGAGTCAATATTTTCTAACAATGTTTTTGTCATATAACAAACCTTCTATGATAATATTTTCTAATTGTAGAGCAACTTTTATATAAACTTATCTTCATTTGCATTTTATATTTATAATTTCATTGATTTGTGAATTTTAGTAACAAGATATTGCATTCAAAAAAACTATAAGGATTTTTAGATAAAATACAAGTAAAATTTTCAAAAGAATTATAAATGATTATTCCAACTGATTTACTAAAAAATAAAAATATACTACTGGGTGTTACTGGTTCTATCGCTGTTTACAAATCACTAGACTTAGTGAGATACTTCGTAAAAGCTGGTGCAAATGTAAAGGTAGTTATGAGTGAAGCTTCAAAAAAATTTATCACACCTCTAAGTTTTGAAACTCTTACTTCAAACAAGATACTAGATGATACTAATGAATCATGGACAAATGACCACAATCATATCAAAATAGGACAATGGGCTGACCTATTTGTTATCGCTCCTGCAACAGCGAACAGCATAGCAAAACTTGCAAATGCTATAGCAGATAATATTTTATTACAAACTGCCCTAGCCTATCCAAATATTAAGCTATTAGCACCATCAGCGAATACAAACATGCTAAAACATCCAATAACTCAAGCAAATCTTAAAATGTTAGCTATTGCAAACTATACAATACTCGATACTCAGACAAAAGAGTTAGCATGTAAAACAACTGGTGATGGAGCAATGGCTGAGCCAATAGATATATTTTGGGCTTCATGCAAAGAGCTTTTAAAAGATGAATTTTGGCAAGATAGAATGGTTATAGTAACTGGTGGTGGGACTATAGAAAAGATAGATGAAGTTAGATATATATCCAACTTTTCAAGTGGAAAGATGGCATCGGCTCTTGCTACTTCACTCTATTGCAGAGGAGCTGATGTAAATCTTATCGCTACAAGGTTCGATAATAATTTGCCTAAGGATATGCATAAGATTGATGTAGAAGATTCAGCCGAGATGCTAGAATACCTTACTGACTCAATTCGTATAGCAAAAAAAGGTAAACTCTCTAAACCAAATTTAACACATGAGGAACACATTCATCTTATACAGAAAAAACCATATCTTTTTATGGCTGCTGCTGTTAGTGACTACACTCCTGAGTTTATACAGAGTGGAAAACTAAAAAAAGAGACCTTAGGTGATAAATTTGAACTATCGCTAAAGAAAAATGTTGATATATTGTCAAGTATAAATAAAGATGGAATAATAACTGTAGGATTTAAAGCAGAGATGGATAAAGAAAATGCCACGACAAATGCAAGAAATATGCTAAAAAATAAAAATTTAGATGCAGTATGCTTAAATGTTTTGAAAAATGCTTCTAGTTTTGGAAGTGATATTAACACTATAGAATTTATAAGCAAAGATATAAAAGTATCAACTGCTACAACAGATAAGCTAAGTGTTGCATTTGAGATTATCAACTACTCTAAAGATATTGAGCTTCAAGGTGAGTAATCATGCTAAACATATCGCTATTATTATGGATGGAAATGGTAGATGGGCAGAACTTCAAGGTAAAAAAAGAGTTAAGGGTCATGAAGCTGGTGCAAAAGTTGTAAAAGAGATTACTACATATTGTTCAAATACCAAAGACATAGAGCGTTTAACTCTATATGCTTTTTCAACTGAAAATTGGAAAAGACCTCGTTTAGAAGTAGAGTTTTTAATGAAACTTCTTGATACTTATCTTAAAAAAGAGTTATCTGTTTACCTTCAAAACAATGTTAGGTTTGAACCTATAGGTGATATTAGAGCTTTCTCAAAAACTCTTCAAAAAACAATCAAAATGGTAAAGGAAAAGACTTCTCATTGTGATGGACTTATCCAGTCATTAGCACTAAATTATGGCTCACAAGATGAGATAATTCGTGCTATCAATACTTTAAAAAATTCACAAAACGACATAACAACAGAGATGATAAGCAATCAATTGGACTGTAAATGTGATGTAGATATACTAATACGAACAGGTGGAGACCACAGACTATCTAACTTTTTACTATGGCAAGCAGCATACGCAGAACTATTTTTTACTGACACTCTTTGGCCTGATTTTACAACAAAAGAGTTAGAGAAAATTGTTAAAAAATTTACAAAAGTAGAGAGAAGATTTGGGGGTTTAAAATAATGGAACTTTTTATCGCTTTTATTTTTGGTTTAGTTTTTGGTTCTTTTTTAAATGTTGTTATTTTAAGAATTCCTAGAGATGAGAGTATTGTTTTTGGTTCTTCACACTGTTATGCATGTGGAAACGAACTAAAACCGTGGCACAACATTCCACTTTTTTCATGGATATTTTTAAGAGGAAGGTGTTCATTTTGTAAAACAAAAATATCAATGCAATACCCATTAATAGAACTATTTTCTGGCATAATATTTTTACTTTTAGCAAATAAATTCAGCATATCAATTCCAACTTTTTTTATAGCACTAAGTTTTTTAATGCTTTTGGCACTCTCCATGATAGACTTAAAATATAAGATGGTTCCTGATTCATTAAATCTACTGGCTATATTATTTGCCATATTGGGTGCTTGGAATATTCAAGGTCTCTTGCTAAACTTTCAAAATGCACTACTATTTGCAGGTGGTTTTACACTTTTACGCTTTGCTTTATCATACTATCTTACTTCTTCTATCTATAGAGCAGGATTAAAAACTAAAACAACATGGAACAAAAACTTTGATAGAACACCTTTTATAGAGGCTATGGGTGAAGGTGATATTATGGTAGCGGCTACAATGGGCGCACTTTTAGGTATTAAACTAACTCTAGTTGCTATATTTTTATCAGCTCTATTGGCATTACCAATAATGTTATTTGTTTCAAACAAATCAAAAGAAGAACAGAGAGTCCCTTTTGTTCCTTTTCTAGCTTTGGCTTCATTTGTTGTGTATATATTTGATAGCCCTATCTTATCTTATATAGAGGCAAATTATTAATCATGCATAGACTACAAAAATATATACTCGCAAACCTATCTACACTTTTTTCATCGATATTTATGCCTCTATTTGCTATTGCTTCAGTTGTTTTTCTTATAAAATTAGCAACTTATACTGCTGTTATCCAGCTTACTATATGGGAGATGACAAAACTATACCTTTTTGTACTACCTGAGATTTTGTTTTATACACTTCCCATAGCATTCTTTGTTGCAGCTGTTTTATCTATCTTTAAACTCTCAAATGACAATGAAATTATTGTACTTTTTTCATTGGGTATTAAACCTGGTTTTATTGTCAAATCACTTTTTAAACCAGCCTTTTTTCTATCTTTGATACTTATGTTTGATTTTTTCATACTATTTCCCCATGCAAAGATTTTATCTGCAAACTATATCTCCTATAAAAAAAGTGAAGCAAAATTCAACCTCTCTGCTTCTGAATTTGGTCATAGTTTTGGAGACTGGCTTTTATATTTAGGTAAAGATAATGGTGATGGGACTTACGGAAAAGTATTTTTGTTCAATAAAAAGAAAAAAGAGGAGATTTTAATCTCAGCAAAAAAAGCAGAGGTTGTAAATGATGCGGGGATTTTACGCTTAAAACTTTATAATGGAGAGGGTTATAGCTACTCAAAAGAAAAGTTTACACAAATCAATTTTCAAACAATGTTTATAAATAACACTATGAAAACAAACTTAACAAAATATAGAAAAGCACTTGATTACTGGACTTCAAAAGAGAGAGCTGATGTTAAAAGGCATATGTTGATAACTAACACTCTTCTAAGTATTTTTCCATTATTAAGTCTTTTTCTAGTAGCTTCCATAGGCATAGTCCATACTAGGCATCAAAAATCTAGAACTTACCTTTATATTTTTATTGGCATTGTTCTCTTTTATGCTTTAACTTTAGGAACGCAAAGGATATTAGTTTATTATACCATTCCTATTGTTGCATTTAGTTGGCTTATTGTTACTTATTGGATTTACAAAAAAACAATAACATCTAGGTTCTAATGCGAGTTTTTGTTACTATAGCCTATGATGGAACTTTATTCCTTGGTTCACAGATACAAAAAGAGACACGAAATACCATTTTTGGAGAAATAAATGCAGTTTTATCAAAGATTGGTATAAGTTCAAAAACAGTTGCTAGTGGTAGAACAGATAAAGGAGTTCATGCGACAGCCCAAGTGTTTCATGTTGATTTGCCACCATTTTGGAGTGATTTAAAAAAACTAAAATCAACTTTAAATGAGATGTTACCGACAAGCATATTAGTTAAAAAGATAGATGTGGTGGATAAAGAGTTACATGCAAGATATAGTGCGAAAAAACGCGTTTATAGATATATCATCAAAAAGTCAAATTCAAATCCTTTTGAGGCTAATTATGTTACATTTTTAAAACAAGTTGATTTTAAAAATATACAAAAAAACATATCTGCTTTTATGGGAGAACATGACTTTAAAAGTTTTATGAAAACAGGAAGTGAAGTAACTTCAACACAAAGAGTAATCTACAAAGCTTTTGCTTATGAGTATAAAAACTTTATTGTTTTAAACTTTGAAGCAAATGGTTTTTTAAGAAGTCAGATAAGGTTAATGGTAGCAGCACTTTTAAATTTTAACATAAAAGAGATAGAAGATAAACTAAACTCTAAAAATGATAAAAAAGTAAAACCAGCTCCTGCAAATGGCTTATATCTTGCAAAAATAAAATACTAAGGAAAAAGATGTTTGAAAATGTAAAGATGCCAGAAGGTATAAATAAAGAGACTTTAGAGCATTTAATGAGTCCTAAAAACTACGGAAAACTTGATGAAGCAAATGGTGTTGGTATAGCACTTGATGAAAAGACAAGAGAGTATGTTATATTTTATACTATTCTTGAAAATGATATTGTTAAAAATGCAAAATATGCAACTAATGGTTGTCAAGATACAGTTGTAATTGGGTCTATGTTTAGCGATATGATAATAGGCAATGATCTAGAATATGCTAATGGTGCTATAGCTAAAATGAATGAAAAGCTAGGTTCATTATCTGCACAACAACAGATTTGTGCAGATATAGTTTTTACTGCCTTTATAGCTTCGTTAAAAAACTTTGAAAATATCCAAAATGGCAAGGATGAAGAGCTACATATTCTCAAGATGAAAGATAGCTGTGAATCTACAAATATGGGAGAAAACAATGAATAAGACATATCAAAAAAAACATGAATTATGGTTAAGCATAACATTTGCATCATTTGCAATAAATGACGAGGAGATAAAATCTAGGCTATATGATTTTGCTCAAATTGCATTTCGCCACATGAAGTGGTTAGGCTCAGATGTACTAAATAAAAGTAAAGATTATAATTACGATAGAGAGATGACACTATATAAAAATAACAAAGTTTTTGAGGTTTTAGAGTCTTTAAAAAATGAAGTAAAAAGTATTCAGGAATTTTACCCTACAAGTGTTTTAGGTAAAAGAATGCAGACTGATGATGCTTATCTCATGGAGTATCTAACACAAATCATGAAAGACTCTACTAACGATAAAGAAATCACTGCTTTTAATATGAAAAGAGAGTGGATGGATAAAGATTTAGAACAAGAGCAGATAGATGCACTCACACTTTTCCTTTTTGAAGAGTCATATAAAGAGTATGAACTTATTCTTATCTATGCCTATATGCAAGCAAGAACAAATGAAAGCCTACATTTCAATGTTTTTGAAGACCTTATAGCAGAGTCCCACTTTCATCTTAAATCATTTGGGAATATGATGGCGAAATTAGGTATCTTAGCACTACCTCGTGAACTTCATGAGATGACCTACATTGTAAAAGATTTGAAAAAGTTTGTAGTTGATGGCATAGCAGAAGAAGAAGCTGCAAAAGTTATGTGTAAAGAGTTAAGTGATGCTATAAAAGATGAAGAACTATCTAAGTTTTTTGATTTTATTAACTATCAAGAGAATTATCATATTGAGCTGATGAAAAAGTTACTGTAAAAAGGATTTTATCTTTGCCCATAAAATACCTATATATTCATGCATAGCTATTACAGACACATTAAAAGCATGTATATTAGGTGCTTTTAGGTATGTATCCATATCTCTTTTATAAAAATTTGTTGGTGCTGCTATTGGGTTCATCCCTAAAGATTTAAACAACATCATAGCTCTTGGCATATGAGTCGCAGAAGTTACTAATACAAAAGCTTGTTTATTTAAGATACTCTTTGTAAAAATAGCCTCTTCCTTAGTATCTTTTGCCTCGTCATTTGTTATAATATCTTCACCTCTTACACCAAGAGCCATCGCAAGTTTACTATTCATCTGTGCAATAGATGTGTCAGTATCACCCTTAAAACCAGTAAAAATCAGTTTAGAGTTTGGTATCTTTTTATAAATAATTATCCCTTCTAAAACTCTTTTAACCCCGGCATCACTTATCTGTGAAGATATAGGTTGTGTTTTATCTGTATTATGACCATTACCCAAAACATGAATATACTCAACATTCTCTTTATAATCATATTTTTGATACTGATTTTCAAGATTTGCTACTAAAAAATTTGAAAATGGAGGATAAGAAAAAAGTAAAAATATGAAAGAACCTAAAAGTAAAAATAGTTTTGCCCTGCTCTGTTTTTGCTTATAAAGAAAAAATATACCTATAAATATAAGCGTAAGTCCTAAACCAAATGGCTCAACAAAAAATGATATAAACTTTTTTAAATAAAATCCTATTTCTAACACTCAACAACCTCTCTAATTTTTTCTACAACTTCATCAAAACAAAGTAGCTCTTTATGACTTAAATTTTCTAACTCTTTGTAATAAACAAGTTTTTTTATACTTCTCTTTAAAATTCTTGAATTTTCAATATATGTTATAGTATCGTTCTTGCTTACAAAAAGATATGTATCTGCTTCAATATTTTTAACATATTCTACCGTTTTAAACTGATACCTAAATATTTTTGATAAGTCTATCATGGGAAAAAAGCTTCTATCTACAAATTTTGACTTAGCCAATGAAGCTATAGAATCAAAAGCACCAAGTAAAAAAAGAGCTTTAACTTTCATTTTAGATGCAAGAAACGATGCAATATTTGTGCCTATTGAAAAACCAAGTATATAAAATTCACCATACTCTTTTTTTACAAACGAAGCAATTTCAAGAGCATCATTAAGAAGATTTTTCTCACTAGCTATGCCTTCACTTTTACCATACGAACGATAGTTAAATGTAACAACTCTAGTTTTTGGATAAGCTTTTGAGAGTTTGTTTATAAAGCCTACACTATCATGGCTTCTTCCTGCAAAAAATAAAAGAGTATTTTCTGCATTTAATGGCTCGTAAATAATACCTTCAAGTTTAATTCCATCCTCAGTTACAAGACTTAATATTTTACACTTTTCACAAATATCACCATCCCGATAATATGTTGGAGAAAAAATCATAAAGTATTGCCATTGATAAAAAGCAAAAAATAAAATTAAAATAGTAACTAACAGAAAAGATATATAAATCATGAGTCGAATTATAGTATACTTCCAACAATAATTATAGGATTTTACATGCAAGTATTTGGAAAATATAAAACTAACTTCGATATGGACTACTTAGTAGAACATTATATTTACATCAATGAGAGTGAAGATAAAAAGATTACAGTAGATGATGTGAATAATATGCTGAAAAAAAAGCGAAAACATGTAGCTGGGACTATATTTTTGTTTAACCCAGAGACAAGTCCTCTTGGCTATAAAATGAGTAAGTTTTTACAAGAAGATGGTTTTGATAAATATGATGAAATCGTTGCACTCAATGAAGACCCTAAGGCATACATCTTAAATGCAGGTCTAAAACAACATTTCAAAGGTAAACTCGTTGAGATTAAATATCTTTTTACTTACAACAGAGAAAATATAGAACCAACACCAATAATGGAAGAGTTTGATGCGGACTTGGATAAATATAGCTCAGACCAATTTACTCGTTATGATAAACAACTAAACTATATTGATATTTCAGATATTCGTCTTAGTGGAAAGTTCGTATGTATGGGAATTGGACATAAATATGATAGACATCATAAAGCGATAATAGCCTACACTAGAGCCATCTCTACACAAATCCATAAACTAGATAAAAATGTTGTGTTTATGTATGACAACAACTATAATGTTGATGAATGTATGCAAAGAGCTTACTTTTTATCACCTTATGCAAGTGGTAAAGCCAGAGAACTAAGAGCAAATGGATTTAAAGAGGTGTTTAAAACAAACCCTCCTGAGAGTAAAAAACTAACATTTTAAGACTCAAATTCACCGTAACCTTTTTTGGATTGTACTCTTTTTGCTAACATTTGAACACTTTGAGTTATATCATCTTCAGCTATATGATAATGCTCATGTAACTTCTCTAGTGATTCATCTATCTTTTTTGATAATGACTCACTTAAAGAGTTTATATGTTCTGTCATTGCCTCAATCTTTTCATCTTTAGAGTTACTAATATCTTTTGAAATTATATCAAGATGGGATTGAGATTTTATATAGTCTGACTTAACTATTTCTATATCTTTTATCAAGTTATTTAAAACAGAATAAACATCATTAAGTCCACTATTTTGTTTTTCCAACTCACTCATTTTATTGGATGATAAAATCATTTGCTTCATGATTAGTTCACTCTTTTCTCTAATACTATTTAAGGTATTCTCTCCTTCAAATAGTGCTGTTTGAATACTCTCGGAGTGTGTTTTTAGTGTTATTATTTGACTTTCAAAAGACTTTGTTACACCTGATATTTGTTTAAGTATATGTTCTATTATCTGTTTAGATATATCATCTGACATACTTTTCATACTGCTAATATTGCTTTTTACTTCTTCTATATCTTCAGACATTTCATACCTATTATCAACTGCTTTTTTAAGAGTTGAATTTATTTGGTTGTAATGGTCTTGTTCAGCAATCCGTAAAATATCAATATGCTTATGAACAACATTATCTAGTTCTGGTAGCTGTACATCTGTAAAATGCTCAAACCCTTCAGACACTTTTTCATGCCAAGTTTCCATCTCATCAAATTTTTTAGCAAACTTATCTTGATTTATTTTTATCACATCAAGTGCTTTTATATCATCTTTAAACTTTTGACGAACTGCTTCTTGAACTCTTAAATCCTCTTTATGTGATATTTCAACCCTAGTTTGTAAGTCTGACATAAATTCTTTAAGTCCACTTATCTCACTTACTAACACTCTTAAAAATTCATCTTGTATTTTTGAACTATCAGATTTTTGCTTTTGATGCATGATATTCATAACGATGAAAAGAAAAAGAGCAATAAGAAAAGGAAAAAAAGACTCCCTTATAAGGAGTACACTATCTGCTGGATTTGGATGAAGGATAAAGTGAACAACAGAACTAATAGCACCTACCCCCAACATCAAAGGAGCATAGTCAATCTTGTTTGGTTGCTTTAAGATAGCAATTTGGCGCAAAAACAGTATAGTCATAAAGACAAAGGCAATTATCAAGTCATTTGAATACATAATCCATCCAATATTTTAGATAGCACTATTCTATCATAAAAAATTATAAAACTATACTTAAAATCTCTTTTGGATGTTTTACAACAGTATCATAGTTGGAATGTGGAGAAAATCCCCATGTTGCAAACATAGGTTTTATACCCGCATTTACAGCACTTTGAATATCTTTTGAGTTATCCCCTACCATCCATGCAGTATCACTATTTTTATCAAAATTGTAAAATCCAAGTATATGATATATCATTTGAGGATCAGGTTTAGACGCACTAAACTTATCTGCCCCTACTATAACATCAAAAAGTTCTGAAACATTTAGATGAGAAAGCATTGTTTTGGCAAAGATTGTAGGTGCATTTGTAGCAACAGATAGTTTAATATCTTTTTTCTTTAAATCATGTAACAACTCATAAACACCATCATAAAGATATGGGTTTTTAGTACACTGTGTTTTATAGTGTTCTTCAAAAAGCACCCTATCTTCCTCATGATACTCCTCTGTATCATAAAATAGTTTTGGAAGATTTCTTACTTCCATATTTATGGCTTCTACGATAAACTCTTCACTTAAAGGAGGTAGATTGTGATTTAACTCTCTAACATGATTTATAGAAATAGTTATATCTTTTTTAGAATCAATTAGCGTTCCATCCATATCAAATATAACTACTTTCATAACAATTCTATTTCATTTTTTCATATATTTCATAAAGAGCATCGACAAACAAATCGCTATCATTTGGACAAGCACAAACTCTATACTCTTTAAAACCTAACTTATCAGCTATCTCTTTATACTCAACTGACAACTCAAAGTCTGTTTCAGAATTATCGATAGTGAAGGCTATAGGGAAAACAATAACGCCCCTGTTTCTTACAACTTTAAGCTTATCTTCTAAGGATGGCTCTAACCATGCTAATGGTCCAACTTTTGACTGGTATGCTAAATGAACATCATGAAAGTTCATATTTTCATCTTTCATCATTTCTGTTAAAATATCAACATGACGCTCTATATGTTTTTGATAATTATCACCTGCATTTACAATCTTTTGAGGAAGACCATGAGCTGAAAAAATAATATCAAAGTTTATATACTCATCACTTCCAACTTTTTCCTTTATTCTCTCAAGTATAGCTTTGTTATAGTATTTATTTTCAAAAAAATGTTTTTTTTCTACTAAAAGAGCGTTACCTCCACTCTCATGATAAGTCTCTTCAAAATCTTCTAAGGATGACTTTGTTGTCGTTGTAGAATACTGAGGATATAAAGGGATAAGATATATTTTATCAACATTTTTATCTTTTAGTTTTTCTATAACTTCATCAGCAAAAGGAGGAGTGTAACGCATCACAAAATCAACTACAACATTTTCACCAAGTCTATCTTGAAGTTTTTTTACAAGACTTTTGGTATGCCCAACTATTGGAGATTTTCCACCAAGTTGTCTATAAATCTCTTGAGAACTTTCAGTTCTGTTAAAAACAATCATGCCTCCAACCATCTTTCTGATAGCATCACTTTTCATAGTTAAAATATTTTTATCTGCAAACATGTTTTTTAAAAACATCTCAACTTCATTAAGATTGTTTGGTCCACCCATGTTGAGTAGTATTACTGCTTCTTTTTTCAATTAAATTCCTAAAATATTTTTATTATTTTACCAATATATTCTTTATGTGCAAGAATAAAAAGATTATGTATCTTTAACTCTTAAACTAACTTCATACATAAACTCTTGAAGAGGTAACATATCTTCATATATTTTGTATAGTGTATCTATAAGTTTTTCTCCATTTTCAATCAAGTGTGGGTCTAAAATTTTAAAGGTAGCCATTCCTTTATATAAAGACAAATCAGCATTCTTCATATCTTTATCAAACCCCTTTGGATAACGCTTATAACCCTTTTCAAGATGAGTATAGCCACTATCTTTTTGTTTAATATCATGTAGAATTTTTGCAAGTTGTTCTCTTTTATCATCATTTCTTATATACTCACGAAAAGCATCCAACATAGGTTTTTCAAACCATCTAACTCCTACTGCTACATACAACTCATCTGGAGAAAAGTGCATATAAAAAGCTGAACTTTGCATTCGTTTTGTATTTCCCTGCCAAAATATAACACCTATACGATGTTTTATAGGAGCTTTATTTGCACCCATTCGTCTTGTGTCTCTGTAAATTCTGTAAAGTGATTTGTTGATTTTTGGTTCTGCGTTTATCGTGGGTTCAAGTGCTTGGAGGTGTTCACCCATCTCAACTACAAAAGCTCGAGATGGATTTAAGATAAGGTTTTCATACTCAGTTCTATGAGCTTCAAACCACTCTTTGTTATTATTTTTTTTGATAGAACTTAAAAAAGGCAAAGTTTTTTTGCCAAAGCCTTTAAATTCCATCTGTTTTACTTTATGCTATCTTTCTGTTTCTAAACGCAAGTGCTATAAGTATAAAAACAATCGCATAAGTAACAGGAACAAAATCAGGGATAGGAACAGGGTCACCTTTTGCATATGAGTGCATTCCAGCAAGATAATAGTTTACTCCAAAGTATGTCATAAGGACTGATGTAAATGAGAGTAAAGATATAACTGCAAAGTTAAATTCACTATATATTGCTTTGATAAATCTCAAGTGAATCACTACAGCATAAACTAAAATAGTTACAAGAGCCCAAGTCTCTTTTGGATCCCAACCCCAGTAGCGTCCCCAAGACTCATTTGCCCAAACACCACCAAGAAAGTTTCCAACAGTTAGCATAGTAAGACCTATCATAAAACTCATCTCAGCTACTGCATTTAACTCTTTGATAGATAAAGAGATATGCTTTTCATTTTTCTTTGTACTAATGGCATAAAGTATAAGGTTAATAAAGCCAAGTAATGCACCAAGTGCTAGAAAACCATAACTTGCTGTAATCATAGATACATGAATATTTAACCAATAAGAGTTAAGTACAGGAACAAGGTTTGTTACTTGTGGATTCATCCAACTTAGGTGTGCTACAAATAAAATTAGTCCAGAGACTATTGAAGTAGCAGCTAAAGTGATAGGAGAGTGCCTAGAAAAAATAAATCCAGCTAAAACTGTTGCCCAAGCAATATAAGTCATAGACTCAAAACCATTACTCCAAGGAGCATGTCCTGATATATACCATCTAAGAATAAGTCCCATAGTATGTGCTGCAAAGAAAACACCTAAAAGAACTAAAGAGCTTTTAGCTATAAAATTCATTCTTAGTTTAGGATATAAGATTTTAGTAAAACTAAGTATAAGTAAAATAAAACCCATCAAGAAGTAGAGTGGCCATAAAAGTTCAAATACATTTGTTTTATTATAAAATATTTCTGCTTTTATTTTATTTGCAGATGGATATACAGCTGAACCATACTTATGTTGATACTGTGCTATTGCTTCAAGTGCCTTATCACTTTTCACCCAATTTCCGCTAGACATAGAGTCTTCAACAGCTGAAAAATAATTAACAGCAGCTTCTCTTACTTTAATTCCTTGATTTGGAGCAAACGATTGTAGTGCCTCTATTGTTGCAAACCATTTGTTATTTGCGTCATCTGGTTTAGGCCAAATTTTTATCATTGAGCCTGTAAAAACCATATAAGCAACATTTACTTTTTCATCAACTTTTAAAACAGCTTTATCAAGTTTGTTCCTATCTTTAGGTGCTTTTCTTGAAGCTGCTTCAGCTAGTTTACCAAGTTTATATCCTGACATAGCTACAGGATCTGCAAAAAATTGTGAAAAAGATACATATTTAGTATCTTCTTTTACACCAAGAGCCTTATTTACAAGAGGGTCTTTTGTTCTTATCAACTTTACATCTCTAAATATATCAGGTCTTATCATCATTCCTAAAATAACTTGGTCAGGACTCAGGGCTCTTTTTCCAAAGCTTAAACTAGAAGTTCTGTGAATTTTTGCTAAAATCTCTGTTGAGAGAGTATTCATGGGCTTCATTCTACCCTTAATATCTTGGATGATCAACATACCAAACTTTTGAGCATGTGCCTTATCGATAGATAATATAGTCTTTATGGCAGGGTCTAATTCATCAGCTTTAGAAGGTGTTACACTAAACAACAATCCAACTGCTAAAATAGCGGGGATTAACTTATCTGCACTAGCTTTTTTAGCTCTTTTTGATAATTGTGCAAATCTACCATTTTTTCTAAATAGTGACCAATACAGACCTAAAGCTAGAAGAAAATACCCAATATATGAAGGTAGTGTTCCTGGGTCATTGTTTACAGACAAAACTGTTCCTTTTTCATCTTTATCATAAGATGCCTGAAAAAATCTATAATTACCATAGTCTAAAATATGATTCATATAAATTCTAAATGGCATTTTTACATTATTTGCCTTATCAATCAATTCTACTTCACTAGCATACGAAGCTGGACTCATTGAACCGGGGTAACGGTCTAACTGAAAGTCAAGAAGTTTAATCTTAAAGTCAATAGGAATTTCTTTTGAACCAAATGCAACTGTTGTTTTTACACCATCTACATTAAATACTTGAGCTTCACCAACAGCACCAGCTCGTCCAAATAACATTTTTTCAGAAGTTTTACCATCTACACTTACTCTAAATCTAAATGCATCAACTCCTGAAGAGTTCATTTTTGAACCACCATTAGAGACTATTTTCTTGGATGCTTTTAGCATAAAGTTACGAAGAACAAAACCACCTAAGTCAGAACTATATAAAACTCTTTGCTTAAACACTTCTTTGTCATTAGCAAGAAGGTCGCCTTTTTTACGGTCTGCCATTCTAAAAAATGATAGTTTCATCTCATGATTCATCATGAGTTTACCATTTTTCATGTACATATAAATCACAGGTTTGTTAAATCTATATCCAGAACTAAAGTCAAGAATAAAGTTACCTGCATCATAATAACTACCAACAGCCAAGGCAACAGGTCTTCCCTTGCCACCACCTGTTATCATTAGCTTTGCCATAGGCTTACCATTTTTTTCATCTTTAACCATAGTTTCAGTAGCATCAGGAATATACTCTAAAAGTTTTACATCTACTTTTTTATCATTTACTTTAAGTGATGTTGAAAAATCATTCTCTCGTCTCTTAGATAAATAAATAGGTTTTTCATAATGAACTTTATCTTTTCCAGCTGTTGCATTTACTATAAAATATGCTTTTGAACTAACTATCGTTGAAGATGTTTGTCCTTCACGAATATGCATAGTTCCTTCATAACCAACATATCTTGTGATAGCAGCACCTAAAAGTATCACTAAAAAACCAACATGAAATAAAAAAACAGGAGCTTTTTTAAGTGTGTACATTTTATATTTATGGATGTTTAACGCTAAGTTAAATGCAAGTAAACCTAGCAATACTTCAAACCATCTCGCATTGTATATTTCTGCTTTAGCAGTCATAATCCCAAAATCATTTTCTACGATAGTCGCATAACCTATAGAAAATGCAAATATAAGCATAAGTATAGTCATGGTCTTCATAGAGCTAACAAAAAACAATAGTCCCTTCATTGATAATCCTTTAAATTGATGGCTAATTTTAGTAAAGTTATATTAATGAATGGTTATAATAATTGACTTAAAAGTTCTTCTAAATGAGATATTAATATTTCTCTATTTTTTTTATTTTCCTCTTGAGTCCACAACTCTATCTCTTTTTCAAAAGTGCTACTAAGATTATAAATATTTTTTAGTCTAAGATTACCTGTAACACCTTTTATACTATGTAACACATCTTTACTAAGACCTTGTTCTTCTATAGTTTGTATGTTTTTTTCTAAGGTTTGCTTAAAACTCTTAAGTAATTTTTCTACTACATCAACAGGTATTTTTAAACTCTTAGATATATCATTTACAGAGATAATATCATATTCAGAAGAAGAGTTTTTTTCTTCATCATGAGATAGATATTGTGCTAACATAGCATCAAGTTCTTGAGGAATTATTGGCTTATTGAGCGTATCATCTATCCCTGCATCTAAAAAACTTTTTTTATCTGACTCTATTACATTTGCTGAGAGTGAAACTATCGGTTTGTTATACTCTTTTTCTCGTAAAAGTTTTGTAGCACTAATACCATCTAAAACAGGCATATTTATATCCATAAAAATAATATCAAACTCTTTTTTAAATGCCATATCAACAGCTTCCTGCCCATTGTTTACAACCGTATAACTCAAACCTCTTTCTTCTAGCATGATAGCGATAAGCATCTGATTTGTTTCATTGTCTTCTGCTACAAGTATATTGCCTCTGAAACTTTTTGTTGTACTTTCAAGCTCTTGCTCTTTTACATCAACATTTGAGTCATGTGTTAAAGTTATAATTTTATCAAATAAAGCAGACCCTGTCATAGGTTGCTCAATCAGATGAAATTTTATATGAGCACAATCAAAATGTTCACCAACACCTTCTATAAAAAGTAGCTCTAACTTATCATATTTGTTTAAAGCAGCTTCGCATGTTTTAGTATCAAATAGTTGAGCACAGATAATAAGTATCTCACTCTTGTCTGTTAGTTCTTCTAAGCTTTTTATCTCTTTATAATTATATTTCCATGAATCCAAATAAGAAAATACAACTTCATTTACAGCACAGCCTATCCCATTTTCACTATACAACACGCATATTTCTATATCTTTATCTTGTTTTGCAATAGATGAACTTTCATCTATAACTGGAAGATTAATATCAAAATAAAATTCACTTCCTTTCTCTTCTTGAGATTTTACTTCTATTTTTGAACCCATCATATTTATATATTGATTACTGATAGCAAGTCCCAATCCTGTTCCACCAAATTTTCTACTGATAGAGTCATCAGCTTGAGAAAAAGCAGAAAAGATTGTTTTTATTTTATCTTTAGCAATTCCAATACCTGTATCGATTACACTAAAATGTAGAGTTGCTGAATTATCTTTGAGTTCTTTAAGTTCTATTGAAACAGAGACTGAACCATCTTGAGAAGTAAACTTTATAGCGTTGCTAATAAGATTGTTTATAACTTGTTTTATGCGTTGAATATCACATGATAAAACTTTTGGTAGAGATGGGTCGATGTAAGTATAGTAGTAAATATGTTTTGCTTTTACAACAGAAGAAAATGTTTCTACAGTTGCCTCTATCTCTTTAAGTAGATTGATTTCTACAGGTGAGAGAGTAAGCTCACCACTTTCTATCTTAGAAAAGTCTAAAATATCATTTACAACATTTAAAAGAGTCTGCCCACTTTTATGAACAATATCAATATATCGCTTAGATTCTTTATCTAAATCTCTTTTTGTTAAAACATCTGTAAATCCAAGTATTCCATTTAGTGGCGTACGAATTTCATGTGACATATTCGCTAAAAATATAGACTTTGCATGTTCCGATGCATTTGCCTTATTTATAGCTCTTTCCAAGTCAGTTATATCATAAAGATTAATGATATATTCATCATCTATTTTTTTTACCATTATAGTAAAAGTATGTATAGTTTTATCACGAATTTGCATCTTTGCTTTTGGCTGTTCAAATCTGTTTTCAGATAAATCATCTAACCATTGGGGGTATTTTTTAGGATAAATATATCCATCTTCTTCTAAAAATAGATCACAGATACAACTGTTTTTGCTTTTAAAATCATCAAATGATTTATAATTAAAAGTTTCAAAAAGTTTTTTATTTACATTTAGCATACCTTCCATCTTTGAAGTAAAGATAACGATAGCATTTTGATTGTCAAAAATTGCTTTTATAAGTTTCTCTTTTTCTTGCATACGATTTTTTGATTCTATCTGTTTTGTAATATCTTGTCTAATTGCTATGAACTCTTTTATTTTATGTTCAGTGTCAAAGATTGGAACTATTGTCGCATTAACATAGTATATTGACCCATCTTTTGCACGATTTGATAAAATTCCACGCCAAACTTTACCAGCAAGTATAGTTGTCCAAAGCTTCTTGAAAATAAAATCAGACATACTTGGATTTCTTATAATGTCGTGTTTTCTACCTAGAAGTTCTTTTTTTGAATATTGACTAACTTTACAAAAGTTATCATTTGCATAGGTTATTGTACCATTGATGTCTGTTTTTGATACTAAAGCAGAATAATCTACACCCATTTTATACTCTTCTAAAAGTTGTGTATTTTCTGACAATTCTTTAGAAGTTTGCTTTACAAAGTGCGTGAGTGCAGTAAATGTAGCACTATCTAGCGAATTTGTGCTACTTGGTTTATATTTTGTCCGTTTGTCTTTTTTTTCACTTTCTGAAAGTACCAAAATTGTTGTTGTACAATTTAAGAGGGCATTATTTTTACTTGTTGAGTAAAACTCTCCATAGGTAAAAAAACCTGCTGTTGGAGCTATATTTTCAAAAAGTCTAAATTCAGACTCCAGTGATTTTCCAAGAAGAGTTTTTCTAGCTATGCATGAGTAAATATAGATAGCCTCAGCAGGATTTTTTATAAGATTTTTGCTTATCTCATCTGCTCCACCAATAAGATTTGCTGCATTTGAAAACCCAAATTGGAACCTTTGACCTTCTTTAATAGGTGCTGCAAGTATAATAGTGTCATTTTCTACCCCCATTGGAGTTCTAGCGATAGTTGTATTTCCATCTTGGTATAAAAGTTGAAAATCTGCTAAAGCAGAAGCATTGTTTTCAAGGACTTCACTACCAAGATATTTTTTAAAAACATCTATAGCATTTTCATTGTTTATCTCTTTAAGTATATTTCCTTTGACATTAGTAACTTCAAACTCTTTACCTATAGGGTTCCAATTAAGGTTATAATCATTACTAGCATAAAGTTTATTACCAGAAAAGGAGATACCTATAGCACCCTCTTCATAAATCTCTTGACCCATAAAAACAAAAGTCTTTTTCAGTTGAAAGTTATCACCAGCCAAACCACCAGCAACTATAACGGATGGATGTTCCTCTTTTAGCTTTTTAATAAAACCTTCATAATCCTTTCCAAGTAAACCTTCACCTAAGACAACAACTGCTTTTGTATCTTTTGTGCAAATACTATTTGCAAGTTTCTTACCAGATTTTGTATCTATTTTTTTCGTTCTTGATATTTGAATTTTTGTTGTTTTAAATAAAGATAAGCTTATTATCGTTTCATAATCATACATCTTTGCATGAGAGATTTCACCTGCGGTAGTCGTTCCAACAACTAAGCACTCTGGAAAATCTTTAGAGAGAGTTTTTAATAATTTTTCAATATCTTTTTTATTTGTCAAAGAAGTAAAAACTTGAATGAGCTTTGTTTTATATTTACTCTTCTTTGCCTCTTTTTTGGATTTGATATAAGTCTCATCTTTTAGTCTAAATGTTAGATGTTTCATTTTAATCCTTTTTGTTTTACAACATATCTATTGTTGGAATTTTTTTAGAGAAGTTCGTAGATTTTTATAGATAGCATCCAATGTCGTTGGTTTATCTACATGTACCATGCTGATTGAGTAGTTAAATATATCTGCTAAATCTTTTGACTTTTTATATTTTTGAAACAAACTCTTTATCATGTCATCTATTGTGTCATCATTATAATCTTTAATTATCACTGCAAAACTAACACCATACAATCTAGCTACTATTGATTTTGAAATAGCAGTATCCATAAGTAATTGTGCAAATTTTTTAACAATACTATTTGAAGTATGAAATCCATATAGATTATTTATTTTTTCAAAATTATTTATTTTTACATACATCACCCAAAATGGCTTTTTATGATTTAGTTTTGATTTGATTTGTGTTTCAAAAAAAAGACTATTGTTTAGTTTTGTGAGCGAGTCTGTAATACTTAGCTGTGCAAGTTTAGATTGCTTAACTTTTATCTCTTCAAGGTAAGTTTTGTTTTGTAGATGTGTTTTAACTCTTGCTAAAAGTTCAACAGAATTAAAAGGTTTGTTAATATAATCTACACCACCAACTTCAAATGCTTTTTGTATATATTCTATGTCATTATGAGCTGTTAAAAAGATGATGGGAATATCTTTGGTTTTTGATTCTGATTTAAGCATAGCACACACCTTAAAACCATCTACTTCAGGCATACTAATATCTAAAAGAATTAAATCAATTTTTAATTTTGAAACAGTTTTCAATGCTCCTTGAGCATTTAAAGCAAAAGAGAGTTTATATTTTTCTTCTTTTAAGTATGCAGCGACTATCTCAATATTAAATTTTTCATCATCAACTATTAATATATGGGGAATGTTATTTGAATTCATGCATTAATCTTAGCGAAAAGAAACTTAAACCCAATCAAATCAACTTAAACAGATATATATTTTCCGTTTTCTACACTCCACTTAAACTTGCTTGATACTTTTTTAAATGCCTTTAAAACAATAGTATCATGACAATCATCTGCATAGATTGTTATGGGTGTATGATAGTACCTGTTATAAGATTTTATAGGATGAAGAAACATATCTTGCCAAGATATTTCAATCGCTCCAGAGTAAGGTTCAAAAGGAACTGATGAAACAACTTTTTTATTTGTTACATTACATTTAAAATGACAAACAACATAAAAACTATCTATCTTTATATATTCTAAAAGAGGAATAATATTTTCGTGAATTCTTTGCATAACACTACCTATCTTGTTTTAAAAATGTTAGCAAAAATTGTACCAATATTAAACAGATATTTTAACTTCAAAACACTTTTTCTTAGAATCAACCAAATATACATCCCCACCGTGTGCTTGGGCTATTTGACGAGACAAGATTAGTCCAAGACCATTACCCTTAACTTTGGTACTTTTAAAGGCTTCAAACAACTCTTTTTTGTTTTGAATTTCTACACCACTATCATAAATATAAAACTTATGAAACATGTCATCCACTTCATGAATGATTTCTATTTTTCCACTCTCTTCATCATCAAGTTCTATCGCATCTATTGCATTTATAATAAAGTTAGAAAAAAGCATATCTAGCAGGTCTTTGTCTGCGTTTAGTTTAAAGTCTTCATCTGGAAAAATAAACTCTATCTCTTTTGAGTAAGCATAATAACCAACTGACATATCTATAGACTCTTTTAATTCACTCCATAAAAACTCTTTTTTAGTTGCATCAACACCCTTGCTAAACATTAAAGTTGCTTTGATAATCCTATCAATACGATTTACAGACTTCTCTATCTCTTCAACAATAGGGATATTTTCAGGTATAACTCTCTTTTTTAGTGTTGAACTTAAAAGTGATATAGAACCTATAGGATTTCTTATCTCATGAGAAAGGTGTGCTGCCATTTGCCCCATTGTAGCAAGGTTTTCTTTTCGTTTTTGCTCTGTTATATCTGTTGCACTAAGCATCACTTTATCTTTGTATGAAGAGCTTTTGATGATATAAGATTTATCATTAAAATTTAGTTCATAATCATTGTTTTTAAACTCTAAAAGTTTCAACAACTCCCACAGTTCACGAGCTATTGAATTTTGTAAAAAAACTGTATTATCTTCATTTAAAATCCAAATTGCATTTGGTAAAAACTCAACCACCTTCTCAACAGTATCTTGAAGATGAGCATATGAAGCTTTAAGTGCATTAAAATCACTTTCTACTTTATAAGTTTGTTCTATAAGTAAATTTAACTCTTCTGGTGTTATTGAAGAAGACATTAAAACGCAACTAAGATTTTATATAAAGATAGTGCATCTTCACTTCCAGCCAACTCTCTTATGGAGTGCATCCCTAATGTTGGAAGTCCAACATCAATGGTCTCAATACCTAAACGAGTGGCAGTTATAGGTCCTATGGTTGAGCCACACCCCATATCGCTTCTTGTAACATATCGTTGAGTTTT
>Ga0256829_1001065_pt1 | contig 23722 bp, 28 predicted proteins | sample 131447metaG_FD_185979 | JGI IMG/M metagenome (GOLD analysis project Ga0256829, IMG submission 185979) | Hydrothermal vent microbial communities from Lau Basin, Pacific Ocean - 131-447 | ecosystem: Environmental > Aquatic > Marine > Hydrothermal vents | place: Pacific Ocean: Lau Basin | collected...
GATTAAGAGCCTGGTAAAGATACATCTGGTACTGTGTCTGCTCCCCTGCATTATAAGAGAAAAAGAGATCCAATTTATCTAACTTCAGTCCATGATGCTCTTCTTCACGAAAAAGAATATGCGCATTCTTGGCAATTGCATGGCGAAGATTGAGATTATCTAACACTTCAATATCTCTCTCCTGTAATCGTTTAATAATCTTCTTTGCAATCTTATCTCCACCGCCGTTTCTATACAGCCACATTCCAATTGTTCTTTTATCCATCACTTCTCCTCGTGTTTAAAATATTATACAATGATGCATATTAATCTTTCTATATTTTTTTCTCAATAATCTATTAGACTTCTTGTATAAGAGTGCTACTTCTAATACACTATATATTTATATCCTAATAACTAAACTCTGCATTTACTTTTCCAGAAATAGTTTGTTTTAATACATTTCTTACTTCATCTCGAACTTGTTTATTTGAGACATCAATCCTTTGTGAAAAAGATTTGCCTTTTTTTAGCCCAGTAATCACTACATTCCAAGTTCTGTTTTTGGTTCCTCTTCCTAGTCTCGTATATCCATTTGCAACATTTTGTATATCATTTACACTATATTTTCTTCTTCTGTACAGACCTGTCATGGGATTAATGGTTATAAAATCTAAAAAAGTTCTTATCTGGTCACTTGCAGGGATAGTTACTACGCCCTCTTTTACACTAAGAGGTGTGTAATTTACTATAAAACCAATAATGCTTAAAATTATAGTTACAGACATAATAATAAGTATCAATGTATCTACTATTGGGTCATTCTCATTTATATTTATACCTGATAGTCCAGATATAAAAGCTAAAATAAATGGTGAACAAAACGACATCAATGAACCATATAGGAATGTGATGAAAGCAACCTTTAAGCCATTTTTAAAATCTCTTACGTTCATGTTAACACCATTACATTTTATTTAAAGTTTATTGAAGAGCATTGTATTTTTCTTGTATATACGGTAATACTTTTTCTTCAAAATTATAATTTTCATATATTTTGAGTTTGATAGTATTATAAGATGTGAAAGTTTCTTCTGGAAAAATATTACGTTCACGCAAAGAATTATCTTTATCAAGAATTTCTATTTCCAAATATCCTTTTTTAAATTTTAAATTAACAAATTGTTTAGATCTAAATCTAGAATATTTATTTTTAAAACCAGTGAAGGTGGGTGTGTAATTTACATCACATCCATCCCCAGTTGAAGATTTAATTCTCTCAATTATTGTTTTACCATAATTAATGATATTTTCAGGTATGCCTTTTTTATCTAAAAAATTTTCTTTATACATTTCCCAGTTTTCAAACTTTGTTTTTGCCCATTTTTCTTTTTTTGCTTCTCCAATACTTTCAGCACTAACACTTGTAACAGAAGACATACTAAGTAATCTGTCTATAGTTTCACTCATCTCTTCATTTTTATTGACAGGTATATTATCTTTTATAAAATTTAAAAGTTTTGAAAGTTGATAGACTCTTTGTTTTAAAAAGCTGCTTACTTGACAGACTCTCCAGAGATTTTGCTCCCACTCTTCATCAAATTCCTCTTCCTCTTTAAGTGCTTCTAAATCTTCTTCATTTATTTTCTTATTTTTTAGAACATTGCGTATAAGCTGATCGTCCCAACTTATAAAGTCAGACTCTTTTTGAATAAGCCCATATATAAAAGGATAAGCAATCTGTATACAAATAAGAGCAAACTCTATGATCCTCTCTTCAGTAGTAATCTTTTCATCACCACGAATAATTTCTATAAGAGATACAGAGTTTGCAAGTCTTTTTAGAGCTCTAGGATTTGTTCCAACTGATAGACCTACTACATTAGTGATTTGTTCTAATTTTTTTTCATCGTTTAAATCATCTTCTGTAAAGTAGTGTACATCAACAAGCAGTGATTGTAGATACTTGCCAATGTTGTAACTAGACAATGGCATAGAAAAAGGAAGTTGGATTATCTTGTCAAAAAATGCTCTAAACTCCCACTCATTCTCTTCTGTCATAACTCCAAACTTTGACTGTAGCCCTTTGATAACGACACCATAATCTATAGCAAGAACAAAAATACAATTTTTTAAGTCAAAAAGGTTTTTGATGAGTTCTAAAATACTAACAGCAACAGCGGGGTCAAGTCTATCTAAATCATCTATAAAAAATATAAATGATTTTTTTGAGCCTTTAGAAGTTTCTATTGCATCATCTATAACCTCTTGCAAGGCTATTCTAAGTGCTTTGATAGAGTTGTTTTGTTCTTTGTTTACGGTTGCATCAATGAGTTCGCTTGCTGCTTCCATTGCTTTACCTGAAAGCCCGCCAACCCCTTGACCAACTCCTTTAAGTAAAGTTACTATTACTCCAGCTGCTTTTTTACCTTTTTCTGTAGTGTGATCTTTAGTAATCTCTCCAATTTGAAGAACTAATCCGGATATGATTTTTATTAATGTCTCATCAGGAGTAGAAAGTAAAGAATATTCCCAAGTATTTAACCAAACAGAATAGTGTTCTGCATTTTCTTTATCACATAAGTCTTCTTTTATTGTATTTAAAAGGGAAGTTTTACCACTTCCCCATTCTCCTTGTACACCTATTGTTATAGGTGTTGCTGAAGTATCTATAAATTTTATTAGACCATTTGTATATTTTTCAATTTCTAAAAGATCATCTTGATCTGAATCTTTTGGTTTGTCTACTATACTTGCCATATTTACTTCCCTTTCAATCAATAGTATTTTTTATAAAATACTCAAAAAGTTTTTGACTCATCTCGATACGAGAGTCAAAACTGTTTTTGAGTGCCCGCTCTTTGACTGTGTGGTCTCCATCCCCGTAAGGTCCAAAGCCATCAAGTGTGACAACATCACAAGAGCTTACTATATTTGCATCACTTACTCCACCTCGTTCTTCTGAATTTATTGTTTGTGCAGTAATTGCCTCTATCTTTTGTAAAAGTTTTAAAGATTTCTCAGAGGTCTGCATCACGTCTCGCTGGATGCCTCCGCTAAGTGTTGCTGTTGTACCCTTAACAAAAGAGTGATTTACAATCTCTTCTATGGCTTGTAAAACTCTCTCTCTTTCATCTGAATTTTTATAACGCAACTCGAAAGTCATCTTTGCGTGAGGCGAAATGGTATTTGCCCCAATGCCGCCTTCAATTTTTCCTACATTAACAGTCGTTCCTTTTTTCAAATCTGTAAGCTTTACAAACCCTTGCAGTTTATACGAAAGTTCCAAATTTGCATCATGCCCGTCACTGTAATGATTCCCTGCGTGAGCAGCCTTTCCTTCAATATCTAGGAAAAAAGTACCGACACCTTTACGAGCAGTTACAAGTTCTAAATTAGCTCCGGCAGCTTCATAGACAAAACAGTAATCATATTTACGGGCGAGTTCTGCTGTCAGATATTTAGAATCGTCACTGCCTGTCTCTTCATCACTCACAAAGAGTATATCTATATTTTTGATTTCCAAGCCACTTTTCTTTATCTCACGCAAGGCTTCAAGCAGTACAATATTACCGCCTTTCATATCACAGACTCCTGGTCCATATACCCACTGCTCATCCTGTGTAAAATATTCAAATTTACCAGGAGGAAATACAGTATCAATATGCCCTAAGAGCAAAAGCTTTGGAGTGGATTTTGTATGTGGCGAAATATAATGACGGTGATTACCGATTTTATCTCTTTGATACACAGTAGTTTCAAAGCCGAGAGCTTCAAACCAACTGTCAAAAATTTTACCGACAGCATCAACGCCCTCTTTGTTTTTTGTATAGGAGTTTATCTCTACGACTTTTTTTAAGTCATCTATATAATTCATCTGTTTTCCAAAAAAGTATCTAGTTTGGATGATTATACATCAATAAGATTTAAAATTTATAAAAAGAGGTTTGTGTTTGAAGTTTTATGAAAAAGGAGTGCAGAGTTGTAAGAGTAAAGAGCCTAGAAGAATTATTTTCTTCTAAGTTCTTTAATACGAGCTTTTTTACCTGCAAGTGAACGAAGGTAAAATAGTTTTGCACGACGAACACGGCCGCGACGAATAACTGTAATCTCGCTAATTGAGTCAGTGTAAATTGGGAAAATTCTTTCAATACCAATACCGTTAGCACCAATTTTACGTACTGTAATAGTTTGACCAGTACCTTCACCACGTTTAGCGATACAAACACCCTCGTAATTTTGCACACGAGTTTTCTCACCTTCTTTAATTGTTACTGCTAGACGTACAGTATCACCAGCACGAAAATCTGGAATATTTTTCTCAGCGATTTGTGCTTTTTCAAAGTTTTCAATATACTTATTTCTCATAAACCTATATCCTTAATTTATTTCATAAATGAAGGAAACCCTTCATCTATATGATTACGAGAAAGGAAATAATTCCTCTCTCTACGCTAACGCTTGGTTCTCTTCGGCAGAGAACCCATTGCACTAGTGCAATTTTTGTTACAAATTTGTTGTAACTTTATGTTTTTTTAGCTCATCTGGTCTGAAAAATTTTGTTTTACATTCAGACAAGGCTAATTTTAGTGAGCGAATTTTACTATGATTTCCCTTTAAGTATTCTGATGGAACACTTAAAGCATCATATATCTTCGGTTTTGAAAAGCTTGGTGCTTCAAGAAGTGGCGTTTCAAAACTCTCAGTCTCTAAAGACTCAGCATTTCCTAAAACACCTTCTATATTTCTACTCGTAGCATCACATATAACCAAAGAAGCAAGTTCTCCTCCGGTTAGAATGTAATCTCCGATAGAAAAAACTTCATCAGCATACTTCTCAATCACTCTCTCATCAATCCCCTCATAACGTCCACTCACGAACGCCACATGAGATTTTTTTGCCAAACGTTTTGCATCATTTTGCACAAACGGCTTGGCAACAGGAGTCACAAAAATAATGTGAACATCTTCATCTTGCATCTTCAAATCATCAAGTACATCAAAAAGCGGCTGTGGATTCATTACCATCCCTGCACCGCCTCCGACAGCTGTATCGTCAACTTTAAAATGTTTATTTGTCGAGTAATCTCGAGGATTAAAATAATTAATTTCTAAAATATCCTTCTCAATTGCCCGTTTTAAAATTGAGTCTTTAAAATAACCCTCAATCAGATTAGAAAAAAGTGTAACAAATGTAAACTTCATTACTAAGATGCTTCTAATATATCCATAGCTCCACGTAGTTCAATACGTTTTGCCTCAATATCTACAGCAACTTTAAACGGCTCGATAAAAGGTACTAAAAAAGTTTTAGCAAAGCCTTTTTCAACCAAAGCAGCATCCGTTACAATACTCAAATAATTGGTAATATTAATTCTCTCAATCTCTTTTACAAGGCCAAGATGTTTTCCATTCTCATAAACATCGCAATCTTCCAAATCAAAAAAGAAGTATTCCCCTTTATTGAGATGACAATTTTTTCTCGTCGCTTCCTGCGTTGTAAAAAGTTTCGCATTCGTAAACTTTTTTGCATCTTCAAGATTTGTAATATTGTTTATCTTTACAATTCCGCGATCAAGATTAACGTCACTCAAAGTGATTTTGTCTTTTTTATTTATCAGAAATGATGCTCCAGCTTTAAACTGCTCTGGAAAATCAGACTTGATATGTAACTTCATGTCACCTTTTAGCCCGACAGTTTTGCCGAGTGTTGCGATGTGAAGCAGAGGCTCTCTAGATTGGTTCGACATTAATTCTATAACTCACACCATCTTTAGCTTTACAGCCCGAGATAACAGTTTTTATAGCACCTATCATTTTCCCGCTCTTACCAATCAGTTTACCAATATCTGCTTGATTTGCATAGAGAACTATTTCTGTCATTTCGTCGCCCTCTTGAACTTCAACTCTTATATCATCTGGATTTGATGCTATCAGCTTTGCAAATTGTGCGACAAAATCAGCAATCATAATTAACGACCAGTTATCTTTTTAACACGGCCACTCATTTGAGCACCAACACTTAGCCAATAATCAACTCTTTCATTATCAACTTTAAGATCTTTTGTCATTGGATTATAGTATCCAATAAGTTCAATCCAACCACCATCTCTACGTTTACGGCTGTCTGTTACCGCGATACGGTAAAATGGTTTTTTCTTTCTTCCCATGCGAGTAAGTCTAATTACTGTCATTTAATTTCCTGTTTTTTAATTTTACCTGTTACCGGTTAAGTCTGCGCATCTGTATAAAGTATGTAAGAAGTTGTGGGAAGTTAAAAGTGAAGATATAAAACTAAATTTATAAATTCTTGCTTCCCTCTTATCATCTCTATAGTTGGATGTACACATTTAACCAGTAAAACAGGCTAAGAATCTTTTTATCACAGAGGTATTGTTTAAAAAGATTCAAGTGCCAGACCATAATAAATGGCATAATTCAATGAGAAAAGAGATCATAAGATACAAGGCGAAAGTCCGAAGGAGCTACTAGTAGCTTCAAGGATTTTAAACGCAGTAGATTGTTATCTCTTTTTTCACCCGAAGGGCAACATTTAAAAGATTCATCTTCTGCGTTAAACTTAGGCTAACGATGCTAAGCATCGCCAACCAAAGTCCGCCTTGAATCTAAACCTTTTAAATATTGTTGAATATGTCGTTTATTATGGTCTGGCACTTTATTTCGTCGGAATTATAACTAAATAATTCTTAAAGTGCAATGACTACCTAGGGAGCCCACCCATTCCAGCACCTGGACCACCCATCTGTCCCATCATGGACTGCATCTGTTTCATTCCATTTTTACCAGAGAATTTTTTTGCCATTTTTCCTGCATTTTTGAACTGTTTTATCATTCTGTTGATTTCAACAAGCTCAAGTCCACATCCTTTGGCAATTCTCTGCTTGCGTGAGTTGTTTAAAAGCTCCGGATTTTCTCTCTCTTTAAGTGTCATAGAACTTACCATAGCTTTAATATTTTTTAACTCACCAGAATTTTCAAAATCAAAATCTTTCACCGCTTTGGACATATTTCCCATTCCTGGAATCATACCCATAATCGAGCTCATAGAACCCATCTTTTTCATCTGTTCCATCTGTTCTAAAAAATCATTAAAGTTAAACTTACCTTTTTGAATCTTCTTTGTAAGTTTTTTCGCCTGCTTTTCATCAATAATATTGGTAACTTTTTCAGCAAGTCCCTCAACATCTCCAAAACCCATAAGACGGTTGACAATTCGCTCAGGTAGAAAGACTTCCAGGTCTTCCATCTTTTCACCCATACCGATAAAGCGAAGTGGAACCTGTACTTGAGAGGAGAGACCAAGTGCTACACCGCCTTTGGAGTCACCATCATACTTTGAAAGAATGACACCGTCAATGCCGATTTTTTCTTTAAAGGTCGTTGCTGTTCGCACTGCATCCTGGCCGGTTAAGGAGTCAGCCACATAAAAAATCTCATCCGGATTTGCAGCTTTTTTTACATTTTCAAGTTCACCCATCAATTCATCATCAATCGCTAAACGTCCGGCTGTATCTATAAGCACTACATCAAAGATTTTAGAGTTTGCATATTTCAGTGCGGCTTTGACAACCTCTACCGGATTTTTCGTTGCTTCATCTTCATACAATTCTACTTCAATTTGTGAAGTAATTTGACGGAGTTGCTCTACTGCTGCCAAACGCTGCAGGTCAGCTGCAACGATTAAAACTTTTTTCTGCTTGTTTTTTAAATAGGTTGCCAACTTTCCTGTTGTCGTTGTTTTACCTGAACCCTGCAGACCTGTCATAAGGATAACAGTCGGAGGATTTGGAGCAAAAACAAAACCTTTATTGCCGCCAACATCCAAAAGTTCATTGAGTGTCTCACGCAACGCTTCTAAGAACTGGTCTTTACCAATCCCTGCTGCTTTTGTTTTCAACTCGACATGTTGAATAAGCTCTTTAACAACCTTATGATTTACATCTGCTTTGAGCAAGTTTTTCTTTAACTCATTGAGTGCTTTTGAAAGTGCTTTTTCATCATCATGAAAACGAATCTTTTTTATCGCATTTGTAAAACTATCTGTTAAAGTACCAAACATTCAAACACCTCTTTACTCTCTGTAATTTTTTTTCGAATTGTAACTAAGTTTTTCTTAATTACTCAAATGTTTTAAAAGATTTCGGCTCAGGGGCAGTGAATTCCATCCCTAACAATCGTACTTTATAAGCATGGAGCATCACCCGTTTTGCACGACGACCACCATACTGCTCATCACCTACTATAGGATGGTCAATATATCTTGCATGAACACGAATCTGATGTGTTCTTCCATTATGAATAATGACTTTGACCTTTGTCTTTTTTGCACTGACAATATCTGGAAAAAATTCTGTTCGCGCAGGTTTTCCCTTTGGAGAGACATTAGACGTCGCACGATTGTTTCTCTTCTGCGTGAGGATAGCTTTATCGACTTCTATTGGCTCAGTCATAATTCCTTCAACCCATGCGATATACTCTTTATAAACCTTGTCCTGTGCAAACTCTTTAATCGCCTTTTCGCGAAACTCTTCATTTTTTACAAGCATTAAAACACCACTTGTCTCACGGTCTAGTCTATGCAAAAGCCGAGCATCTTTAAACTGACGTTCAATCTCATCGGAGTTGACATATGCCGGTTTGTCAATGACTATAATATCATCATTTTCAAAAATAGGCTTCGCTTTTTCTATCTTGATTACACGAAACATCGTTCGCTCATCAATCTCACCGCGGGCTATCATTACTTTTTTATTTCCTACATAGACAAGTCCTCTGTCTATCATAGATTTTGCCTGAGAGTTTGAAATGCCCTCTTGTGCTGCCAATAATTTATATGCTTTTTCTGTTGCCATATTTTCCCTTTATCTCATAAATTCATTTATTTTTTGAACCACTGGTTCCAAATTAATTGTCTCTTCTACCATTGAAGGAGGAAGCTCTTTTGTTTTTTCAAGTGCCTGTTCTATCGCATCCGGCTCTACATACTGTACGTGATGTACATATTTAAAGAGCTCTTTTTGATGAAAAAAGTGTTTTCCTGTAATGATTTTACAGCCAAAATAAGCAGGTTCGAGCGGATTATGCCCACCTACATCTTCACGGAATGCACCGCCTAATATTGCTACATCACTGATGGCATAAATATTATTGAGTTCTCCCATCATATCGACCAAAATCAAATCACTCTCAAATGCCTGCGTGTGAGAAAATTTTTCTATGCTCAAAGCAGATTCATCCGCATATTTTTGCATCAACTCATATACAGATACAAAACGTTCCGGGTGCCTAGGCACTATTACTAATTTTGCATTTGGAGTAACTTTCTTATAAGCTACAAAAGCTTTGAGCACAGCCTCTTCTTCTTGTGGATGTGTACTTCCCGCCACAATCAGCTCAACATCTGCAGGCTTTATATAACTCTTTGTCTTTTTTATCTCACCTGCGAGTTTAATATTTCCGATAACTTCAATATTTTTAGCGCCCAGTGCAATAAAACGATTTTTATCTACTTCACTCTGTGCATAGATGATTTCTACTTTTTCAAGCATTTTCTTATAAAACCATACGAATTTTAAGTATTTGTCAACACTTTTATCTGAAATTCTTGCATTGAGCAAAATCACTTTTGCACCTCTTGCACTTGCTATACGAAAAAGCAGGTACCAAAATTCTGCCTCTAAAACTACTAAAACCTTCTGCGGTTTTATCCAAAAAGGAAGATACATCTCATAAGGCAGATAACGTACCTCAGCCTTGTACTTTTTCGCTTCTGTATTTCCTGTATGTGTAATCGTTGATATGAGAAAATTCTCGGTATCGAACTCTTGAAGTATCGGTTTTAAAGCTCTTGCTTCACCTAAAGAACATACATGAAACCACAGCGCATCACTATTTTTAAAAGGAGGGTTTTTAAAAAGAAAAAATCTTGCAGGAATCGATTCTCGATACTTCTTCTTAAACGACAAGAGTATCAAAAGTGGCAGTGCTATAAGAAAAAGCACCGCACTTAAAAAAAAGTAAAAAACACTAAAGAGGCTCAAAGCCTACTCTTCGCTGGCTTTCACGTAAAGAATACGTCCACAATGAGGACATGTTGTAATATCTTCACCTTTAATGACATCAGCATACACCTTGTCACCGATGACCATATGACAACCCATACAAGCTTGATCTTCTACCGGAACAACTGTTGTATTTTTTGCCCATCTACGGATTTTTTGATAAAAAGCCAAACCTTTTTGATTTACATCAGCCAAAAGTTTCTCTTTTTTCTTGAAAACTTCTTGACGCTCTTTGTTTATCTCTTCAAGTTTTGCATCAACATCTGCTTTTACACTCTCTAAATTTGCATCTAACTCTTTAAGTGTAACTTTTGCAGCATCAATTTGCTCTTTTTTTGCTTCAATAATTTTTTCAAGTCTTTCAATCTCTTCATTTGCAAATGTAATCTGTTCTTTTGCAATCTCTTCTTCAAGCTGAAGTGATTTCATCTCACGTTCAGTTTTTATTTCTGAAGATTTTTTTGCATTTTCTTCTAATTTATTAGAAAGTTCTGCAAGGTGAAGTTCATTTTTTGCTTTTTTAACTTCTTCTTCTTTAATTTCATTTGTTAAATTTTCAATATCTGACTCAATACTCTTCGTTTTTGCTTGTGCAGCTTCATATTTTGAGTTTGCTTCTTCTATTTGAGGCTCAAACGCATCTATCTCTTTATCTACGATAGAGAGGTCAATTAGTTGCTTTAAGTGCTTATTCATTGGAGTCCTTTGGGGTTTTACTGTAATCCATTTTAGCGCTTATTATGCTTAAACATATGTAAATGGATTTTCTGATGACGCAATTATAACTTTTAAACCTAAATTTTTCAAATGCTTTTGTAAAATTTGGGCAAAAAAGCGCTCACTTTCATAATGACCGATGTCAATTAGAGAAAGATTTATGCTTTTTGCTTCCATCGCATCATGATATTTTACATCACCGGTCAAAAAACAATCTGCGTCTAAACTTCGCATCAATGAACATCCACTTCCGGTTGTAAGTGCTGCTCTTTTTACAAAAGTATTTGCTTTGACACACTTTGCGTGAGGCAGTCCAAAAGCAGAAGTAACTTTTTTTGCAAAACTCTCAAAATTTTCATTGACATCCAAATAGGCTACAAAACCATCTTTTTGTGCTATCTCATAGCCTAAAATCTCCGTTGCGACATAATCATTGAGATGTGTCTGGTCAAAATTTGTATGCATGGCAATGTTAGAGATATTTTTCTTTATCATCTTATGCAACAGGTTCGCCGGATATTTTGAAAATTCCAACTGCTTCAAACCTCCAAAGATGATGGGATGATGTGTCACAAGCAGTGTCCCCTCTTCCAAAGAGTCAATCAGAGCTTCATCGACATCAATGCTGAGAGCAATAGTTGTGATCTCTTCTTTAAAATCACCAAGCAAAAGTCCCGAGTTATCCCAAGACTCCTGCATCTCAAAAGGAGAGAGTTCATTCAAGTACTCATATATCTCTAAAATTTTCATCCCTGCTCCTGTAACTTGAGAAGTTCCACTTTGGCCTCTTTAAAATCCCCATCAAGTTCAAGTGCTTTTTTATACATCTCTTTAGCTTCATCAAAATGTTTCATATCAACAAGCAGATTTCCATAATTATAGTACGTTATGGGGTTTTTATCATCAATCTTTAGCGAAGCATTGAGATGATTTCTTGCACTCGCGAACTCTTGCGTCTTTCTATAAATAGAAGCCATTGCCTGATGAATGTAACTGTTGTTCGGGTCAAGCTCAAGCGCCTCTTTATAGTAATCCATCGCCTCATTGTCTCTCTCTTGTTTGTCCAGTACATAACCCATTTTAAAAAGTGTCTCGGCATCTTTGGGTGCTTTAATATTGGCTTCAGAGTAGATTGCCAGGGCTTTTTGATAATCCCCTTTTTGCATCTCTTCATCAGCTTTTTCTATTAAAGAGGAGGCATCAAAAGTTGAGAATGCTTCTGCACTTCTACTCTCATCTTTTTCTTGTGGGTCTTGCAGCGTTTGAATATGTTCATAAATTTTATAAGCAAAAAATGCGGATGCGCCAAGCATCAAAAGTTGAAAAAGAGTCATTAATTATCTACCTTTAGTATATTGTTATTCATCAGTGTTATAAGTTGCAGCGGGTCAACTTGTACACCATCAATTCTAGCGGAAAAATGCAAATGAGGACCTGTAACCCGCCCGCTCTTTCCGGAAAACCCTAACAGTTCACCTCGTTTTACAATATCGCCCTGCTTCACAGAAAATTTACTCATGTGAAAATAACAGGTATAGATTCCCTCTCCATGATCAAGAACAACTGTACCACCCGAATAAAATCTTTTTTTTACCAAAGCAACTTTCCCATCATTGGCAGCTTTTATCGGCGTTCCCATTTTGGCTCTAAAATCTGTTCCACTGTGATAGCCCTTAAGTGAGCCGTTATAGACTCTTGCTTTACCAAATTCACTCGTGATGGTGCTTTCAAGCGGTAAGATGAAAGGTCTGTACAGATAATTTGTCTTATGCACACTATTATAAATTTTCATAGCTTCTACATACTCACGTGCTACTCTTTTTTTTACTGCCGGTGCTTTTGGATTGACTTTTGCAGGATCAACAGAAATCGTCTCTTTTTTATACCTACCTGCGTGAAGATGCAAGAAGAGCAGTTTTTTCTCAGATTTTTTATTTTTTTCGTAGCTGACATAGAGCTCTTTTGTCGCAGGCTTTTCATAATAAGAAAATCCGACAAGTGCACAGTATTCATCACGATTCAGAGGATTTTGAAAAATTGGAAATTTTTTCTTGCCTACTATGACATTTTTATAGCGAATGCCTCTCTCTTTTTTAAACTTTATCAGTGTTGTTTTTCCATTGACAACATCCGGGTTTACAATTTCAAAGTTTAATGCAAAAAGTGAAGTAAATCCAAGCAGTAAATAGAGATAGCGAAACATTAATAATCCTTCATAGCCCTAGCGATGTCACGTTTTTGGTCTCTCTCTTTTAAATCCTGACGCTTGTCATGCAGATGTTTCCCTTTTGCCAGAGCAATTTGAAGTTTTGCAATGTTGCGTGAATTAAAGTAGAGCTGCAGAGGAACAACGGTATAGCCGTCTCTATCTATCGCTTTTTGCAATTTTAGCAGCTCTTTTTTATGCAAAAGAAGCTTGCGTGAGCCGCGCTCTTCATGGCCGTAAAAATGGTGTGTGGTCTCTAACCTTCCTATGTGGGCATTAAAAAGATATGCCTCATCTTTGACAAAACGGATAAAACTGTCTTTAAGATTTACACGATGTGCACGGATTCCCTTCACCTCACTGCCGGATAGAACAAGTCCCGCTTCAAATTTGTCTTCTATAAAATAATCATGATAGGCTTTTTTATTTTTTGCTATTGTCTCACCCATTATTTACTCTTTCTATTCTTATTTTCCAAAATTTAATCACAATGCCCACCTAAGCAGCTGTCACTATAGCCTGTTTCAGCACCACTATTATCACTATAACTAGTTGTACTTGAACTCTCATCACTTAAAAAGAAGAGCACAATAAGCATTCCTATAAATGGGATGCACCAAATCATAATAAATTGAAATACTTTTTGCAATGACTCATAACTATCAGATTTAAACATTCTATACGATGTATAAATATTACCACTTATTAGCAATAATACAAAAAACATCATTACATTCTCTATCATTTTGATATTACCCTAAAAAAACTACTGCCACTGCCGCTGAAGCAGTAGCCTTGTCTATAGTGCTCTTTAAGCTCTTTATACTCCTGAAGTGCCGGCGCAAAAAGGTCATTTGCCTCTTTGGCACTCATACTCTGCATAATCTCTTTTGAGGGCATTGCCTGTAAGCGCTGCGCTTCAAAACCATCGATTGGTGCATAAAAATTTTCTCTGTATGCACTGTATACCTTTGGTGTAGATATCTCTACCTTTGGCGTAAATATTTCAAATTCCAAAGGCTCTTCATCAAATGCTTCGACCACTTCTCCAATACCGCTGACATTTGCACTTGTGTAACCATAGATAAAAAAAGGTACATCTGCGCCCACTCTCAAACCTATAGTCGCTAGTTCATTGAGACTGAGGTTCAAATGCAGTACTTCATTACACATTTTTAAGTATGTCGCCGCATCGCTGCTGCCCCCGCCTAATCCTGCAAATGCCGGGATGTTTTTTCCCACCTGCACGGCATGTGTCTGCATCAACTTTTCAAGAGCATCCGAATTCGTCGCATTTTTAAGCGCAACATAGGCCTTATAAATAGTGTTTTGTTGTGTCTCACAAGCAAAATCTCCGATGATTTTAAACTCATTTGCCTTTGCACCAATACTCTCTTTAGAGACAAAGGAGAGCTCATCATAGAGATTTTCAACACGCATAAAACGAGAGACTATCTCATGATAATTTTCTCTTTTTCCGGTTACTTTTAAAAAGATGTTGACTTTTGCAAAGGCTTTGTACTTTTTCATCGTTTATGATTTTCCTAGGTACTTACTCAATGAATCTATATCATTTTTATCGACACCCTGTTCTTGAACTGCCGCTCTGTTAGACTCTGTGACCTCTTCAATGAGTTCACTGCGAATGATGGAAATCTCACGTGGTGCCTCAATGCCCAGTTTTACCACGCCATTTTCTACGGAGACTACCTTAATGGTAATATTATCACCGATAACAATGGATTCATTAAGTTTTCTAGCCAATACTAACATTCTACTCTTCCTAATTCATATTTTACACTCTTTTCATCGAGTGTGATGACAGAGATATTTTCACCATTATCCAGCCAATATGTTCCGGCTTTTTGTTCTTTTAAATCTTCTAAAGCAAGAACTCTTCCATATCTGACATTCTCATAATCTCCCAAATAATAATTCTGAGGAATATTGAGACATTTTTTGATATCTAAGGCTTTTTCATTCTCATAAACAAACTGCCCTTCACAAAGTCTCTCTAGCATACTCAAACTTCCCTCACGCAAGCCAAGCCTTTGTGCTATTATTTTTCCCAGCGAACGGATGTATGTCCCTTCACTGACACTGGCTTCAAACGTTACAAAAGGATGACCGTAGTGCAGCAGTTTTGTTTCATAAATGGTAGAGTTTATTTTGTTGAGTTCTACTTTTTTACCGGCACGTGCCAAATCATAGGCACGTTGCCCGTTGATGCGTTTTGCTGAGAAGATGGGTGGGTCATACTCCAACTCTCCTTCTAAAGAGTCTACAGCTGCTTCTATCTGTGCGAAAGAGAACTCCGAAACTGTCTCGATCTCTTCTATCATCTCAATGTCAAGTGAGTCACTCTTTGCCCCAAGCCAAAGTGTTGCTCTGTACTTTTTAGGTGTTTTATTTAAAAAACGAAAGAGTTTTGTATAGCTTCCAAAACCAACAAGCAACACCCCTTTTGCAAAAGGGTCAAGTGTCCCGGCAAAGCCTGCTTTTTTATCTTGATACTTTCTCTTTAAGGTATACAAAAATTTATTTGAGCCAATACCGCTTGGCTTATACGCAACAAACAGCCGATTCATAATCTTTCTACAAAAGATGCCAAAATATCTCTTTTAGTTCCTGCAAAATTTATTTGCAGTTTAAACTCTCGTCCTGATTTACTAACACCTGTTACGCGTCCTGTTCCAAAGATCTTGTGTCGAACCAGGTCACCTTTTTTAAAGGCTGTCTTCTTCTCAACGATTAAAGAGCCGTCACACAATCCCGCTTCATTAAAAAAACGACTCTTAGCCAAGTCACTTCTTCGCCCTTTGTAAAAACGGCTTGCTGCGTGAGAGAGTGTCAAACTCTCTTTTGCCCGTGTAAAAGATACATAACCTAAACGGCGCTCCTCTTCCAAGTCACTGCCATCACCTACAAGCGGTAAAAATCCCTCTTCCATACCGATAACAAAGACATGTTCAAACTCCAAGCCTTTTGAGGCATGAATACTCATCATATAGATAGATTCGCCCTCAACCTGATCCTGTTCACTTTGTAGTGTCAGCTCATTTAAAAACTCATCTAAAGAGGCTTCCGGTTTGTTTTTTATAAAATCACGGAAAAGTCCATAAAACTCATCCATATTCAAGATACGTTCCTGCCCATCTTGCATATTGACATAAATATCTTTGAGATGAAAAGTATCTTCTAAAACATCAATAAATTCATATGTTGACTCTTTTGCAACAGCTGCAATATCTTCTATGTCTGCAACAAACTGTTTGAGTGTTGTTGCATTTTTCTTCTTGACAAGTGCTTCGAGTTCACTAAAATCAACCGTTTTGACATACTCAAAAATAGAACTTCCTTTTGCGTGAGCAGCCAGTTCTATCTTATCGACACTTGCTTTTCCAAGCCCTCTTTTTGGCTTGTTTATGATGCGTTTGAGAGAAAAATCATCATGATTGTTTGTAATCACACGGATGTACGATATAAGATCTTTAATCTCGGCTCTGTCATAAAAACGCAATCCACCGACAAGTTTATAGCCAATTCCTGCACGGTTAAGCCCTTCTTCAATGGAACGGGAAAGTACATTTACACGGTACAAAATAGCCACTTCACTTGCACTGACACCTGAATCGAGAAGCTTTTGGATTTTAACGGCGATTTTTCTTGCCTCTTCATTTTCATCATTGGAATTGAGTGTACTGACATCATCGCCCTCTCCGCGAGTTGCAATGAGTTTTTTCCCAAGACGGGAGCGGTTATGCTCTATGAGCGCATTCGCTGTTTTTAAAATCGGCGCGCGTGAGCGGTAATTCTCTTCAAGTTTAAAAACATGCGCCCCTGTGAAATCTTCATCAAACTCCATGATATTTCTAATATGCGCACCACGCCAGCCATAAATACTCTGATCATCATCACCAACCACACAAATATTATTGTGTGCGCTGCAAAGTTTTTGGATGAGCTTTAACTGCAGTTCATTGGTGTCTTGATACTCGTCTATCATAATATACTGGTATTTTTGTGATGTCTGCTCTGCAAGTTCCGGATTTTCATCAAGCAGCTTGTATGTCAATGCAATGAGGTCATCAAAATCTACCAGATTATTTTCTGCTAAATAAGCTTCATACTCTCTGTAAACTTCCGCAATCTGCTTGTAGTTAAAAAGTTCTGCCTGTTTATAGGCATCATCAGGAGAAAGCAGTGAATTTTTATAACGGGAAATCTCACTTGCTATGAGCGGTGTCGGAAGCTCTGAGTTTATCTTTTTAATAATTCTTTTTTTATCATCTGTATCGATAACGACAAAATTATTTTGACGCCCCAGGCGATGAATATTAAATTTTAAAAAGAGCAGTCCAAACTTATGAAAGGTACAAAGCAAAGGTGGATAGGCACCGTTTTTTTCCATCATTGCCAAAGAACGCTCTTTCATCTCTTTTGCCGCTTTATTTGTAAAAGTCAGCGTTAATGTGTTTGCAGGAGGAATTCCCACGGCTTCTATAAGATATGCCAAACGTGAGATAATTGTTGTAGTTTTACCACTTCCAGCACCTGCAAGTATAAGAACAGGCCCCTCTGTTTGCTTCACTGCAGCAGTTTGAGACTCGTTTAAATTTTTAAATATTTTTTCCATGTAAGTCCACTGTTAGGGTTTTTAAAGAAGCCCTTTATTCTAAAGTAATAATATTATAACAAAAAAATCTGAAAATTATTACAAAACTATTGCAATAATTATAATTATGAGTTATAATTTTGTTATTATTATTACTTATAGGAATTATTATGTTAAAAGATTTTGCAAAATTACATACATTTTTGATGGTTATTAAGGAGAAGAGCTTCTCTAAAGCATCCGCCAAATTGGGCATTTCACAGCCTGCTGTTACACAACAGATAAAGTTTATTGAAGACTACTTGGACACTCGAATAGTTGAACGTAAGAAGAATGGAATTGTTTTGACAAAAGAGGGTGAAGATCTCTACCGCATTACTGTTAGACTTGAAAAAGCCATTCAAAGTTCTGAAAAAGAGCTACTTAAAATCATCAATAAAGAGTTTACTTTTGTTATGGGTTCCTCTTTTGCCATTGGAAACTATGTCCTTCCAAACTATCTTGCTGAGATTAAAAAACGCATAGATAATGAAGTTTTCATGAATGTTGATGTCTCTGCAAAAATTATAGAGCAGCTTGAAGATAAAAAGATAGATGTAGCACTCATCGAATCTCCTATCTTTAAAGAGGGTGTTGTATATAGAGAATGGGTTGAAGATGAACTTGTTCTGTTTTCAAATCAGCCAATCAAAAAACACCTCAGTGCAGATGATCTGCTTGAGTTCGATTGGATTTGTAGAAATGAAGATTCTCATACAAGAAAATTGACTTCTGAAGCATTTGAAGAGATAGGAGTTAATTGCAACAATTTTAATGTCATTGGTGTTCTCGCAAGTCCTACTGCCATTAAAGAGTCTATTTTACATGCTGACAAAAATGCAGAACGTCCTCTTGTTTCCATTATGTCACGCCACGTAATTAAAGCAGAGCTTGAGAGTGGAACACTCTATGAAGCAAGACTGAAAAATCATAAAATCACAAGACATTTTTACATCGCTTACCTCAAAGAGAGAAAGCATGATGCTTTTGTAGATAATGTCGTCAATTACCTACTTTCATTAAATAAAGTCTAAAAGCAAGAACTACCCTTTATTTCTTTTTTACAAACTTTGAATTTTCAGGGTTTGAAAGAAAAGAAGCCATGGAGTTCTTTACTCCGCTTTCATCAACTTCTTTGGTTTGAACTTCCTCTTTTATCTCTTTTTCAATAGCGATATTTATAAAGAGTGGCGTCTCATCCACTATGATTTGCAAAATGCTAAGCAGTGGAACTGAAACAACACTTCCAAAGTTATCACTACCAAAACCCGCTTCAAATATAAGCATTTCATCTTCTATGCGGGCTGTTTCAAAAGTATAGCCCGCAAGGAAAAAAAGTGTCAAGGGTCTAAACTCTGCATACATAGTATCAGGAAGTTCAGGATTAAATGAAACATCTTCTATCTTACATAAAATCCCAAAATTCTGCTCCTTTTGAAAAAGTAAAATTATCAACTCCTGCATATGCTTTTTCATCAATTTTGCAAAATCTCTCTCTTGTATTAAACTCTCTAACAAATTATTTCCTCTATTTTTTTATCTGCAATTATATCAAAATCTATCATCGCATTCATCAGTGCCATTTGAGAATACATTTTCAAATCTTCAACAGCGATATTTTTCACCGTTAAAAAGCCGCTCTCAAGTAGCCGCTGTCTCGTTGTGCCTTCTAAAAGTGGTGTTTTTGGTGTCACCCATTTTCTGCCGTCAAACAGAGCGATATTTGCAATGCTTGTATCACAAAGCAGACCATTTTTAACAATTAAAATCTCATCACAATTCTCTTTTTGACTAAAAAGCAGCTCCAAAGATTCTCTGTTGGCATATTTATGAGTATATTCAAGAGTATCTGCATGGAGCAGTTTCAGACGTTCTACTTTACGTTTTTTATAAGAATGATAACTGCACTCTATATCTCCCTCAAGATCATAAATGACTCGACATCTCTGCAGAGCATTTTGAGGAGGATGGATGATATCTTTAAGCTGTATGCATTTTTTTATACCATAAAAGTTGAGTACAGATTCGTAACGCTTTTGATGGTAGCTTATATTGTACACACGGCCATCAAGCACTTTTATTGTCTCTAAAAAATCAATCTTCACTAAAGAGCTCTGTAGAGAGATAACGTTCTCCCGTGTCACAAAGAATAGTCACTATGGTTTTTCCTTGAAACTCCTCACGTGAGCCTATCTGCATCGCCGCATAAACATTTGCTCCTGTAGAAATACCGACAAGCAATCCCTCTTTTTGAGCCAGCATTTTTGCAGTTTGGATGGCATCTTCATTACTAACCTTTATGACCTCTGCATAGACAGAAGTATCTAAAATATCAGGAATGAAACCAGCTCCGATACCTTGAATCTTATGCGGTGCAGGATTTTCTCCGGAGAGTATCGCCGAAGCTTCAGGCTCCACTGCAAAAATCGCAATATCTTTCAGCTCCTCTTTAAGAATAGTAGATGTTCCCGTCAGTGTTCCACCTGTTCCCACCGCTGCAACAAAAACATCAAGATTGCCATCGGTGTCACGCAGTATCTCACGTGCTGTTGTAAGTCTGTGAATCTCTGGATTTGCAGGGTTTTGAAACTGCTGCAGTATTAAAGAGTTTGGAGTAGCCTCACGCAGCTCTTGTGCTTTTGCAATAGAACCTTTCATCCCTTTTGCTGCAGGAGTAAGAACAAGCTTTGCGCCAAGTGCTTTTAAGAGATTACGGCGCTCAACACTCATAGAGTCAGGCATTGTCAAAATTAGATTTAATCCTTTTGCTGCACAAATAGAAGCCAATGCAATCCCTGTATTACCACTTGTAGGCTCGATGATTGTTGTCTCTTGTGTGATGTCACCTGACTCTATACCCCGTCGTATCATATTAAAACCTATACGATCTTTTACCGAAGAGGTCGGATTCATAAATTCACATTTGCCAAGTATGGTCGCACCACTTAACTTTGAGGGAGTATTTAATTTTACAAGAGGCGTATTGCCTATCAATTCGCTTACATCATTTGCTATATTCATTTAGTTATCCTCATATTCTTTCTTTTTTGATAATATTATACTAAAAAAAGGTTTCCTTGTGGCTATTTATCAAAGTGACGGTAAAAAACTTATAAATGTAGAGTATGATATTGTACCGCAAATCAATGATATCATTGATGGTATGCGGGTTTTGTCCGTAGATATGAAAAGTGTTGATGAGTATGCTGTCTTTTTACTCGAATCACTCAGCAGACATATCATCTGCTACATCTTTGATGAGATATTTATCATTGGCAAATCAGATGAGTTTGAAACACTGGGTGATGCTATAGAGGCGTGGAAAGCAGGAGAAATTTAACCCATAGGGTATAAAATCTCTGCGTGAACCTTGTCACATGCCTCTAAAATGTCACTGCTCAGTTCTAACTCCATCGCTGCCAAACTGGCATCAAGCTGTTTGGGTATTCTTGTTCCAATTATCGTCGATGCTACAAAATCAAACTGTTTAGACCATGCGATAGCCATAGTGACAGGATCAACTCCTGCATCATAAGCAATTTTAAGATATTTTTGTGTTGCAATGAGTGTTTTGTCATTTACAAAACGTTCTGCCATAAAACGCTGCCGTTTATCATTTGCTTGCATATACTCCATGAAGCGCCCTTCCCCAATTTCTGCCTGATTGTATTTACCACTCAAAACACCTCCACCTAAAGGCGAATATGGAAGGAGTGAGACCTGCTCTTTTTCGCAAAGAGTAGCAAGTTCATCTAAAAAACGTCGATTGAGCAGAGAAAAATTGTTTTGGATGGACTCAAAACGCGCATAGTTTTGAAACTCCGAAGTCATCAGAGCCTTTGTCATTCCATAGGCTGTGTCATTCGATGTTCCAATATAACGTACCTTTCCGCTTTGAACCAATCTGTCAAAGGCCTTCATACTCTCCTCTATGGGCACAACAGTATCGGGCCAATGCATTTGATAGAGGTCAATATAATCTGTCCCCAAACGCTTCAAACTGCCCTCTACCGCACGCTCTATATGAAAACTGTCTATAGCTGTCAAACCGTGGCGGATGGGAGGGACAAACCAGCCACTCGCAGCACCGGCAACCTTGCTTGCCAAAATAATACTCTCACGCGGTTTAGTTTTGAGCCATCTCCCTACTATCTCTTCAGTAAGCCCTGCAAGTTTTGCATTTGGCGGGACAGGATAAAGTTCTGCGGTATCAAAGAAATTCACACCTGCATCATAGGCCTTGTCCATGATTTCAAAAGCGACCTTTTCATCAGGAGTCTGTGTACCAAAAGTCATTGTGCCCATACAAATTGGGCTTACACGCAGACCTGTTTTTCCAATATATCTATAGTGCATAGCTATGCCTTGTAAAAAATTTATACGATTGTAACAAAGAAGTTTTAAAGTTGGATAATTATTTGAAAGTATGGTGCGCAGAGGGGGAGTTGAACCCCCACACCCGAAGGCACAACGACCTCAACGTTGCGTGTCTACCATTCCACCACCTGCGCATATAAAGAGTGGTCTAAAATGTCCGACTCCAAAGAGTCGAACTGAGGTTTTTACTTATTGTATCGTGAAACGATTAACCTAAGTATGGGTTAGCGTAAAGTGCGATTAACGCAATTACTAGTGCATAGATAACTTGTGCTTCGATCATTGCAAGAGCGATGAACATTGTAGTCATAAGTTTAGCACCTAAACCTGGGTTACGAGCAGTACCAGCAATAGTTGCAGCAGCAGTGCTACCCATACCGATAGCTCCACCAAGTGCAGCAGTACCAATTGCTAAACCAGCAGCTAGCATAGAGTATGCTTTAAGAGTTTGGTTTGCAACTTCACCATCGTTAGCGAATGCAGCAGCTGAAAGAGCCACTAAAAGAAAAAGAATTTTTTTCATTGTAAGTTCCTTAAAATTATTACAACTCGTTCGGATAGCGTAACCTCATCAAACAATGAAGCAACCGAAACATAAATGCCACGATTTCCCTACTAGAAATTGATAGCCGAATTATACACAGCCTTTTCTAAAAAAGTGCTGAGTTTTAAGTGCAAGACCATAACAAACGACATATTCAACAATATTTAAAAGGTTTAGATTCAAGGCAAACTTTTGTTGGCGATGCTGGCATCGTTAGCCTAAGTTTAACGCAGAAGATGAATCTTTTAAATGTTGCCCTTTGGGTGAAAAAAGAGATAACAATCTACTGCGTTTAAAATCCTTGAAGCTACTAGTAGCTCCTGTGGACTTTCGCCTTGCATCTTATTATCTCTTTTTTCATTGAATTATGTCGTTTGTTATGGTCTGGCACTTATGCCATTCCCAAAGAGATTTTGTTGCCTTTAAACTCAAGAATCTCTACTTTTAGTTTTTGCCCTTCATGCAAAACATCTTTGACATCATTTACACGCTCTTTAGAAATTTTAGAGATATGCAGCAGTCCGTCTGTTCCATCTGGAAGCTCTACAAAAGCACCAAAATCAACGATGCGTTTAACTACACCCTCATAAACAGAGCCGACTTCATACTTAATTTTCTCTTTTTTTGGTGCATTGACTATGCCGTGAATATGCTCTTTTGCACCGGAAACGCCCTCTTTATTTTTGCCGGTAATTTTTACTTTACCATCTTTTTTATCAATGTCAATTGCAACTTCAAACTTCTCTATAATTTCACGAATAGTTTTTCCTGCTTGACCAATAATCTCACCTATAAATCCAGGGTCAATATGAAAATGCTCTGTTGAAGGGAGTACTCCGTCATTAAATTCAATCTTACTCTCAGCATCAAGCATAATATCAATAATATGGGCACGTCCCTCTTTTGCCTGATAGAGTGCCTCTTTTAATATATTTAGACTTATACCGCCGAGTTTAATGTCCATCTGCATAGCAGTGATACCCTCTTTTGAGCCTGTTACTTTAAAATCCATATCACCATCATGATCCTCAAGCCCCATAATATCTGAAAGAACTGCATACTTTTCACCCTCGCTTACCATTCCCATAGCAATACCGGCTATTGTATCACTTGTCTCAATATCTGCTGCTTTAAGTGCTAAATAGCCGCCACACACTGTAGCC
>Ga0256829_1001066_pt1 | contig 23716 bp, 19 predicted proteins | sample 131447metaG_FD_185979 | JGI IMG/M metagenome (GOLD analysis project Ga0256829, IMG submission 185979) | Hydrothermal vent microbial communities from Lau Basin, Pacific Ocean - 131-447 | ecosystem: Environmental > Aquatic > Marine > Hydrothermal vents | place: Pacific Ocean: Lau Basin | collected...
TGACAACTGCTTGTCATTTGGCAAATTTTTGGACATTTTGTTATGCAAACTTGCATCAAAATGTCTGGGTACCTTGAAGCAAATTTTAATTTGCGGTTACATTTTGGAATAAAATGACATCAAATCAAACAACTCCGCACCTAAAATAAACTATCTTAAGCAAAACACAAATAAAGTAAATTAAAATTATAAAATCTTTTAATTTTTATCATTTGAGCTTTTAAATGGAGCGGGAAACGAGGTTCGAACTCGCGACCCCGACCTTGGCAAGGTCGTGCTCTACCACTGAGCTATTCCCGCAATTTAAGAGACGAAATTATATCTAAAAAAAAGCTAAAAGTAAAGTAATCTTGGCTATAATTTTGAAAATTTATCTTATAAAGGAATATACATGAGAAGTGATGAAGTTAAGAAGGGATTTGAACGAGCGCCGCATAGAAGCCTTTTTAGAGCTACAGGATTAAAAAATGAAGATTTTGACAAACCTTTTATTGGAGTGGCTAACTCATTTATTGAGATAATTCCAGGACACTTTTTTTTAGACAAGTATGCAAAAATTATAAAAGATGAAATTAGAAGCAATGGTTGTGTGCCATTTGAATTTAATACCATTGGTGTTGATGACGGTATCGCAATGGGGCATGAGGGTATGTTATATTCTCTTCCAAGCCGTGAAATAATAGCAAATTCAATAGAGACTGTCATGAATGCACATATGCTTGATGCTATGATTTGTATACCAAATTGCGACAAGATAACTCCAGGAATGGTTATGGGAGCTTTAAGAGTTAATGTTCCAACTGTATTTGTTACAGGTGGCCCGATGAAAGCAGGGGAGCTTAAAGATGGAACTTCTATCGATTTGTCTACTGTTTTTGAAGGAGTGGGAAAAGTTGAAAGCGGAGAAATAACTGAAGAGAGATTGGTAGAACTTGAGTGCGCGGCATGCCCTGGAGGCGGAAGTTGTAGTGGTATGTTTACTGCTAATAGCATGAATACTTTACTTGAAGCTATGGGAATTGCTTTAAAAGGAAATGGGACTGTTTTAGCTCTTACTCCTGAGAGAGAAGAACTTTTAAGACGAGCAGCAAGAAGAGTTTGTGAGATAGCAAAAAGCCAAGAACTAACAGAAAAGTTTAGAATCAAAAATATCTTAAATAAAAAAGCTGTAAACAATGCATTTGCAGTGGATATGGCCATGGGAGGAAGTACTAACACAGTTTTACATATGTTAGCGATAGCAAAAGAAGCTGGCGTTGATTTTAATCTTGCAGATATAAATGAGATGAATAAAAATGTTTCCAATATTGCCAAAATTTCTCCATCTCTTTCAACAGTACATATGGAAGATATAAATAAAGCAGGTGGTATCAGTGCTGTAATGCATGAGATAACAAAAAGGGGAAATGATGTATTGGCTCTTGATAATTTAACTATTGAAGGTGAGAGTATCGAAGAAAGGATAGCTAACAGTGAAATAACTGATACTAATATAATCCATAAAATAAATAATCCATACAGTGAAGTAGGAGGCTTGGCTATACTTTTTGGCAATATTGCCAAAGAGGGGTCAGTTGTAAAAACTGCCGGTGTCATTCCAAGCATGAGAGTATTTAGCGGTACTGCTGTATGTTTTGATTCGCAAGAAGAGTCATTAAAAGGTATAACAAGTGGTAAAGTAAAGGCCGGCGATGTAGTTGTTATAAGGTATGAAGGACCAAAAGGAGGTCCTGGCATGCAAGAAATGTTAGCACCCACATCACTTATAATGGGTTTGGGTCTTGGAGAAAAGGTCGGACTTATTACCGATGGAAGATTTAGTGGCGCTACCCATGGTGTAAGTGTTGGACATGTCTCACCTGAAGCAGCTGAGGGTGGACTCATAGGGCTTCTTAAAGATGGTGATATCATAGATATTGATGTTGATAAGCATACTATCAATGCAAGACTGAGCGAAGAAGAGATAAAAAAACGAAGAGCAAACTTTAAACCAAAAATAAGAGACATAGATAGTTCATGGCTTAAACAATATAGAATACTCGTTACAAATGCAACTCATGGAGCAGTACTTAAAACTGAGCTGTAAAACATGTAGTGAAACTACTAAATTGTAGTTTCACTATCATATATTTTGTGTCTTTAAAGGATTTTCTACTAAATGGAACATTTTTTCAATTTGATATTGTCTCAGGGTGTAGCAATGTTTGCTATCCTTGATCCAATAGGAGTTAGTGCAATAATACCTTCTTTATTGCATGAAAATATTACAAAAATGCAAATGAGAAGAGTTGCGTTTGTTGCCACTGTAACATCTATGATGGCATTTTTTATTGTGCTTGTTACTGGTGATTTTGTTTTGAAGCTTTTTGGTATAGATATAAATTCTCTAAAGGCTATGGGTGGAATAGTTTTGCTTTTGATGGCTGTAAATATGGTAAACGGCCACAGTAAAAAAAGAAGCCATCATACAAAAGAAGAAGAAGATGATGATTCCAAAGAGCATGAAAATATAGCTGTAATTCCTATAGGTATTCCCATCATTTTTGGACCCGGTATATTTGCTACTATTATTGTTTTTAAATCTCAAGCTGTTAATATGCCAGATATTTTTTCACTTATAATAGCTTTTTTGATAAATATGTTATTACTGTATTTGACCCTTAGAAACTCTATCTATATAAAAAAAGTTGTAGGTATTACCGGAGAGAGGATTGTTACAAGATTAATGGGACTCATAACCGGTGCCATAGCTATACAATTTATAGTTAGCGGTGTTATTGAAATAGCAAAGAGATATGTATGAAGCAAAACAAACTTATACCTGTATATGAATACAAAGTAAAAGTTACAACAAATGAGATAGATTTTAATAATCATTTAAATAATTTTTATTATGTCAAGTGGATGCAAGACAGTGGTATGGCACACTCAAGTGCAAATGGAATAACCTTGGAAACTTATAAGAAAATCAGTGCCACATGGTTTGCCAAATCACATTTTATAGAGTATAAAGCCCCTGCATTTTTAAATGATGAAATTATAGTAAAAACATGGATAAGTGAAATAGGAAAAATAAAATCAAAAAGAAAATATGAATTTTATAGAATCAAAGATAATAAACTTTTAGCAGTTGCTGAAACTCTTTGGGTCTTTATGGATTTAAAAAGCCAACGGCCGACTCTTATAAAAGATGCGATTAAAAACTCTTTTATAGTTATTGAAAACAAATCTTAATTTAATTTCAAGTATAATTACAAATCAATAAATCTTTAAGGTAAAAAATGTCAAGTAATGAGACAAAATATATTTTTGTAACAGGTGGAGTTTTAAGTTCACTTGGAAAAGGGATTGCGAGTGCCAGTATAGCTACATTGTTAAAACATTCTGGTTTCAAGGTTACCATACTAAAAATGGATCCTTATATCAATGTTGATCCAGGGACTATGAGTCCACTCGAACATGGAGAAGTTTTTGTGACTGCCGATGGAGCTGAGACTGATCTTGATTTGGGCCATTATGAGAGATTTTTAGATGTAAATCTGGCCAAATATAATAACTTTACAACGGGTCAGGTGTATTCAACTGTTATTGAAAGAGAAAGAAGAGGAGATTATCTTGGCAAAACTATACAAGTAATTCCCCATATAGTCAATGAAATAAAAGAAAGAATTATAAAAGCCGGGGCAAAACAAGATATTTTGATAGTTGAGATAGGCGGAACAGTTGGAGATATAGAGGGTTTACCTTTTTTAGAAGCTATTAGAGAACTCAAAAGCGATGTTGGCAAGAAAAGAGCCATTTTTGTACATCTTACACTTGTGCCATATTTGAAAGCGGCGGGAGAGCTTAAGACAAAGCCTACTCAGCATAGTGTTCAAGAGTTAAGAAGGATAGGTATAACTCCTCATATATTGATATGTAGAACTGAACAGTCGATACCAAAAGCTATGAAAGATAAGATTGCATCGTCATGTGATGTTGAAAAAAATTCTGTTATAGAGGCAGTTGATTCAAAAAGTATTTACAAAGTACCGTTAAATTTTTTAAATGAAGGTATTTTGGAACCTATTTCTGAGTATTTAGATTTGGATAATCTTGAGCCAAATATGAAAAAATGGGATTCGTTGGTTAAAAGAGTCATTGCCCCAAACAAGAAAGTCAAAATCGCTTTTGTTGGAAAATATCTTGATTTAAAAGAGGCATACAAGTCGCTTACCGAAGCTTTCATACACGCAGGTGCAAATCTAAATGCAAGGGTTGAGCTTCTATGGGTGGATAGTGAAGATTTGGAACAAAACAAAAATTTGGAACTTTTAGCAGAAAGTGATGGTATTTTAGTAGCGGGAGGGTTTGGAGAGCGTGGAATTCATGGAAAAATGAAAGCTATAGAATATGCAAGAGTCAATAAAAAACCATATTTAGGTATTTGTCTTGGTATGCAGTTAGCACTGATAGAATTTGCTCAAAATGTATTAAAAATTGAAGATGCAAACTCAGTTGAATTTGATAAAAACTGTAAAAATCCTATAATTTATCTAATAGATGAATTTATAGACAGTAGTGGAAATAAACAGTTAAGGACTCACAAAAGTCCACTTGGTGGAACTATGAGACTTGGAGCTTATGAATGTGATATAAAAGCAGAAACTTTGCTATCCCTCGCATATGATGGCAAAAAAAAGATATATGAAAGACATAGACACAGATACGAAGCCAACCCTATATATAAAAAAATATATGAAGAATCTGGTATGATTGTAAGTGGAGAGAGCCATGGGCTGATAGAGGTTGTTGAATTGAAAGATCATCCTTGGTTTATGGGTGTTCAGTTTCATCCTGAATTTACATCAAGACTTCAAAAGCCAAACAAAGTAATCCTTTCGTTTGTAGAGGCATCTTTAAACAATAATGTCTGATATATTAAGCAAAGAAGATATACAAAAAATATTATTGAAGAGATTTGAGAATGATAAATTTACGACTTTATCCTCTTTGCCAAATCCGATTCTTTTTAAAGATATGCAAAAATCAGCAAAAAGAGTAGCAAAAGCTTTAAAAAATAAAGAAAAAATCACTATTATTGGAGATTATGATGTTGATGGAGTGGTATCTTCTTTTATACTTAGTGATTTTTTAGAGAAACTATCGCAAAATATTGAGGTGATAATACCAAACAGATTTAGTGACGGGTATGGAGTGAGCAAGAGTATCGTTGAGAGACTTGAGCCTTGTTTGGTTATTACGGTGGACAATGGAATATCTGCAGTAGAAGCAGCTGAAGTTTGTCTTGAAAGAGGAGTAGACCTTATCATAACAGATCATCATACGGTGCCAAAAAATATACCCAAAGCTTATGCTATTATAAATCCCAAACAAGAAGAGTGTTCTTTTCCTTACAAAGAGATATGTGGAGCTCAGGTTGCCTGGTATTTTGTTGCGGCAATTAAGCAGGAAATGAGACTTGATTTTAATCTTTTGGAATATATTGATTTGCTTAGTATTGCAATAGTTGCGGATATGATGGAGCTTAAAGGTTTAAACAGAATGTTTGTTAAAAAAGGTTTAAAGGCTATAAACAATACAAAAAGAGCATCAATACTGTCTATAAAAGAAAAGTTTGAAAAAGAGAGTTTTAGCAGCGAAGATATATCATTTTTACTTGCCCCTCTTTTAAACAGTGCAGGAAGAATGGACAGTGCAATGAAAGCTTTTAATTTTTTAAGAGCTAAAACTATGTCGGAAGCGACGGTATTATTGCAAGATATGATTAAATTAAATGAAGATAGAAAAGATATAGAAAAAGAATTGTTTGAAATATCTGAGACTGAAGTCGATAAAAATCAAAATATCATAGTTGTTTGGGGTAGTGGCTGGCATGAAGGAGTTATAGGCATAGTAGCAGCCAGACTTACCAGAAGATTTAAAAAACCAGCTATTGTGTTTTCAGTGACAGATGACAAGGCAAAAGGAAGTGCAAGAAGTGTTGGAGAGGTTAATATACTCTCTTTGATAGAAGAAGAAAAAGATAATATTTTAGGCTATGGCGGACATAAAGGTGCAGCTGGATTGTCTATCGAAACTAAAAATTTACCTATTTTTAAGGCATCTATTGAAAAAAGAGTAAATAATTTAAAAAAAGAGTTATTTATATCAAATAAAGAAATATTAGGTGAAATTGATGCAAAAGAGATTGACTTTGAACTTTTGGATATATTGGAAAGTTTTGAACCTTATGGTCAAAAAAATCCAAAACCTTACTTTTTAATAAAAAATGCAAAGGTAAAAAAAACAAGAATTCTTGGTAAAGCAAAAAATCACCAAAAAATCATTATAGAGCATAATAATTCTATACTTGAGTCGATATATTTCAATTATCAAGATAAAGTTAATGTCGGTTTCAAGATAGATATACTCTTTTCAATCTCAAAAAACTATTACAGAGGATATGTTACCCCGCAATTACTAATCAAAGAAATCATAATATAAAACTATAATAAAAATTATTTTAATTTATTAAAAGTCTATTATAGTTTTTTCTTATGAATAAAAATATTAAATAATCATTATAATATTTTGTTACTTTTTGTAATAAATTATCTTTTTTTCTAATTAAAATCATAATTTTTTTATATTTTTAAGCTAACTTAATACTGATAGGAGTAGAATCTCAAACAACAAGACAATAAATCTTATAATCATAATAAGGAGGTAATATGGAAGTAGAAATTTCCCGTAGAAGATTTTTACAAGGTAGTGTTGCATTGACTATTATCGGCGGGACTGCTTTAAGTGCTTCAAATCTTTTTTCTGATAAAAAAGAGACAGGAGAATTTCGAGTTACTACAAAGACTGAGTTAAGTAAAGCTAAACATGTACCGTTTCTTTGTGGAATGTGCGTAAATAAATGTGCAGGCTATGCAAGAGTTGAGAGTGAAGGTAAATATAAAGGTATTGTTACAAAGCTTGATCCTAACCCATACTTTCCAAAATCAAGAAACATGCTTTGTCCTAGAGGCAACGCGGGTATTCAAACACTTTATGATCCAGATCGTCTAAAATATCCTTTGGTTCGCATAGGAGAAAGAGGTGACGGTAAGTATAAAAGAGTAAGTTGGGATGAGGCTTATGAGGCAATACTTAACGGAACGGATAAATTCCCGGGAATTCTTAAGATACTTGATGAAGAAAAAGATAATCGTGCCACTATTGGCTATTGTAACGGAGAAGGACTTTCCAAGGCCGGATTTGAAGACTTGATGATGCAAAAAATTGGCTCTCCAAACTATGTTGATGAGATAAGTATCTGTCTTGAGACAACTCTTGGAGGTTATTTCTCAACTATTGGTACTTATGGTGAAGCTGATATGAATAATGCTGATTATCTTATTATCGCTGGAGCTAATAGAGCAGAAGCTATCATAACCCCCGATACTCAAGATATGTTTAAAAGAAGTGAAAGAAGAGGTCTTAAAACCATAGTACTTGATCCGAGATTTACAAACACAGCTGCAAAAGCTGATAGATGGTATGCAGTAAATCCCGGTACCGACCTTGCTTTCGTACTTGCAATGACTTATGTTGTTATGAAAGAAGAACTTTATGATAAAGATTTTGTTTCTAAGTATGCAGTAGGGTTTGAGGATTATAAAAAACATATTTTATCACATAATTATACACCACAGTGGGCAGAAAAACTTACAAATATCCCTGCCAAAGAGATATATAAAACAGCAAGAGAGTTTATGGCGGCACAAAGTCCTATATATTATCAAGGAAGAAGAAGTGTATTTGTTAAAAATGACTTTCAACTTCGCCGTGCTATGGCTATCTTCCAAGGTCTAAGTGGCAATCTTGATAAAAAGGGCGGTATTATTTATGGTAAAAAATTAGCTTTGCCCAAAGAAGATATAAATGCTCCATTGTATGCACAAGCAAAATCAAGATTTGATACCGATGGTATAGCTCTTACAGGTAATAAATCAGGCTCTTGGATAGTCTTTAGAAATATGATACTTGAAGGCAAAAATCCATATCCTGTCAGAGCAATGTTTATGAGAAAACATAATCCTATGAGCGGTGTTCCAAATACTGCTAAAACTGTAGAGTTTCTTAAAAAGATGGATTTAAATGTAATGATTGATATACTTCCTAGCGATACTACAATGTATTGTGATGTTATATTACCTGAAGCTTCTTATTTGGAGAGAACTTCTCCAGCAGCTAGTTATGGTTTGTTGGAGCCGGCAATCGTTCAGAGAAAAGCATCAATCAAACCTATGTTTGAGACAAAGACACCTGAGGTTATCTATAAAGAGTTGGCACAAAAACTTTCTCGTCCTCTTTGGGAAAATACTAAAAAGTATGATGAAGATGTTCAAGCTGATATAAAAGGCATGAAACCTAAAGAGATACAGAAGTATTATAAAGAAAATGGTTTTGATTTGGCTGATGCATGGGATAAACCTGTTGAAGAACAAAATAAAGAGAGAGTCGTAAAAACTTATGGTGAAAAAGCTTGGAAAATCTTAGATGAAAAAGGTGTTTTTTATCCTAATATGGAAAAATACCATAAAAAACTAAATCCAAATGAATATGAGTACTATCCTGAAAATAAAAAGAATTATACTACTCAAAAAGGAAAATTAAAAGTAGTTATGAATTTTAAAAATTTAACTAAAAAAGGAGTTGACTCAATGCCAACATGGTACGATGATATGGCATTTAAAGTACCTGAGGGTAAATTTAGATTGGTTACTGGTAGACATGCCCAATTTACTCAAAGTGCGACAACAAATAATATGATGCTAAGAGATTTGATTCCAACAAATTATGTATGGATAAATAAAAGAGTTGCAAAAAGAAAAGGTATTGAGTTTGCAGATATGGTCGAAGTTAAAAGCAGAGTCGGTAAAATTCATTTAAAAGCATATCCGACTGAAAAAATTGCACCTAATCAAATATTTTTACTTCATGGTTTTGGAGGTAGTAGTAAAGAGATGCATATGGCCTATGGGAATGGTGGTAGTGATGCTATAATAATAATAGATGAAATAGAACCAGTTTACGGAGCAGCTGCAATGAATGAAACAAATGTTGAAATAAGGAAGGTGTGAGATGAGATATGGTATGGCACTTGATTATAAAAATTGTATAAATTGCAGAGCTTGCGAAGTAGCCTGTAAGGAAGAAAATGGAGTTGAGCTTGGGGCAAGAAAACATCGTATTTGGGTTGGAGTTAAAGAGGTTGAGGGAGAATGGCCAAATATTAATATTGCTTCCAGTACTTTTGAGCCCAGTCAGTGTCAACAATGTGAAAATGCACCATGTCAAGAGGTTTGCCCTACGCAAGCAACACATTATGCCCCTGGAGGGATAGTAATGGTAGATGCTAGTAAGTGTATATTATGCACTTATTGTATGGTTGCTTGTCCTTATGATGCAAGATATGTAAATGATAGAACAGAAACTGTCGATAAATGTACATTTTGTAGTGATACCAGACTAGCAAGAGGTGAAACAACTACGGCTTGTCAAGCTACTTGTCCTACTAAAGTAAGGACTTTTGGTGATTTAGATGATCCTGAAAGTGAAATAAGTCAGCTACTTAATGTAAGAGACCATTTTACTCTAAAAGCACACCTTGGTACAAAACCAAAACTATTTTATTTGATATAAGGAGAAGATTATGTTTGCATTAGCTGAAAAAGGTATGAAACAGATAGAGAAAATTATCCCAATGAGGCATACTGATATAAGAGAATTATTTAAATTTGAAAGAACACCGCTTAATCTATTAATAGCGTTTATTACCTTTATATTTCTTATCCTTTTTGTAGTAGGTTTTATTAATTATTTAAGATTTGGACATCATGCTTATGGGGTTTACAGAGAACATCCCTGGGGGCTTATGATTGCGATGTATATATTTTTTGTTGTAAGTTCAACAGGACTTTGTATAATGTCGGCAATAGGACATGTTTTTGAGGTAAAAGTGTTAGAACCCTTTTCTAAAAGGGCTATCCACGGTGCACTAGTTACCCTTATAAGCGGCTTTATTGTTATACTTTTAGAGGTTGGACACCCTTTTAGAATGATGCTTTACAATACAATCAGCCCGGGATTAACATCTGCTATTTGGGGCATGGGCGTTTTGTATTCATTATATTTAATATTTATTGCGGTTGAGTTTTTCTTTTTGTTAAGGCATGACCATAAATGGGCAAAAAGATTTGGAATATTTGGTCTTGTCGTAGGGATTGCTGCACACTCAAACCTTGGTGCTGTTTTTGGATTTTTAGTTGGTCGTCCAGTTGCTAACGGAATATATTATCCATTATATTTTATACTTACTGCCATGGTTACTGGATGTTATTTAATATTTTTAATGTATGGTTTTAAATATAAACTTGATTTCCCAGAAAACATTCAAAAAACTTTAATTGCGACTGCCAAAATACTTGGGCTTTTATTAGCGATTTTACTGTTTTTTGAGATTTGGAAAGCACTTACTTCTATTTATGGCGGTATGTATGACAGGAGTGCAACTGCTATACATATTTTAAAATCATCATCATTTTGGATAGGTGAAATATTTCTTGGTATTTTAGTACCATTTATAATAATACTTTTTAGTAGTGCAAGAGCTATAAAACCACTGGTATTTGCATCTTTTACGGGAATGATAGGTATATTTTATATGAGGTATGACCTAGTTAATGACACCCAACTTTTTCCAATGCAGACTCTAAAAATAACTGAATATCAACTACCGCCGTCTTTTATACATTATACTCCATCAATGACTGAAATTTTTATCGCTCTTGGCGCTATAGGAATAGCTATAACACTCTACTATATTGGAGATAAATTACTTTATTTGGAGAATGACCCTGAAAATGTTTAATTTTAATAATCTTATGAAAGGAGGAAAAAAATGAAGAAATTGTTAGGAGCAATATTTATAGCACTATTGGGACTAAGTTTTGTAAGCACTTCGGCTTTTGCTGATTCTGCTAGAGGACAGAAGATTTATGTTAGAATGCTTAAGAGAGCTTGCATAAAAAATGGAATCGCAAATGGTGGCGTAATGGCAAAAAAACATACTCAAGCACAGTGGCAAAGTATAGAAAAAGCTGGCAAATTAAATGCTGAGATTAAAAAACTTTGTCCGAAAGCAAGACCGCTTAGAAAAAGATACTTAAAAGATGTATATGATTTTTTATATAACTTTGCTAGCGATAGTGGCAATGTGCCATCTTGCTAATTATTTTTTAATGTCAAGAATACTATTTTCTTGACATTATACTTTTATCAGGAATAAACAATATGAGAGTTATTGAAATATCAAGAAGAAAATTCTTACAAGGAAGCGTAGCTCTTAGCATATATTCCAGTTTATCATTTTCTGAGTGCTTAGTAACAACAAAAACATCTAAAAATAAAAATGTAAAAAAAGTTCCATATCTTTGTAATGTATGTAGAAATAAATGTGCCGGTTTTGCCAGAGTTGAAGAGGGTGTTATCACAAAATTAAACCCTAATCCAAATTTTCCAAAATCAAAAAATATGTTATGTCCTAAAGGAAATGCCGGCATTCAAAAAGTTTATGACAGAGACAGGCTGAAGTATCCTCTCATAAGAATAGGAAAAAGAGGTGAAGGTAAGTATAAAAGAGTCACTTGGGATGAAGCTTATGAATACATAAAAGATAAATTAGTAAAAATTTTAGATGAAGAAAAAGATAATCGTTCTACAATAGTTTATTGTAATGGAGAGGGATTTAACAAAGATGAATATATTAAATTTTTCAATGGCAAATTAGGAAGTGCTAATTTTTTGGACGAAGGCTCAATATGTTTAAATACAAAGCTTGGTGCAACAATACTAACCATAGGTGATGTGGGAGAAATGGATGTAGCAGGAAGTGATTATATGATTATTAGTGGAGCCAACAGGTATGAATCTATAGTAACTCCAGACAGTTTAAATATGATTCATTCAAACCAAAAATTAGTAGTTCTTGATCCTAGATGTACTGTGACAGCCATTAAAGCTGATGAATATCTTCCGGTGCATCCTGGAACTGATTTAGCTTTTTGCCTGAGTATGATATACATTGCTTTAAAAAATGAATTGTATGATAAAGAGTATGTTAAAAAATATTTTAAAGATTTTGACAAACTTAAAGACCATATTCTGTCACACAAATATACTTCCAAATGGGCAGAAAAAAAAACCCATATCCCATCAGAGAAAATTGAGAGAATAACAAGAGAGTTTTTTAATGCAAAGAATCCACTATATTACTTAGGAAGAAGAAGTGTATGGAGTAAAAATGATTTTCAGTTTCGTCGAGCTATGGTCTTAATCAATGCATTAGCCGGTAGTATCAATAAAAAAGGCGGAATTATATTTGGCAAACATATTAAACTAAATCCAGAAGAGATTAACGAACCTTTTTATAATAATTCTCAGGGCAGGTTTGACCTTGACGGTATAGTTTACGGCTCAAACAAAGGAGGCAGTTGGCCAAACTTTAGAGAAAAAGTCTTAGGCAAAACTTCACCTTATCCTGTAAAAGCTATGTTTATAAGAAAACATAATCTTATGCAAAATATGCCAGATATTAAAAAAACACAAAAATTGCTTGAAATGATGGATTTAATAGTAGTAATGGACATTTTACCCTGTGATACTGTTTTGATGGCAGATGTTATATTACCAGAGTGTACTTATCTTGAAAGAGAAGATATGGTGGTGAGTTTTAATAAACTTGAGCCATCATTAGGTTTGAGAAATCAAGTTATAAAGCCTCTTTATGAGAGTAAAAGTATACAGGATATTTTAAAAGGACTCGGTAAAAAATTATCAAAACCTCTTTTTGAAATCAGTGCAAAATATGATATATATCTACAAAAAAATATAAAAAAGAACGGTAAAAACAGAGCATTTAAAGAGGGAGGTTATGACTTAGCTGAACTTTATAAAAATAGTGTACCCCAGAGAAATAAAAGATTAATCATTTCACAATTTGGTAAAAATGTTTATGATAGTTTAAAAAATAGAGGAATATGGTACCCCTATATTGATGAACGAAAAGAAATATCAAATCATTATTATGAATATTATCCTGAAGATAAGAGATACTATACAGTTAAAAGGAATTACAAGGTTAATTGTTACTTAGAGAAATTGGCTAAAAATGGTTTTGATCCTATACCAACTTGGAGAGATGAGTATGATTTTAAAGTACCTAAAAATAAATTTAGGCTAATTACCGGAAGATATGTGACTGCAACTCAAACTGCAACTGCAAATAATATAATGCTAAAAGATTTTGAAGAGATAAATAAAATTTGGATAAATAATATAGTAGCTGAAAAATTAGGTATCAAGGAGAATGATGATATTTTAGTAGTTAGCAGTGTTGATAAGGTCATTATAAAAGCATATCCAACAAATAAAATAGCTCCTGATATTGTTTGGTTTGCCCACGGATTTGGTATTTGCTCTCAAGACTTGGTCAATGCCTGCGGGCATGGAGCAAGTGATAATATGATAATTGAAGATAAATATGAAAAGATTTACGGATGTTCTACAATGCATGAAACAAATGTTAGTATAAGGAAATTGTAATGGCAAATTATGGTATGGCATTTGATTATGAACTTTGTATAGATTGTCATGCTTGTGAAGTTGCCTGTAAAGAGGAAAATGGTATATCTTTGGGGATGGAACATAGAAGACTTTGGATTCAAAAAGATGGAGATATCGAAGGTGATTTTTGGAATATAGATAAAAGTTCAGTTTCTTTTATACAAATGCAGTGCCAAAATTGTGTGAATCCTCCTTGCCTTGAGGCTTGTGAAAGAAAGGCGATATATATAGATGAAAATGCTATAGTAAGAATATATAAAGATAAATGTGATTTGCTTTTATCTTGTATGAAAGCGTGTCCTTATGATGCTAGATATATTGATGATACACATTTTTTTACAGATAAATGTATCTTTTGTGCAGATACGAGATTGGCAAGAGGTGAAACAACAACAGCTTGTCAGATAACTTGTCCCGCAAAACTTAGATATTTTGGTGATTTAAATGATGAAAAAAGCGAAATTGTTCAAATGCTTAAAAAAAGAAACTTCTTTGTATTAAAAGAGAGTGAAGGAACAATTCCTAAATTATTTTATTTTATACCAAAAAATAAAGAATTTGCACAAAAAACTATCGAAAAAGGAACAAAAATATATACTTGGGGTGAAATGAAACCAAAAATAAAACCCCTAAATCTTAAAAAAATATGAGTCAAATCAAATATCTTTTATTCCCATCTTTTCTTATTTCGTCTAATTTGTCAAGATACTCTAAGTACCCTATCGCATATTTTCTACTAAGGGAGAGTCTGTTTTTAAACAATACAACATCTATATACCCCTCTTTTTGAATGATCTCTTTTTGAATGGATAAAATTTTTGAGAGATTTTTTGAAGAAATAAATAGATTATGAGCTATCCTTACCACTTTTTTGGATGTGGTAAGTTTTTTTAATATATTATCACCCATTTTTCTGTCAATATCCAAATCATCATATATATTATATGGAGCAGGAGGTGTGAAATTTGAACTTTCTAAAATATCTTCTATTTTTCTATGAACCTCTTTTTCTATATTTATATCATCGATATCAACTCTTTTATAAATATTTTTTTTGATTTCCAAATAATCTGTTTTAACAAGAGTATCAAGAACTGTCTTTATTAAAGATTCACTTGCCCATTTTATACGAAGCATAAGTGAATTAGGAGATAAAAAAGCATAGGGATTTTTTTTATATATATTTAGCAATTTATCTTTTATATAAACTTTGGAACTTTCAGGATAAACAACAAGTGCCTTTTTATCTGTGAATACTTCACTCATTTTATCTGTTATAGAGATAGCTTCATCATGGCTTAATGAAAATCTTTGAATTGAGGAAATAAGACCAAAACCTCTCTTGTGATTGTTTACAAGTATAGAAAATGCTTCCGCATAATCTTTTTTAAGTAAGGCTTTTAAAAGAGGTATTTTTTTATTTTTCTTTATTGGATCATTTATAGAATCCAGTACAATTCCTCCTGCTAATATATGATTGTTTGCAAGAAGAATAAATTTGTCATTGTGCATAATGTATACTTTTTCTTTAAAAGTTGCTTTGACAAGATATCCTCCATTAATTTTTTCTTCACTATATAGAGATAATTTTGCGTTAATGCTTTTCGCACCATATAAAAATAAAACTGAACTATTGTGTTTTATAGTATTGTTTTTACTGTTTTTTACAAATATATCGATAGATTTAAAACCTCTAAAATACCCTTTGTTTGATAGGAGGTATCCCTTTTTTAACTTTCCATGCGGAATATTTAGATTTAAGGCTGCTCTTTGGTGCTTGTTCGCTTTTTCGCAAGTTTGCCCATGGATTTGGATATTTTTAACAATGATATTTTGATTGGTTTCACAAACATATACTTTTTCATTCTTTTGTATTGAACCGTTTAAAACTGTACCTGTTGTAACTTCACCAAAGCCTTTTACTGTAAAAACTCTGTCTATATAATACCTAAAAAAGCTATCAATGGATTTTTCTTTATTTAGTCTTAAATTCAATAAAAAATCTTTTAGCCTGATTATGCTCTTTTTATCTTTTATGGAGGTGTCAAATATCTTTAAAAGATTAAGATTTTTATATTTTTTTAAATACTCCTGTATTTCTTTTTTTCTTTTTTCTATTGTATCCTTGCTAACTAAATCGCATTTGCTTAGAACTATAATAATATCATTAATATCTAAAAAGTCTAAGACTTCAAGATGTTCGATAGTTTGAGGCATTACTCCCTCATTTGCATCTATGACAAATAAGCTGACATCAAATCCAAAAGCCCCACTTATCATATTTTTAATCAATTTTTCATGGCCAGGGACATCTATAAAAGCGACATTTGTTTTTCCATCAGTCAAATTGGAGAAACTAAGGTCTATAGTCATGCCTCTTTCTTTTTCTTCTTTTAATTCATCTCCATTGTAGCCTGTTAACGACTCAACCAGAGCAGTTTTTCCATGGTCTATATGTCCCGCGGTACCGACTATTAAGTGGTTCAATCTAAAACCTTTTTTATAATTTGCTCTATATTTGTATCAAGAGAAGGCAGTATACTTCTAAAATCTATCAAAAACTTGTCTCTTTCTATCCTTCCAATCAAATTATTTAATCTGAATATTTTCTCTAACTTTACTGCATCGCCTATAATATGTAAAGTAATTGTAGGAAACTTTTTGTTTGGAAGTGTTCCTCCTCCCATAAATGTAGTGGATTTAACTATATCACAAACTCCTTTTTCCAATGAAGACTGTATCTTAAGCACTCTCTTTTCGAGAGAATCAATACTTTGAAAAAGAAGTTTTAAAGTCGGAATTTGTTCATAATCTTGCAATAAATATGCTTTTACGGTTTCTTCTAAAATGCTAAGTGTTATTTTGTCAACTCTTAGCATTCTTAATAATTGATTTTTTTTCAATTTATCTATGAATTCTTTCTTTCCTGCGATAATCCCGGCTTGCACACTTCCAAAAAGTTTATCCCCGCTAAAACTAATAAGAGAAGGTTTATGCTTTAAAATATTTAGTAATGAATGTTCTTTATCGCCTAAATTATAAGGTAAATCAACAACATATCCGCTGCCTAAATCATAATAATCCATAAGGTTATTCTTAACAGCAATCTTTTTAATCGCTTCAAAACTTACCTCTTCACTAAAACCTTCTATTGAAAAATTTGACTTATGAACTTTCATAAGCATTTTTGTATTATCATCAATAGCATTTTCATAATCACTAAGTTTTGTTTTATTGGTGGTACCGACTTCTTTTAGTAATGCTCCACTTTCTTTCATAACCTCGGGTACTCTAAAACTTCCGCCTATTTCGACAAGCTCTCCTCTTGATACTATAACTTTTTGTTTTTTTGCAAAACTATTTAGGATTAGAAATACAGCACTCGCATTATTATTGACTACCAATACATCTTCTACATTTAAAAGCTCCTTGAGTCCTTTTTTTGCGTGAGTGTACCTTTCTCCTCTTTTGCCCTTGTCGCTGTCATATTCTAAGTTTGAATAATTACAGATAATAGCAGAAGCTCTTTCTAAGATTTGTTTTGATATCAAGCTTCTACCCATATTTGTATGCAATATAACTCCTGTTGCATTTATCATTGGTTTTAAAGAAGAAGACAGTATATTTTTGTATCTTATTTTTGTATTTGTTGTGAGTTTGTTTATATCAAAATTTGAAATTTTCGAATCGATAATACCTTGCCTTAGTATATCTATCTCCTTTCTTGCAGCTCTCACAAGTAGTTTTTTATTAAATCCTCTAAAATCATCATGTTTTATAAAGGTATCAATTTTTGGTATCTTTCTTAAAAGGTTATTCACTTTTTTCTCCAAAATTTAGATAATCAAGTTTGTCTTCATTGAAAAGATATCTGCTTCTTTGGAGCTTAGTGAGTATTTGTTTGTCGATTAGTGTTTTAAATATTTTCACAAGAGTCGGTTTGCTTATATCTATCTTTTCCATAATATCAAGATATGAGTAATCAAAAATATTTTCTTTATCAAGGTTGTTCACAATAAATCTTATTACTTCTATTTGTTTGCTATCGCATATAAGCGATATGGTTTTTATTATATTATATGATTTTCTAATCTCTCTTTTTTGAATTAGCGGTAAAACAGTATCATGCACCGCATTTAACAGTTTTTTGATATTGATAGGTTTTACAATATAATTTTCGATTTTTAGTTTAATGGATTCGAGCAGATAGTTAGTATCGGTATAAGCTGTAGCTAAAATAACAGGTGTAAAAATCCCATATTGCTTTCTTATTTTTTTGATAAATTCTATCCCATTATCATTTTCAAGCAATATATCCGATATTATCAAATCGATTTTATTTTCCTGCAAGATTTTTAAAGCTTTTTCTGTATTTGCTGCCGGATAAATTTTATTTACGAAATCTTCTAAAATATCAATACTATTTTTTAAAAGATATTTATCATCTTCTATATAGAGTATATTGAATTCTTTTAATATTTCCAAATCTCTTTGTTTTATGTCCATCTCTTATATCTCCTCTTTTCTTAAGGGTATTTTTATTTCAAACATTGCACAATTATAAAATTTTTTTCCGCCAAATTTATATTTGATATTTTTATAATTTACTTTTCCGTCCATGTGTTTTTCTATAATTTGTTTTACCATGTAAAGACCTATGCCGGTACCTGAACTTTTATATTTGGTTGTAAAATACGGTTCAAAAATATGACTTTTTATATTTTCATCAATCCCGCCACCATTGTCAATAAAGCTTATTATGGCAGAGCTTGTACTCTTTTTAACTATAATGAGTATGGTTTTTTCATCGAGATTATTTTTTTTTGATAATGCATCTTTCGAATTATGTATAATATTTAAAAATACATGAGAAAGCTCATTAAAATATCCATATAATAACATATCTTTACTAATGTGCAGATATATCTGTATTTTTTCTTTTTGTAAAAGATATTTGGATAAATCCAAAGAATGATCTATGCATTCTTTTATCATAAAGTATTTTTTCGTCTTGTCAGGGCTAAAAAAATCTCTAAAATCATCTATTGTTTGAGACATACTCTCAGATATATTTAGACCATCTTGAACTTTTTCCTCAATAAACTCATTTGTAAGTTTTCCTACCATTGCTTTTGTTTGAAAACTTTGTATAATAAGACTTAAGCTTCCAAGAGGTTGCCTCCATTGATGAGCAATATTTTGGAGCATCTCTCCTAGGCTGGCAAGCTTTGATTGTTGAAACATGATTCTATCTTTTTTTTGGCTGTTTTGAACTTCCTTTTTTATGCGATATTCAAGATTTTCATTTAATTTTTGCAACTCTTTTGTTTTTTCATTAACTTTATTTTCGAGAGAATTATTTAACTCCCTGAAATTACTAACTAAAAATATGGAAAGAAGGATGCTAAATATAAATATTACAATTATAAAGATTATAGATATTGTAAAAGTAAAGTAAAATACTTTTTCAGTTTTTCTTTTCTCAAGTGCAGCTTTTTTAAGGTCAAAATTGATTAGATTTGTAAAGTATATATTTGAAAGTCCTATATTTAAATATAGTTTTTCTAACAATTTTTTTACATTGGTGGATTTACTATTTTTTTCTAAGTTTAATATTATTTTTATATTTTTATCTATAACTTTCATCTTTTTATTTATATTTTTTATCATACTGTCTTGCAGTATCATAAATTCTTCCTGATTTTCTCCTTCAAAGAGATATTTTTTTGCAAAGAAAGTAAAATAAAAAAAAGGTTTAGGTGTCTTTTTAAGGCTTTCATTAAATTTTTCCCAATTTTTTTTAAGAATTTTTTGTGCCAACGAGATAACTTCTTTGGCTTGAGGGTATTTTATGATACCCTGTTGCAAATCAAACAATGTGTCATAAATATTGACTTTATATAAATCTTTAATTTCTTCAAGTTGAGCTAAAGGAACTGTTCTTTTTTTATATAGAGTATCAAAATTATATTTGAGAGAAAAAAGAGATAATTCAGAAAGTATCATAATGCTTAGCATTCCCGAGCTCATAAGAAGTATAAGAAAGTTGGTTTTATTTTTAAAGGAAATTTTATTTAGAAGCTTTGTAAAGTGTTTCAATTTGAACCTTTATTCATTTAATTTTATAAATTTATTAGATTTATATTTAAATAAAAAAACTCTACCAAATATCTTTTTATTTCTATACTTTTTGGCTAAAATTCTTAATTTCTCTAAAAACTTTTTCCTTGTAATATACCCTTTGATTTCTCTTAAAGCTTCAATATTTACTTTGGCTGCAATATATGATTCTAATGATACAAAACCATATCTGGAGTTTGGGTAATATTCTTTAAATATATCTCTGTATTGTTTTACAATTGAAATTTTAATATCATTATATGAAGGTACGGTTTGAGAAAATATCATATTTTTTGTTTTATATTGCAACTCTTTTACTAATTCGTCTGCATTAACAAATGAAATATTGCAAAATATAGTTTTTGATTTGCCCATTTTTCTATATCTTTTGATAAAAAGTGCAACAGGCTTATAAGCACCTACCATAATGATGGCTTCCGGCTTGGATGCTTTTATGTCATACAATGCTTGAGTAACAGATAGAGTATTTCTCCTGTATGTCCCCTCGGCCCATAAGTTTAGATGTCTTTTTTTTAAAGATAGTATGGTTGCTATATATCCATCGTCTCCATAATCATCATTTTGATAAAAAATCGCAATTTTTTTTAAATATTTTTGATCAACTAAATATGAAATGAGTTGTTCAATTTCATCAGCATAACTGCTTCTAAAATTGATGAAATTACTTCTTTGAGGCTTTCTTAAAAATGTAGCCCCTGAAAATGGTGCTACAAAAGGTATATTGCTATCATTTAAGATGGGCATTATAGCTTTTATGGTTGGAGTTCCAACAAAGCCAAAAAGTGCAAATACCTTGTTTTTATTAAGAAGCTTTTTTAAGTTCTCGATTGTCAGTTCAGGTTCGTACTGGTCATCATACGAGATAAATTTAACTCTCTTTTTTCCTAAAAGATTGTTTTTGTTGGCGTATTTAAAGTATGCCAAAGCACCATCTTTGACAGATAACCCCAATTCCTTATTGATACCGCTTAAAGGCAAAGAAGAGCCAAATTTTATCTTATTTTGATTGATTTTGTCTTGATTTATAATATAAATTGTAATCAAAGATACTAAAAAAAGAGACAATACAAACAATAACTTTTTCATATTTTCATAATATCAATTATTATATAAAAAATTCCTTAATAAATCTCAAAGTAAATAATTTCTTAATTAAGAGTGTATTTATCCTGTTTATTCAGCTTAAATAAGTAAAATATTTTTTACTTATTTAAGCTGAAAGTAAGTAATTTAGTTTTATAATTCAAATATAAGTTTTATATATGAAGGTGATCTAATGACTGAATATGTTTATTATAGTCCCGAATCTTTAGACTTTCCTCTAAATGAAAGTATAAGGATTATTGATGATTTACAAAAAGTAAATGAAAATTTTATGATTTCTAATTCAAAAGAGTTGTTGGCTGAGGCTTATGCCCCCGAAATAGACTTTTATATAAAAAATTCTAAAGATGATGTAAGTGATAAAATTAAAATAGTTGAGCTTCTTTATGCTATTAAAGGTATAAAATTGGATTTTGCAACTGATTTTGAAAGCTCAAAGGATATAGGAGATAGACTTCTTATCGTAGGAGAAAAAGAACAACTCATAGAAATTGAGTCATTACTCTCAGATGCTCAACTGGATTTATATTTTGCAAGTAGTGAATTTGTAAGTAAAATTGAAGGTACCATTGGAGATTTGGTAGTTTCTTTAAATAGAAATGGTAAAATAACACCTTTAAGTATAGACCAGATGGTTTGGTTTAATGCTCCAAAGTCTGCATTTGTACAAAATGGTGTATATGATCCGTTAAAATCTTCCATAAAAGAAATTGTTGATAAAGTTTTACAAAATATACAAAAATTTACTTACAAAAAAGCGATATCTTATAATCCTGATATTTGTCAATATAAAGGCAGAAGAACAAAAGATGGTGGTGATATTTGTGGAGACTGTGCAAATATTTGTCCTACAAATGCGATCTTGAAAATAGATGAAAAAAAAGAGTTATCTTTTAGTGATATTGATTGTGAGACTTGTGGAGGGTGTGTCAGTGTTTGTCCATCAGGTGCGTTGGATTTGTGTGCAACTCCAAGAGAGTATATTTACGAATCTGCCAGTTTGTTAAGAGGAAAAATTATTTTGGTAATTCCAGAAATTATGGAATTGGAGAATTTAAAAATTGATTTACCCGCCAATGTAGTCCCTCTTATGGTAGGAGGTAGAAAATTTTTGCATGAGGCTCATTTTATAAGTCTATTTCAACAAAGTGGCTTCCAAGTTGTTTTCTATACTGACTTTATATCCAAGGGTTCAAAAGCATCATTGGATATGGTAAACGATATAAGTCAAAGAAAATATGGTAAAGATATGATTTTAGTAGCACAAAATAAAGAAGAATTGCAAAATAAGTTAAATGAAGTATCAGCAGTTGATGGAAGCAGCTATTCTATCAATGAGTTGGGACTTAGAAAAAGAGAAATCTTTTCAGCAAGATTATCTCATTTAGTAGGGAAGAGCGATCTTGGTGTTTATGAAAATCATAATGAATATATCCATTATGGCAAAGTTATAGTAAATGAGCAAAATTGTACACTTTGCCTTAGTTGCGTAGGTGCATGTAATGTGGGTGCGTTAACAGCTCACCCAGAAGATAATACTCTCAGGTTTGATGCTTCTATTTGCACTGATTGTACTTATTGTGAAGTTGTTTGTCCAGAGAGTGAGTGTATAAGTATAGTTAGGGATAAACTTGAGCTTAAAGCTGAAACATTTGGACAAAGAATTTTAGCTAAAGATGAATTGTTTGCCTGTGTAGAGTGCGGTAAAGAGTTTGCTCCTAAAAAAGCCGTGATGAAAATCGCACAAAAAATGACACCTTTGTTTGCAGGAGACAAAGCTAAGATAAGAACACTTTACTGTTGTGAAACTTGTAAGGCTAAAGTGATGTTAAAAGCACAAATAGGAGAAATATAATGGATGAAAAAACTATTAATAAAGCCAGAGCTTTATATTATGGGCTTCTTAGCTCGTTATTTGCATTTGTCTTAGAAGAAGATAGATTTAAAAATGTTGAAGAAACTATAGAAATCTTGTTGCAAAATCCAATAGATGAGGATAGTAAAAAAGCTTTGGAAAATATGAACAGTATTATAAAAGTTAAAGGTAAAAAATTTTTAGCAGATGAGTATGATAATATATTTTATGATTTAAATAGTGATCCCGTCCCGACAACAGCATCTTTTTACGAAGAAGACAGAGATGATGGTAAAAAAAGATTGCTAATGGTCAATTATGTCCTTCAATCTCGTTATAGAAGGGATACGCAAAAATATACTGATTTAGAAGATGATATGGGTTTTATACTCTCTTTTATGCAAAAATTAATTATTGACGAGTCAAATGGTGATGAGAAAGCCGGAGTATTAGAAAGAGAAATCTTTAAAGTGGTATTAAATAATTTTGTAGATGAATTTATTGAAAATGTGTATATGCATGAATATTCTGCATTTTATCAGGAAGTGTCTTTGCTTTTTAAAATTTTTATAGAATTTGAAAGAATATTTTTAGGAATAAACAAACCAAAAGAAAGAGAAAAGAGTATTAAAGATAAAGATGTGAGTATCGCTGATGCCGAAGCTTTAAGAAGGATGGAAAATAAAAGAAAAAAATCTGAAGAGATACAAGAATGTATCATAGAAGCAGGAGGAGATGTAGAAGATGAGGTATAAAACCGTAAGAAAAACAACAACTGCTTGTTGTTTTTTAGGTTTTATTATGCAGATATCATGTGTAAGCCCTAAAATCAAGGATTTTAGTGGTGAACACGATATCAAATGGTTACCTTGAAGAAAATCGTAGCGAGTGAAACGAGATAGATTTTCGGTTCACACAACGAAGTTGGGTTCTTGGTTCACACAACGAAGTTGGGTTCTT